>Ga0207711_10004223_pt1 | contig 12304 bp, 11 predicted proteins | sample KBSS34metaG_FD_184401 | JGI IMG/M metagenome (GOLD analysis project Ga0207711, IMG submission 184401) | Switchgrass rhizosphere microbial communities from Kellogg Biological Station, Michigan, USA - KBS S3-4 metaG (SPAdes) (version 2) | ecosystem: Host-associated > Plants > Roots > Rhizosphere...
GTTCATGGGAATGACGCACCAGTGGTGCGGCCAGTACGATTTCTGCGACAGGATGCCCGCCGACCTGGCGAAGATCTACGACGACAACCTGCCGAAGTACATGGTCGGCGTGGGCAAGTGGAAGGACGTGCGCTATGGGATTCCCATCGAGCACGGCAACTTCCAGCAGATGTACATCAACGTGGACATGTTCAAGAAAGCCGGGCTGAATCCGGACGATCCGCCGAAGACGATGACGGAGTTTCTGGCGACACTGAAAAAACTGACGATTGCCGATCCCAAGGGCGGCGAGCCGACGCAGGTGGGCTTCGCGATCCGCAGCAAGGGTCACCCGGTCGGGATCACCGACAAATTCCTCCCCTTTGCGCACGCGTTCGGCGCCCGCCTGCTGAGCCCCGACATGGAGAAGGCGACCGGCTACGCGAACAGCCCGCAGATGGTGGCCGCGCTGACGTACTTCGGCGATCTCGTGCTGAAAGACAAGGTGGCGAGCCTCGCCTTCGGAAATCCCGAAGATGCGTTTGGTCAGAAGCGCGCCGCCGTCATCTTCCGCGAATCGTGGTTCTTCGGCTGGCTCAAGAAGAACGCGCCGGACGTGAACTTCAAGGTCTACGCGCTGCCTTGCGAGAAGGCGTGTCCTGGCGCGGGCGCGTTGTTCCCATGGACCGACCTGGTCTACAAGAACAGCCCGAACAAGCAGGTGGCGTGGGAGTTCTACCGGTTCATCAGCAATGCCAACGACGACATGGATCACCATCAGAGCCAGGGAATACTTCCCGTCTGGACGGCGAACCTCGACAGCGCGTACGTGAAATCGCGCCCCGACTATCAGTCGACGAAAGACATGCTCGCGCAGCCGGTTCCGCCAACCTACTTCCACCCGAAATCGAACGAGCTCGCGACCGCGTTCGGTGAGGCCGTCGTAGGTGTGCTGTTCGGCAAAGGACAACCGAAGCCCTTGCTGGACGAAGCCGCGGCCAAGATGGATCGCATCCTCAAGGACTAGGGCGGTCGATCCGCGTCAGCAGTCGAGCGTAGCCCGCCATGCGGCAATGGTTGCGCATCGCGTTCCCGAGGAACTACCTCGATCGGCGCAAGCGTGCGGGATTCCTGTTCGTTCTCCCCGCCCTGCTGTTCTTCGGCTCGGTCTTCATCCTGCCGCTTGCGCAGTCGATCATGTACTCGTTCTACAAGATCGCCCCGGGCGGAGCGAGCGAGTTCGTCGGGCTGCGCCTCTATGAGAAGGTGCTGACGGATTCGACGTTCTGGACCGCCGTACAGAACACCGTCCAACTGCTGCTCTTTTCCGTGCCGACAACGGTGGTCTGTGCGCTCGCCGTCGCGCTCGGTCTCAATCGAATCGCAAACCTCAAGTGGCGCAATCTCTGGGCGTCGATGTACTTCCTGCCGTTCGCGACGTCGCTCGTCGCGGCCGCCCTCATCTGGCAATGGATCTACGAGCCCGTCTACGGCTTCATGAACTATGCACTGTCGTTCGTCGGCATACCGCCCCAGAAATGGCTGCAGAGCCTCTTCCAGGTGCGCCCGGCGATCGCGGTCGTGAGCGTCTGGGTGCGCATCGGCTTCGACACGATGATCTTCCTGGCAGCGCTGCAGTCGATTCCGGAGGAGTATTACGAGGCAGCGCGGATCGATGGCGCCAATGCGTTCCAGAAGCTGTGGTACGTGACGCTGCCACTGCTGAACGCGCAGATCATCATGGTCTGCATTCTCGAGCTGATCTTCAACTTCAAGATATTCGACCAGGTCTACGCAACGACACAGGGCGGGCCCGCGAGCGCAAGTCAGACGGTCATCATGCTGCTGTACGACACCGCCTTCAAATTCTTCCGATTCGGTGACGCGTCGGTGATGGCGGTCTTCGTGTTCGTCACGCTGATGACGATCACGCTGCTGCAATGGCGCATCTTCCGCAAGCCCGTCGAGTACTGACGAGCCGTTCACGGAAAGCGGTCGTGGCCAACGGTACCGCTTCGGGTTCCACCGAGATCGAGGCGATCGTTCCGCCGCGCGGGCGAGCCGCACGCACCGTGCTCACGAGCGGGCAGGTGCGATTTCGCTGGCTCATCACGCTTGGCATCGCCTGCGGTGCCATCGTCGTCTTCTTCCCGTTCTTCTGGATGGCGATCACGTCGCTGAAGACCGCGCCGGAGATCCAGCGGGTGCCGCTGCACATCGCACCGGACCACTGGCTCAACCTGGCGAATTACGTCGAAGTCTTCAAGCGGGAGAACTTCCTGCGCTACCTGCTGAACAGCGCGCTCGTCGCCTCCATCGCGGCCGTCAGCAGCGTCGTCGTCTCGTCGCTCGCGGGATTCGGCTTCGCGAAGTACCACTTCCCGGGACGCGACGTCTTCTTTCTCGCCATCGTCGGCATCCTGATGGTTCCGTTCCAGTCGGTGGTGGTGCCGCTCTATGTCTGGATGAATCGCCTCGGTCTGCTCGATACCTACGCGGGCATCGTGGCACCGGACCTCGTGAGCGTCTTCGGCGTCTTCCTGATGCGGCAGTCGATCGAGATGATTCCGAACGACTACATCGATGCGGCGCGCATGGACGGGAGCAGTGAGCTCCGCATCTTCTTCGAAGTGATCCTGCCCTCGGTCAAGCCGGCCATCGCGACGCTGCTCATCATCAAGTTCATGTGGAGCTGGAACGAGTTCTTCTGGCCGATGGTGGTGATCAGCAGCCCCCAGATGAAAGTAGTAACCATGGGGCTGATGAGTTTCACCAACATGTATTTCATCGAATACAACCTGCTTACGGCTGCCGCGGTGATCAGTATCCTGCCGATCCTGGTGATCTTCGTCACGCTGCAGCGGTGGGTGGTACAGGCCGTCGTCATGAGCGGCCTCAAGGGCTGAGACCGGTTTGCGCGGGTGCTGCGACGGCGGCTGTGCCGCATCGCGCTGATCGTTATCTCAGGGCGAGGCTTGATCGGTCCATTCAACCACGTGGGCGGCCAGATCGACCGGCACAGGTAACGCAGGCGGATTCGCGTTGCTTCCCAGATAGAGAAATCCAACGATGGCATCGTGTGGCGCGAGGTCTAACGCGGCTTTGATGCGGGCGTCGTAGGCCGCTTCGCCGGTTTTCCATGCGCATCCGAAGCCGAGTGCGAACGCAGCCACCATCACATTTTCCGCCGCGGCGGCGCTGGACAGAACCTGTTCGATCGCGGGGATACGGGACTGCTCGTCGACCTTCGCGCCGACGACCAGGATGATGGGGGCGCGCAGCGGCTTGCTTCGCTCCTTTTCGATCTGCGCCGCGGTCGCGCCCGGGTGACGACGCGTCAATGCCTCCGCCATCAGCGCACCGAAGCGTTGGCGCGCCGCGCCTCGAATGATCGTGAACCGCCAAGGCCGCAGCTTGCCGTGGTCGGGGGCACGGGTCGCGGCACGCAACAGGGTCTGGAGCGCCGCCTCGTCCGGTGCCGGTTCGATCAGGACGTTGCCCGATACGCGTGTCGTGAGTGCGGCGATCGCTTCCATCATGTCGACGACGCGTCGGCAAGCGCGGCGGTGATGGCTTTGAGCAGCACCGCGGGTTCCTGGGCACCGGAAACCGCAATCCTGCCGTTGAAGATGAAGAACGGCACGCCCTGGATACCGACGTCGAGCGCCTCACGGCTTTCGTTCTCGACCTCTTCACGCATCGCGTCCGAATCGAGCGCCCTGCGCGCGTCGTCCTCCGACCAGCCGCACAGAGCGGCGAGGCGAGCAAGCTCGGCACGATCTCCGACATCGATGCCCTCGAGAAAGAAGGCGCTGAAAAGCCGTTCGACCAGGGCGTTCGCATCCCCTTGCCGTTGCGCCCAGGCGAGCAGGCGATGACCGTCGAAGGTGTTCGGCTGGCGCTCGATGCGGTCGAACCGGAACGGGATGCCGACCGACTCACCAGCGCTGGCAACACGAGCGTACACATCGGCCGCGCGTGCCGACGCACCGAATTTCCGCGCAACATAGCTCGCGCGCGGCATCCCATCCGCCGGAAGATCGGGATTGAGCTGGAACGGGTGCCAACGCACCTTGACGTCGAGCGACGGTTCCGCGCGCTGCAGGTCCGAGAGCGCACGCTCGAGCTTGCGCTTGCCGATCAGGCACCACGGACAGACGATGTCCGACACGACGTCGACCACGAGCGACGCCTTCGTGTCGACAGCCTCAGGTGGATCCTTCACTCCGGTTGTCGGAGGCATCATCGCCGCACGCTCGCATGTGATCGCTCCATCGCCACTTCCGCCTCCAGGCTTTCGACGTCGCGATAGATGGAAGCGACGGCGAGCACGCGGTCATTGCGGAGGTAGCGCACCGCGCAGTCGCGTCTCGCGATGTCGCCGTCGATCGCGATCTCGTCCCACGTTTCCGCATGACCGACATAATTGATCGGAACGTCGTAGTGCTGGCTCCAGAAGAACGGCACCGCGTCGAACCGCTCCGTCGCGGCGAGCATGTTGAGCGCCGCCGTCTGTCCCTGTCGCTCCGCGGCCACCCAATGCTCGACGCGGATTGCGGCGCCGCTATGCGGGTCGGGCCAGCGGGCGATGTCGCCGGCGGCGTAGATCCCGGGTGCGCTGGTTTGCAGGAATTCGTCGACGCGCACGCCGCGATCGATCGCGAGGCCGGCGTCCTGCGCCAACTGCAACCGCGGCCGCACGCCCACGCCCGCGACGACAAGATCCGCCGCAAGCGTGGCACCGGTCTTCAGCGTCACCCGGCTCGCGTCGATCGCGGTCACCGAATCTTCGAGATGGAAGATGACACCATGCGCTTCGTGCAGGCTGCGGACGAAGTCCCCCATCTCTGCGCCGAGCACGCGTTCCATCGGACGTTTTTCGGGCGCGACCACGTGGACCTCGACGCCTCGTGCGCGAAGCGATGCAGCCACTTCCAGACCAATGAAGCTCGCACCCATCACGACGACGGTGCGCGCCTTGGTCGCCTGCGCAATGATCGCGCGGCAATCGGACAGCGTGCGAAGCGTATGGACGTGGGGCAGGTCCATGCCGGGCAGCGGCAACCGGATCGGCTCCGCACCCGTCGCGAGCAGCAGCCGGTCGTACACGACGCTGCCGCCATCGGCGATCGTCACCTCTCGCCGGGTCGGATCCAACGCGGTTATGCGCGTCTTCAACCGCACGTCGATACCGTGGTCCTTGTAGAACGCGTCGTCACGCAGCGGCACCCACTCCTCGGGCGCATTCCCGGCGAGATAATCCTTGGAAAGGTTCGGCCGGTCGACGGGCGGCGCGTCGTCATCGCTCAGCATGACGATGCTTCCGTTGAACTGCTGTCGCCGCAGCATCTCCGCGGCGGCGAACCCGGCCGCGCCGCCGCCGATGATCACGATCCTTCGCGGTTCGGAAACCGGCGTGATGCGGATGCGCGGCGAACGTTCGACCTTTTCTCGGACGTAAACCTTGCCGTCCCGTTGTTCGGTGCTCCAGCAAGGAACAGGCGAAAGCGCCGGCGCGTGCAGCGCCTCCCCGGTGCGCAGGCTGAAACAGGCGTGGTGCCACGGACAGCGTACGGTGTCGCCAACCAGCAACCCTTCCGCAAGCGGACCGTTGTAGTGCGTGCACGTGGCGCCGATCGCGAAGAACTCGTTTCCGCGGCGCGCGAGCAGCACCTGGTCGTCACCGACGTGACCGGCCAGCATCGCTCCATCAGCCAACGTATCGAGCGCGACGCCTTGGGTCAGGTCGGGGCCGGTCGTTTCGGATTGCGTCGCACTCATGTCTGTCTCCCCCCATGCTGGGACCGAAGTCTTGGCGAACATTCATTGGATGCTGTAGGGTGCGATTTTGCTCCATCGCCACGCACGACATGAAAGACTCCGGCAAGCTCGATCGCGTCGTCGCCGAGGCCCGCCGGGCGGCCGCCGAGCGCGAAGAGGGATACCGCGAGCAGGCGCTCAGGATATATCCGTGGGTCTGCGGCCGGTGCGCTCGCGAATTCACGCGCGCCAATTTGCGCGAGCTGACGGTCCATCATCGGGACCACGACCATCACAACAATCCGCCGGATGGCAGCAACTGGGAACTGTTGTGCCTGTACTGTCACGACAACGAGCACCGTCGCCAACTGGAAGCCGCGGCGGGCAGTGGCGGCGAGAGCGCCGGAAGCGTGGCGACGCATTCGCCGTTCGCCGATCTCAAGAAACTGCTGGACGCCAGGAAGACTCGCTAGCTGCGGTGCGCTGGCGTGTGAGCTTCAGCGGACTGCGCCCGCACGGGATTCTTGACGTGCGTCTGCTCTGCTTCCGTCCGCTCGACAAGGCGGCTCCGCCCCTCTTCGGGCATGACCTGCCCCGCGATCTTCTCGCGCACCCAGTAGCCCGGGCCGAGATTTGTCGAGCGCAGGACCAGCTCGGCCAGCAACCCGATCAGGAACATGAGGAGGCCGGCGAGCACGAGGAAGACACCGACGATCAGCAGCGGGCGCGTCGTGAGCTGAAAGCCGCGCGCAGGGTCGATGAGGTTAAGGATGTGGTTCGCGAGCAGGTAGACGCCGACACCCCCGCCGAGCACGACGAACGGCAGCCCGACCAGCGCAAAGAAGTACAGCGGGCTTTGCGAGAATTTCGTGAGCAGCAGGAACGTCAGGAGGTCGAACGAACCATAGAAGTACCGGGCGATTCCGTACTTGGTCGTTCCGTATCGGCGCTCGTGATGCAGAACGGGAATCTCCGCGATCCGTGCGCCGCGCCAGGACAGGATTGCCGCTACGAAGCGATGCTGGTTGCCCCGCAGCTCGAGACCCTTGACGCACCAGCTCCGGTAAGCCTTGAAGCCGCAGTTGTTGTCGTGGAGCGGAACGCCGGAAACCTTGCGCACGATGAAATTGAACAGCCGCGACGGCAGCCGCTTCTCCAGCGGATCGTGGCGCTCCCGCTTCCAGCCTGATACCAGGTCGAATCCGCTCTCGATCTTCTCGATGAACGCCGGAATCTCGTTGGGATCGTCCTGCAGGTCCGCGTCCATCGTGATGACGATGTCGCCGGTCGCATCGCGAAAGCCTGCCATCAGCGCAGCCGACTTGCCGAAATTCGTCCGCAGCAGCAGCGCCCTGACGTGAGGATGCTCGGTGGCAAGCCGCGTCATCACTGCGGTCGTTCCGTCCGTCGAGCCGTCGTCGACGAGGACGATCTCGTAGGATGAGAGCGTCAGGCTCTCGACAACCGACAGGATGCCGTCCACGAGCGCCGCCAGGCTCTGCACCTCGTTGTAGGCGGGAATGACGATGGACAGGGCAGGCGCTTCGGTCATCGGAGATTGAGGTCCCGCGCATGGAGCCACTTCTGAAGCATGAACAGGATCCAGATCTGCTTGTAGCGATTGTGTCGGTTGGAGAAATGGTCGTCGAGAAGTCCGGCGACGTAGCTCTCGCGGAACAGTCCCTGCCTGCGCAGGTACCCCTCTCCAAGATACTCCATCACCTCTTCCTTGAGCGGGCCGCGGATGAGGCCGGCGACAGGCGACGTGAATCCCATCTTTCTTCGTCGCGCGATCTCGGGCGGCAGCGTCTTGCGGGCGATCGATCGCAGTAGAGATTTCATCGTACCGCCGCGCATCTTCATCGAATCCGGCAGCGAGTTGAGCTTCCGCACGAGATCGGTCGCGAGGAACGGCGTGCGCAATTCGACGGAGTTCTGCATCGATGCGCGATCCGAGTTGGCCAGGACGTAGTCGGGAAGATACTGCTGCTGGTACAGATATGCGATCCGTCCGATCGATCCACGCGCCGCATTCCAGCGCTCGTGCAAGCGCTCGAACTGCTCGCGCAGATCGGTGAAGTCCTGGTGCTCGCAGCGCAGCAGGTGCGGCAGCTCGTGATCGGCGAAGGCGCACGTCCAATAGAAGTTCCGCAGATGGTCGGGCGCCGGAAAGCCCTTTGCGAATTGCTTCAGCCGGAACTCGAGGCTCATGTAGCGACTGCTCGCGGGCAGCGCTTGCGTGAGCGGCCGGATGACCTGGCGGTGCAGCGCTCCGGGCAGCAGCTTCGCGTAGCGCGCCGCACGTTGGGCGTTGAAGATCGCATAGCCGTAGAAGAACTCGTCGCCACCGTCGCCCGTCAGCGCCACCTTGTTGGAACGCGCAATCTCGCGGCAGATCAGGAATTTCGGCAGGATGCCCGGGTCGGCCTGCGGCTCGTCGAGGCGCGCGGGAAGATCGCTCGCGATGATCGCAAGCGTCGTGGGCTCGGCAGTGACGATCGTGTGCGCGGTCTCGAACGTCTTGGCCACCGTCGCGGCAGCCGCGCTCTCGTCGAACGAAGCGTCGAGGTTGCGGATCGTGAACGACCGCAACGAGACGGCAGGGTGCACTTCGCGCAGCAGCGCGAGCACCATCGTCGAATCGAGCCCGCCGCTCAACAGGAGCCCGACGGGAACATCGGCGCGAAACGTGCGCCTGACCGCTTCTCGCAACAGTGCGTGGATCTCGGTTTCGGTGTCGGCGGCCGTCCCGCTCGAAGGCCCGTCGCTCGGCACCGATTCGAAGTATCGTCGGATGGCAACGCCGCCGTTCGCATAACGCAGGCAATGCCCCGGGGGAAGCTTCCGAATGCCGCGGAAGATCGAGCGATCGAATGGCAGCGATTCGAACGCCAGGAAGTCGGCCAGCGAGGCCGGATCGACTTCACGCTTCCATCCGGGCAGGAGCTCGAAGGTCCGGCACTCGGAGGAAAACGAGAGCGTGCCGGCATCCTCGTGGTAGAAAAACGGCTTCTGACCGTAGGGGTCACGCGCACAGAACAGCGTTGTCGTCGCCTTGTCGTAGATCGCGAACGCGAACATGCCGTCGATACGATCGAGCACCGCTTCGCCCCACTGTCGAAAGCCCATCAGGAGCACTTCGGTGTCGGACGTCGTACGAAACGCGTGACCCGCGCCCGCCAGTTCCTCGCGAAGCTCGAGATAGTTGTAGATCTCCCCATTGAACGTGATGACCAGCTGCCCGTCCGCCGACGCGAACGGCTGCTGACCGTGCTCGGGATCGATGATTGCAAGCCGGGCATGGCCAAACATCCAATGCCGGTCGATCGCGCATCCCGAGTCGTCGGGGCCGCGGTGATGCAGCAACGCGAGCTGACGCCGGAGCAGTGACTCCGCGTCACCCAACGGACCGATTGCGCCAACGCGCCCGACGATCCCGCACATCTGCTATGTGCCTCGAACGGGCGACGAGGTCGACGCCGATCGGTGCGTCATCGCGGCGCGACGTCGTTCTGCCGCGCTTCCTCGAACAGCGTGTAGCGCCCGAACCCCGCGATGGGGGCCAGTCGAGCACGAATCTCCGGCGGCAAGTTCGAATTTTGACGGAGCGCAAAGAAGTCCCGCGGCGCATCCTCGAGATAGCGCCGAAGCTCATCGGGGTGCGCGACCGTCACCTTGCCACGCGCATAAAATTCGGCGGACTGCGGCGCCTCGTCGATATAGATGAGGCGCTCCGCAGCGCTCGAACGTTGTCCGAGATAGTCGGCCACGAGCGCCTTGTGCGAGCTCGAGACGGCCACGCGGGGGGCCACGAGCAGCGCCACGAGCAGAAAGACGACCGTGGTCCCGAGACCCGCCCAGCGCCAGGCAGCGCCCCGGTATCCGCGGTCGCCGGCCCTGCTCCACGCGCGTCCGACGAGCAGCGCAAACGCGGGAAGCCCGGGCAGGACATAAGTGAATAGGATGTTGCCGGCGAATGTGAAGAACACGGCGGGCGCCAGCATCCACAGCCACAGATAAGCGCGCCAGCCGTCATCCGCCGACCGCGGGTCGAGCGTGCCCTGCTTTCGCGAAGCGCGGAGCCTCGCAATCCAGAGCGCCGACCACGGCAGTGTGGACGCGAGCGCGTAGAGCCAGATGGTGCCGCGCGGCCTGGAATGGGCGCTGCCGAACATGTCGCCCTTCCATCCGCTTTCGGTGAAGCGCTTCCAGTGCTCGCCGATCAGGAAGTAATCGAGGAAGCCCGGCGTGCGGCGCTCGGCGAGCACGTACCACGGCACCGCGAGCGCGATCGTCAAGGCCAGACCGGACCACCATGGCAAACGCCGCCATGCATTACCGATCCCGCCTTTCCATACCGTCCACAATCCGACGGGCGCAAGGGTCAACACGACGCCCACCGGCCCTTTGGCGAGGAGACCGATCGCAAGCCCCACGAAGAACGCGTACCCCCAGGCGCGCGCGACGCGTCCGGTCCCGTGCATCGCCTGCCAGAAGCCCGCCATGGACAACGTCGTGCCGAGAACGAGTGCGGGGTCGGTCATCACCGCACCCGAGCACACCAGGAAGAGTGGTGTCGTGACGAGAACCACGCTGGCGCGCAAGCCGACATCTGCGCCATCCCTTCGCGCACCGAGCGCGTAGGTCATCCATACCATGGGCAAAGACTCGAGGAGCGAAGGCAGCCGTGCAGAGAACTCGTTGACACCGAGCAGCACGTACGAAATCGCCGTCGCCCACATCGAAAGCGGCGGCTTGCTCCAGAAGGCCACCCCGTATTTGAACTGCGGCATCAGCCAATCGTCGGTCTCGACGATCTTTCGCGCGATCTCCGCGTACCGCGCCTCCGTGTTGTCCATCAGCGGATAGGCGCCCAGCGTCGCGATGCGCACGAGGAGCGCGGCGCCGAGAAGCGCGAGGAGCCACCTGCGTTGTTCCGACGAAGCGCCGGTGGTCGCGACGGCGCCGGTCGTCGCGCCCGCGCCGTTCGTCGCGTCTGCACCGGTCGTTGCGCCTGCAGCGGTCGTCACGCCGGCGCCAGGCCGGCGGCCCGCGGCCTCTGTGGTCAAAACGTCCATGCGCGATTCGTCGTGAACGCAGCGAGCAGGACGACGCCGGTTGCGAGGACCTGCGCGGCGAGGTAGGGAAGGCCCAGCAACGACGTGGCAGCAGTCAGCACGATCGCGTTCAGCACGATGCCGGCCGCCGTCACCGTGAAGTACTTGACGAAGGCGACGGCATGCGGCCGGCTGCTGCGGAACGTGTAACGATAATTGAGCAGATAGTTCAGAAATGCGCCCGCAACTGCGCCCCACGTCGAGGCGAGCACCGGACGAACACCCGCTGCCTCGACGAGCGCCATCAGCAGAAGATACTGGACGACCGTACCCGCTGCCCCCGCGGCCGCGTATCTGACGAACTGTGCGAGCACTATTGCGATCGATTCATTCGCTGCCAGGGCCGGTAGCGTAGCTCAAGCCCTGACCTCGAACACACCGAGCTTGCGGTGCAGCGGCGTCTCGTCGGCGATGAAAAGGAATGACGGCCTGTCGGCAGCGCGGTTGTGCAGCTCGACCGGCGTGTAACCCGGCGCGCAGCATGTATCCGCCTCGGCCAACGTGAACCGCTCCTCCGCGACGGTCACATCGATGGCACCTTCGACCAGGTGGAACACGGCGGCCGGCGAGCGCACCGGCAATCGCAGCGCTTGCGCGGGTCGCAGCATCAGCGCGTAGTAGCCAAGGATGTTCTGTGCATCGCTGCCCGTCTCGGGATTGACGTACGTCACCTGCACGGTATCGAGGGCGGGGTCGTTCGCAGCAAGCGCCTCCAGCGCTGCACGCGCTTCAACCCATGGATAGCGCAGCATCGGGTACGCGCTGTCGCCGCGCCGGAACGACACCGTCGGCACGAGACCGCCGCGCGCGTAGGTACGATCGCCGCGGCCAGACTTCACGGGCTGTTGCTCACCGTCGATATGGTAGGACGCTTCCATGTAATACACGAGCGGCAGGTCGAGCACGTCCAGCCACACGACAGGCGTCTTTCCATCGTGGCCATGCTCGTGCCACAGCCCCGTCGGCGTGAGGATGAGGTCGCCACGGCTCATCGGGCATTTCTCGCCGTTGACGGTGGTCCACGCGCCCTCGCCTTCGACCACCATGCGCACGGCGTTGGGCGTATGGCGATGGGCGGGAGCCCACTCGCCGGGCAGCAACAGCTGCATGCCGAGGTACATCGCGGGGCTCGCCTGCATGTTCTCGAGGCCATGGCCCGGATTCGCGAGCACGAGCACGCGACGCTCGGCCTTCTCGATCGGAGTCAGCTCGCCCGCCCTCAGCAGCAGGGGTCGCAGCGATCGATACGACCAGTGCGTCGCGCGCGTCTTCGGGACGGGTTTCATAGCGGGCAGCACCGCACGCAGGTTCGGCCACAGCGGCACGAGGTTCTGGCTCGTGAGTTCATCGCGGTAGTGCTGCGGCAGATCTTCCATCCTGCCGAGCATGTCGAAGCGGCTTTGATCGTTCATTGCGTGTTCCTTGGCGTGAGCATCATGCCTGCGACG
>Ga0207711_10004228_pt1 | contig 12292 bp, 12 predicted proteins | sample KBSS34metaG_FD_184401 | JGI IMG/M metagenome (GOLD analysis project Ga0207711, IMG submission 184401) | Switchgrass rhizosphere microbial communities from Kellogg Biological Station, Michigan, USA - KBS S3-4 metaG (SPAdes) (version 2) | ecosystem: Host-associated > Plants > Roots > Rhizosphere...
ATCCCACGCTATAGACCATCATTTGTGAAAAATTAGCGATGCCAACAAGATGGCGAGACTGACCTGCGCGGCGAGCACCGCAAGCCAACGGCAAAGCGCATGTTTCACTTTGCGCTGCGCCTTAACAAAATCTTCGTGGTCGGATTTGAAGGACCTGAACCAACGGAACCACTGCCTGATGGTTAAGAGGTTTCCCATCGACATCGTGACTGGTATGAAAAGAAACCATCCCAAATGTGGCAGGTCAAAAAAATAGGCGCAAGCCGTAATAACTATAGACACCGCGAGAGCGAAGACGGCAGCCGGGTTTTGAGTTTCGATCTTTTGTGCACTGACGTATGCCTGTCCGATTGTCGCATTTGCCTTGATGCTCTGACTTGCATATTCGCGTGTGATAGTCGCGCCGCATTCCGGACACTTCTCTATGTTTGGCTTAAGTGATCTCTGGCATCCAGAGCACGTAACGAATATCTCGACCCTGTCGTCGGGAATATCCGAAGCGGCCCATTTTCGGATAACGTAATTCTGCGGGAAACTCGCTTTGCAATTTGGGCACTGGGGTAGTTTTGGGGAACTACACACATGGCACTGTGTACACTCTGCAAAGCGGACGGAAGGCATGAAACCGAGTAGTATTTTGAGGGTTGAGAACATAGTGAGAATCTCCGTTCAGAGGGAACGCTATACGGGTTTTGCGAGGATATATAGGCTCGGAGTTCAGCGTTCGATGAAACGGTATTCGTGTTCGGAGCAAAAGTCAATTTTAAGAAGACTCAGGTGTTGAGATGGAATCTCGCGTATCTATGGAATGATGTGTCGGAGCTCGAAAAAATCCTGCTCCGTTTACAATTTCGTAAGCGGCGATGGGACTTCTTTTACAAAAAGCGATTAACTATAGGTATCTTGATGCGGATAAAATCGGGAAGGTCCCATTAGACATAAAAAGAGCGGCACTGTGGCGTCCTTGAACCACTTTTCGCTGTCTTATCCCGTTCCGAATAAGGATCCGCCTTATATCGAACCAGCTAATCATGAGTTAGAACGCAGCCGTGAACTCAGACGTCTCGATCGAAGCGCATCTCCGAGCGTTGGAAGAGGAATTGCTTCAACCCGCTGTACGGAAGACTGCGTCTCGGATCGACGCATTGTTGGCTGATGACTTCATGGAGTTCGGCAGCTCGGGGCGAGTCTTCTACAAACACGACATCATCGACATTCTTAGGTCTGAATCTCCAGCTCGCCGATCACTTACTGACTTTAGAGCACTGCCCCTTGGGCCAGGGGTGGTTCTGGCAACCTACCGCACAACCAGTTACGGTGCATCAGGCGAGCAGCCTATCCATTCCCTCAGAAGTTCGGTGTGGCGGCTGCTCGATGGTCGTTGGCAAATTGTGTTTCATCAGGGCACTCCTTTAGAGGAGAAGTGATGAGCCGCATGCGTTCTAACTCCGCGTTGGAACAGACAGCCCACCAGCTAACTGGAGAGTTCCTCCGTGCTGTGCGCCAGAATCCTCGCTGTGCATGAAGTCGCTAACTTCAAACGCAGCCACTTAACAAAGGACGTTCATGAAGCTCTTCACATTTGAGACTGCCGAGATAGTTCATGTGGTCGACCCAGGGCTACTCGGAGGTTTGCCACGTTAACCTTGAGTGCGTCGCTCATCTGCAAGAGATACTCAGAAAGCCAACTCCGAACAACCCACACCCCGTGGCTTCCTGGCACATTGGCGTGGATGGCATGAACCTCACTGTCGCCGAGGCAGCCTTTGAGAGAGTCCAACAGGCAATGTTGGAGCGAAATTAGTTCCTGGCCTTACTGGCAGGAGTCAGATCAGCTCATAGCACTCAGAGACCGGGAAAACCGCACGCCGGAATCTATGCGGGGGCTGCCGGGTAACTGGCAGTCCCACCGCGATCCACTTTTTCTTGAGGCCAACGGCGGAGGCGCTCAGTTTCTTCCAACAGTTGCGAGAGGCGCTCTAGTACGGTAAGGCTTCGGAATCTTTAGAGCTGTATTGAGCTAAGCCCATCGTCAGCGTGGGATTCAATTCTGACTGGCTGGGTTTGAAACGGCCTTAAACCCAAGTGCTTTTAGGTATCCGGTGTTGATCCGGCAGTTCGCGAATTTAATGCGCTCGAGATAATCGCTCAGCGCCTTTTGTGCCTTCTCCTTTTGCGGTCGGTTCTTCCTTACCTCTTCGAACGTAGTGCGCGGGCCGTTTGCAAAAGCGACAATCGCCGCCCAGTCCGCAGGCGGATTTATCGACGCTACACACGAAGTTGCGTCGAGCTTCTTGTAGGGCCAGAAGTACCAGCCGATGTGGTGGTATTCCAGCAACGTCCTATAGGACGCGATCCACTCGTCAGTGTTTTCGCCTGACTCTCCCATCCAAACAGGCACATTGTGTTTATCGCGAAAATCGAGATATTGCTGGATGACCCCTTTGTTCACGTCCATCCAGTATTGGTGAAAGGTGTAGGCAATCTTATCGTCAAACGGCGGACCAAAAACTGTGAAGTTGCCGTTCCACTGCGCGCCGCCAAGAAAGACCAGATGGTTTTTGTCGACCTCGCGTATACCGGCGACGATTTTGCGATACAGCGGCTCGAGTTTGGGGTTGAGGGCGACCGTGTCGAAGTAGTGGGCGATCGGCTCGTTAAGCAGATCGTAACCCAAAACCGCCGGTTCATTTCGGAAACGCGCGGCGATCTTTCGCCAGATATTGACGGTTAACTCCTGGCTCTCGGCGCTTTCGAACAGAAACGGGTAGCCCCAACTGTCATCGATGTTATCTCCAGTCTGGCCGCCGGGTGCGCCATGCATGTCCAGAACAACCGAAAGAGCTTCCTGCTTGCACCAGGCGACAACTTGGTCCAACAGTTCGTAACCGGGACCTTCAAGTTTTTGCGGTTCACCCTCAGAGACAAAAAGCCGATAGCTGAAGGGCACACGAACAGAGTTGAATCCTGCTTGTTTGATGAACCTGATGTCTTCTCTAGTAATGTAGTTCTCACGAAAGGCTGTCCAGAACCGTCGCGCCTCATCTTCGCCGAGCAGTTCATTCACGACCGTCTGAATCAACCGCGGAGAATTGGCGGACTTGAACTTGAACATGTAGCCCTCAGGCAGCAGCCAGTTGCCCAGATTGATGCCTTTCAGGAGCAGCGGCTTGCCATTGGGTGAGATAAACTCTTTGCCTCGTCTCGTGACAAACTTTGACTGTCCAAGGCTGGTGAAGGGAAGGCTCAGGGCCAACAGAACCACAGCCAGGAAGATTATAAGACTTCTTCTTGTGATCTTTGTCATCGGCATTTTTCTCCGCAAACACGAGAATAGCATGGAGATCGGGGTCATGATGTGGGCGGTGGGAGCATCATGCGCGAAAGCAGTGCTGTTAAGAGGATTGGCTCACGAAATCGTTCCACTCAACAATAGAAGGGCTGAGTTTCTTTCGAATGCGTTAATTCATTGCTGCGGCAGCTACAGTGGGTAATCTTCGGTGCGCCAGCCAAGCTTGGTGTTTCTGATTCAGTGCAATTCCCGAATGATTACTGCACCACCGAGGACTCGCAACCAGGGACTCGACAAGACTGAGGCGCCAACAAATCCAGCCGCCGCGCCAAGCGAAACAAAGATCAGCGACAGCCCGGCGTTAAGGCAACCGAGTTAAGGATCACCCAGCGCACCGATGAACGATCATCCCGCTGCTGCTTCAAGCGGTCGACGCTGACTCCGGAAATCAACGACAGGTAGCCAGGGACCAATGGCAGGACACAGGGAGACAGGAATGAAGCGAGTTCGGCAAGAAAAGCTATTCCGATTGTGATGTTTGTTCCGATCTTCATTCTCCTCGACAACCAATGGCTCGGCATCAGTTCGTGTGAAGCCGACTACTACCGTTGGCGCCTTTCCGCGGGTTGCGGATAGCGTGACCTGGTTGCCTTGTATATCTTCCAGCGTAAAATCGGGAGCTTGTTCACCGACGACCACTGGAGCTGAGCGTTTCATCTCATCTCGTGGATTACCGCCTAAAGGGTACGCAACAGTTGTAAGTGCAATGCCACAGAAAAGGACGAGCAGTCCTGCAATGCTTCTGAATTTCATACGTCTCTCCTTAGTTAATTGTTAGACCTGGATAATTAGGGCACGTAAAGGGCGGGAAACTGTTGGCGAAGTCTGGTTAGCTTCGGGAGATCATTGATCACTATGTAAGAGTCATTCGGATGCTTGATGGCAAAGTTTTGATGATAGGACTCAGCCGTGTAGAACGCGCGAAGGCCGACAACCAGAGTTCCGGCTTATTCCCTCGACGATCTCTCGGTGGACTGACGGTAAAGAAAAATTGAGTTTGGGAATAAACTCCATGGGGTTGGGTATTAAATTGACGGCGAGCTGGAGCTCCGGAAGGGTTAGGGGCCTTTAGTAAGACATGTTTGGCAGCGCATCGAAGCAGAGATCTCTGTCGGACAGCGCAGTCCGTTGGGCGACGTTTGAGACAGAAGCCATGCCGCATGTCTCTAGTCTATTCCGCGTGGCGCTGTGGCTCACGCGCGACAGGGCTGAAGCTGAAGACTTACTTCAGGAGACGCTGATGGAGGCGCTCAGTTCGTTCCACCGATTTGCGCAAGGCACGAACTGTCGAGCCTGGCTCGTTTCGATTCTGTATCACATGCAAAGCAAGAGGAGACGAACGGCAGCACGTTTACACTTGGTCAGCGACGCTGAGGAACGCATTGCTGAGACCACAGCTTTTGAACCGCCGACGCCACAGAATTTGACCGATGAGGAGATACTGGGTGCGCTTGAACGATTGCCACGAACCTTCCAGGAAGTCGTGATCCTCGCTGACATCGAGGAAATGTCTTACAAGGAGATCGCTTCGGCTCTAGAGGTTCCCGTAGGTACAGTGATGTCGCGCATTTCACGCGGTCGCAAATTGCTTCGTGCTGAACTCGCCAGCTACGCCAATGCGCACGGCTTTGGGCGATCCACTCAACATCAGATTTCAGAGAAGGAACCATTGAGGAAGCCTTAATATGCAATGCCGTGAATTTAGGGAAATCGCTGATTCCTATCTCAGCAACGAGCTGATGGTTGAAACGAATCACGGGGTCATCACGCATTTGGAGCAGTGCGCCGAGTGCCGTCAGGAGTTGAAAGCGCGGCGCGAGTTGCGTGGCCAACTTCGGGAGGCGTTCATAAAATCGCCGGAGAACCAATTGCGACCAGAATTCGCTGCCCGTCTCAGTACCCAGTTGCATGATTACTCGCTGGGTAAACACGATGCGCAGCTTGTGTTGCCGCGAGGATGGCAATCGTCCGTGACAAGAACGCAGGCGACATGGCTCGCGGTCGCTGCTTGTCTGTTGTTGGCTATGGGCCTGGGGCTGGTTGTCGTTAGAAAGCGGCTCGTCGAGTCAAAGCTCCCTGGCGAGATCGCCGTGAGTAAGCCAAAGCCAAATGACTCGCCTGAACTTAACCCCGGAATACCCGTAAGCATCGTCAAAACAGAATTGGCCAAGAGTGCGGTGGGCGATCATCGCGATTGCGCAATCAAGTTTCGTTTGTCTGAGAAGCCGATCGATCTGGAAGTTGCGGGTCAGAAATACGATCCTGTCTACCTTAACCTGACCAAAGCAGTGCTGTCGCAACAGGGAGCCGCCCCATTGGATGCTCAGTTTGTCGAAGCACACTCGTGCATCTTTGAGGGGAGACGTTTTGCTCACATCGTTCTCAAGTATCACGGCCAGGTAGTTTCTTTTCTGGTCACCGACTTCGAGCCAACCAAAGGCGTGCAGCGGGAATTGGCACGGAGTTCGGCGGGTCCACAGGTGATCACATGTTCACAATTCGAGAGTTACAAAGTTTCTTGTTTTCAAACTGCGCGTCATGCCGTCTTCATAGTGTCGGAATTGCCCGAAGGCGACAATCTCGCGTTGGCCCGTGCGCTTGCGCCTTCCGTCTTTGCGCACATCATGCGTACTGAAAATGACACTTGATAATAGTGAGGCTTTTAATGAATAGAAGGTCCTTCATAGAATCATTCGCGATGTTTGGAGTAGCTGCTGGCACTCTTCACCGCCCAACGCTCTTTACCTCTTTCGCTCAAACAAAGGAAAAGACGAAAGCAAAAGTGCCGCTCAATAAGCTCAGCAAATCTGACGAAGAATGGAAACGAATACTAACCCCGGACCAGTACTTCATAACTCGACAAGCTGGTACTGAGGCGCCATATTCAAGTCCTTTGCTCAACATCCATGACAGCGGAACGTTTGAGTGTGTCTGTTGTGACTTGCCGCTTTTTAGTTCAAAGACAAAGTTTGAATCCGGAACAGGGTGGCCCAGCTTTTGGGCTCCGATTGACAAGCGAAGTGTTCTGGAGAGAACTGACCATACACTCTCCGAAACTCGGACTGAGGTTCTGTGTGCGAGATGCGATGCTCATCTCGGTCATGTCTTCGATGATGGGCCAATGCCTACCGGCTTGCGCTACTGCATGAACGGAGTGGCGCTTAAGTTCAGTTCGAAGTAGATATGGAATCCAGCTACACAATTACTAAGGCCAGGCCTGAGCACTTAGAAGCATTGCCTCACATCGAATTGGCGGCGGCCACGATGTTTGAGGGATATGTACCGGCATCGGTTCCCCAAGACAACACGCCGCAGTCAAAATTCCGGAGCGCTCAGCGTGAGGGAAGGCTTTGGGTCGCCCTCTTTGGTGAGACTCCCGTTGGCTTCGCCCTGGTAGAAATGCTGGCTGAGGATCTTCCTCATCTCGAGGAGATCGATGTTACTCCGGCTCACGGCCGTCGTGGTCTCGGGACTGCTTTAGTGCACACTGTTCTGGAGTGGGTAGTGAGCGCTGGGTATCAGCAAATGACCTTAACGACGTTTCGGAGCGTGCCCTGGAATATGCCTTTCTACGCTCGACTCGGATTTGTTGAAATCCCTACTCACGAGTTGCGACCAGAAGTCGAAACCGTTGTTCGAGACGAAGCTGGTCGCGGTTTGGATCGCGATCAACGGGTCGTCATGGGATACTTCGTGAATTCTGTTCTACCTACGATTGCAGGCGGACATGCCCCTTGTTTAGTCTCGGAAACACATTGCTGAATAGCCAGGGTTGTTGGCAGCCTCGGCAGTGAACCGGACATACGAAACAACCTATGGACTGAAAACCAAATTTGCTAGTCGCCCGTCCACAAACAACTTCGAAGAGGTTATGCGGTTCTATCGTAGAACTCGTAGTCTCTGCCGGATAGGGAGGCCAAACAGTCGAATCGATCATCGTTCAATCAAAACCGAGAGATTTAGCATCTCCACCTATCTTCGATTCGTGTTTTGGAACCATTAAATTGCCGAAAGTGCAATAGTTAAAAGTCTCCCGAAAGTACCCAACCTACAGCGTCGCCCTTGATTCGTTGACTATGAAGGGGAGCCGACTGATGCTCCCCTCCACCGTGCCTTCAGTGCCCCGACCGCAGTTCTATTTATGAACATGCCCAGAATCAGACGACTTCATCCCAGTCACAGGTTCTTTTGCCCGAAAAGCAACATCCGGTTGAGTGACGCCCGCAACTGAACCTGTCAGCGGCGCATCCATCTCCGTGCGGATGACCGTAGCGATCCACTCCGGTTTCGATCCGCCCGGACAGTGAGCCCACCGCATGAGAGGTTCAGTGCCAATCATGATCATCCCGGAATGGTTGTTTCTGTCGGCATCTTCTTTTGGATTCTTGTAGAAGAAGCCAAGCGACTTCCGCAAATTCAGAATGTCTTCTGGCTTGCCGGTTAAAAACGTCCAACCCGGACCTGTTCCGTGTTTCTTGGCAAAAGCCTTCAGATCGCGAGGGGAATCTTCCTCGGGACTGAGGCTGATAGAGTAAAAGAAAATGTCACGACCCACGCGGCCGTCCAACATTTGCTGCACCTCAACCAGGTGGTGAGTAATCACCGGACAGATGTCCTTGCAGCGTGTGAACATAAACTGGATGACTACACGCTTGTCCTTGACGAGATCTTCGTAGAAGTGGACCTTCTTGCCCTCCTGTGTGATCAGTTCAACATTGGGAAAGTGACGCCGTTGCAAAAGCTCGCGTGGTGAGCTGTTCTTATAGTCATAGTGTTGCTTGCTTTTTGGTGTTGCTTCCTGGCCCAGCACCGGAATCGTGCCAGTTAAAGCGCCAGCGCCGACTACGGCAGTAGTCGTTCCAGCAGCCGCCAGCCATTTTCTTCTTGTAATCTTTGGCATAACTGTTTGCTCCTTTCGATTTGCCTCGCCTTGCTTGCCGCTGGTTATGGTTCGTAGGTGTTGTCAATCACGTTAGGCTGCACTTGAAACAGCAGCATCATGGCGTGATCTTCATGGACCGTGTTATGACAATGCATGGGCCAATCGCCACGGAAATCGCGGAAGCGGAAGAAGAGTGTTGCATCCTCATCGAATTGAAGTGTCGTGACGTCTTTCCGCGACACTTCCACGTTGGGAACACCGGGCCGTGTCGTGCTGATACCCGCTCCTCCGCCGGGCCACGGACAGTTGTTGCCGTTCCGGTCGCGGTAGCGGCTGTCACCGCTCCGACTATCGTAGCGGCCATTATTATCTTCGCGCTTCAGGATCTGGTGCTCTTCCAGATGAATATGAATCGGGTGCTGCCAATCATCACGCGGGTTCGTCAGTACCCAGTTTTCCGCGCTGTTCTGCGTTACAGTGAAGCGAAGCTCATTGCAGTTTGCGAATTTCTCGTTAATCACCCACTGGCCATTGTCGCGATCAAATTCGAAATGGCGGGTAATGCGCGGAGCGATAACGGTTGGGAGTGTGTAGAACGACGGCTGAGTAGCCGGGTCTACACTGTTGTCCGCCACGGCAGCGCCGATGCGAAACTCGACACAATAAGTGCCTTGCCCGGCCGAGGCCACGTCACAGGTTGGACCCTGACCATCATCCTGAATCATGCGGTTTTCAAGCCGAATCTTGGTGTGGCTTCCGATCAAGTTCTTGACCTGATTGAAGTCGATGATGATGTCATAGCGCTCCGCCACACTGATGCGGAAGCTGGTGACTTGTTTTGGCTTCGGCAGCAGGTTGCCGTCATTTCCGACCACCCAGAACGGAATTACCGTGCCGGGAGACAGCGGATCGGTAAGGAATAGCTCGTAGAAGCGTGAAGGCCCACCATTCAACACGCGGAAGCGGTAGCGTCGCTTACTTACGTTGAAGTAAGGTTGAATGATTCCATTGGCCAACTGAATGTCGCCGAGCAGTCCCTTGAAGTCAAAGGTGTCAAAACAGATCTTACCGGTATCGGGATCGATCAGTTTGTCGTTGAGGATGATCGGAATATCAAACTGCGGATAGCTCGGCAGACGGAAGCCTGTCGTTTCATTTCCGGTGTCGAACTGATTGAAGATGAGGTGGAAGCCTTCGAGTCCTTTGTAAGTATTCTCAGCGGTGTGGTCGATACGATGATCGTGATACCACAACGTGCTCAGCGATTCATTAATGTCGCCATTAGGTTGGTGCGTAGAGGCAAATCCGGCCTGCTGTGCCGTGAAGTAGTAATCGAAGTACTGGCCGCGGAAGAACCAGCGACAAGGACCACCGTCGCTTTCCGGGCCGCTGTGGAAATTGTGCAAGTGGGTGGACATTTCCGGCACTCCGAAGCCGCCATTTTGACTTTGTGTTGGCAGTTCATTAAAGCGGCGAATGAGCCACGGTTCCTGATAGCGGCTCACTATAGTTGGTCCGGGAAATGTTGCGACGTCAGTCGCGAGCGTGCCGCCCAAATTGAAGCCCCAAATCAACTGTGCAGGAATGTTTGTATCGGAACAGATCCTGAAGTTGTTATTGGCTCGAATGCGCTCCACGAAGTACTTCTGCGGAGGATACTGGTTAAAGAACTGGAAACAGTCCGAACCCGGTCGTACAAGACCATTGAATTGGCCGCGTCCCTCAAATGGGAGATTGTTGTTATTGGGATTGGGCGCATTGTTCGGACATATCTGCGGCGGAGCGCCGAATGTCAGACCCGGATCGGTCAATGGACGTGCCGGTAGTTCGGGAGGAATCGGCATCGGATCGACGAACACCTGAGCCGGTTGCGGGCTATTACCAAAATCGCACCCGCTGCCGTGATCGTGATATTGGACTGAGGGATGTGTCAGACCAACCTTAGGAAACAGAATGCCGGCGCCACTCATTAATCCCATTTTCATGAGTGTTCGGCGGGTGAAGCTCTCTTTAACTAGCTCAAGTCGGTTGTTGAGGGCTTGCTGTTTTTCTCTTTCCCATCTTCTGTTTCTTTTCGAGATAAACACCATAGGAAGCTCTCCTTTCGACACGCTTGGCAGGAGTAATCGCGCCAAGGAAGTGGATGTGAACCTTAGAAATGGTTCGGTTTGAAGGAGCGTTAATGCGTGGAATGAACGTAGAAAACAAACGGCTGACCCTCACCGATCAGCAGGCGACCAGTGCAAAGCGTAAACCCTGAAAACGCCAGGGGGAGTTTTAAGATCTGGGTAGATTAAAGTAAGCCGCGATGCGCCTTAACGCTATTCCAAACAATCTGAATGTCAACTGATGGCAGTTGGCGTATTTTGCTGTTTGTTAGCGAAAGTTGCTGCCGTCGAAAATAGCTCCGTAGATATCCAGGAATTTACCGGCGGGCGAATGTGGGCCAATTTCTTTACCTCAGGCAGTTCCAACCGCACGCGTCGTGGGCTTGATCCGGTAAACATCTTCAACCGCTGCACGCAGAATCTCAGCGACGCTCCAGGCTTGGGCGACGCAACCGCGCGGCGTATGAGGCGCGTCTGCGTCGAAAATCTCCGAGACTTGTCCCAGGCAGGCTTCGTCAAGGTGTTTGCTGAAGTTATCGAGCCAGTCTTCAGCCACTTTGCGACCAATCTGCTCGCCAAAAGTCTTCACATAGGCGGTTATATATGAGCCCATCAACCAAGGCCAAACTGTTCCCTGGTGGTACACGCTGTCACGACTGCGCGAATCTCCTTCATAGCGGCCGGCATAACGTGGATCACCAGGAGAGAGACTACGCAATCCACGGGGTGTCAGCAGCTCGCGCTCGATCACAAGCAGAATCTGCTCGGCTTTCTCCGCCGAGACCATCGAATGAGTAAGACTAATCGCGAAGACTTGATTAGGTCTCACTGAGCCATCGCTCGCGTCACCGTCCACTACGTCATAGAGGCAACCCACTTCCTGGTTCCAGAACAATCGGTTGAAACTCTCGCGCGCACGCTCAGCCATATTCGCATAGTTCGTCTTTGCTTTCTGGTCCTTGAAATTCTGGGCCAGGTCTTCCATTACGCGCAAGGCGTTGTACCAGAGCGCCTGTATCTCTACCGGCTTTCCGTGACGCGGCGTGATCACCCAGTCGCCGACCTTCGCATCCATCCAGGTCAGTTGCACGCCGGGTTCGCCCGAGTAAAGCAAGCCGTCATCATCAACGTGAATGTTGTAGCGAGTGCCTCTTACATGCCATTCGATGATGTCTGACAGAACGGTGTAGAGATTCACTCGGACAAATTCGTAGTCATCCGTGTATTGCAAAAGCGAGCGCACCGCTTCAAAGAACCAGAGAGTCGCATCGACGGTGTTGTATTCGGGTGTTTCTCCAGCATCAGGAAAGCGGTTCGGTAACATGCCCTGATCGACGTGCGCGGCAAACTCAGCCAGAATACTCTTCGCGATTTCAGCGTGGCCGGTGGCCAGCGTCAGACCTGGAAGCGCAATCATCGTGTCACGGCCCCAATCACTGAACCAGTGATAGCCGGCGATCACAGTCTTGCAGCGCTCGCGCGCGACGATGAATTGATCGGCGGCCGAAGTAAGAGTGTTGACGAGTACTTTGGCTTCCGGCGAGTTTCCACTCAGAAGTTCGCGTCGCTCTAACTCGGATTTGCGGTAAGCGTTCGCTTTACTGACATCGCGGCGCTCAGTTGACGCGATAATACTGATACTCGCACTTGCGTTCAGATCAAAAGTAAAGGCGCATGGGCTGAAAAGATCTTCGGCAAAGTCGAGACCACGTTCCTGCTCGACTGCATACTGAAGGTTGCGATACCAAAAAGAGTTGGTGTCGATCCCGGCAGCATCATGCGCGAAATGAAGTGCCGGGAGATCTTCGTAAGGCTTGATCGTAGCCAATCCATTCTCAGTTTCGACATGTGGATTCAGTGCGCCGTTTTCATGCGTGGTGCTGTGATAATCGCGGAACGCGATCAACGGACGAATCTCAAGGCTAAGGGACGAGCTGCCAGCTTGTGCTT
>Ga0207711_10004241_pt1 | contig 12267 bp, 10 predicted proteins | sample KBSS34metaG_FD_184401 | JGI IMG/M metagenome (GOLD analysis project Ga0207711, IMG submission 184401) | Switchgrass rhizosphere microbial communities from Kellogg Biological Station, Michigan, USA - KBS S3-4 metaG (SPAdes) (version 2) | ecosystem: Host-associated > Plants > Roots > Rhizosphere...
TCGCCCGCACAAGCAGTCGGAGTGCTCGAACGAACCACTCAGGAATCTTGATCCTCGCGCTCTGCTGCGCGACTGGGTAGTGACCGGTTGTTCGGGGTAAACGGCGGAGCAGCAACAGGTGAGAATCGGCATCCTGACAGGGGGCGGCGACGTGCCGGGCCTCAACGCTTGCATCCGCGCGATCACACTCTCGGCGGACGACCTCGGGTGGGAAGTGATCGGGTTCAAGCGGGGCTGGGAAGGGGTCCTTGCTATCGACCCCAAGGATCCTGCCTCCGTAGCCGATAATAGCGTGCCACTGAATCGTGCGGCTGTGCGCAGTATTGACCGGATGGGCGGCACCATATTGCACACCTCTCGCTTCGATCCGCGTACGAGCTTCGATGGAGACAAGACCAAGCAAGTGCTCAGTGCGCTCGAGGGGCTTGGCGTCGGTGCGATGATCACGCTCGGAGGTGACGGGACGCTGCGCTTCTCAGCTCACCTGTCGCGGCAGGGGCTACCGCTCATCTCAATTCCGAAGACAATGGATAATGACGTCTTCGGAACCGACTATTCGATCGGTTTCTCGACGGCCGTGAGCCGGTCCGTCGAGGCGATCAATGCGCTGCGCACGACCGTCGGAAGTCACGAGCGCATCGGAATTGTTGAGCTGTTCGGTCGCCGGAGTGGCGAGACGGCGCTGCTCGCCGGTTTCCTCGCGCAGGTGGACCGAACGGTCATCGCGGAGATCCCCGTCGACCTCGACGTCCTCCTGCCGCTGCTTACCAAGGACAGGGTCGACAGCGGCGAGGGCTATGCCATGTGCGTCGTTTCCGAAGGGGCGACGATCGCCGGCGAACGTGCCCCGGATGATTCGGTCCGCTCATTGCCGGCAAGTGACCGCGAAGAGATCAGCGTCAGCCGACGCATTAGCCAGCATATCAAGGCGCAACTCGGCATTGGCACCGTCGTCCAGGAGCTCGCCTATCTCATGCGTTCGGGCGAACCTGATGCGATGGACCGGATGGTCGGTCTCGCTTTTGGTGGCCTGGCGGTGCAGCTGGTGTCGCGCGGTGAGACCGGGCGAATGGTCGCTCTCAAGGACGGCCGCTACAGTCACGTGCCGATCGGTACGCTCGAAACGGGCCGAAAGTCCGTCGACGTCACCGACCTTTACGATGCCGCGCTCTACCGCGCCAAGCTGATGCGCGTCGAGCAGATGCCGATGTTCCTGTATTAGTCTGGCAGGAGATTCAGTCGGCCAATTTTTGAGCGTAAGCCGCCGTCGCGCCGAGCAGGCCGGGCTCCGGATGTGTGATGAGTTTTACCGGCATCGAAGCCAGCCGTGACGAGAATCTGCCCTTGGCTACGAAGCGATCGGCAAAGCCTGAACTAGGCAGATAATTCTTCAACCGTTTGCCGATTCCGCCGGCAATAACAACTGCGCTCGCGCCGTGGGCAAGCGCGAAGTCGCCTGCAACCGCGCCAAAGCACATGCAAAATCGCTCCAAGGCGAGGGTCGCGAGATGGTCCTTTTGCTCGAGCGCCGCCGACCAGAGCTCAGCTTCGTCGCGGATCCTAGCTCCCTGACCCTCGATGAGACCGAGTACATCGTAGATGTTGCGAAGCCCGGGACCAGACACGAGCCGTTCCTCGGACACGCGGCGGAAGCTTTCCCGAAGCTCGGCAACGATCCGATCCTCGACTGCATCGAGCGGAGCGAAGTCTATATGCCCGGCTTCCGTCTCGACGATCTCATAGTCGCCTTTGCCGCGGCAAATGAGCAACGCTGCGCCGAGCCCGGTACCGGGACCGACGATCGTCACAACGCCTCTTTCCGGCAGCGCCTCGTCGGGCCCTGTCACATGCAAAAGCTGGTTCTCATCCACGGTCGCGACGGCATGCGCGACCGCGCCAAAGTCGTTCATCAGCATGAGCGAATTGAGGCCAAGTTGCTCGACGATCCTGTCGCGATTGAACCGCCATTGGCTGTTGGTCAGCGATAATTCTTCACCGCTGACTGGTCCCGCGATGGCTATCGACAACTCGCGGGGGAGCTCGGTCTGGGCTTGCCGCTCGAACTCGTGCCAAGCGCTCTCGAAGCTGGCATAGTCGCCGGTGCGCAGCGTAACCGGCTCGCCGAGCTCGACGCCATTCGGTTCGATCATCGCGATCACAAAGCGGGCGTGGGTCCCGCCGATATCGGCACTTACGATCCTGTTCGCCGTCTCTTCCATTTGCTTGCCGTAGTCGCACAATCGATGAACCACCGCAAAAGCATTGGAGCCCGACTCCGGTGAGACGGGCCCCGGCCGTATTCAACCCTGATCCTGGACGTGGAAATTCACCACGTGGTTCGCAACCGAACCTTCGACGTTTCCATTCCTGTCGATGGTCAGTTCATAGGGCGCGCCATTGCGGTCGCGGCCTATGATGTGCGTCGCCCCGCCGCCATCGACCGATTGCGAGTAACGGCCGATCCGGCCGGAATAGTCGCCGGAGACTATCTGCGTTGGAGCATCCTGCTTGATCGGTGCTACGCCAAGCGCAACCGCCACGACTGTCGAAATCAACATTGAACATTCTCCCTTTTAACACGCGGCTTGGGTGCCGCGGGGGAGTCTCGTTCAAGAAACGTGCCAAATTAGAAAAAGCGCAAAAACAATGACTTGTCGAAATGTCGGAAAGACGACCATTGGCGCGCACTGCTATACAATAGTAATACACACCGCGCGGAAGAGGCGGCGATAGGCCCTCAAACAGTCGTGGTTGTTTCGCGATTCCACACGGTTTCGTTCCTGGTGAGCGGCCGCGCCCAGAAGCTGATCGAAATGATGTAAGCGAGCAGCGCTAGGATCAGGAACATCGCGTCGCGAAGGCCGATGTGGTCTCCCATCCAGCCGATCGCGAGAGGGATTAGCGCTCCGCCCAGGATGCCCGTGCACAAGATGCCCGTGAAAGACCCGTGGTGCTCGGCAACGGAATTGAGGGCGAGTGCGAAGATGATTGACCACATCACCGAGATCATGAAACCGCAAAGGGGGAAGGCGATCAGCGCGATCTTGGCAGGGCCGAGCAGTGCGGCCAGCACGCAGCCAACCGCGCCAAATCCGAACACCCGCAGGATCAACTGTGAATCGAGCAGCTTGAGCAGAACCAAGCCAAGCATGCAGCCGATCACCATCAGTCCCCAGAACAGGCTGACCTCGTAGGCTCCAGTCGTTTCGGCCGGGACGTCGTGATAGACGAGGAGAAACTGGCCCATCCAGTCGGCCAGGCCCTGCTCGGTGCCGACATAGGCGATCACTCCGACGAAGAAGAGCAGCACATATTTGTTGCGCAGTAATTCCAGATAGGTGCCAACCGATCCCACACGCTCGTCCTCCGCCAGCTCGGCCCTGGGCAGGCGGATCTTGGCCGTTAGCGCGATGAAGCAGGCGAAGACCAAGCCGGCGCCGGCATAAAAGGGCACCCAGGGCGGGCCCCACGCCGCGAACTTCTGTCCGTTGGTTTGCAGGAGGCTGAGCGCGAAGGGGCTGAGGAACGAGGCCGCGCCGAAAACAAGTTGGCCCATGACCGCGTAGAATGCGAAATGTTCCTCACCGACCGTCGATCGCGTGAGCGGATTGATGACTACCTGCAACATCGCCATGCCAAGCCCGATGACGAACAGACCGGCGACGACCGCCAGGTAGGAAGCGGAGCTGGCGATCAGTAGGCAACCGAGGACATTTAGGCTGAAAGCGCCGAGCAGGGTTATGCTCTGCCCCCGTTTTTCCAGCAAGAATCCGGCGGGAATGGAAATGATGCCGTATGCGACGAAGAAAGAGAATGGTAGGAATCCCGCCAACGCGTAATCGATGTTGTACCATTTGATGATGATCGGAATCAGCGGCCCGATTATGTTCGTCACGAATGAAATCAGAAAGAAGACCGCCATGATGTACGCGATGATCTTGAAATTCTTCTGATTCATTGGCTGTTTCTCTTACAAGCGCCGATCACATGACCGATGCGATGAAAACCACCATGTACCGAGAGGCGGCCGAAGCCCCGGACTGTGTTGCAAGTCAGTTGGAGCGCAACACGCCTACGATTGCAACGCTGGTCAAGCGGCTGCGAACGGATCCACCGATCGCGATGGTGACGATCGGGCGCGGCAGTTCCGATCATGCCGCGACCTATGCCCGCTACCTGGTGGAAACCCGCCTAGGCCTCTTGTCCTCCTCGTTGTCGCCCTCGATCTTCTCCGTCTTCAAGGCGCCTTTATCGCTTCGCAACATGCTTTGCCTGGCTATATCGCAGTCAGGCCGAAGCCCGGACTTGCTGGCTGCCGCTACGGCCGCGCGGGATTCTGGAGCGATCGTCGTCGCCCTGGTCAACGACCCGGACTCGCCGCTTGCCGAGATCGCCTCGGTCGTGCTGCCCCAAGGCGCCGGTCCCGAGAAGAGCGCGGCGGCGACCAAAAGCTTCATCACCTCGCTGTCCGCCATCGCGCAGTTGGTCGCGCTGTGGACCGGCGACGAAGCGATGGAGGCCGCGCTCGAGCAACTTCCTTCTGCATTGGCGCAGGCCTGGGAAGAAGATTGGTCGCCCTGCCGCGACATGCTCAAGAACGCCAATCACCTCTATACGGTCGGGCGAGGTCTGCATTTGAGCATTGCCCAGGAGGCCGCGCACAAGCTGAAGGAGACCTGCCTGATTCACGCTGAGGCTTTCAGCAGCGCCGAAGTGCTGCACGGGCCCAATGAACTGGCTGGTGAGGGCTTTCCGATGCTTCTCTTCCGTTCCGAGGATGCAGGCGATGCGAGCGTGAAGGAGGCGGCACGACGGCTGAATGCCCAGGGCGCACTGGTGATGACGGTGGGCGGTGGCGATCCGGGAAGTTTGCCGGTGCCGAGCGCGCCGCAGCCAGCGCTCGCGCCAATTCTGCAGATCCAGGCATTTTATCGGATGACGAACGAGCTCGCCTGCGAACGAGGACATGATCCCGACCGGCCGCGGCACGTTCAAAAAGTCACCCACACGGTCTGATGGCCACCGAGCTCGTCGCGGCTGATATCGGCGGGACCCATGCCCGTTTCGCTCTCGCGCAGGTCGAGGATGGCCGGGTGCGTGAGCTGGACGAAGCGCTGACGCTCAAGACTGCCTACTATGCCGGCCTCGCCGAGGCATGGCAGGCTTTTGGACAGCATGTGGGCCGCCCTTTGCCGAACGCTGCCGCGCTCGCCTTCGCTTATCCCGTTGAAAATGACCTGCCTCAGTTGACCAACATGCCGTGGAAGATCGATGCGAGGACGCTGTCCAAGGAATTGGGCGTCGGCCGGCATGTCATGCTGAACGACTTCGCCGCCATCGGCCACGCAGCCGCGACGCTGGACTCGTCGAATTTCATGCACATCGCCGGTCCTGATGTTCCGCTTCCGGCGAACGGCGTGATCAGCATCGTCGGCCCCGGGACGGGCCTCGGCGTGGGCCTGGTGATCCGGTCTGGCGGCGAATATCGGGTGATCGCGAGCGAAGGCGGGAACATAGATTTCTCGCCGCAGGACGAGATGGACGATCGCCTAATGGCTGCGCTGCGCAAGCGGTATGGTCATGTTTCGGCTGAGCGTCTCGTGTCCGGTCCGGCCTTGCGAGATATCTATGCAGTGATCGCCGGCGCGAATCCGCCCTATGCTGATGATCGCGATCTTTGGCAGGCAGCGCTTGAGGGAAGCGATCCTACCTCAGCAGCAGCGCTTGAGCGATTCTGCCTGTGCCTCGGGACCTTCGCCGGCAACATAGCGCTCGCACATGGAGCAAATGCTTTGGTTTTGGCCGGGGGACTGGGTCGGCGGCTGAGCAAGCATTTGCCGGTCTCCGGTTTTGCCAAGAGGCTGGCTGCAAAAGGTGAGTACAGGTCAATCCTAGAACAACTGCCGGTCAAGCTGATCACCCACCCGCAACCTGGCTTATACGGAGCAGCCGCCGCTTTCGCCGCCCGGCTTGGGGGGGCACCGTCGGCATGACGCTCGCTAGACCGGCATTCGCTTGCGTACTGTCTGTCCTTTTGTCGCCGGCATCTCTTGCAGCTCAGCAAATCGTCCGCGTCGAGGCTGCGCCTTTGCAACTTCATCGCCTCCCTCTCGAGGCGCACGGCCGGGTTGAATTGGATGGCCGGGGGTCGTTCATCCGGCAGTGGCCGGGCACCTATTTCGAAACAGCTTTTCGCGGACGTTCTGCATTTTTTCGGTTGGGCCGGGGCGATGCCAACGTGCGCGTTCGGGTGGATGGCGGCAGCCCAATGACCTTCCTGAAACCACAGCCGGGATTATACCAAATCGACGGAATGCCTCGCGCGATACACAGATTGCGCATCGACGTGGTGAGTGAAAGTCAGCAAGAGCCGAGCGTTTTCGGTGGTTTCTTTGGGGCTTCGGGAGACGTTTCACTTCGGCTTTCGCATCGATTGCGGCAGGTTGAGTTCATCGGCGACTCGTTCACAGTGGGATACGCAAACACATCGACGAAGAGAGCTTGTACGGAGCAGGAAGTTTGGTCGACGACCGACACGGCGCAGGGGATTGCGCCGCGGGTCGCCACCCATTTCGATGCAGATTATCAATTGAATGCGATCTCGGGCCGTGGGATCGTTCGCAATTATGATGGGTCGCCTGGCGCGTCCCTGCCCAGCGCTTATCCCTACGTCTTGTTCGATCAGAAGCGGGCTTATTCGGACCCCAAATGGCGGCCCCAACTGATTGTGATCGGACTGGGAATCAACGATTTCTCCACGGCGCTCAATCGGGCCGAGAAATGGAGCACCCGTGCTGAGCTGCGACGCGACTTCGAGTTCGAGTATGTCCGTTTTGTCAAAGCTCTACGTGCTCGAAACCCACGGGCTTTCATTCTGCTGTGGATTGCTGACACAGGAAATGCCGAGATCGTTTCGGAAGTTGCAAGTGTCGCTAAGCGACTGCGCCGCTCGGGTGAGAAACGTTTGGGCTTCGTCGCAATCGGCGGCCTCGCCCTCAACGCTTGCAATTATCACCCGAGCGTCAGCGACGACGAAATAATCGCGGAACGCCTGCGCCAGTTCATCGACGCGCAGCCTGGCGTTTGGGCGATGCGGTAGGGCAATGAGCTATTTCCGGTCGATACAGTATTGCTCGCAAATCGCGTGGGCGACATAGCCAGCTGCTGTGGCGAAGGCCCGGCCCTCACGGTCGGCGATGCCGGTATCAGCCTTGACGCCCTCGGTGATGATCCCACCGTCCCACGGGCTGTGCTTGAGGATTTTCAGGGCCTGGGAGCGGCCGGCAGTGAGACGCAAATGGTCCGCCACTTCCCATGAGGTGGTGAACGGAAGACGGTAACTTCCCGGCAGTCCGTACGGCTGATCGGAGTAGCTGTACGCGTAATGCCGCGAATGCAGCCAGGCATAAGTGCGGCGGAAGATCGGATCGTCCTCGGACACAAAGCCAAGTGCGGGCAGCTTCATCAGCGAGCCGGGCGGAACGTCGACGAAATCGCCGCCATTGGCATTGACCAAGCCGGCGAAGATCGGTCCGCTCGCGCCCTTGGCTCCCTCGCGCACGCCGTAGCGGTAGATCGCGCTCTTGAGGTGCGCGGCTTCGGCCCTCAGCGAAGCGGCTTCCTCTGTACGGCTCTCGCGCACATCGAGGATCGCGAGGTCTTCGAAGGCCTTCCACGCGAGCACGTTGTCGTAAATGGAGAATGGCTTGCGAACATATTCGTCCTGCGAGTCCTGGAAGGTCGCGTACAGCCCGGTCGCCGGATCGCGCTGTGCACGAAGCCGCTCGAGCAAGGTGTCGATGGCCGGTCGGTGTCGCTCGACCATCGTCATGTCGTGCGTCTCGTCGACATAGGAAGCGAGGGCGACGATCGGTGCCACCAGTTCATCGAGCTCGAAACCGTCCTCAAGAACGATGCCGTCGATGAAGCGGCTATGGATGCCGGCGTTGCGGGCTTGGATGCCCAGGGCATAATCGAGGATCTCGCGCGCTCGTGCCCTGTCGCTGTCGAGGATCGCCGGGAAGCTCCACAGTAACGCGTCGCGGTCCCAGTAAGCGGCCGACACATAGTAGCGATTACTGCGCGAGGTCATGCCCGTGAATTGCTCGGTATCGATCGCCCGGCCCCAGGCATAATAGGTTGAGAACAAGAGGTTCCGGTTGATGAGCCGGTCGAGGTCGGGATCGCCCGTGGTGCGAGTCCGGCGGTGCGCATCGTCGGCCGCCTGGTCGATGAGGCCGTCGAGGCCGTAGCGATCGATCTTCGCGTTGAGGACGCGCATTGCATAAGCGGCGCTATATTCGTCGAGGCCCGCGCCGATAATGAAATGCACGTCGAGCGTCTGGCCGGGCGCCAGTTCCGCCTCGTGCCGGGCGGTCAGCCCAGGATTTTCGGTGCCGGTGCGGAGCATGCCTTGTGACCCGACGTAAGCGAAGCCCCACGCCATCCGGGTGTCGTCGGTATTGTACTTGAAAATCTCCATGTCGGTATCGACCGGAGTGGGTGACATGGTGCGGATGCCGCTCAGCGGTTCAGGCGAATAGGTGACTCGGTTGGTCTTGCCCCAGTCGAGCTTCATCCCCGGCGCGACTTGCAATGGGGCGCGACGCAGGTTGGTGACTTGAAAGCGCAGGATCGCGGCGCGGCTGTCCGGAGGAGCGACGTAAGTGATCCGGACACGAACGCCGTCCGATTCCATCGTACCGGTCGGAATCCAGTAATCGCGCAGCGACCAGCGCAGGTTCGAGAGTAGTCGGCGTTGGCCTGCAATTTCAATGAACGGCCTCATCAGGGGCTGGTCGGCTACCCCTGCCACTTCCAGGAGTCCGCGATAGCGCATGGAAATGACGTTGAAGTCTTGAAGCGCGCCGTCGCTGGCGTGGATGGAGGGAAGGGCGATCCAGTCGTTTCCGGTGGGAATCACGTCATCGGCAGCGAGCGTCACATTGACCGTGCGCAGACTTTCGCCGTTCGCGTCCGCATAAGCGCAAGGACCGACGGCCAATAGCACCATGAATCTTGCCGCGATGAGGCCGCGCTCAGCCAGTGCAATTCGCTTCATGGCGCCATGATGATTGAACGGCGATCCTCGTCAATGCTAGCCAAGAAGCATGCAGCCGATCGCCGAATATGAGCCAATGGATCGGGAGCGTTTCGAGCGCGAGATTGTCCCAAAGGGCGAGCCCGCAGTGTTTCGCGGTCTGGTCGCCGATTGGCCGGTCGTTCGCGCCGCCAAGGACGGCCCAGAAGTCCTCGTGCAAATGCTGCAATTCGCCGCCACGGACGAGCCTTTCCAGGCATGGTTTGCGCCGCCCGAGGTCGAAGGTCGCTTCAACTACAACGCGGATCTCAGCGGCTTCAACTTCGAGCGGAAGCTGGCAACGATCGATCAGCTACTCGACCTGCTGTTGCGCCAGCGCGGACAGGACAATCCATACTCAATGTACGCGGGGAGCATTCTAATCCGGAAGCACCTGCCGGAACTTATTCCGAATATTCCGGTCCCGATGCTGGACATGGCACGCGAGACGCTCATCTCACTTTGGATAGGTAACCAGACCCATACCGCGACGCACTGGGACCAATCCCAGAATCTTGCCTGCGTTGTCGGAGGTCGACGGCGGTTCACGTTGTTCCCGCCGGAGCAACTGAAGAACCTGTATGTCGGGCCCCTTGAATTCACTCCCGCCGGCCAACCGATCAGCATGGTCGACATCGATACGCCAGACCTCGAAACCTACCCTCGGTTCGCCGAGGCGCTGGAGGCTGCGCTGCGAGCGGAACTCGAGCCTGGTGACGCACTCTACATTCCGGCCCTGTGGTGGCACGATGTCCTCTCACTCGAGGATTTCGGGGCGTTGATCAATTTCTGGTGGCGCGACGCGGAGCCGCCGCTGCTGACTCCGCTGAACGCGCTCTACTACGCGGTCATCACGATGAGGGACTTGCCGCCGAACGAGCTCGAGGCGTGGCGCAACATGTTCAACCATTACATCTTCGGCGATAACGGTGATCCGGCTGAACATTTACCTGAGGCGGCGCGTGGAATCCTCGGGCGACGGACGCCCGAGTTGGTGGCACGTGTCAAAAAGCTGCTGATCGACGCGCTGAGCCGTTAGCGTAGTGCAGCTCTTTGCCGACTGAGGGTGCTGGGCTTCGACCGTCGATTCTGCCAAACCTGCCCGGTGAAAATCACCCGACTTTTCGCTGACACAGTCCTGCTCGCCGCGGGACTGATCTTACCGCGCGCACCGGCGCATTCTTCAGGCACCCCCACGGACGCATCGCACTGGCCGGCGACGCACGCACTAAACCCCTCAGCCCGTAACGTCGCCGCGGACGAAGCCCTGATTCGCCGCATCGTCGCCGGAATGACGCTCGAGCAGAAAGTTGGGCAGATGACCCAGCCCAACATCTGGTCGGTCACTCCCGACGATGTCCGGCGCTATTATCTCGGGTCGATTCTCAATGGCGGCGGCGCTTGGCCAGGCAACCGAAAGGATGCGAGCGTGGCAGACTGGCTTGCGCCGTCAAAGGCGTATTACGACGCGTCGATGTCGACCGACATGAAGATCAAGATCCCGGTTATCTGGGGCACCGACGCGGTCCACGGCCACAACAATGTCCACGGCGCGACGCTATTTCCGCACAACATCGGCCTCGGCGCGGCGCACGATCCGGCGTTGCTGACGCGCATCGGCCGGGCCACCGCGCGGGCGGTCCGGGCGACAGGGATCACCTGGGTGTTCGCGCCGGCTGTCGCGGTGGCGGAGAACCCGCGCTGGGGCCGGACCTACGAAAGCTATTCGTCCGATCCAGCGCTGGTCAGCTCCTACGCCGACGCGATCATTCGCGGCCTGCAAGGCGACCTCAAGGGCGGCGACGACGTGCTTGCGACCCCCAAGGTGTGGATCGGCGACGGTGCCACCTTGCACGGCAAGGAACAGGGCGAGATCCGCGCTTCGGAGGCCCACCTGATCCGTACGCAGGCCGCCGGCTTCTATGGCGCGCTCAAGGGCGGGGCGGAGACGGTGATGGCGTCCTATGCGAGCTGGACCGACACCGCGGCCAACCGGCCGTGGGGCAAGACCCATGGCAATAGATATTTGCTGACCGATGTCCTCAAGAAGCGGCTCGGCTTTGACGGTTTCGTGGTGTCCGATTGGAACGGGATCGAGCAGATCCCGGGCTGCACCAAGGCGCATTGCCCGCAGGCCATCAACGCTGGGATCGACCTCATCATGGTTCCGGACGACTGGAAGGAGTTCATCGCCAACACTGCGGCGGACGTCCGCAGTGGGGTCATCGCGATGGCGCGGATCGACGATGCCGTCTCGCGCATCCTGCGCGCCAAGCTGCGCAGCGGCTTGTTCGACGGGTCTCCCGCGACGGGGCCGCATCCGCCCGCGTCAGCGATCGATGATCCGGCGTCGCGCGCAATCGCTCGCGAGGCGGTGCGCAAGTCGCTGGTGCTCCTCAAGAACGAGCGGCGGGCGCTGCCGCTGTCGAGAAGTGGGCGAGTGCTCGTAGTCGGCGCAGGCGCCGACAGCATGGCGGACCAGGCCGGCGGCTGGTCGCTCACATGGCAGGGGAGGGACAACAGCAACGCGGACTTTCCGAATGGCGAGACGATCCTCAGCGCGATCCGCAGCACGCTCGGGCCCGGCCAAGCCGATTACAGTCCTGATGGCAAAGGGGTGGACCCGAGCGTCTATCGTGCGATCGTCGCCGTCGCAGCCGAAGGAGCTTATGCCGAGGGCGATGGCGACATCACCTTCCCGGGAACCATGCGACACAGCGCACGCTACCCCGAAGACCTCGCCGCGCTCGACCGGGTCGCGGGCAAGGGCGTGCCGGTCGTCACTATCCTCCTGTCCGGGCGCCCGGTGTCGGCGAACGATTTCATCAACCGGTCGGATGCATTCATCGCCGCTTGGCTGCCGGGGACCGAGGCCCAAGGCATCGCCGACATGTTGTTCGCGGCGCGCAATGGACGGCCTGCCTATGATTTCAGCGGCAGGCTGTCGTTCGACTGGCCGGGAGGCGACTGCCTGCGCAGCGGGGAGATCCAGTTCCGGCGCGGCTACGGCCTCAGCTATCGCCGCCCGGCACGCGTGGGGCGGCTCCCCGTCGGACCGGCCATCGCGAACTGTCCACCCGATACTAACTAGGATGGGGGGATCACCGGCACTGCATTCGTCAGCTTTTGCTCAGTTATTGCTCATGCCCCTCATGCCGCTCATGCTGATCGGTTGCATGGCAGGACCG
>Ga0207711_10004242_pt1 | contig 12264 bp, 8 predicted proteins | sample KBSS34metaG_FD_184401 | JGI IMG/M metagenome (GOLD analysis project Ga0207711, IMG submission 184401) | Switchgrass rhizosphere microbial communities from Kellogg Biological Station, Michigan, USA - KBS S3-4 metaG (SPAdes) (version 2) | ecosystem: Host-associated > Plants > Roots > Rhizosphere >...
GACGCCGGTGCGGCCGGCGCTGTCGGTGAGGATCAGGAGGTTTCGTGTGAAGAACGGGCCGTGCGCGCCGCTCAGGTTGAGCAGCATGCTGTCGCGGCCGGCGACCGGGATGACGCGCAGCTCGGCGATGGTGGGCGTGGCGAGAGCGGTCACGGAGAGCTTGCTTGCTCCAGGTCGTTTGATTGCCTTGTTAGAAATCATCATCTTGTGGAGCGCAGCGAGCTGTATCACTTGGCGATACTCCTTGAGACTCGACAACGACTTGTGGCGCCAAACTCTTGCTTGGAGGGTGGCGAACTGCGCGGCCGTACGGAGTCCTAGCACCCGCTCCGGGGAAAAGCCGGCGCAGCGCGATTTCTAATGACTTGCAATCGGCCGCACGAGCGTCGGCCCACGCGGTGCGACTTCGCGGATCGCCAGCCCAGTCCTACGTTCGAAGGGCTGGGACGGGCCGCGCGGATTGAGGCGCTGGTCGACCAGTAAGCAGTCCCGTCGACCCATTTACATCAGTGAGGCAGCACCTGAGCACTCCGCGCAGCCGACAGTCGCACGCACTGGGACTGCACCTGCAAGAACCGTTGCCACTGCTCCGACCCGATCACGTAGGGATGAGGATCCAGCATGTCGCTCGGCGACGTCGGATTAGCGATAGCCGGCCGGCGATAGCGGAGCAACTCGTGATTAAAGAGGCTTAGATCCTGAGTCTGGTGATTGGCCAAGAGCGTGTCGACGTTCGCAGCAGCAGTCACCGCCGCGAACTTCGCAAGCGAGTCGATCTGCTGCATCTTTGTATTGGCGGCACCTGGAATGCCGAACCCGCCGTACATGGCGCCCATTCGCTTCACACCGAGGTCGTAGACCGGGAACACCAGCGAAGTCGCGCCTGGGGTGTGCCCGGGCGTGACGGTAAAGCTGACAGTCGTGTCGCCGAAGGTCATGGTTTGACCATCGACAATGCTGATGTCCTTCGTCGGCGCGTTCGCGCCGGTGATCCCAGCCCACGCGATATCGGATGCGATCACCCGTACGCCGTAGGTCCTCTGAAGGTATCCCGCGCCGTTGAAGTGATCACCGTGCTCATGAGTGATGATCAAATACTTGGCATCAGCCATGTCCAGGCCGAGCTTGCGCAGCCCTGCGGCGACGATGTTTTCCCCTTCGCCCGGGTTGTTCATCGAATCGATCAGCACCAGGCCGATGCTCGTCTTGATGGCCCAAGCACTGACGGCGCCGCTGCCGACCCAGTACAGGTTGTCGAACACCTTGATCGGGGGCATCAGGTAGCTGTCTTCCGCGGAGTTCGAGTACATGGTGTACGACTGCGCCATGATGCAGCGACGCAGGAAAGCCGGCGTCTGGTCTCCGCCTGCCAGAGCACGCGCACTATTCATGTACGCGTTGGCCAGGTCCTTCTGCTCGTTCGGGAATGTCGGCACCGACGGGATGGTCTGCGCGACGGCAGAAACGGAAGCGATGGCGCTGATTGCGATGGCGACAAGGCATTTATTGAGGTGCATGGGAATCTCCTGAGATTTGTCGTTTCGGTGCGGTCGTCAGCGGGGAAGTACTTGGCCGTTTCGGGCCGCCGACACACGAGTGCATTCCGACAAGATCCTCAAGAAGTTCTGATAGCTGCTGGTGGTCATCACGTAAGGGTGGGCGTCCTGGAAGTCGGCCGCAGACCGGGGCGACCGAGTGAATGCGCGACGATGGCGAAGTAGATCCTGGTTGTAGATACTCAGATCTTCTGCCTGATAGCTCGAGAGCAGAACGTTGACTCCCGCCGCCTGGCTCCTGGTGCCGAAGCGCGCCAATGAGTCGAGGTGGATCAGCTTGTCGTCGATGCTTTGCGGGACCGCCAGGGTGCTGTGATAGGCAGCGGCCCGGAGCGTCCCTTTGTCGGTGACGGGAAAGATCAGCGACAAGGCACCCGCGGTGACACCAGGCGTCGAGGAAACGTCGATAGAAGTGGCGCCGATCGTCAACCGCTGACCATCAGCGACGGTGAGCCCTTGCGCCGGCGCGTCGGGATTCGAAGCCATTGCTGCCCACGCGGCTCCCGAGGCAATCACCTGTGCGCCGTAAGTCTGCTGAAGGTACTTGGCCCCGCCGAAGTGGTCCGGCTTCTCGTTCGTCACCAGAACGTATTTGATGTCGGCGGGATCCAGACCGAGCTTGGCCATCCCGGCGACGAGAATGGTTTGCGCCTGACCGGCATCGACGAGTGAGTCGATCACCACAAGCCCCGCAGTCGTCTTCAAGACCCAGGCGGACACGGCGCCCTGGCCCACCCAATACAGGTTATCGAAGACCTGGATCGGCGGCATCAAGTAAGGCGCCTGCGCGCTCGCCGCATACATGGGATAGACCTCCCAGTAGATACACGCTCGATAGAAATGCTGCCTGTTCTCGTCGTCCGCAATGATGCGGGCGGTATTCAAGTGATTCGCGACGTCAGCCCATATGGCGTTCGGGAAGGTCGGGACCGACTGTGCCTGTACCGCAGTGGACGAAGCCGCGACGCACGCGGCGGCGACGAACAAGCGCTTATTGAACATGGGATTCACCTAGGAAGGGGTTATGCCGGAGGGCAGCATCGGTCGCCAGCGGCGCCGGACCGCGGCCAGCGGGGTAGCGGTGGCGGATCAGCGGGCCAAAACGCTACCGCTTCAAACGTCTGCTGGCGGTGCGACCGATCGCGGCCAAGCCCAAAAGCATCAGGGCATAGGTAGACGGTTCAGGGACGGTCGCAACAACAAAGTTGTTCACGGTAGGGTAGGCGGCCAGCAGGTTGCCCGGTTCAACCGAGATCAGCATGCTGAGGATCGGCGTGCTGGACACGACGCCGAAGAACGAGGAGGCCGAGTTGAGCGTCAGCACCGTCGCGAACTGCGCCAACGAGGTGTCCGTCACCGTGAACCTGATCATCTGGTCGGGCAGGGTGACACCAGAATCATTGGTGCCGAAAAACGTGCCTCCGACTGCTCTGACTGCACTACTGAAACCGCTGAACGAAATGCCTTCCCGACGATCGAAGTTGCTCAGCCATCGATCAGCACCATCAATGCCGAACAGGCCGCTCGGCGAAGACACGGTATACGTGTACGCACCGGCGGTCCGTGGGATTGAGCTCGGGAGGTCGCCGGCCGCCAGACTGTCGAAGGTATCGGTACCCGCTGCGATCGTCGCCCCGATGAACGCGCCCTGGGTCGTATACGTTACGAACGTGGCATGTGACCAGCCAGCGAAGCAGAGAAGTCCGAGACCTAAAAGTATGTGGTGAGGCTTGTTGACTGCAGACACGTCGTCTCTCCTCAAAAGCAGCTGGTTGAGGCTGAAACGGTAACGTTAACTTTTGCCAACTTCGACCGGGCATACCCTTGGTAGGCATCAGTTGGCGCTTACCTGTTCGGCTAGAGTTGGGTATGAACGCGCCAGATTTAAGATCGCTGAGCGTGACATTGGCAGATGTCGCCCGCTTGGCCGGCGTTTCCGCCATGACCGTGTCACGCGTGGTGAACACGCCCGAACGCGTTCCACCAGCGACGGTGAAGCGCGTTCAAGCCGCCGCCACCAAACTGGGTTACGTACGCAATCGCATGGCAGGCGGATTGCGATCGAACAAGAGCCAACTTGTCGCCGCGATCGTTCCAGCATTGTCGAGCCCTGTCTTCTCGGACACCATTGAGGCGTTGACGCAAGGCCTCGCAAGCCGCGGATATCACCTGATCGTCGGTCAGACGGGATACGCAGAGCCCCGGGAAGACGAGATTTTGCGGGACATCATCAGTCGCCGCCCAGATGCCATCGTTCTAACGGGAACAATGCATTCCAAAGAGGGAAAGAGACTTCTACTGTCCGCCGGGGTGCCCGTCCTCGAAACGTGGGACCTGACAGACAGCCCGATCGACATGCTCATCGGCTTCTCCCACGAAGCCATCGGCGCCGCCGTGAGCCAGCATCTGTATGAGCGGGGGCGGCGGCGACTTGCGTTAATCGGCGCGGACGACATGCGTTCCCAACGTCGCTGGCGCGCCTACGAGCGCGGGGCGCGCAAGATCGGACTCAAGGACCCGATTGCTCACTTCGTGCCTGCCCCGGCCAAGCTGGGTGACGGCCGACGAGCTCTCAAGGCCCTGCTCGCAAAGGCGAGCGACATTGACGGGATTTTTTGCAGCTCTGACATGCTCGCTGCCGGCGTCTTGATCGAAGCACACGCCCTCCGCATCAAGGTTCCATCAATGCTCAGCGTCGTCGGGTTCGGGGATCTGAACTTTGCCTGTGACCTAAACCCCTCGTTGACCAGCGTCCGTGTCGAAGCCTCCCGCATTGGGCACCTTGCGGCCGAAACCATAGTCAAGCGCCTTCACGCCGCAGAGGTTCCGGATCGAATCGTCGACGTGGGGTTCAGCATCATTCAGCGCGGTAGCAGCTAGCTGTCGGGGCCAGCCGGCCAGAAGTCCCAGGCCGGGGACTGCCTTGCCGACGGCGGCTGCCAGACACCAAAGCGAATGTCGCTTGAGACCCCTCAGCGCCACATTCTGGTGCTGATCGCCCCGCGTTCTCGCTGTCACATTCCGTCGACCTCGCTAAGGAATACCCTCATTGCGAATGCGCGCTTCACTGTTAGCGTTAACTCGTTCAGTCTGAAAGCTGCGCTTCCCTGTGCATTGGCAGTTCTGCGGAGCTGTCGGTCATCACCACGCGGTTGCGTAAACAACGTCGGCGCGCGCGGATGGAGGAAGTATGACAGCGGTGGCAAGAGTCCTAACGGTATGCATGGCCTTTGTCGCCATTGCGGTGCAGGCCCAGCCGGTTGCCTTCACCAACCCGCTTTTCCAAACCTCTGCGACCGCGGTCGGCGGTTCTTCTGCGGACTTCCAATCTGCCGACAGCACGATGTCGCCGCTGCCCTTGATCTCTAGCGCGGTCGCTTTCGATGCCAGCAACTTTGCGGCGGGTGCGGGAATCGCAGCAGCTGGGTTGCTGAGCACTGACGCCGAGGCGAACAGCGTCGCGGGTTTGACGAGTTCAACCGGCTCCTCGGAGTTCACAGGTGAGTTCGCCGGTGGCGGCTTCTTCACCTTTCTCTTGGGGTACACGAGTCAGAACTTCATGGACACAACAGCCTTCTCGGCTAGCACTCTTCTATTCCAGGTCACGAGCAACGGCATGACGCTGGTCAGTCAAATCGTGCCGATCGCCCCGGCCTTCTCGTTTTCGTCATTCATTCCCGCCGGCTCCAACACGTTCGATCTGTTGCTCTCGAGTGAGGCCTCCACCTTGACGGGAGGGAACGCCCAGAACGTCGCGTCGGTCACCTTCCAGGTGGCGCAAGTGGTGCCCGAGCCGACGACGTGGCTGCTGATGATCCTGGGCATCGCGCCGCTTGCATCCCGCGCACGAGCGCTATCTGCTCGACGTTCTGCCCTTTCGTAGAGCGCTTCGACCAGGGTTTAACCGAAACTCGCTAAGACACTCCGTCTCACGCGCAGAGTCTCAACGCCCAATGACGGGCAACCGGAGGAAAGTTCATGGATCGAAGAGGGTTTATTCAAAGAAGTGGCGTGGCCGCAGCGGCCGGCGCAGCGGCGGGCGCAACAGCGCTCTTGAATACCGCGTCCGCTGCCACCGCGCAGGGGAGCGTTGCCGCCGCCGTAAGTAGCGTTCTCGCACAAGGTGCCACTGGCATTGCCCCAGGGCCCATTCAGCGTCCCCTGAAACTGCACGTTGGATCTCAGCGTGGCGCCAGCACCGCGGCAGCAGCCCAGTACTTGGTGCGTCACGGCGTCACCCGTTGGGTGCCCTCGCCCGCGACAAGTGGAGGCCGCGGCTACTGGCTGCCCTCGGATCTATATCAGGTGCTCGACTTTGCGTCTGCGAATGGACTGACGGTCGAGATGGTGGCTTTGCCGTTGCTGGGGTCGACGAACGTCAACACTGAGCGACGTCCGGCCATCATGCTCGGCCAGAGTCCGCAGCGCGACCAGGACATCGAAGATATCCAACGCTGCATCGCCGCTATGGCGGAGGTGGGTATTCCGGCGTTCAAGTACAACATGAGCATCTTGGGCGTCACGCGGTCAGCGTCGACGCCGGGTCGCGGCAATTCAACGTACAGCACGTTCAATGCGTCTCAGCTCAGTCCGAGCGCGCCGACAATTGCCGGCGTCGTCACCGCGGATCAGTTCTGGGAGCGCATCAACTATTTCGTCCAGCGGGTGATCCCTGTCTGTGACCAGTACAAGATCCAAGCGGCCTGCCATCCGCAAGATCCGGGAACTCCTCCCGGTGGTTACCAAGGCGTGCTCGAGAATGTCCTGAGCACCCCAGGTGGCATGGGGCTGTTCAAGTTCCTGTCGCTGTACGACAGCCCCTATCACGGGCTCAACCTGTGCTGCGGAGTGCTGGCGGAGATGCTGTGGGATCCGCAAGCCGAGATCTACGACATCGTGCGTGCGCTCGCCCGGACGAAGCGACTCTTCAATATCCACCTGCGAAACATTAGGGGTCGTCGAGATAACTTCCAGGAGGTCTTTGCGGACGAGGGCGACGTCAACGAAGCGCGAATCGTGCAGATCCTGGCGGAAGAGGGGTACCTTTACAGCATCGACCCTGACCACGAGCCACAGAGCTCGGACGACTCGGGGCAGATGCAAGGTTTCGCTCACGGCTTCGGCTATATCGAAGCCCTGATCAAGTCTGTCGATACTTTCTCGCCGCCCTATGACACCGGTCCGACCGCACGCCTGCAGGTCGTTCCGCCCATCATCGACAAGCGAACCACGGCGGGATTCGTGACGACGGTAATGCAAGTGCCGTCGGGCATTTCAGGGGTGACACAGGTCACGCTCAACGGCGTAGCGTCGGTGTCCGCTCAGCTGTCTGGCAATCAGACGCTGATTTCTACCTTCCGCAGGTCGGATATCGTGACCGTCGCCGTGGGCAGTCCGGCCAGCTTGGTTCAGACCATCTACAGCTCGCAGGGGACGCTAGTCGCGAGTGCGAGCGTGACCGTGGTGAAGTAGCGGGCAGCGCACGAGCGATCACGCTCGTGGCCCCCGGCATCGAAGCCCGCTGTCGCGGGGCGGGCTTCGGCCTTTCAGTCGCTCGTGTTCATCGACCGACTTCGAAACACGTACTTCCCCGCCGGCTCCGCGGACTGCCCATTGCCGCCTGCCGTGGTGCCGCTTGGACCTTGGGTTTGTCTCGATCCTCAACGACACTACGTCGTCCGGAGCAAGGCGGCGGGGCCGCCACCGGTGGTCTAGAGCCTGGTCAGGTGGGGCTACCTCGGCCCTGTCATGGGCCGTCGTAGCTGATCCTGTAAAGCGCGCCTGCTTGCTCATCTGACACGATCAGCGAGCCGTCGAACAACTGCGCTACGTCAACGGGGCGACCGCGAAAGCGTCGGGCTTTCTTGTCGAGCCAACCCTCGGCGAACACCTCCGTCTTGGCGGCACGGCCGTCGGGGCGGAGCGAGGTGAACAGCACTCGAGCGCCGACGGACGCGTCGCCGTTGGAGGAGCCGCGCTGGACGGTGAAAAGCCCGCCGCGGTACTTCTGAGGAAACCGCGTGCCCGTGTAGAAGGTAAGACCGAGGTTTCCAGCACCCGGCTCCGTATAGACCTCGGGATCGACCGCGTTCTGCGGAGTTGGCGCCCCGCCGAGTTCATGTTTGGTGATGCGCTTCTTGCCCTGGAGCCAGGGATAGCCGAAGAACTGACCGGCTTGGGTGATACGGTTGATCTCTCCTTCAGCGTTGTCTGATGTCACTGGCTCGGTTCGATCGTCCGTGAACCAAAGCGTGTTGTCCTTCGGATTGAAGTCGATGCCTCCGGCGTTCGCGATGCCGTCCGCATAGACATCTCGGCCGGTTGCAAGGAACGGATCGAGCCGGACGATTGCGCCGACGCCGTGCCCGTCATACGAATCGAGCTTTGCACGCGGCGCCTTATCTACCTGACTTCCCAATGCGACGTAAAGCTTCTTGTCCGTGCCAATCCGGCATGCGCGCAGGCCGCTAGGCGACTCGTCCTTCGTGGGGATCAGCTGCCCTTCAGGCACGACCTCAACCACCCTGACCTTGGAGGCGCCGTCGAACAGCTCGATAGTCGAGAAGGTGCGGACCCGGTTTTGCTCAACGACCACCAAGAATCCATCGGCCGTGAGGCATACGCCCGACGGCATCCTGAAGCTCAGAGAAGGCGCGAACGCCCGTACCTGGTCCGGCTTGGCTTCGCCTTCGGGGTCGGTGACGACCCACACGTTCTTTTTGCGCGTGCCAACAAACACACCGTAGTCAGCCGGCGACACCGCCAGGTGGTGTGCGCCCGGAACGACTGCATAGAGCTCGATCGTGAACCCGGGCGGCAGCTTCAGTCGCTTCAGATTGGCGCGGATAGCCTCCGCACGGGGTCCTGTCTGCAGCACAGTCGCTGCCTGCGGATCGACGCTCGGAACTGTGACGCTCCGGACAGCGGCGTTTGATTGCGCCTCTGCCGGTGGCAGGGCGAACGCGCACAGGGCAGCAGTCGCCAAGGCGGCGAAGACATGGCTCGTGTCCATGGGTGTTCCTTCTCAGAAGCTTGCAATGAGAGTGGCGTAAAGCGAGCGGCGCGGTCCGAACTGGGGGGCGCCAACGCCGACCCCCGTTCCGTCACGTACCTCGTACGAGCGATCGAAGAGGTTAACGGCGCTGAGGCGGACGCTCAACTTGCCGGCCTGCCAAGTCTGAAACTCACGGCCAACGCCGATGTTGACCTGCAAATATGAAGGCAGGTGCGATGAGTTAGGCGTGCCGCCTTCCGGAGTGCGGCGCATTCCGCTACCAAAGAACGCGTCGGCGGCGAGCAAGACTCCCGACCACTTGTAGGCAACGCTGGCGGAGGATGTGAACCGCTGGTCGTGATCCATGTAAACCCAGTTGCCGTTGATGTAGTCCAGCTCGTCGCGGCCGAAGTTGTACTCCCCCGAGGAGATGCCTTTCGCCCGAGCCCATGACACCGCGCCATTCACCGCAGCGCTCAGATCTCCATTCCGATACTGCCCCGTGAGCTCCAAGCCGTACACCTTCGCCTTGGCCCAGTTGAACGGCGAGTACACCAGCGCTTGTCCGAACTGACCGAAGTCGATCATGTGGCTCACGTACTTCGCGTACGCATTTGCGCCGAGATTCACCCCGGGGATGGGCTGATGCGTGAGCCCGAGGTCGAAGTAGTGGACGCGCTCGGGAACGACCGGCGATGCTTCCTGCACTTCTGGCTGGTTCGTTGTGTTCGAAAACTTGGCAACTGTGTCGGGCCCGATCAACTCAAGCCGGGGAGGGTTGAAGAATCGCGCGTAACCCGCGTGCAGTGCCGTGTTGTTTCCAACCTTGTACACACCATTGAGCCGCGGACTGAATTGGCTCTCGCGGGTGAGTCCGTCCAAGTAATCGAAGCGCAATCCGTAGTTCACCGTGAGCTGGGCGCTGGCTCGCCACTCGTCCTGAACATACAGGCCGGCAAGGGTCGCCCCCAGCGAGCGCGCGTCAGCGACGACGAAAGGCAACCCGGGGACCTGCGCGCCGTTCGCGTCGGCGAGAAAAACGTAGGATTCGTTAGCGCTGTCAGTTCGCTGACGGCTCGCTGAAAGCCCGGCGCGCACCGTGTGTGCTGGCGCCACCTCCAGGCTGGAGTCGAGCTGCAGACCGTTCGCCTGGTTGCTGCGCTCCACATGGGAGGCAATCCCGCGGTAGATGAGATCTCCGATGACGTCCGGCGTGAACTGGACGCTTGATGTGCGGGAGTACAGCGCTACTTGGTAGTCCGCGTTGCTTCTGATACTGCTCTGATATGACACCACCCCATAGCGGTTGCGCTCTCGCTGGTTTTCATCGAGCTCGGCAGAAGGCAGGTCAGGAAAGTACTGGTCGCCGTCCAACGGGAAGGTCGGGGACTGGCCGGCGACGTTGGGGATTTGGAATCGCGACTGGGCAGTGCCGGCCATCACCGTCCAACGGGATTGAGGATCGGGCATGAGCGAAACAAAAGCGAAGCCTTTGGTCTGCGTCGTGTCGTTGTGGAGGGCCTGGCGATCTGGGCTCGGAAACAAGATTCCGTTCTTCGCCTGCAGGTAGCTCCCCGTCAGGAAGTACGAGACATTTCCCACCGATCCGCTCACTTCCGCCGACGGGTTGAACGTACCGTAGCTACCCCCGTACAGGCTGATCTTGCCTGCGCGTTCGAAGGTCTGTTTCGTCTCAATGTCGATGACGTTGGTGCGGTAGTTGTATTGCGCCGGCAAAGCCCCCGTGATGAAGTCGACCCGGCGCGCGAAGCGCAGATCGAACGCTTGCCCGAAGCCGCCAATTCCCTCGGGGATGATGGTCCCGTTGATCCGGTACTGCGGCTGGGCCATCTCACCACGAATGTGCAGCTCACCATAGTCCCCTTGAACGACTCCGGGCGCCTGCAGCATCAGGCTGTTGAGCGACGTGCTCTCCCCTAGAGGAAGCAGATCGATGTCCCGTTGGTCGAACAGAAAGCGGCTGGATCCCGTTTTGGGAGACAAGCCGTTGCGGGCCTTGTCGAACCGCTCGCCCGTGATTTGGACGCTCTCGAGCCGTAAGGGCTGCGTTCCCGACCCCTGCGGGGTTTCAGAGCTAGGGCCACTGTCCGGATCAGCGGCCTTCGCCTGAAAGGGCAGGCCGCATCCCGCGGCTGCAAGCACCGCGCCCGCGAGTGCCGCGCAATTGAATCTCAATGGATCTCCCCCAACACGCACCTGGAAAGAACTGCCGAGCGGCAGCCTTTGGACAAACCTCAGCTCACGGAGGAAGGAGGCGCGCGGGAGGTGAAAGGTGCGACGACGACGGCGATGTGGAAGCTGGGCCACCAGCTGTGGTGAGTCGCCTGCTGAAATGCACTGGGCTGGGCGAACACATGCGGGGGACCAGCACAAAGCAGACCTGCGCATAGGCCACAAGTCCCGCAATGAGATCCGCCGCCTTCGGAAGAGTCGGCGTGCGAAACGGGCGTGCGTTCCGGACCGTTGCCTTGCGCGGCACTCGCGTGGTCATGTACCAAGCAGGGCAGGCAGCAGAGAAACGCAAGTTGCCCGGCGATGGGAATCCACAGGGATAACCCATACGCCAGGAGTACTCGCCAGCGCCTTTTGCTCAGCATCAGAAGTTCCGAAGGCGAGCGGCAGCCGGACGCGCCTTTGGTTCCTTCAGAGGTGGGTCAGTCCGCGGTGATCTTCCCGGCCTCGATGACCTTCTTCCAGCGCGCGAACTCGGATGCCTGGAACGCGGTGAATTCCTCGGGCGTGTTCGCAACGATCTCGAACCCGAGGTCAAGTAGATGCTTGTTGACCTCCGGATCTTTGAGGGCTTCAGCGATGGCCACCTGCAGTTTCGATCGGATGTCGGCCGGCGTCCCCTTGGGCGCCGCGAACGCCTGCCAAGAGTAAACCGTGACTCCTTTGATGCCCAGCTCGTCCAGGGTGGGGACATCGGGCAACTGCGGCGAGCGCTTCGCACCCGTTGTTGCGAGCGCTCGCAGCTTGCCGGCGACGATGCTCGGCACCAGGATGTTGATGTTCGTGAACGTAGCGTCGACTTGGCCCCCGAGCAAATCGTTGAGTACCGGCGCGCCGCCCTTGTAGGGAACGTGCACGCCCTTGGTCCCTGTCCGTTGCCAGAACAACTCAGCCGTGAGATGGTCGCTGGTGCCATTGCCCGATGAGGCGAATGTCACCTTGCCGGGATTTGCCTTGAGCGCCGCCATAAGGTCAGCCAGGCTTTTGTAGGGCGAGTTGGCGGGCACGACGAGCACATTGGGCGCCTGCACTGCCACCGTGATGTAGTCGAAATCCTTCAGCGGGTCGTATCCGACGTTTTTCAGGAGATGGGGGCCGATCACAAAAGGGCCGAGCGATGACACCAAGATGGTGTAGCCGTCGGGTGGGGCGCGCTTCACTGCGGCGGCCCCGATGGTGCCGCCAGCACCTCCCTTGTTGTCGACGACAAACGTTCCGCCGAACTTCTGCTGCAGCTTCGGTTGCACGTAACGTGCGATGGAGTCGGTTGAACCGCCGGCCGGAAAGGGTACAACGAGGGTCACAGTCTTGTCGGGCCAGGCGGCGCGCGCCACGGACACAGCGGCCAGTCCCAGGACCAAGGCGATCAAAGGCTTTCTCACGGAGCTCTCCTGCGTTTTCGGGGGGATGAGGCACGTCAGGCGTGCCTCCTCGACGGCCTCTACCGTTAACGCTAACATA
>Ga0207711_10004243_pt1 | contig 12263 bp, 14 predicted proteins | sample KBSS34metaG_FD_184401 | JGI IMG/M metagenome (GOLD analysis project Ga0207711, IMG submission 184401) | Switchgrass rhizosphere microbial communities from Kellogg Biological Station, Michigan, USA - KBS S3-4 metaG (SPAdes) (version 2) | ecosystem: Host-associated > Plants > Roots > Rhizosphere...
AAAGTATGGCGTGCGCTTCGGGGCTTATCACATCTACCTGCCGGCGCTGCTGAAGCCGGCACCGCGGTCGCTCGCGACGCAATTGTGGGCGATCAAGCACGAAAGCCCGGAGGCGAAGGGCGTTGGCGACTTGCTGCATCTGGCAGCGAGCGGGCGCACATCAATTCCGGTCGACAAAGACACGCCCAAGGCGCTTTACCGGACTGCCGGCTATCGCATTTGCGGCGAGCGCGCGGTGCGCGTCGACATCCTCGAAAGACTCGCCGATCTCATCCGTCCGGCGCTGTCCTGGCGCGAAAGCGCGCCGGGTCCAAAGCCCGACGGCGTGTTCGACGGACGTGGCTTTCTGGTGACCGGTGCAATGACATCGCTCACCGGCGCGTCGGGCGATGATTTCGCATCGATCTTGCGCTCGCTCGGCTATCGCATGGATCGCAGGCCCAAGCCGGCCGAGCCCACCGCAGCGGCTCCTGTCGCCGAACCGGCAGCCGTCAGCAATGATGTGCCCGCGACCATGGAAGCAACAACCGAAGCGATCGGCGAAGCGACAGCCGAAGCCGGTTCGTCGTCAGAGAAGCCCGAACCGGTCGTCGAGTTGGAATCGCGTTCGTTGCTGCCCGAGCCTGAACTGGTCACGTCCGAAACTGCGCCGGAAACCGTGCCTGGAGCGGACGCATCTGCGTTGGTCGCCGAGCCTGCAACTGAGTCGGCTGCCCCGACTGATACGCCGCCGGTAGCGGCGGCTGAAAACAAGCCAGCCGAAGAACCGGCGTTCGTTGAAGTGTGGCGTCCTGCTGGTCGATCCGAGCGTCGACCACACCGGCCCCGCCGCCCACGTCCGCAGCAAACGCAAACTGCCTCCTCCGACGCTGCCGCCGTCCCGGCGACCGCGTCGGCCGATGGTACCGCACCGGCTACTTCCGACTCCGCTGAGCCTTCGCAAGGTCCGCGTCGCCCGCGCCATGATCGTGGCGAACGTCCCGACAGGGAGAAGCGGCAGGAGCGGCATGAACGCCAGCAACGGATGGAGCGCCAGGGGGAGCGCGTGGAGCGGCAAGGTCACGCCGCCCGCCGCGACCGACCACGGCGCGAACGCGGCGAGCGTGTCGATCGGGCCGACCGCGAACAGTACTACGCAAAGCCTTTCGGCAGCGGCTCCGGAGGGCGCGACAAGCAGCCGGATCCGAATTCTCCGTTCGCCAAGCTTGCCGCGCTCAAACAGCAGCTTGAACAGACCAACAAAGAGCCGTCTTGAGAACGAGCGCCAAGGAATTGGATCGCCAGCGGATCGACAAATGGTTGTGGCATGCGCGAATGGTACGGACGCGGACCGATGCCGCCGCAATTACGACGGCGGGATTTGTCCGCCTCAATGGAAAACGCATGACGGCCGCCGGCCATCCGGTGCGAGTTGGCGATGTGGTTACAGTTGCGCTTGACCGGACCGTCAGGGTGGTCCGGGTCGAAGGCCTTTGCGAACGGCGCGGTGGCGCGCCCGTCGCACGTACACTTTACCGCGATTTGACCTGAGAATCCGCGAGCGGGGCCTTCTTTGCCATTGGATCAGTCGGTTAGGTCGGGCAGGTCGCGGCGGCGCTGGTTGCAGCTTATGTGGGGTTAGTCTAGGCAGCGTTGCGAATTGGTGTGCCGGAGTGGGGAATGACGTACGTCGTCGTCGAAAACTGTATTAAATGCAAATACATGGACTGCGTAGAGGTGTGTCCGGTGGACTGCTTTTACGAAGGCGAGAACATGCTCGTCATTCACCCCGACGAATGTATCGACTGCGGTGTGTGCGAGCCGGAATGTCCCGCGGAGGCGATCAAGCCAGATACTGAAGCCGGCCTCGAAAAATGGCTTGAATTGAACGCCGAGTACTCAAAAACCTGGGCCAATATCACCGTCAAGAAAGAAGCACCCCCCGATGGCAAGGATTGGGATGGCGTGCCGGAAAAGTTCAAAAAGTTCTTTTCGCCCCAGTCCGGAACCGGAGATTGAAGCAGATTTAATTGCCATCCCTGGCTGCAGGGTTGTTACTTTATTGCGTGGCGTTAACCGATTTAGCCAAATTTGCCCGATCGGCGAAGGGAAATCGCCATTCTACGTCGCCATAACACTTTGATTCCGCCTAAAAATGTGCTATATATAGAAAAAATGGACAGGAACGACGTTGCTACCGGTGCGCTCCCCATTCGGGAGCCTTATTTTTCGGTGGTTGAGTTCCCCGGTTTCCAGTTTAGAGGGCGTGCGATCCACGCGTGAGCAGTGGCAGGAAAAACGCGTCATAAATCAAAGAAAGGCTCCGCCGGCATGAGCCGGGGACCCAAAAAGTCTGCTGCAGTGCGGCGGACCTCCCACGCCTCTCGCGGTGCCGTCCGCGGTGGGGCTCCCGCAGCCAAGATGGCCGGCACCCGAAAAGGGCCCGGCGAAGGAGTCATGCCCGGAATGACTAGCAATAAAAAGACTACACAACGACAAGGCTTCAAAACTAACGAGTTTATCGTCTATCCGGCCCACGGGGTCGGTCAGATTATCGCGATCGAGGAGCAGGAAGTTGCGGGCGCCAAGCTCGAACTGTTCGTCATCAACTTCATCAAGGACAAGATGACCCTGCGGGTTCCGACCGCGAAGATCGTATCCGTCGGCATGCGTAAACTGGCAGAAGCGCCGCTGGTCAAGCGGGCACTCGAGACGCTGAAGGGCCGCGCGCGTATCAAACGCACGATGTGGTCGCGCCGGGCGCAGGAATACGAAGCAAAGATCAATTCCGGCGATATCGTTGCCATTGCTGAAGTCGTGCGCGATCTGTACCGGTCGGAGACCCAGCCCGAGCAGTCTTATTCGGAGCGGCAGCTTTACGAGGCTGCTCTCGATCGGCTCTCGCGCGAGATCGCGGCGGTTCAGCGTGTCACCGAGACCGAGGCGATCAAGGAGATCGAAGCGGCTCTCGCCAAGGGCCCGCGCCGCGGTCCGAAGCCGTCCGAAGAGGCCGGTTCGGAGGAAGGCGTCGAGGAAGAGGCCGCCTGAAGATAGGCGCGCGAACACAGTTCTCGAAAGCCCGGCCTAGCGCCGGGCTTTCTCGTTTTTACAAGTTGCAAGCGTGACGACGGGACTACTCGGTGCGCCTGCAAGGGTGATTGCCTACGCCCACAGTGGTGGGCAGCCAGAGCAGTTGCTCGCACCGCATCTCTGGCTTATATGCCGGCCAATCACCCCCTGCGGAAGTCAAGGGAGTAAGGGATGACCGCCATTCGCGGCTATGTAGCGCCGACCACCGAATCCGATGCCCTCGGTGTTCACTCGCTCGACCAATTCGTCCTCGCAGTGCCGGATGCGTCGGTCGCTCAGGATTTTTACGGCAGCTTCGGGCTCGATGTACGGCGCGATGGCAACGTCCTTGCCATCAAGACATTTGGCCACGACCACCGCTGGGGTTCGGTCGTCGAAGGCACCAAAGCCAAGGCGCTGCACCATCTTTCATTCGGTTGTTATGCCGACGACCTTCCGCGCCTGAAAGCGCGCATCGAAGAGCAGGGGGTCCAACTTATCGACCCGCCGCCTGGCTTCGAAAGCAATGGTTTCTGGTTCCGCAACCACGAAGGCGTGTTGATCGAGGTGAAAGTCGGGCCGAAGGTGTCTCCCGACCGGAAATCGGACAGCCAGTGGATCTCCGTTCCAGCGGGAGTCGCCGCAGCAAGCACACGCGAGAAAGCTCCGCCGGTGCGTCCGCGCCGGCTTTCACACGTCCTGATCTTTACCCGTGACGTCTCCGAGTCGATCAAATTCTACGAGCGTACGCTTGGTCTTCGGCTTTCCGATCGCGCCTCCGATCTTGTTGCCTTCATGCACGGAATCCATGGCAGCGATCATCATCTTCTGGCCTTGGTGAAGTCCACCGCGCCAGGCTTTCATCATTGCAGCTGGGATGTTTCCAGCGTGAATGATATCGGCCTTGGCGCGATGCGCATGCATGACAAAGGCTGGACGAAAGGCTGGGGTCTCGGCCGGCACGTGCTTGGCTCGAATTATTTCCACTACGTGCGCGATCCTTGGGGGAGCTTCGCAGAATACTCGTGCGATATCGATTACATCCCGAAGGAAGAGCGTTGGCCGTCGGCCGACCACAAGCCCGAGGATTCTTTTTACCTTTGGGGTCCGGACGTCCCGCGCGAATTCACAATCAACTACGAAGGCGGCGAGAGCTGAGCTCGACCCGAATGTCTTACGTGATGGCCGGAACGCGTTCCGGCCATTTCGTTTTCAAAAAGCGAGTTACTCAACGACAACCTTGACCTTTTCGCCCGGCTTCAACCGGTCCTGCTGTCCGAGGCCGTTGAGCGTCCGGAATCTTTCGAGAGAGTGGTCGGACGTTGCCATACGGTGCGCGAATTTCTCGACAGTGTCGTTTGGTCCGACGGTCACGATTTTCAGACGAAGCGGTCTGACCTGCTGACTCTCCTTCAAGGTCATGCGGCGAAAGCTCATGATCGATTCGCGAAACGCGAGATCGACTTGCGTCGTCCTCGCTTTGGCCGCGAAGATGAACCTGTAGACCTCGCTGCCGAAGCGCACGGCATACAGACGGAATGACCAGTTGCCGCCTCCGGCGGTAGCGGTTGCCGCCGGAAAGCCGTTAACCGAAAACTCCTCGACACTTGCCGGATCAACATTCTCCATCCAGCCCGACTTGAGGTAGTCCGGCAAAGGTTGTTCGGCTGGCACGGCCACGACATCAAGACGCAAGGCTTCGCCGCCGCCTTCCTTTAGTCCAAGGACGGCTTGCGCCGTATTGTCGAGCGTGAAACCCGCCGGAGCGTCAAACGTAAAGCCGAGCTTCGGGTGGAGAAAATGTCGGCCGCGCGCGAAACCTTCGCTTGGGTCCTCGCCATAAACCATTCCGTCGAGATTGCTCAGATACTCGCTGCGATCACGTTCTCCGGGACCGGGACTGCTGAATTGGCGCGCATTGGCGAGTGCGTTTTTCACGCGATCGGGCGTCGCGGGATGGCTCGACAGAAAATCCAGCGCGCGAGGGTCGGCTCCGCCGGCGGAAGCCTTGAGATCCGCTGTACGCTGCATGTCGGTCAAGAACCGGGACGCCCCGTAGGGGTCAAATCCTGCGCGCGCCGAAATTCCCACGCCGATTCCGTCAGCTTCAAACTCCTGCGCACGCGAGAACGCCGCGAGCGTGAGCTTGGATTTGGCCAGCGCGAGAGCTCCGACCTGCGGGTCGCTCAGTACGTCGTTGACGACGTGATTGATAATCGCAACCTGGCGGGCCTGCTCTTCCCGAATTAGGGCGTGACGCGCAATCACGTGGCCCATTTCGTGCGAGAGGACCGAAGCAAGTTCCGCCTTGTCGTTGGCGAGCGCGATAAGTCCGCGCGTGATGTAGAGTTTTCCGTTCGGTAGAGAGAAGGCATTGATCGACGGCGAATTGAGAATGATGACCTGGTATTTCAGATCGGGACGCTCGGACGCTGCAACGAGACGCTCGACGGTCTTCTCGATCATTGCGTGCAGACGTGCGTTGTCGTACTCGCCGCCATAAGTCGCGAGGATACGCGCCTGCTCCCGTTGCGTTGCCGGCTCGAGGTCGGTCGGCGAAGAAGCTTGTGGTACCGGCAAGGAAATCAGACGATTTTCGGACGTGCCGGTGCAACCGGTCAAAGCCGCGGCAAGAGCGACAAACAGCGCTCGACTTGCGAACCCGGATTTAAGCGTACCCATACCCGCCCTACGCATTTTACTCGACGCGTTCGATCTGTTCAGGGGCGACGGCGTCGATGACCGGGCCTCCGCGCTGCTCGATCCAACCGCGTATTCGAATCGGACGCCCCTCCAACCCCTTTGGGTCGATACCCGCGACGGCGAATTCTCGCCGATGACGCTTAAGAATCGTTACCGTAAAGTCGCGCGTCCAACGCCGCCCGAAATTCAAATATATTGTGGCGCCGCTTTCGCGCACCGACAATACCTTGCCCTCTACCAGTGCAAATTGGCCCCGCGCGGCTGCAATCCGGTCGAGATGTTCCGGGCGCAAAGGGGCGAAATTGGGGTCTGCCCAGAGACCGCGCCGCGCGGCTCGCGCAACCCGTTCTGAACGCAGCAGGATATCGGCGCAGGCCTTGTCGCCGATTCGTGCCGCGACCCGCGCCTGGCCCTGAGCTACCAGTATTTCCTGGATTGATTGTTGAGCATCGCCGATGCGAACGAACGCGACCACGCGTCCATATCGATCCTGGTCGGAACCAAGGCGCATAAGCTGCAGCTCACGCCCATCGACGAGCGATCGCAGTGCGTCGCGACTGCTGTCGACGACTTCGATTGCCGCCAGGCGTACTTCTCGGCCGTCGGTCAGCAGCACGGTGCGCCCGTCGCGGACGCTCGCAACGGTCCCTGTTCCGACAACCGCTGGCTTGCAGGATTCCTGTGCCTTTGCCTCGGGCGTGAAGAGTGTCGGATGTGCAATGGACAAATTGCAAATGCACGTGGCGAACGAAATGTGCTTCGGCAAATCTCTAGACCCGCAATAAAGATGGCGGCCGGACGGCCACACTGTAGAATGCCTAAAAAGCCAGCAGACGTTATCAAGAAACGCCGGGAGGCCATCAATGCAAACGGGCCGCACTTTGCCAAGCCGCCGCATGGTCCTGACATCGCTTGCTGCTGTCAGCGCAATGGCTGTGACTGGAGCGCATGGTGAAGATGCCCGTTGGCCTGATCACCCCGTGCGCGTCATCGTCCCCTATCCAGCCGGGGGCTCGACGGACGTACTGACCCGGATTCTGGCCGAACGGCTGAAGGACATTTTTGGCCAACCTTTCGTGATTGAGAACCGCGCCGGCGCTGGCGGGAATATCGGCATCGCCGCCGTTACTGGCAGTGCGCCCGATGGTTACACGATTGGTGCAGCCACCATCGGCCACTTCGCGATCAATCAGTATCTCTACAACAAGATGCCTTACGATCCGGAGCGCGACATGGTCCCGGCGTCGCTTACCTGGGAGCTGCCCAATGTCTTTGTCGTCCCGACCGATTATGTCCCGGCAAAAACATTGGCTGAATTCGTGGCCTGGGCAAAACAAAAGGGGCGCGTCAGTTATGGCAGTCCCGGGGTTGGCACGTCGCCGCATTTATCCGGAGTGATGTTTGCCAAGCAAACGGGGATCGACGGGATCCACGTCCCGTTTCGCGGTGCGGCACAGACCATCCCGGCCATGCTGGCCGGCGACGTAAATTTTGCGATCGACAATCTCGCCTCGTATGTGCCCGTCATCCAGTCAGGAAAAATGCGGGCACTCGCCGTAACCTCCGCGCAGCGCTGGCCGACACTGCCGGACGTTCCCACCATGGGCGAAGCCGGAATTAAGGACTTCGTAGTGACGTCGTGGGCAGCGTTCGTATTCCCGGCGGCAACACCGCGTCCGATCGTTGACAGGTTTTCCGCAGCCCAACGGCAGATCGCGGGCGAGCAGGCAATCCAGGAGCGGTTTCTTGTCGCTGGCGCCCGAGTTCTTTCCAGCACGCCGGAAGGTGCGATTGCGTTTGCGGCGAAGGAACGGACGATGTGGAAAGATGTCGTCGCCGCGTCGGGCGCAAAGGTTGACTAGCCGAAGCGATGCGTTAGACCCACGCTTGTGCTACATCGTCGCGGATGGTCCCGTAGCTCAGCAGGATAGAGCAGCGGTTTCCTAAACCGAAGGTCGGAGGTTCGACTCCTCTCGGGACCGCCAGCTCCCCAAAAGAACTGAGTGATTTCCGCGCCGTCAGTCAGCTTTCGTGGTTGCTATCGGGGGCAAAGCGGAATTAGCCACTGCGATGCGAAGTGTCCGCTTATGAACCCAATCGGACATCCGCGGCAGCATTCCTGACCATTCGTTGACGCGCGCAAGAAGTTGGACCTCGGTCCAACTCGATTTCAACGACTAAAGCCGGGAAACTCAAACCGGGAAATATCGCGCTGGGAATGTGGCTATTGCATCGCTCTCACTGATGCTTTGTTTATGGGAAAAACTGATGTCGAAGCAAGCAGCGAAACACCACAAGAAAGCTTCAGAACACTTTGCCAAGGCCGCCCACCACCATGGGGAGGCGGCCAAACAGCACCAGGCCGGCAATCACGAGACGGCGGCACACCATGCTTCAATAGCAAGAGGTTGCGATCTTCACGCCACAGAGCACGCTCACGCGGCTAGGAAGGCTTACGCTGACGACCACGGGTAGTGGGGTCCATGGTGCGTGTTGATCAAAGCGTCATCTGTCATCCGTTGGGTTGTTTTGTCCCATTTCTGCATTTCGGCAGGAAGGCGATTTGACAACAAACTCGAGAGAGAACGCCGATGTCCAAGAAAGTTGCGGCACATCACAAGAAAGCTTCAGAACATTTTGCCAACGCTGCTCGTCACTACGAGGAAGCGGCAAAACACGGCGAGGCCGGAAATCACGAGAGGGCGGCGCATCACAATGAGATTGGGCATGCTCACGTTCTTCACGCCAGAGAGCAAGCTGAAGAGGCGAGAAAGGCTTATGCAAAGGTCTACGGGAAGAAATAGCGAGCTTTGTAGTTGCAGAATGCTTTCGTGCCGTGAATGGCAATAATGACAGATCCAGTCGTCGAGATAGCGCAAGGCAAACTCAAGGGAGTAAAGCAGGGCCGCCTGCTCGTTTTTCGTGGAGTACCTTATGCCCAAGCAGATAGGTTCAAGCCGCCACGGCCCTTGCCCCAATGGTCAGGCGTACGCTGGGCTACAGAACCCGGGCCAATCTGTCCGCAATTACCTTCCCGTCTAGAGTTTGTGATGGGGTCACCGATCACGCGGCGCGAGCAGTCGGAAGCCTGTCATGTCCTTTCGATCTTCACGCCCGGAGTCGCTGGCAAACGTCCGGTGATGGTGTGGATCCATGGTGGGGCCTATGTTGCAGGCGGCGGTGAAGAGGCTTGGTACGATGCGTCACGGTTGGCCGACGAAGGCAATATCGTCACCGTCACGGTCACTTACCGCTTGGGCGTCTTCGGATATCTGCATGCGGATAAAGTAGAGGACTCCAACGTCGGCTTGCAGGACCAGTTAGCCGCGCTGAAATGGGTTCACGACAACATAGCGATGTTCGGGGGCGACCCCGAATGTGTGACGGTATTCGGACAATCGGCAGGCGCGCATTCGATTGCGGCGATTCTGGCCGTTGACGGTAACCGTCCGTTTCGCCGAGCCATTCTGCAAAGCACGCCCGGTATACTAATCACCGAAGACGAGGCAAAGGAGAGTCGCGACAGCATGAGCGTTGTTCTTGGCAAGCCGCTCGACATGGCATCTATCGATGAGATTATGGGGGCGCAAAAGATGCTCATCTCCCGCGCCCACGGCGGCATGCCATTCGGACCTGTGGGCGTCGATATCCTGCGTCCGGCCGGCTTGCATCGTTCAAAGCCTCTTGATGTCTTAATCACGTGGAACCGCGACGATGCCTCGCCCTTCGTAGCCTTGCGATTTGGCGAACGAAAATTCGGCCGGATTATTGATCGGATACTGACTTCCTATGAAACACGCGCTGTCTTTTCCAAGCCAGGACGGACGCTCGGATCGCAGCTTCGCAAAGCAGGACATTCTGTATCGACGTGCGAAATCGTATGGCGCCCTCAGGACAGTCGCTACGGCGCTGCGCATTGCGTGGAACTCCCGTTACTGCTCGGGAGCCACGAGGATTGGGTTCACGCTCCGATGCTTGGATCCGCGCCGGCACGACAAGTGGAAAGATATGGCAGGGAAGCAAGATCGCTTTGGACCGAGTTTGCGCGATCGGGCCAGTCGCCAGGCCAGACCGAGTGGTTGGAGATAGTTTGAGCAATCGGCGTCGATCAACGGGAACCAATTGTTGCTGGCCACGACTGGCGCGAACACCACAATGCGATGTTTAATTGGGATGTCCGCTTAGGCCCTTAGTGGACATCGGCCTTCGCACCGCACACGTCTGCTTTTGACCCAAAGCCGACGCAGACTGAATTCCATTTCCGCTCGTCTCCTGGTCGCGACTGCTACCAGTGATCGGGGTCGCCATACGGACGATCCGGATACGGGAAATTGACCCCAGGGCCAAACGGATAGGCCGAAGAGCCCCTGGGATCGAATGCTGGCACGCGCGACGGAGATGTTACGACACCAAGGTTCTCCTTCCCCGCACCTAGGGAATGCGAGGTCAACGGATGCCGTGACTGATGTGCTGCGAAGACTGGCCCCGAAATCGGGAGCAAAATCCCTGCAACAATTGCTAGGACGTGAACTCTCGTGATCGTCATCTCGCAACTCCACCACTTGAGAAACCCCGCGGAGAAGGTCAAAGCCGGCACCCGACAAACCAAGTGATTGCTTTCCCACAGATCATCGCCATATGGGCTTCGATTAACCGGCCCATCCTTGCCTTGCGGTTGTTCAAGTGCTTATCGCGTTCTGTCATCGTCGAGTCTCACAGTAACGCCTGACTTTGGCAAAGATCGGGTTTCTTCTTGAGCGACCTCGAACAGACCCGTCCAAATGATGAACGGCGAATAGAATAACAGCGGAATTTTTTGCACCTCGCGTTCGGGCCGATGAAAAGAACTCATCGGATACTCGCAGGTAAGCAGATCTTCTCCTCCCAAGTTGTCTGGAAACTTCATCATGTTGCTTCTCCTGTGGTTGAAACTGTACGTACAGGAGACTGCAAAAGGATCTGCGCTATTCCCGCCAATTGTTCACTTCTGGATCACGGCGTTGCGAACACCGCCCGGGAATAAATTCGCGACACGACCTTCACAGCGTCTCGGATGTCCGCTGGTGGCCCTTAGCAACTTTGCTGGTTGCAATGCACACGTCCTCTTGACCCAAAGCGGACATAACATTGGCGCGCCTTGCAAAATTCGTTTGTGCGTATTTGCTTCATGCACACAAGCTCTGCGCTCGAACATGATCCGCTACAGATCGAATTACGCAATATCGCGACAAAAGCAGCAAGTTTGAGCAAGCCGATAGGGTCATGCATCTCCATCTCCGACGCTGGCGGAAAACGACAGCCGCCAAGTGGGAAATCGTTTTGCATCAACCTAACGGAGTTGAACGATGAAGACCGCCACCAAAGTAATGTTCGCTAGCGCCCTAATGCTCTCGGTCGTCGCACCGAGCCTCGCCCACGCAGCCTATTTTGTAGACCCAACCAAAACCTGGGCGCTGGAAACGCCTGCACAAGATGTCGCCCGCAAAAAGATGCGTCATACGGCGGGCGCAGTTCAAACAGAAACTTCAAGGGAACGTAGCGTTCGTGGATTTTATGGCACCGATAACACGTCGGTGCCCGGAGCGAGTTTTGACAAGGACGACACGAGCCCGACGTTGAGATAATCGACGCGATAGGCGGCGCCTAGCTCCAGGCGCTGCCACTTTTCGCTATGACACCTAAGCTAGCTGCGTCGCACATGTCTGCTTTTGGCCTCTAGCGGACATCCACAGTTGCGTTGCACACGTCTGCACCCAAAGCGGACATTGGCGCGTTGGATCCGCTCGGGTGGAGAAGGAAGCGAAAACGCGCCGCGTGGCTTAAAAGAATGGCAGCGCTTCGTGCCAAAAAGCGCTGCCTGTCGCGTTGATTATCTGGACTTCTGGTACCGGCTATCGTCCTTGTCAAAACCGATTCCGGGCACCGACGTGTTGCCAGTGCCGTAAAATTCAAAGATGTCCTTTGGAACTTGCATGACATCTCGTGCGTGAGAGACGCTCGGCGCGACGACTCGTGCGTGAGAGAGGCTTGGCGCGACGACCGATAGCATCAGGGCGGAAGCGAAGATAACTTGGGTGGCGGTCTTCATCGGGTAACTCCGTTAGGTTGACGCAAGAATGATTTCTTGCTGGGCGCACAGGCGAGACTAGTCATGACGACGATTTATTCCTGCACATCACAAAGATGTCACTGACGCTGCTCCGAATTGTGAGCATTTCGTGCTTCGCGACGATGTACTCGAGTCCATGGCCCCCGCGATCGCAATGACGCCTCTCAAGCAAGAGCTCGAAACCGGCCAAATATTTCCGAGACGCTTTAGGGAATAAAAGCAACCCCCTTGCGATCTTGCTCACGAGGCGCGGCAACGGCGACAAGCCGGCGAAGCACCACGATATGCCGGATACGACCGGCATATCCCAGTCATCACTTTTGAGGAGTCGTACAATGCCTGTTCTGTCCAGACGAACCGTTGCCGCGCTTGCGGTATCCCTTGGCCTGCTTGGAGTGCTCAG
>Ga0207711_10004246_pt1 | contig 12258 bp, 8 predicted proteins | sample KBSS34metaG_FD_184401 | JGI IMG/M metagenome (GOLD analysis project Ga0207711, IMG submission 184401) | Switchgrass rhizosphere microbial communities from Kellogg Biological Station, Michigan, USA - KBS S3-4 metaG (SPAdes) (version 2) | ecosystem: Host-associated > Plants > Roots > Rhizosphere >...
GTCCAACCTGCAGATGCTATTCGCATCAAGTGTCTGTGCATTGCTCCCCGGCCTCGCGGTGCTATCTGCGACAATAACTCACAGAATCGGCATCTGTTCGCCTTTCCTCTTTTTCACTATGAGATCAACATTGCAGACTTTCACTGGAAATAGCTTTTCAAAGCGCATCAGGGTTTGGCGACGGAACGATCTTCGCGCGCTGCTGCTGGCCGGAATCTCTGGCGCAACCCTTTCCGCCCAAAGCACCGCTCAGGTGCCTGCGCCGCCCTTGCTCGACACAATGACTGGCGAACTGACCCGCGCAATGGGCTCACTCGGCAAGCAGCCCGACAAGCAAACCGATAAGCAGGTTCCCCCCTACTTCCTCAGTTACTCCGTCGCCGATGCCAATGCCGTCTCGATCCGGGCGCAGTTTGGAGCTCTCGTCGACTCCAACAGCAACCACCAGCGCGTAGTCGATGTGCAGGTGCGCGTCGGCGATCCAAAGCTCGACAACACCCACGGCACGCATCGCGCCTCCGCCGTCAATACCCTCCAGCTGCCGCTCAACGATGACCGTAGGGCAATCGCGCGCAGCCTTTGGACCGCCACCAATAGTGGCTACGGCACCGCCCTCGATAACTACCTGCGCGTCAAGACCGAAGCCGAAGTCCGAGCCAAAGAAGAAGACTCCTCCGGCGACTTCTCTACCGAAAAGCCTCAGGTATCCATCGGCAAGACCGCCCCTATCCCGGTCGTAGACAAGGCCGCATGGGAAGATCGTGTCCGCTCGCTCTCCCGGATATTCCGCGAATATCCAGACGTGAATCAGAACATCGTCATGCTCACCGCCCAGAGTGAGACCGACTACTTCGCCTCATCCGAGGGATCCCGCCTCGTCATGCCCCACCAGATGGCCCGGCTTATCGTCTTTGCTGTGAGCCGCGCCGAAGATGGCATGGACCTCTTCCGCGCCCAGACATTCGAAGCGGAAACCGTCGACGGCCTGCCCAAACAACCCGAGCTCGAAGCCGCCATGCGCGAACTCGGCAAAAGCCTCGAAGCTCTACGCAAAGCCCCGCTGACTGAGCCCTACTCCGGCCCGGCCATTCTCTCCGGTCGCGCTGCCGCCGTCTTTTTCCACGAAGTCCTCGGCCACCGCCTTGAAGGCCAGCGCCAACGCGGCGACGAGGAGGGTCAGACCTTCACCAAAGAAGTAGGCAAACCCGTTCTGCCGACATTTCTCTCTGTAGCCGACGACCCAACCCGCACAAAATTCGGCGATACATGGCTCAGCGGCACCTACGACTATGACGACGAGGGCCAGAAAGCGCAGAAGGTCGATCTCATCCAGGACGGCGTTTTGAAGACTTTCCTCATGTCGCGTCTGCCCATCGCCAGTTTCTCGAACTCCAACGGCCACGGGCGTGGCCAGACCGGCCGCGTCCCCAACGGCCGCCAGGGCAACCTCATCGTAACCTCGACCAAGTCGGTTCCCAATCCAGACCTGCGTAAGATGCTCATCGATGAGGCCAAGAAACAGGGCAAGCCCTACGGCCTATACTTCGAAGACATCTCCTCCGGATTCGCTGTCACCACCCGCAACTCGCCCCAGGCATTTTCGGTAATTCCGCTGGTCGTATATCGCGTATATGTAGACGGCAGGCCAGACGAACTGGTGCGCGGCGTCAGCATCGTCGGAACACCGCTGGCAGCCATGAAACGCATTCTCGCAACCGGCGATAAGAGCGAAGTCTTCAACGGTGAGTGCGGCGCGGAATCGGGCTCGATTCCAGTCTCTGCAGTAGCCCCGGCGATGCTCTTGACCGAGATTGAGACCCAGAAGCAGCAGCAGGGAACAGAGCGCGTTCCGATCCTGCCTAACCCAAGCGCGACAGCAGTTGCAGGAAAGGGATACTGATGACGACCACGAAGACTCAACTCGCTGTTTCTCTGGCCGCTGCTGCAATCGCCCTGATACCCGCAGCTCTGGTAGCGCAGCAAACCCGGGCCGATGCCGAAAAGGATCCCATCCTCAAAGCCATGCTTGTCGAGCTGGACCGCAGCAAAGACCAGCTTCAGCTCACCGGCTTTCAAAAGCCCTTTTTCCTGCAATATCGCATCGAAGACATTGAGGACTATCAGACCAAAGGTGATTTCGGCGCCAGTATCGGCGAAGACAAGCGCCATCAGCGCATCGCCCGCGTAACCGTGCGCGTCGGCGATTATAAGATCGACAGTTCCACTTCACGCGGTGACGGCTCGGTCCAGTTGGCTGCTCTAGACAACGACCCTCTCGCACTGCGCGCTGCACTCTGGCAGGCCACCGACCAGGCATACAAGGCCGCCCTCAAGGCGTACGCGCAAAAGCAGTCGCAGTTGAAGCAGGTGCAGACGCCTCCCCAGCAGGACGATTTTTCGCAGGAAGCACCCGTAGTTTCGCTCGAAGAGACCGTGACCCTCAAGATCGACAGCGCCGCCTGGGTAAAGCAGGTGACGGAGGCTAGCGGGCTCTACCGCACCGACCCGTCACTCAAGCCCATCGAGCATGACGTGCAGTACGCTACCGCGATCTTTCACGCCCGCGCGATCAATAGCTACATGGTCAACAGCGAAGGAGCAATCGTTCGCAAGGGAAGCACGGCTTACGAAGAAAACTTCGCCGCCGGAACCCAGGCCGCGGACGGCATGCACCTCGATCGCTCCTATGGCACCAACGGTATCCTGCTCACCGACCTTGATTCCCCCGAGGCATTCCGCAAACGCGCTGTAGCCCTCGTAGCTTCCCTTGAAGATCTAAAAAAAGCGCCCCTCGTCGATGAGGAATATCACGGCCCCGTCCTTCTATCCGCCGATGCGGCATCCGATACCCTGCACGAACTGGTAGCCTCGGCCGTCACCGCAGTCCGCCCAGACCTCGGCACTGAGGCGCGCACCAAGGGCGCCTTTGCCTCCAGCTATCACGCCCGCGTGCTGCCCGAGTTTCTCGATGTCACCGACGATCCCACGCTTAAGACCTTCAACGGCAAAACCCTCGTGGGTGCTTACAAGATCGACGACGAAGGCGTGCCCGCGCAGACCGTAAAAGTCATCGCTGAGGGCCGCCTCGAAAACTACCTCATTGGCCGCGAGCCGGTGCGCGATTTTCCCAAATCCAATGGCCACGGCCGCGCAGCCCTGACCGGCCCGGCTCGCCCCGCCATCAGCGTGCTCAACGTAAAGTCTCGCGAAGGCCTCTCTACTGAGGAGCTCAACCAGAAGTTGCTCGCGCTCGCCAAAGACCGCGGACTCAAAAGCACCTACGCCGTCGAAACCATGGGTCCCGAACTAACCCCTCGCCTCATCTATCGGGTCAGCGCCGACGGCAAGCGCGAGCTCGTCCGCGGAGCCACCCTCGATGATCTCGATCAGCGTGCCCTGCGCTCCGGCGTGATCGCAGCGGGCAAAGAGCCCTACGTCGCCAACTACAACGGAGCCGTGCCGCAATCGATCCTGGCTCCCGCGCTCCTGTTTGACGACGTGACAGTCAAGCGAGCCAACGAAAAGAACGATAAGCTCCCCTTCTACCCCCCGCCGGATTGAGCTTCAGTTATTCCGGCTCAATCTTGGCGCGGGCTTTCGCAAGATCGGCTAACCGCAGGCCCTCTTCATTGCTGCTGCGGTCAAGTTTGCTGAAGCCGATGCGCTGCGCGGAATAGATGCCCGCATGGCCTGAGAAGAGATAGCTCACGATGCACGCGATTGCCGCGTAGCTACCCGCTTCCGCGCCAAACAGCTCAATCGCCATCAGAGAAGAAGCAATCGGCGTATTCGCCGCTCCTGCAAAAACCGCTACAAATCCCATTCCTGCCAGCAGTGAAGGCGGCAGCGGCAACAGCCACGCCAGCGCGTTGCCCAGTGTTGAGCCGATAAAGAAGAGAGGCGTCACTTCGCCGCCTTTGAATCCAAAGCCCAGCGTCACTGCTGTAAACAGAAACTTGGCTGCAAAGTCCCACGGCGGTAGCCGCTGCGAAAACGCCTCGACCATAGTAGGAATTCCCAGCCCGACGTACTTCGTAGTGCCAATCGCAAAAACCGCCGCAGCCACAAGAACTCCGCCCACCAAAGGCCGCAGCGGCGCCCATGCAATGCGCTGTTTGCTCCAGTGGCTGATCGCATGCGTCACCCGTGCAAAAGCCATCCCTGTCAGGCCAAAAGCAATACCCGCGGCGATAGCCGACAGAAACCCTACAGCATTCAGTTGCGGTACAAACGCAACTCGATACAGCGTATGTTGAATGCCCCACGCGTGCGTCACCCAATCTCCCACAAAGGCTGAGACCAGGCACGGAAACAGCGCACCGTAGCCAAGCCGTCCGAAGGCCAGCACCTCCAGGCCAAATACAGTGCCAGCAAGCGGCGTACCAAAGACTGAGCCAAATCCACCGCTGATACCCGCCATGAGCAGGATCTTTCTCTCTGCGGCGCTAAGCCTGAGCGGCCTTGAGAGTTGATCTGCCAGCGAGGCACCCGTTTGCAGCGCTGTTCCTTCACGGCCCGCTGAGCCGCCAAAGAGATGCGTAATGGCAGTGCCGATCAGAATGAGTGGGGTCATGCGTAGCGGCAGCACCGCTTTAGGATCGTGAATCTCGTCGATGATCAGATTGTTGCCTGCTTCAACGGATGTGCCCAAGTAGCGATACATCAAGCCGACTGTAAGGCCTGCGATTGGCAGCAGGGCAATGATCCACTTGTGGCTCTCGCGAACCTCGGTTGCCCAGTTCAGAGAAGCCAGCAGCAACGCCGAAGCCGAACCCGCCAATACACCCACGCAGGACGCAATCAAAAGCCAGCGCAGCAGGCCCTGAAAGATATGCAGCTGTTCAGCGCGATGGAGAGATTGGAAAAGTTGGGTGAGTCTCGACACACGTCCTCCTACAAGTTTCGTAGGAGTCATCAGCATGCGCACCGGCAGCGCAGCGGTTCAGGCGAACTCCATCACCCTGAGGTTATGCAGCTAGAGTAGCAATCGCGTGCTTAAGGGTCAATTGCACAGTGCGAGCCTAGTCGAGCCGAACAAGGTAGGCGTCGCCCTCGGCGGGCCGCAACCGGCGCTGGATCAACTCAGCCTGTTCACGGTTGTCGCCTTCTGGCCGGATGCGAATCCAATGACCCGTAGGTCCTGCAAAATCGATCACTCGCGCCGTCCTGTAGCGCCGTTCGAGCTGGTCGCGCAGCTTCATCGCCTTACGTTCATGTTCAAACGCGCCAATCTGCACGCACCACCGTCCGCCCTCTTCGATGGGTTTGGGCGTCTGATAAACATCGATCCGGACAGTCGCCAATCCAGCCCGGTAAACCCCCGTAGCCTTCGCCGAACCCATCGACAGATCCAGCACCCGCCCCGGCACGAACGGCCCACGATCCGTCACCCGCATCGCTGCCGACTGGCGCGTCTTTTCGTTCGTCACTACAATCAGCGAACCCATCGGCAGCGTGCGATGCGCCGCGCTCAAGGCGTTCTGATCGTAGACATGGCCATTGGCCGATTGGCGATTGTGATACGGCGAACCATACCAGCTGGCCACACCCTCTTCGGAGTAAATGGGCCGGTGCGTAGCGATAAAGTCCGCGTCCTGATCCGAAACCTCATTCAGTGGCTTGGGCGTCGATTTGATCGGAGGCGGCGCAGCAGCCTGCGCCATCACCGTCGGGTGGTGATGATGGCTGCAACCCGCCAGGCTCACGCAGAGAAAAGCCGCTGCCCCAAAGGCTTTCGCCCAGCCCGGCATCTTCTGCCACATGCCTTGAGCGTCGTTCACCGCTCACGCTTCCCGGCAGGGTCCAGCTTGTCCGCCCACGCTTCCAACTGTGCAGCAAGCGAGCGCATCGCGCTGGCCGACTCGCGCCGGACCTCAGGCACGACAACTCGGTCGACATAAGCGACGGCCTCGTTGATCTCGTTGGCCACTGTGTGTATCCAGTCTTCAACCTGATCGGCAGTCGCGCTGAAATTCCCACTTGGCGAAGCGTATCCCTGCATGGGTAAATCCCTCTGCTCTCAGTGTGTGCAGTCGCTTGCACCGCGTCAATGGCTTCTGGCGCAAACTTCGGGCAGAGGTGCCGGGAAGAGCAACGCCGTATCTTTCATGGTTCAAGCGGTCTTTTTGCTCAACAGCGCGTCGAAATAGGTAGCGACTTGATTGATGCCCACCCAGCCCTACATCCTACCCACACCGGTTTTCTTCCAGAAGACGACACTCTTTCTGGTTTGCATCGTAGCTCTGGCAGTTCTCGAGCCTAACCGCATGTTTGCCCAGGTTGCGCATGGCGAGGAGTTTCTTCCCGACGCTCCACGCCCGGCATCAGCTGCTCAGGCCCCTGTCTCAGCAACTACTCCGGCAACGCAGCCCGAGACCAAGCCGTTGTCGGCAAAGGTTCGCAAGCCATGCGCCTTTCCCCCATGCTTCGACTCCGACAACTGGTATTTGAAGTTCGTAACCGGCCCGCAGGATACTCCGCTGACGGTTCGTGACAAAGGCTGGCTCGCAGCACGCAACTTCGCCGATCCTTTCACCGCTTTCACAGTCCTGTTGGAAGGCGGCATTTCGGTCGCAGCGGACTCGCACTCACCCTATGGACCGGGCATGCCTGGCTACGGACGATATATCGGCGTCAGTTTCACCCAGGACCTGACCGGCGAGTTCTTCAACACCTTTCTCATTCCGTCCATCGTTCACCAGGACCCGCACTACCATCGCATGCCCCAGGCGGGATACATGCGCCGGGCAGCACACGCCACCGCCCAGGTAGTCTGGACCCGCAGCGACAACGGCCGCGGCATGTTGAACTACGGTAACCTCGTCGGCTTTGCCATCGATGACGAAATCGGCAACCTCTACATCCCCGGCCGCGAAACCAACGCAAGCGCCACCGCTCAGCGCTACGCCATCGGCCTCGCCACCGCCCCAATCGGCAACATCATCACAGAGTTCCTGCCCGACGTAGCCCGCCGCATCCACGTACAAATCGTAGTAGTACAGCGCATTATCAACCGCGTCGCCAACACCGACCAATAGGTGTGAGGCCTTGAATTCAGCCCGAACAGAAGAATGACTGGAACCCGCTGATTCGGGTAACGTTGCAGAGGTTTCCATCCCACTCCCCGCCCAAATTCCCCATTCAGCCACAGATTTCGCCATTCGCTGAACGTTGATTGGGTTGACCGGATGCCCAAAGTACCATGAGTGTGGGTCGCCAGACCCGGAATACGGGCCTCAGCCTGAAACTTCCGGTCTGCCCACCGCGCGGTCTTTAGTACGTCCAACAGATTGATTTCAAAAACGATGCACCAGATGAATCTAGACCGTCATCCAATGGCCACCGTGACCAAACCGACCAAGGAGATTTAAGCCCCGATGTCCAAAGCCGTAAAGTATGCAGAGAAAGCCGTCGTCTACGCCGCCAAAGGCGCGTGGGCAGTGTTCGAGCGCGTCAACCGGATCAGTCCGAATGAATCGATCACGCCCAAGTGGAGCGACAAGCCTCTGCTTAAGAGCTGGCAGAAGGAAAAGCCGCCTCTCGGCTGGCCCCGTTCGACCGATTCGCTCTGCCCCAAGTGCGTTCCTGAGATTCGCCAGCAGATCCTCGACGGCAAGCTGCCTCACGAAGTTCTGCTCAACGAAAAGGTCGGCGAAATCAAGGCCCAGATCATCGAGCGCGACGGCCAGATCCTGATGGTCAAGGACTGCCCCAAGCACGGCCACTTTGAAGACGTCATGTCCACCGATCCGGCCTTTTTCAAGCATCTCGAAGAGTCCTTCCCCGGCCGCGACATCCGCGCCCACAACGATGAGAAGCTGCATAACCACGGCACCTCGACCGTCACCCACGGCCGCGGCTCCGTGTTGACCATCGATCTCACCAATCGCTGCAACATGATGTGCGATCCCTGCTTCATGGACGCCAATCAGGTTGGCTTCGTCCACGAGCTCACCTGGGACGAGATCAAGACCATGCTCGACAACGCCATCACCATCAAGCCACGTCGTCAGATGAGCGTCCAGTTCTCCGGTGGTGAGCCGACCCTGTCGCCTTACTTCCTCGACGCTGTCGCTTACTCCCGCAAGGTCGGTTACAACTCCGTCCAGGCCGCTTCGAACGGCATCGAGTTCGCCAAGAGCAAAGAGCTCTGCCGCGCCGCTGCTGAAGCTGGTTTACGCTATGTCTACCTGCAGTTCGATGGTATCGGCAACGCTGCCAACTCGCACCGCAAGGTAGGCAACCTCTTCGACGTCAAGCTCCAGGCGATCGCCAACCTGCACGAAGCCGGTGTGGATATCGTCCCCGTGACGACCATCATCAACGGCATCAATAACGAGCAGGTCGGCCGCATCATCGAGTTTGCCCTCGACAATCCCAAGACCATCAGCTTCCTCAGCTTCCAGCCAGTATCCTTCACCGGCCGCGATGAGGATATCTCCGACGATCGCCGCCACGCGCAGCGCTACACGCTCAGCCATCTGGCTCACGACGTTAAGAACCAGACCGGCATCGGCGAGCCCGCCCGCGACTGGTTCCCCATCAGCTTCATGAGCACCTTCTCTGACTGGGCCGATAACATTCACGGGCCTGGCGCCGAGTGGGGCCAGCTCTCCTGCGGATGCCACCCCAACTGCGGTATCGGCACCGCGCTTATGATCGACAAGGAAACCAAGGAAGCCGTTCCCGTTCCCGCCTTCCTCAAGATCGGGCAGGTTGCCAAAGATCTCGCCAAGGTCAACGATGCCGCTCGTGGCAAGTTCCTTTCCATGGTCGGCTTCGCGCTGGCTCTGGTTCGCAACTACGACCCATTCATGGCTCCGACCCACTTCAAAATCACTGACATGATGAAGAAGATGGATAAGACCTTCGGTGCCTCAGGCAAGAGCTACGGCAAAGTCTCCGGCGACCGCACCAAGGAAGACATCGATCTTCGCCGCGCCGACCGCTGGAACTTCCTTTTCATTGCCGGCATGTGGTTCCAGGATCTGTTCAACTACGACTTCCGTCGCACCGAACAGTGCATCATCCCCTATGCCACGCAGGAAGGCGAAATCAGCTTCTGCGCCTACAACACCGGTGTAGGCTGGCGCAACATCATCGAGAAGATGCACATGACCGCAACTCTGACCAAGTGGTACGAAGAGCACGGGCGGCATGAAATCTTCGCAGGCGGCAAAAAGGTTGGCATGGGCGCACAGGGCCACAAGCTCGAACTGAACATGGAGCATGTAAACTCTGAAGCCAACCACACGCTCGACGATCTCGGCATTGCCAAGAACTCCCGCGAAGAGAAGATCCGAGCTCGCGACGAGAAGATCAAGCAGGACGCTGAGAACGCCCGCATGGCCAAGCTCTATCGCGAAAACGTGCTGGGTGAGAAGCCGATTGAAGGTCTGATCCGGCTCGACGCCATCGCTCCCGCAAAGCCAATCGCAACACGCGCCGAAGAGCCAGTCGCGGGAGACTAATTTTCCTGCAACCATCCTTAAAAACGACCGCCCCAGAGTACTCACTCTGGGGCGGTCGTTTTGCGTCTAGAACCCGTCATCGAATGTTGAAGCTGTAGACGACGCTGGTCGAGATGATCGGATAAATCGTGACCTTGTTCAGGTTCTGCCGCAGATGCGTCAGGCGGGTCTGCAGGTCCTTGTTGAACTCAACCGTGATCGAATTCTTCGGATCGCCCAGGCTGCTGCATTGCTTCTGCTGTTTATCCAGGCAAGCCCATCCACTTACGTTCACATCGACGGTAGGTGCTCCCGTAAAAGCGACGCCAAACTCCGACGGAAAAGACCAATGGCGGTCTGAGTGGGGAATGAACTTGCCGAAGCCGCCCGTGATCGAGAGGGCGGGTTTTTTGGAGTGCAATCCAAGCAAGCCCGTCGCCGTGAGTGGTGTCGCACCGGTAGCAGCATTCGCTGTGGCGGAGTAGTAAGTGTGGTCGCCCAGATCAACCTCGGTTCCTCCAACTACGGTCGATGAGGCCGAGATTTCATTGTTGTTGAGGAAGACGATACCCGGACTGATGCGCCACACGCTGCCCCACGGATACCAGTCGAGCGCCGCAGCCGCTGACCCAAAGTTGAACTTGGCGTCTACGTTATAGCCCTCCACCTCAAACCGGCCCGTGTCCAGGTTAAAGAAGCTCCCCTGCAGCCGCCCATCAAAGTAGTGATTCAGCACAATCGCCGACTTGACGCCAATGCCCCACGGAGAGATATCCGCGCCGATACCGACCCGCGAAAAGGGAACCTGATGCCAGACCGCGGCGGGTTTCGCGGCATAGTGGTCAAACCCCGCAATAGGCTCCATCATGCCTGAGCCCGGCTCAGGTGCAGAAGGCAAAGGCTCTAACTCCGCAAGTTCCGGGCTGATAATTGCTGTTGCCGTAGACGAACTCCACGAATGAATTTGCGTGCTCGCGGAACCAGCAGGGTTCGCAAGCAAGTGAGCAGGGGTTTGAGCGGCTACCAACAGGGAACTGGCTGAAATGCCGAGAACTGCCGGAAGGAGTGAGAGCGATTTCAATTCGAACAGGGTCTTCAGGGGGAGTCTCCAATATGATCTGAAACAGGTATGGCTTGATCCACGCCAAATGGACGGTCGTCCACCCAAAAAGGCGTGCGAATGCGTCACTTCAGCATTGGAAATCGTGGCCATTCAAGTAGGAAGTCTCTAAAGTAACATTACCATCGCGCAGTGAAAATGAATTGAAGCAAAACAGGATTCATCCCATAAAACCTTCCACAATCGAACCACGTCGGATTCGAAAGTGCCAAAATGGCGTGGTTTGATTCGTAGCCTGATCTCAGGTCACAATCCCGCTAAAATCGAATCTATGCAGTCCAGTGAAGTGCCGGATTCAAACCAGACTGGGAACAAAAAGCGCGAGTCCGAGATTCAGTTCCAGCCGTCCTCCATTGGAGAGATGCGGGCACGGCTGTTGGCCTGGTATGAGCTCCACCGTCGCGATCTACCCTGGAGGCGCACGCGCGACCCTTACGCCATCTGGGTTTCAGAGATCATGCTGCAGCAGACGCGTGTAGCCGCCGTTCTGGGCCGATATGAAGCTTTTCTACGTAATTTTCCAACGGTCGAGTCTCTGGCTCACGCTGCCGAGGCCGATGTTCTGACTCTGTGGAGCGGGCTTGGCTACTACCGCCGCGCTCGCATGCTTCACAAGGCAGCAAAGACCGTAGCCTTTGACTACAAAGGGGTGATGCCGGGTGTAGCGGCAGAGCTGCGCGCCCTCCCCGGAGTGGGCGCATATACTTCCGCGGCCATAGCCAGCATCGCCTACGGAGAGCCAGTAGCGGTCGTCGACGGCAACGTCGAGCGCGTAGTGCAGAGGTTGGCCGGTTGGGGTTCAGACGCCAGGGTAGGTCAGGGAGAGCTGATACGTCGTACCGAGAAGCTGGCGAACAAGCTACTCGATTCAAATCGCCCCGGCGACTTCAACCAGGCCATGATGGAGCTGGGAGCGACCGTCTGCCTTCCGCGCACCCCAACCTGCCTCATCTGCCCGCTGCGGCGGCAGTGCCACACACGTGGCGAACACCCGACCCCTGCCCGGGCTAGGATGCGAAGTCAGGTCGCTGCCTATGCCTTGTCGATTCGCAATTGTCCCAGTGGTTACAACGGGCCGCCCGTGCGAGAAGTGCTCTTGCACCAGCGCTCCCAGGATCAAACCGTAATGCCGGGCATGTGGGAGCTGCCTCCCCTGCGCGACCCGGAGATCTCAGGTCCCCTGGTGCAGATGGCGCTCCGTCACGCCATCATGCAGGTCAACTACTACGTCCGCATCCGTAGCGTCGACGAGGCCGACCTCGAGAGACTCACTGTTGCTTCGGAGTCGGCACGGTGGTTCAAGCTATATGAAGTGGAAAATCTTCCCCTGACAGGACTTGCGCGGAAGGTATTCATGCGCTCCGGGCTGGCCGAGCTCGCGCCGCTGCCGCCCGTGCTCGATCAGGCATGATCGCAGCTCTCAGAATGGCTCAGGCTTAACGTTGTGATGGCAGAGCTGGATAGCATGATTGAACGCATTGACGATGCGCGGCGGCAAAGATTCATCGTCTGAGTCAATCTTGACCGACTTGCCTTTGCCCTCAAATGGGATAGCGATTTCTTCCATCGGAACGCTGCCCGTGCTCCGGCGCTTCCAGGTGATCGCATTTGCCGAGGCCGGGCCTGTATCCCGGTCGAGTACAGGCAGATCCAACACCGGTACCTGGAACCCCGTCTGCGGTGCGTTCG
>Ga0207711_10004248_pt1 | contig 12248 bp, 19 predicted proteins | sample KBSS34metaG_FD_184401 | JGI IMG/M metagenome (GOLD analysis project Ga0207711, IMG submission 184401) | Switchgrass rhizosphere microbial communities from Kellogg Biological Station, Michigan, USA - KBS S3-4 metaG (SPAdes) (version 2) | ecosystem: Host-associated > Plants > Roots > Rhizosphere...
GAACTCCTTCCCAAGAATCCCGCCCTGAAAGTCGCCGTTCCCAAGAGCGGCCGCCGCTCGAGGATCCTCACGCCGATCGAGCGAGCGCGCATTCGTCGAGCTGCAGGCCCCGAGCTGCGGGCCTTGCTGGTCGTCATGGAGGAGACGGCCGCCAGGCCGGCCGAGGCCAGGGCCTTGACCTGGCAATCGCTCCGCGGCCTGGACGTCGCCGCCTTGCGTTCCTCGTCGCCGCTGGCCAGGCCTGCGTATTTCGAACTGTCGAAATACAAGGGGATGACCCGCCGCACGAACCCGAACTACAAGCGTCTGCTCCCCGTGTCGCCGCGGTTGTGGAAGCTGCTCTGCCGCCTCGGCCGCGGCCTCGATGAGCTCCGCGGACCGATCCTGCGCAGCTCGACGGGTCGGGCCTGGACGGCCAACGCGTATCGCTGCTCGTTTCGCAGGATGCGGCTGCGTCTCACGACCGTCGACCAGGTCGGCCTGGTCGGCTATCTCTATCGGCACACGAAGGCAACGGAGCTGGCGAGGTCGGGCGTGAACGCGCGGCTGCTGGCCGACTTCCTGGGGCATGCATCGCTGGATTTGCTGAGCTGGTATGTCCACCCGAGTGAGGCGGACTTGTGTGAGCTGGTCTGGCCGCGGGTGCCTTAATCCCCCGACGAGGGGCACGCGCAATTGGACGTGACGCGTGCCCCTCCCTACTACGCCATCGGGCGTTGCATGTCAGTCGTCGCCGTTCTCGCGACGCATAAACCAAAGCAGGAACTCGACGGTCGGGTAGGCGATCATGCCGCCGATGACCACGACGCCAATGAACCACGCGATCTGATCGAAGAAGTCCATCGACCTTTGTCCTTTCCAAAGCATCCCCCGCGGCGCCCCATCCCACGGATCCGGGTGTCGTCCTTCCCGGAGTGAGCCCGCCGCGGGGGAATTTTCACGCGTCTTCTTTGGGTAGTGCCTCAACACCAGCGGTAAGAAGGTGCTGTGTCGTGGTGAGCGAGTTCAGCAGCATGCAGATAAAGTCAAGCTGCATGGCCGAAGCGGGCACGCCGTCAACAGAAATTACAAGTGCATGCCGCTCCGGCTCGCAATTGTGAAAGACCACTTTCATGAGAACTCCTTTGGTTCGGGGCTGGTTCGTTGCGTGCTTTTAACTCACACCTCTTCGCAGTTGAGCGCCACGCGCCGATAGCGTCTCTCCAGGATATGACCATCGGCGGTGAAATCCATCGGCGTTTCCAGCTCGACGAGATCCCACAAAACGCCATTGGTAGAATCGCCCAACGTCTGATTGAAGTCGCGCATGGCGATGTGTGTCGCGTGTGTTTGCGTATCCCCTCCCGCTCCGCCCGAGTCGTACTTCCAAAGCAGCACTCGGGTCTCTGTGTAGACCGTGTCGCCATCGTTGGTCGGCGTTCCGAAGTCCGGGATGAGCACAGCAACGCCGGCATACCCCTTGAAGAGGCAAAGGTGCGGAAAGACATCCCCCCACGTGGTGTCGACACCCAAGGTTAACCCTGTCAGGTCGCACAACTCGAAGATGGTTGCGCGCGAGCCATTGGTATGCCGGCTAATGAAAGCCTCTATCTGTTTGAGCAAGTCGACGCGGGTGATCATGACGATTCCTCCGTCTTCGGACTCTATTTTCGATTGGGAACCGGACGCGAACAGCAAGGGCACTTGGACCGCCAATGGTACCAGCTCTTGCAGCGCTGGCACTGGACGACCGGTTGTAGTTGTTCCTTTGCCACCGTTGCTACTCGTCGCAGTTCAATGCGTCAAAGAAATGCGACAGTGCCAACACGTCGCCGTCGGCGCTGAACAATTTCGGGGTGACCAGGTCCTGAATCTCCATCAGGTTTTCCGTCGAACCCGACATCTCGATCAGCGCCCAGGCCTTGGCCGTTTCGGACGACAGCCCGCCGCTTGCCCCGTTGTAGGCAAAATTCGCGGGCAACGACTGCGTGCGCCACTTCCCCGTTGTGGGCTCCGCGGGAGCGCCGTAGCCCAACGAAGTCAAGTTGATCCGCGCGTAGCCCTTGAACGAGCACTCCAGCGCGCTGACGTCGGACCATTCGTCCGCGTAGTCGAACGTGTGGACATCGTTCAAGAGGACCAGGAACCACGTGGACGGGTCGGCCGCCGCCACGCGTTCCTTGAACCACTGGGCGATCTGATGGATGAACCTGGTTACTTTCGTGCCCATTGATGCACCTGCCTTGCTGTTGATTGCCTACGAGACTTCCACGCCACCCTGGAACCCTGCTTCGTCGCCGACGTCGATGGGCACGTAGATGATGATGCCGCCCGCAAATCCAGCTCCTGGGCCAAGCCTCACAAGGACGCCGCCCTGCGTTCCCGCATCGCCGCCGACTTCGACGACGACATAGGCACCGCCCTGCGTCCCTGCATCGCGGCCGACGTCCAGCACCTCGACCAGCTCGACGCCGCCCTGCGTCCCTGCATCGCCGCCGACGTCGATCGACTCGACCAGCTCGACGCCGCCCTGCGTCCCTGCATCGCTGCCGACGTCGATCGACTCGACCAGCTCGACGCCGCCCTGCGTCCCTGCGTCGCCGCCGATTTCGAAATGCTCGACGACGATGAGCTCGCCGCGGCTGCCTGCGCGGCTGACCAGGCTGGGGACATCGGCAGCCACGAGTTCGCCGCGGCTGCCTGCGCGGCTGACCAGGACGGGGACATCGACAGCCACGAGTTCGCCGCGGCTGCCTGGGCGGCTGACCAGGCTGGGGACATCGACAGCCACGAGTTCGCCGCGGCTGCCGGCGAGGCTGACCAGGCCGGGGACATCGACAGCCACGAGCTCGCCGCGGCTGCCGGCGCGGCTGATCGCTTTCGGAATGAACCTTAGCCGCACGCATTCCGGGATGTCGGAAATGCCAGGGGCCCGGACGACTCGTTCTCGGTCCCGCGAAAACTCAAGCCTGAAGTCGCTGGGCAGTCCGTGCCATTCGGTGCCGTCGGCTCCGTACGGGCGATCGCCGTGGTACCAGTCCTCTTTCTTTCTTTGGTAGGTCCGCTCGCCGACGTTGGTCGGATCCGTGGTGAGCGGGTTGCGTCGATCGAGATCCTGCGAGGACGGGGTGAAAGCATGCCATCCGGGATACCACACTGCGCCAGGAGCTGTGTAGTACCAGCGGAGTGTTACCGGTTCCTCGCCCGGCAGGATACGGGCCTTGGTCGTGTAACAGCTCCGCATGACATCTGCGATGGAGCCGCAGAAGTCGAATGGCATCTGCCTCAATAGGACTTCGCAGCTAACTGCCCGAAAGGGCGGCCGACCCTGCGCGACGTGGTGAAGCGATAGTTGATGTCGGTGTACGGCAGGAGCTTGTGCGTCGCTCCGCCGTTGGCATCCGCCTCGGCCTGCGTGGTCTTCACCAGGATGCCGCTGTAGACGATCAACGCCTTGAAGAACTCGACGAAGTTCTCGTAGTAGTTCGGCACACAATCCGGCGGGGTGTTGACGTCGATCGTCGGCGATGCGGTGAACCACGCACTTGTGAGGCCAGAGCCGACGCCGCTGAAGTTGTTGATCAGCAAGTCAGGCACGCCATGGAAGGAGCGGATGTTATCCCGCCGCCCTTCGAAAAGCATCTGAAATGCCGCCGCATCTTGCGGAGCGTTGACCTGCAGAGAATCCTCGTCGAGGACGATGCTCATGGCACCGCCGCCGCTGCCAACGGTGACCGTCACCGGATCGGGATCGAAGCCGACGCCTCCGTATTTGCCGTCCACCGGTTGGGAGAGGCACGGCAGCGTGTAGTTCTTCTTGTCGATGGTGCGCACGGTTGCCGAGAAGATTTGGTGATCGGCACCCAGGCAGTTCGCGCGGCACTGCAGGATGTAGTTGACCTTCTTCTTGAGCTCGGTGTCGCTGCTCTCCGTTTGAAGGGGATACTTCTCCTTGACGCCGTATGAACAGCGATTGGTGAAGCCATTGATTGCGAGAATCAGCTCCTGTGGCTGGGAAAGAAAAGCTGCTGTCATTTACAACTCCAATATTGCTGGGAGACTGTTTGTAACCGTTTGTAACGCAGTTTTTGACGGGTTGGCTACTTCGCCGTGGCGTACGCTTCCGCGCAGCGATTTTCGAGCAGGGTCATCGCTGCTTTGGTGGCAGCATCGTCGGCGAAGATTTCGGCGACGCTCTTGCCCGCCTTTTCGTTCTTCGCCTTACGGCGCTCGTCCATGCCACGCAGAGAGGCAATGCCACTCATGACCTTCTTCAAGGTCTTGCCGTCTCTGCCGCCGAATTGAGTCCGGGCCATCGTTGCTCCTTTGCTAAGGGGTGAAACTCTCGGTGATCTTGTCTTCCGTGGCTTGTGCTTCGACCCAATCCAGTAGGTCGATCCATTCCGATGACGGGGTGCCGTGCCCATCCGCTTCGATGAGCTCGCGCAGGGACGAGATGTAAAAACTTGCGAAGTGATAGAGCCCGAGGCGTTCTTTGAACGCCACGACGCCAGACGGGAATCGCAGCAACGAAGGATCGTTACGCCGCACGCGGTCAATGACCCACGGCGCATGCACCCTGCCTTCTCGAAAGTCGGTCCAATGGTGGGCGAAATCGCCACGCGGGCCGAATTCGGCGAACACCTCGTTCAGAACTTGAACCCACACAGGGAAGTTGCTAAGGGGTGCGGGGATCTTTCCAACAGGGTCTAACGGGCTCGTGAAGTCCAACACGCGGCCGGTGAGGCGAGCCCACCGCATGCGTTGCGTGTATCGAGGGTTGAGCCGCTCATCGCGGCCGATGAAGTGGGAGTAGGTCGGCAGGCCATCCGGACGTCGTTGCGCGCGAGCGAGCGGACTGGCAAAAGAATATCCGCCGCGGAAGTTGAAAGCCGGATATTTGTCGGCCGGGCGTGTTTCCCCGCCGATCATGCTGCCGTCATCCCACAGCGACGGCTGGTTCTTTTCCAATCGCATAAGCAGCGGCGTCAGAACGGCAGAACCGAGTGAATGACCGATAACCATCCACGGCTTGCGGCCTTCCTGAGTCAGCAACCACTGATCGATGAGGTTGTACCACATCGTCGAAACGTCGTAAAAGACGCGGTACACCCAACTGAAATTGCCAGGCGCATTTCGCGCGGGATCGCCGTCGACGTTCATCGCGCGGTAATTCAATCCTTGAATCATCGGCAAAACTTGCTCGTAACGCGTGGTGCCCTGGATGACCCACAGGACCATGTCGGGATACACGATCTTCAGCCCGCGTGGCACCTGGTTTGAAGAATCGTCGAACGCCACTTTCGTGACCGACGTCGCTCCGATCTTCGCGGCATAGGCGTTCAAGATTTCGCCGGTTGTGACGTATGCCATCTTGGCCGCCAGCGAGGCCCACAACGCACAACCGTACTCGAATCCCTGGCTGGTGAACTTGGTACCGCCGGACCACAGGGTGGGCGTTCCGCCGCCGAAAGTGGGCAGGTCGCCGGGATGTGCGGGCAAGCCGATCGGGAATCGTTCCGCCGCGGCCGGCGGTACCGGCATCGGGAGTGCATCGGACGTCGGCGTGCGATGAATCACCCTTGGACGGGGAATTGGAGGAGCAGCCATTAAGGCCTCGCTTTCTTGTTGGGAGCGACGTTTCGTTAACATTAGCGAAACTGATCTTAGCTAGCGTAGCATGAAAACGGCTAATAGATAAGTGCGGGGGATCTGGCGAGCGTAGAATGGGGAGTGGTTTTAGAGTTGTTTCCCCATCTCTCGAGGAACTGCCATGAACAACGAAAGTGATCAGGTCCGTGCAGGCGACCCGCCGCCGCCGCCGGCGGTGCCCGAACGAAACCCCTACGACATCTCTTGGTGGTGGTTTTTCGCGGTTGTGCTTGGCTTGATCGTCGGCTTGCCGCTATGTGCCCTTCTTTACGCTTTCATTTTCGAGCCTGATGTGCGTCGCCTCATTCTCCTTCGGCTGGCCATCGGTTAGCCAACAGTTACGTGAGCGGTTTCTCCCGCGTCCCTTCGTCGTGGTCGTCGTCCGCGGGAGAAACCTTCCTCCATCCCATCGCCCTTGCAATTCTCAGCACCTCCGCATACGGCACCCAATTCAATCCCGTCGACTGTCGGAACTGAGCGATCGCGGCCAGCAGCTCGCCGCGGCGTCGGTGCCGCGCGTCGCGACGTCGTTGCCTCGCGTGCTTCGCGTCGCGTCGCGGAACCGGTGAGATTTCGCTCATCGTGCACCTCGTTCGGTGGCCCCATCTTTTCGCTTTGACTGGACGGCACTATTAGATTGTCTTATGTTCCAGCATGGCGGACCATACCACCTTCGGAGTTCTCACCATGATTGCTGCGACCGAAAGCATGCTGTACAAGTCGATCCGGGAGCTGGGCTTTCCGGGCGCTTTCTCCGTGTTCGCGTGCATGATCATCTACAACCTCGGCACACGGCTGGTCGATGAGCAGATCTTGCAGATGCGGCAACAAACGCAGCTCGTCCACCAGGTCGGAGACGAGATGCGGACCATGAAAGGCTCGCAAATCGAGATCGTGCGAGCGCTCGACGTCCTTACCCGCGAGATACGATTGCTCAAATCAACGCCTTGACGCCGGGCGATAACTCGGCGTCCGCGCGCAGCTCGAAGTCTTCGCCGGCGACGGTGGACGAGCTTCGCGAGGAGGGGGGGCCACTTACCAGAGGAGATTCGATGGCCGAGAAATCGAAAGACGCAATCGTGACGTGCAAGTCCTGCGGCTGCCTTGTGCCGCCACAAGACGTGTGCCCAGTCTGCACAAACCGCGTTTTTAAGCCGCGGCAGGTGAACGCCAGGCCGCCGGCATCCCCGCCGCCGGTACCAGAGCCAGCGGGCTGAAACGGAAAAACCCCCTCACCCCTCTCTTTACTTAGGCAAAGAGAGGGGTGAGGGGTTTTCCTATTCTCCAGCTTTTAGAGAAGTGATTAATAGGGGGGCCGGGCGAAGGAATTTTTCTTTTCCTTCGCCCGTTCGCCATGTCTTCGATGGCCCCTCATCGAACTTGCTCGACGATCGTGTAGCGCGTGCAGGTCGTGCACCCTTCGACGTTCAGGAACCACTTCGAACAGTCGGGGCACCAGGTCAGTTCGTCGTCCACCTGGTGCAGAGCCCATGCCGCCGCACATTGCAGCGAGCAGAAGAACCGTTTGTTGCCGCGGACGATTTCGCCAAACAGGTCGGCCGCCGCGGGCCGGTGACAGCAGTGCAAGCACATCGTCTTCATTGGTAACCGCCTTTCTTCCACTTCGCGATCATCACGCCGATGTGGTCTCGTTTCGTGGCGTCGCGCGACATGAGGTAAAGACGCTTGCGGTTCTTCTCGGACAAGAAGAACACGCGGTTGGGGTGGGACACGGACAGCTCTTTCAGATACTGCCCCATCTGCGAGGCGCCGTGCTGCAGCAGACGTTCAAAATCCTTCGTGGGGTCGTTCCGCTTGAGCCAGACGGCAAAGTCTTCCGGGTAGCCGATGCGAGCGCCGTAGGACGGCCAAGGCAGGCCGATGGCGTCGATGAACTGCAGGATCTGTTCCGACGGCTGCAGCTCCAGCAGCATGGCTAAGAGCTTTGGGTGCTTGTAGCTCAGCACGGCAAAGCGATGCTTGGGGTCCAGCCATTTGTCCTTCAACTCCAGGTTCTCCAGGTAATAGAGGAACGCGGGCAACTCCGCCCGAAAGGCCTCGATGTCGGCCTTGCCGCGGTCGTTGCCCTCGGCAATGCGCGGCCACTCGCCTTGTCTGCACAACATCAGAATCATCTTGTCGGCCATGTCGCCATCGGGCGGCGGCAACACCGCGACGTTCTCCGGCTCCTGGTTGACGCTGATGGTGATGCGGCAAAACGGCTCGAGGTTGATCGGCGTGGATCCCATGGGGCGAATCCGCTGCCGCTTGTTGACGATGAACTGCTTGAGCTTCTGTTTCAGGCGGACGCGTGCGCCGGGCGTCGTGCTCGATACCTCGTCCGCAATGACCAGGTGCTCCGAGCGGTTGAAGTCGCCGGTGAACTTGTCGTTGCCGCAGAGATATTCCCAGGGCTTGCCCTCGCGGCCGCCGAGGACGTCGGTGATGATCTGCTGACAGAGGTTCTTGCCACAGCCGACGTCGCCGGCCATGCACAGCACCTGCCCCTCGCGAAACGGGGCGCCTTGCCGCATCGTCGTCAAGGCGCCCTTGAGCCAGCCGAACATGATCACGTCCTGGCCGCCGAGCAAGGTGCGAAAGAAATGCCGCAGCAGTGGCCATGGCCCCTTCTTTGCTTGCTTGAGCTTTGGGCCCCGAGTGATCAGCACACGATGCCCAGCAATCTCTTTGACCCCTCGCTCCCATCCGGCCAGCTCGCCCGCGAAGTGCACGCTCTGGCCGAGCATGATCTGCTGCATCTTCAAGTCCGCCGCCGTCACCCATTTGCCCTTGGCCCGCAAGGTCGGCCAGTTCTTCGAGCCGAGGAACGTCCTGAACGCTCCCTTGTCGAAGTAGACGTAATCGCCTTCGTCGTTGACGATGTAGAACCCCTTCGAGGCCTGGTCGTAGGTGGCTTCCACGGCCTGCGGCGGTTCCATGGGCTCTATGTACTCGCTCTGGGTGTTGCCTGCGGTCTCCTCCGAGGTGGACGCGTTCGCCTGGCCGCCGGCCTGGTCGGCGGCCGCGGCCGCGGCGGCCTGCTTCTTCGCGATGACTTCCTTTGCCTGTCGGCGTTCCAGGGCGCGTTTCTCGTACTCCTTCAACATCACTTTTTCCTCCGTGTTTTGAGCAGCTCCACCAAGTCCGTGATGCGATCGGCGAGCAGCTCCATGAGACGGTCCGCGGCCTCCTCGCGGCCGACGGTCTCGCCGCCCTCGAGCCAGCTCATCGTGTGGACCTTCTCGCCTTCGATGCGACGATGGACGAGGCGGAGTTCGCCGGCGCGAATGGTCTCGACGACGCGGTCCATGACCCGCTCGTAGAGCATGTCGGCCACGTCGACGAGCAAGTAGCGGTCGAAAAGCCGCTGCAGTGCATTGCGTAGTCGTGGATCCTCGCAGGCGGTGGTGAAGTTGGAGACGAAACGATCGGCCCATTCAAGCTGGCGGCCGCGATCGGCGCGGCCTTCATGCCCACGATGGCGGCCGCGGCCGCCTCCGAGTTCGGCTTCCTGTCTCCATCGTGCTCTTTCAAATGCGTCCACGTGGATTGCTTCCTTTCAATGAACGACGTCGCCGGCGGTTAGCCGGCGAGGTCGTCGGATTAGTAGGTTCGGTTCAAGAGTTCAGAAATGCCCGGCGACTCAGATTCGAGGGCCAGGAACATGTGATGCAGCACGTCTTTGGTTCGCTCGGCCGAAAAACCGTTGTTGTCTGGGTGCTTGAGTGCAAGTTGCATTTGGCCTATCACGATGGCCAGATCGCCAAACGCAAGATCCATCCTGAAGAAGCCGTGTTGATGCTGCAGGGCTGCAAGCCGGCCTTGCAGGTCTTTGATGTCTTGTTTAAGGCGTTGCCGTTCTTTCGCGGAGTTGTGGAGTTCCATCACCCACCGCCTTTGCTTTCGAAGCCTGGCACGAAGCCGTACTTCTCCAAGTAGAAATTGTCGCTCGACGCCTGGACGATCTTTTGCAAGATCTCCTTCGGCAGACCTTCTACGATCTGTTCGCCCTGGCCGATGCCCAGCGCTGAATAGGTCGGCTTTCTGCCCTTGATGTTCACGGGCTTGATGGAGTCGATAGCTTGAACGTCGATGATTACCGCGTCGCCGTTCTCGTCGGTGAACTCCATGAAGAGTCGCTTGCTCATGCGCGGCCTCCTTTCGCGGCGAGCGGGAAACGTGCCTTAATCAGCGCGTCCAGCTCGGGGGAAACTCGAAGATTCGAACGCTCCCTGGCGAACAAGTCCAGGATGGCCTGGCAAAGGATGGCCGATCGTGTCTTGTGGCGACTACCGCCACTCTCCAGCGCAGCAAGCGCAAGGCTCGTGCGTCGATCCGGACGAAAAGAAACCATCTTGGCACGCATAGGCGTGTTCCTTTCTAGAGTGGGCTTCCATCTGTATGACCGACTGCAGGCGAACTTCGGCGACGTCGAAAAAATCGTCGCCAACCGCCATATGCAAGAAAGGCTGGCGAGGCGTTCGCCGCGGCGTCGAGGTTCGTATGACCGCGATCGCCGTCATACAGGAGCCCGTGAATTTGGAGGGGAAAGCCGCCGCGGCCTCCGCGGCCGCGACGGACGGTTTTCAGCCGATTTGGCTTACTTGCGAGAAAAACGACGCTCCAGGATCGCGTCAGACGCGTCCGGATGCCCTTCGATGGGTCCATAGCCCAGCGCTTTTCGGCGAAACGCGGCCAGGCCCAGGAGGATGTCGATCAGCATGCCGCACCGGATCCTGGCCCTCGGCAGGCTGAGGAAGGCCTGGACCTTCCGCCGCAGATAGGGCGGGATGTCGCGGTAGATGGCCTGCTGCATCATCGACCGGAGACGCCGTTTCTCGGCGTCTCCGTTGCAATGCTTGCCGTAGCTCTCGTCGCGGTGGCGCCTCATCCGTGGTGCCCTCCGGGTCGATGGCCCATCTCGCACAAGGGGCAATCGTGCCCCAGGTGCCAGACCAGGTGCTTGTGGCAGTATTGCTTCTCGTGAACGCGGGCCTGCATGCCCGCGGCCACGATGCACGACCAGTTGCAGCACACCTCCGGGCAATCCTTCTCGACGACCAGGCCGCGGGCATTGGCGTTGAGCATGGTCCCGCAACGGCAGTACATGAGCTGACGATGCTTGAAGGCGTTCATGTACCACCTTCTTCCGGTGCAAAGTACAGGGCAAACCCCACGTCCAGACGTATGAGCTGGTCCATGATCATCGCGACGGCAAAACGCTCGAAGGGCGGAATGACGTGACGACGCACCAGCTCGGAGCACGTCCACTCTTCGATGCACGTGTCATGGATGAGCCCTTGCGTTCCGGCGTCAACCTTCGCCATTGCATCGACCGCAATGGAGAGTGAGAAGTGCGAGGGACGCGGGTAGACCTTCGGCGGCGGCGGCGCAACCTTCGGAAGCGCTCGCGTCGGCACATCGGTGAAGGCCTCGGGCACCATGGCGTCGAGACGTGCGAAGTAGTTGAAGCGCACGCCCTTGTCGTGGAGGAACTTCAAGAGCATGTTGCCGGGGTTGCCGAGCATGTGGGGGGAGCAATAGAGGATGTCCCCGTTGGGGAACCTCTCGGTGAAGGTGCTCCAGTCCTTGAGCTCGGCGAGAACTTCTTCGGAAAGGGGTTTGTTCTGCAGTCCGCTGACGCGGATGCAAAAGATGCGGGCGTCGTTGCCCATAACGAAATGTACCGTCCGCTGCACTGCGTCGCGCCGCTCCCGGTCCAAGGCTCGCGCCAAGTTCAGATGACCGACAGCTATTTGAAAGGCTCGCCGTCCCCGATGGGCCTGCCGTTTGTCGCCCTCTTCAAAGGACGGCCAACGACACAGCAAAGCTGGCATCTGTCATACACCACGATCGTGGGTATGACCAGGGACCTTTCGCGGAAGTCAAGTTTTCACTTCCTGGAAGTGAAGCCGCCGCGGCAACTATTTACAAAAGAATGTTCCGACGAATTGCGTTGAAGTGAATGACAGCGGTGTGTCAAACTGCGTGTTTTGCTGGGTGGGAATGCTGCAGCTGCACCGACTAGGGAGAAAGTGAAAAGTCGGCCGCCCCGGTGAAAGGGCGGCCGACCAGACCCGCCATCTGAAAAGCGAATCTTCGCCGACGTCGTGTTGAAGCACGCCATCGGCAGTCGGGGCGACTGGATTCGAACCAGCGACCTCTTGGTCCCGAAACAACAGGTCGCGCCGCGTCTGACGTATTCTATGTTCCACCCAGCGAACCAAGGTTCCCCCTACTCCCGAAAGGAGATCCCATGGAACCCGTTCGCGTCCTCTCGTCCGTCGTCGGTGAGTTCCTCTGCTGGTCCCGCATGCGGTTCGCCCCTGCAACCGTCGAGCTGCAGGCCCACTACCTGCAAAGATTCGTCGAGCACGTGGGGCAGATCTCGATCGACCACGTCACACGTCTGCATGTCGAGAACTTCAGCGTCCGCAAGCATCCCCTCGAAGTGGTCAAGCATTTCTTGACCTGGTGCGTCGAAGTCGCCGAACTCCTTCCCAAGAATCCCGCCCTGAAAGTCGCCGTTCCCAAGAGCGGCCGCCGCTCGAGGATCCTCACGCCGATCGAGCGAGCGCGCATTCGTCGAGCTGCAGGCCCCGAGCTGCGGGCCTTGC
>Ga0207711_10004250_pt1 | contig 12246 bp, 9 predicted proteins | sample KBSS34metaG_FD_184401 | JGI IMG/M metagenome (GOLD analysis project Ga0207711, IMG submission 184401) | Switchgrass rhizosphere microbial communities from Kellogg Biological Station, Michigan, USA - KBS S3-4 metaG (SPAdes) (version 2) | ecosystem: Host-associated > Plants > Roots > Rhizosphere >...
GTGCGAAGCGTGCCAAGGCTGGCAAGTAATTCGCCGGTTTGCAGTTTCAGGTCGCCGAAAGGCGTTCAAGGCGGTGGTGCCGGAAATGCCGGTGCTGTCGAGTAAGTGGTCACCCGGCCAAGCTGGTTAATCAAGTGAGATGGATCGGGTTTGTTGGTGGCCGCGGAGCTGAAATCAGCTCCAACTGAAAAGTTAAAGGAAGAAACATGCCGCGTCGTCGCGAAGTCCCCAAGCGGGAAGTGTTGCCGGATCCGAAGTTCGGCAACGTAGATGTAGCCAAGTTCATGAACGTGCTGATGCTCTCCGGCAAGAAGTCGGTTGCCGAGCGTATCGTGTACGGCGCTTTTGAACAGATCCAGACCAAGGGTGGCAAGGACCCGCTGGAAGTGTTCACGGTTGCGCTCAACAACGTGAAGCCGGTTGTCGAAGTGAAGAGCCGTCGCGTTGGTGGTGCCAACTATCAGGTTCCGGTCGAAGTGCGTCCGTCGCGTCGTATGGCATTGGCGATGCGTTGGTTGCGCGAAGCCGCGAAGAAGCGCAGCGAGAAGTCGATGGCTCTGCGTCTGGCAGGTGAGCTTTCGGAAGCGGCTGAAGGCCGCGGTGGCGCAATGAAGAAGCGCGACGAAGTTCACCGGATGGCAGAGGCCAACAAGGCGTTCTCGCATTTCCGTTTCTAAGCATCCGACCTCGGTCGAACGGAAACCTCCGGGCGGGTGCGCTTAAAAAGCGCCTCGCCCGTTTGTGTTAGGACGCGACAGGCAACCGCCCGACGCGTCGACCCAACAAAGGATTTAAAGTGGCTCGTAAGACACCTATCGAGCGCTACCGTAACATCGGTATTAGCGCTCACATCGACGCCGGCAAGACGACGACGACCGAGCGCATCCTGTTCTATACGGGCGTGAACCACAAGATCGGTGAGGTTCACGACGGCGCAGCAACGATGGACTGGATGGAGCAGGAGCAGGAGCGCGGCATCACGATCACGTCGGCAGCTACGACGGCCTTCTGGAAAGGCATGGCTGGCGATCGTGCGGAGCACCGCATCAACATCATCGACACGCCGGGACACGTCGACTTCACGATTGAAGTCGAGCGCTCGATGCGCGTGCTCGACGGCGCGTGCATGGTCTATTGCGCCGTGGGCGGTGTGCAGCCGCAGTCGGAAACCGTGTGGCGCCAGGCGAACAAGTACGGCGTGCCGCGTCTCGCGTTCATCAACAAGATGGACCGCACTGGCGCGAACTTCTTCAAGGTCTACGACCAGTTGAAGCTTCGTCTGAAGGCGAACCCGGTTCCCGTCGTCGTGCCGATCGGCGCGGAGGACACGTTCACGGGCGTCGTCGACCTCCTGAAGATGAAGGCGATCATTTGGGACGAAGCGTCGCAAGGCACGAAGTTCTCGTACGAAGAGATCCCGGCAAACCTCGTCGACACCTGCAACGAGTGGCGCGAGAAGATGATCGAAGCCGCGGCTGAGTCGACCGAAGAACTGATGAACAAGTACCTCGAGTCGGGCGAGCTGACGGAAGAGGAAATCATCAAGGGTCTGCGCGACCGCACGATCGCGTGCGAAATCCAGCCGATGCTGTGCGGTACGGCGTTCAAGAACAAGGGCGTGCAGCGCATGCTCGACGCGGTTCTGGACTTCCTGCCGTCGCCAGTCGATATTCCGCCGGTCACGGGCGAACTCGAAAACGGCGAGAAGGCAGAACGCCGGGCCGCCGACAACGAGAAGTTCTCCGCGCTCGCATTCAAGATCATGACCGATCCGTTCGTCGGGCAGCTGATCTTCTTCCGCGTGTATTCGGGCGTCGTGAAGTCGGGCGATACCGTGCTGAACGCGACCAAGGACAAGAAGGAGCGCCTCGGCCGTATTCTGCAGATGCATGCGAACCAGCGCGAAGAAATCAAGGAAGTGTGCGCGGGCGACATCGCCGCGGCGGTCGGCCTGAAGGAAGCGACCACGGGCGATACGTTGTGCGATCCGCAGAACCCGATCGTCCTCGAGCGCATGATTTTCCCGGAGCCGGTGATTTCGCAGGCTGTCGAGCCGAAGACGAAGGTCGACCAGGAAAAGATGGGCCTCGCGCTCAATCGCCTGGCACAGGAAGACCCGTCGTTCCGCGTTCAGACCGATGAAGAATCGGGCCAGACCATCATTTCGGGCATGGGCGAGCTCCACCTGGAAATTCTGGTCGACCGGATGAAGCGCGAATTCGGCGTGGAAGCGACCGTCGGCAAGCCGCAGGTGGCGTATCGCGAAACGATCCGCAGCAAGGCCGAAGACGTCGACGGCAAGTTCGTCAAGCAGTCGGGTGGTCGCGGCCAGTACGGTCACGCGGTCATCACGCTCGAGCCGAACGAGCAAGGCAAGGGCTACGAGTTCCTGGACGAGATCAAGGGCGGCGTGATTCCGCGCGAATACATCCCCGCGGTCGACAAGGGTATTCAGGAAACGCTGAAGAGCGGCGTGCTGGCGGGCTTCCCGGTAGTCGACGTGAAGGTCCACCTGACGTTCGGTTCGTACCACGACGTCGACTCGAACGAAAACGCGTTCCGCATGGCTGGTTCGATGGCGTTCAAGGAAGCGATGCGCCGCGCGAGCCCGGTCGTGCTCGAGCCGATGATGGCGGTCGAAGTCGAAACGCCGGAAGACTACATGGGTAACGTGATGGGCGACCTGTCGGGCCGCCGCGGTATCGTTCAGGGCATGGAAGACATGGTCGGCGGCGGCAAGATCGTCCGCGCGGAAGTGCCGCTCGCGGAAATGTTCGGCTACTCGACGTCGCTGCGTTCGCTGACGCAGGGCCGCGCCACGTACACGATGGAATTCAAGCACTACTCCGAAGCTCCGCGTAACGTTGCTGACGCGATCATCAACGCGAAATCCAAGTAATTCGGCAAGCCGAAAGTCTTTAACCGATCAACATTTTTGAAAGAAGGCAATCATGGCAAAAGGTAAATTCGAGCGGACCAAGCCGCACGTGAACGTTGGAACGATCGGTCACGTCGACCACGGCAAGACCACGCTGACGGCAGCGATCACGACGGTGCTGACGCAAAAGTTCGGCGGTGAAGCGAAGGCGTACGACCAGATCGACGCGGCACCGGAAGAAAAGGCACGTGGCATCACGATCAACACCGCGCACGTCGAGTACGAAACGGCCAACCGCCACTACGCACACGTCGATTGCCCGGGCCACGCCGACTACGTGAAGAACATGATCACGGGTGCAGCGCAGATGGACGGAGCGATCCTGGTGTGTTCGGCCGCTGACGGCCCGATGCCGCAAACGCGTGAACACATCCTGCTGGCTCGCCAGGTTGGCGTGCCGTACATCATCGTGTTCCTGAACAAGTGCGACATGGTCGACGACGCCGAGCTGCTCGAGCTGGTCGAAATGGAAGTGCGCGAGCTGCTGTCGAAGTACGACTTCCCGGGCGACGACACGCCGATCATCAAGGGTTCGGCCAAGCTGGCGCTCGAAGGCGACAAGGGCGAGCTGGGCGAAGTGGCGATCATGAACCTGGCCGATGCGCTGGACACGTACATCCCGACGCCGGAGCGCGCGGTGGATGGCGCGTTCCTGATGCCGGTGGAAGACGTGTTCTCGATCTCGGGCCGCGGCACGGTGGTGACGGGCCGTATCGAGCGTGGCGTGATCAAGGTTGGCGAGGAAATCGAAATCGTCGGTATCAAGCCGACGGTGAAGACGACCTGCACGGGCGTGGAAATGTTCCGCAAGCTGCTCGACCAGGGTCAGGCGGGCGACAACGTCGGTATTCTGCTGCGCGGCACGAAGCGTGAAGACGTCGAGCGTGGCCAGGTGCTGGCCAAGCCGGGTTCGATCACGCCGCACACGCACTTCACGGCAGAGGTGTATGTTCTGTCGAAGGACGAAGGCGGTCGTCACACGCCGTTCTTCAACAACTATCGCCCGCAGTTTTACTTCCGTACGACGGACGTGACGGGCTCGATTGAGTTGCCGAAGGACAAGGAAATGGTGATGCCGGGCGACAACGTGTCGATCACGGTGAAGCTGATTGCGCCGATCGCGATGGAAGAAGGTCTGCGTTTCGCCATCCGCGAAGGCGGCCGTACCGTCGGCGCAGGTGTCGTTGCGAAGATTATCGAGTAAAAGCCAGAGATTCTCTCGGTAATCGGTGGTTTCGGGGTCGGCGGTACCGTCGACCCCAAAATGGTTTAGGGGTATAGCTCAACTGGCAGAGCGTCGGTCTCCAAAACCGAAGGTTGGGGGTTCGATTCCCTCTGCCCCTGCCACATTCTTCGCGCCAAGTGGCGCTGTTTAAGGTGTTATGGCGAATCCTTCCGTCGAAACTGTAAATACATCCGGCGACAAGTTGATGTTGACCGTGAGCGTATTGTTGGTATTGGCCGGGTTCGTAGGTTTCTTCTGGCTGAGTAGCCAGGAGTGGTACGTTCGCGGCGCCGCGCTTGCTGTCGGTGTGATCGCTGGGGTTGCGGTTGGTCTGCTCTCCGCGCCAGGAAAAGGCTTCATCGCTTTCGCCAAGGATTCGTACAAGGAAGTCCGCAAGGTAGTCTGGCCGACCCGAAAGGAAGCGACACAAACCACTCTTGTCGTTTTTGCGTTTGTGCTGATCATGGCCATTTTTCTCTGGCTTAGCGATAAGTCGATAGAATGGGTGATTTTCTCGGTGATTCTGGGTTGGAAATGATATGAGCGATACTCCGGCATCCCCGAGCGGAAAGCGTTGGTACGTTGTGCACGCGTACTCCGGTATGGAGAAGAGCGTGCAACGCGCGCTTCAGGAGCGCATCGAGCGCGCAGGCATGCAAGATCAGTTCGGTCAAATTCTCGTCCCGACTGAAGAGGTTGTCGAGGTAAAAGGCGGCCATAAATCTGTGACGGAACGTCGGTTTTTCCCGGGATACGTTCTGGTCGAGATGGAAATGACCGATGAAACGTGGCATTTGGTGAAAAATACTGCCAAGGTCACGGGGTTCGTCGGCGGGGCGCGCAATCGACCAAGCCCGATTTCTCCAAGGGAAGTCGAGAAGATCATGTCGCAGATGCAGGAAGGGGTCGAAAAGCCCCGTCCGAAGACGCTCTTCGAAGTGGGCGAGATGGTCCGCGTAAAGGATGGTCCGTTCACTGACTTCAACGGTAACGTCGAAGAAGTCAACTACGAAAAGTCAAGAGTGCGTGTTTCTGTCACCATTTTTGGACGCTCAACACCGGTCGAACTTGAGTTCGGCCAGGTCGAAAAGTTGTAAGGCTAGATTCTCGCGCGCGGCGCTGTTCGCCGTCGCGCGATTCGCGCTTACGGCCCGCGTCAAGGCCGTTGAGGAGCGCAAGTAGACCCTGGTCGAAAGCGCGTTATCACTCACCGAACGCTAACGCGTTCTGCAGAGGTTTTCAACATGGCAAAGAAAATCATCGGCTTTATCAAACTGCAGATTCCTGCAGGTAAAGCCAATCCGTCGCCGCCGGTCGGTCCGGCGCTGGGCCAGCGCGGCCTGAACATCATGGAGTTCTGCAAGGCGTTCAACGCGCAGACTCAAGCGATGGAGCCGGGTCTGCCGGTGCCGGTGGTTATTACGGCATTCGCGGACAAGAGCTTCACGTTCATCATGAAGACGCCGCCGGCCACGGTGCTGATCAAGAAGGCGGCCAAGATCGACAAGGGTTCGGCCAAGCCGCACACCGATAAGGTTGGCAGCATCACCCGCGCGCAAGCGGAAGAAATCGCAAAGGCCAAGATGCCTGACCTCACCGCAGCTGATCTTGACGCGGCAGTTCGTACGATCGCTGGCAGCGCAAGTTCGATGGGCATCACCGTGGAGGGCGTGTAAATGGCTAAGCTTTCTAAGCGTCTTCAAGCGTTCGCGAGCAAAGTGGACCGTCAGAAGTTGTATCCGATTGACGACGCACTCGTGCTGGTCAGGGGATGCGCGAGCGCCAAGTTCGATGAGTCGATCGACGTGGCGGTTCAACTGGGCATCGATGCGAAAAAGTCGGATCAAGTGGTTCGCGGTTCGGTCGTGCTGCCTGCTGGTACCGGCAAGTCGGTTCGCGTCGCAGTGTTCGCACAAGGCGAAAAGGCCGAGCAGGCTCGCGCTGCCGGTGCCGAAATTGTCGGCATGGAAGACCTGGCTGAACAGGTCAAGGCTGGCAATCTGAATTTCGACGTCGTGATCGCGTCGCCGGACACGATGCGTGTGGTTGGTACGCTCGGTCAGATCCTTGGTCCGCGCGGCCTGATGCCGAACCCGAAGGTGGGTACCGTCACCGCTGACGTCGCCCAGGCCGTGAAGAACGCCAAGGCCGGTCAAGTGCAGTTCCGTGTCGACAAGGCGGGCATCATCCACGCAACAATCGGCCGGGCGTCGTTCGAACCGGCGTCGCTGCGTCAGAACCTCTCGGCACTGGTGGAAGCCCTTCAAAAGGCGAAGCCGGCAACGAGCAAGGGTGTGTACCTGCGCAAGATCGCATTGTCGAGCACCATGGGTGTTGGGGTGCGCGTGGATCAAGCCACGCTTGCACAGTAAAGAATCGTGCGCGTGGCGCAAATGCCGCGCGTTAAGGGCTTTGGGCGGCTGTGAGGTCGAGGTTGGTCTTACGGCCGGTTGTCAAAGACCGTTGGTGGTGCGCATCAGGTAGGCGTCACCTTAATGACAGCCAACGCAGATGGCGAACCCGAAACAGTTTTGCAGTGGTTGAAGCCGATTGTCGTACACCGAATGGTGGACACCAATTGGTCGAAATACTCCTAACAGTCGGACGCCGTTGTTGAACGCGGTGCGATGGGTTGGTACCCGTTGCATCGAATCTGGAGGTTTAACCGTGCCACTGAACAAAGAAGATAAGCAGGCAGTCGTCGCTGAAGTCGCCGCGCAAGTCGCGAAGGCTCAGACGATGGTGCTCGCTGAGTATCGTGGGATCACGGTTGGCGATCTGACCAAGCTGCGCGCGAAAGCGCGTGAGCAGCAAGTGTATCTCCGCGTGTTGAAAAACACCTTGGCGCGCCGCGCTGTGGAAGGTACGCCGTTCGCTCCGCTGGCCGAGCAGATGACCGGTCCTCTGATCTACGGCATCTCGGAAGATGCGATTGCGGCAGCCAAAGTCGTCAACGACTTCGGCAAAAGCAATGACAAGTTGATCATCAAGGCCGGTTCCTACGAAGGCAATGTGATGGACAAGGCGGGCGTGCAAGCGCTGGCCACCATTCCGAGCCGCGAAGAACTGCTCTCCAAGCTGCTTTACGTTATGCAAGCGCCTGTTGCTGGCTTCGCGCGTGGCCTCGCCGCGCTCGCGGAGAAGAAGCAGGGCGAAGCTGCGTAACGTATTCACTTGGGCACCAGTTGCTCAGTTAGGTAGTAGCTAGATCGCTAGCTCGATCCGAATTCAATCTAGGAGTATTTCAAATGGCAATCGCAAAAGAAGACATCCTCGAAGCCGTAGGCTCGATGTCGGTTCTGGAACTGAACGAACTGGTCAAGGCGTTCGAAGAGAAGTTTGGCGTGTCGGCGGCAGCTGTTGCTGTCGCTGGTCCGGCGGGTGGCGGCGCAGCTGCAGCCGTTGAAGAGCAGACGGAATTCACGGTCAACCTGACCGAAGTCGGCGCCAACAAGGTATCCGTCATCAAGGCAGTTCGTGAACTGACGGGTCTGGGCCTGAAGGAAGCGAAGGATCTGGTCGACGGTGCACCGAAGCCTGTGAAGGAAGCGGTACCGAAGGCTGCTGCTGAAGAAGCGAAGAAGAAGCTGGAAGAAGCAGGCGCGAAAGCTGAAATCAAGTAAGTCAAGCTTCGCTGTTGCGAAGGCTGGCGGTTTTCCACCGCCGGCCTTTTTGTGCTTTGTGGAGACAGAAATTTTACTTACCGGTTTCGGTAAGAACGTCCGCATAGAGGCCAAAGAGAATCACGTGTCGGAATATTTTTCCGGTCATTCTCTTTGTCTTCTGAAGCGACTGCAGAAGGCAAGTTTGGTCGGGTAGCGGGCAACACAGGCATCCTCTACCGTCAGCCAGCGGTTGGTAGCGGCCAACCACCAAGCTTCTAGGCTCGTTCGCCCTCGCCGGGCGAACTCACGGGTCTCAGTCGGTGAACACCGGGTCGTGTCATCGAGGTATCCCGCCTCGGCAACGCCCGCCGTGATTCGGAGATCGTATGCAATATTCCTTCACCGAGAAGAAGCGTATTCGCAAGAGTTTCGCGAAGCGCCCCATCGTTCACCAAGTTCCGTTCTTGCTGGCTACTCAGCTTGAATCATTCAGCACGTTTCTGCAAGCCGATACCTCTGCAACGCAACGCAAGGCGGAAGGTCTGCAGGCCGCTTTTTCTTCGGTTTTCCCGATCGTTTCGCACAACGGCTTTGCGCGACTCGAATTCGTGAGCTACATGCTTTCTCCGCCGGCATTCAACATCAAGGAATGCCAGCAGCGCGGCCTGACCTATTGCTCCGCCTTGCGCGCCAAGGTGCGCCTGGTGCTGCTCGACAAGGAGTCGCCGAGCAAGCCGGTCGTCAAGGAAGTGAAGGAACAGGAAGTGTACATGGGCGAAATTCCGCTCATGACGCCGACCGGTTCGTTCGTCATCAACGGCACGGAACGTGTGATCGTGTCGCAGTTGCACCGGTCGCCGGGCGTGTTTTTCGAGCACGACAAGGGCAAGACGCACAGCTCCGGCAAGTTGCTGTTTTCGGCGCGGATCATCCCTTACCGCGGCTCGTGGCTCGACTTCGAATTCGATCCGAAGGACGTGCTGTATTTCCGCGTCGACCGTCGCCGGAAAATGCCCGTCACGATCCTGTTGAAGGCCATCGGCCTGACACCGGAACAAATCCTCGCGAACTTCTTCGTGTTCGACAATTTCGCGCTGATGGGCGAAGGCGCGCAAATGGAATTCGTGCCGGAGCGCTTGCGCGGTGAAGTCGCGCGCTTCGACATCCAGGATCGCGAAGGCAACGTCATCGTGACGAAGGACAAGCGGATCAACGCGAAGCACATTCGCGACCTCGAAAACGCGAAGACGAAGTTCATCTCGGTTCCAGAGGACTATTTGCTTGGCCGTGTGCTGGCAAAGAACGTCGTCGATGGCGAGACCGGCGAAGTGATCGCGAACGCGAACGACGAAATCACGGAAACCGTCCTCGAGAAGCTGCGCGAAGCGAAGGTCAAGGACATCCAGACGCTCTATACGAACGATCTGGACCAGGGCCCGTACATCTCGTCGACGCTGCGTATCGACGAAACCGCCGACAAGATGGCAGCGCGCATCGCGATCTACCGCATGATGCGTCCGGGCGAGCCGCCGACCGAAGAAGCGGTCGAGGCGCTGTTCAACCGTCTGTTCTACAGCGAAGACGCGTACGACCTGTCGAAGGTCGGCCGCATGAAGTTCAACCGCCGCGTTGGCCGCGATGAAATCATCGGGCCGATGACGCTGCAGGACGACGACATCCTCGCAACGATCAAGATCCTCGTCGAACTGCGCAACGGCAAGGGCGAAGTGGATGACATCGACCACTTGGGCAATCGCCGCGTGCGTTGCGTCGGCGAACTGGCGGAGAACCAGTTCCGCGCGGGGCTCGTGCGTGTGGAGCGCGCCGTGAAGGAGCGTCTGGGCCAGGCCGAAAGCGAGAACCTGATGCCGCACGACCTGATCAACTCGAAGCCGATTTCGTCGGCGATTCGCGAGTTCTTCGGTTCGTCGCAGCTGTCGCAGTTCATGGACCAGACCAACCCGCTGTCGGAAATCACCCACAAGCGCCGTGTTTCGGCACTTGGCCCGGGCGGTCTGACGCGCGAGCGCGCTGGCTTTGAAGTGCGCGACGTGCACCCGACCCACTACGGCCGTGTGTGCCCGATTGAAACGCCTGAAGGTCCGAACATCGGCCTGATCAACTCGCTGGCACTGTATGCGCACCTGAACGAATACGGCTTCCTCGAAACGCCGTATCGCAAGGTGACGGACAGCAAGGTGACCGATCAGATCGACTATCTGTCGGCGATCGAAGAAGGCCGTTACGTGATCGCTCAGGCGAACGCGGCGGTGGCCGACGACGGCACGCTGACCGATGAACTGGTGTCGTCGCGTGAAGCGGGCGAAACGCTGATGGTCACGCCGGACCGCATCCAGTACATGGACGTGGCGCCGTCGCAGATCGTGTCGGTGGCGGCTTCGCTGATTCCGTTCCTCGAGCACGACGACGCGAACCGCGCGTTGATGGGTTCGAACATGCAGCGTCAGGCAGTGCCGTGTCTGCGTCCTGAAAAGGCCGTGGTCGGTACCGGTATCGAACGCACGGTGGCGGTCGACTCGGGTACGACGGTTCAGGCATTCCGCGGCGGCGTGGTGGATTACGTCGACGCAGGCCGTATGGTGATCCGCGTGAACGACGACGAAGCCGTTGCTGGCGACGTCGGCGTGGACATCTACAACCTGATCAAGTACACGCGTTCGAACCAGAACACGAACATCAACCAGCGCCCGATCGTGAAGGTCGGCGATATCGTGTCGCGTGGCGACGTGCTGGCTGACGGCGCATCGACCGACCTCGGCGAACTGGCACTCGGCCAGAACATGCTGGTCGCGTTCATGCCGTGGAATGGCTACAACTTCGAAGACTCGATCCTGATTTCGGAAAAGGTGGTGGCCGACGATCGCTACACGTCGATCCACATCGAAGAGCTGAACGTGGTCGCTCGCGACACCAAGCTCGGACCGGAAGAAATCACGCGCGACATTTCGAACCTCGCGGAAGTGCAGCTTGGCCGTCTCGACGAGTCGGGCATCGTGTACATCGGCGCGGAAGTCGAAGCGGGCGACGTGCTGGTTGGCAAGGTCACGCCGAAGGGCGAAACCCAGCTGACGCCGGAAGAAAAGCTGCTGCGCGCGATCTTCGGTGAAAAGGCGTCGGACGTGAAGGATACGTCGCTGCGCGTGCCGTCGGGCATGAGCGGCACGGTGATCGACGTGCAGGTGTTCACGCGCGAAGGCATCCAGCGTGACAAGCGTGCCCAGCAGATCATCGACGACGAACTGAAGCGCTATCGCCTCGACCTGAACGACCAGCTGCGTATCGTGGAAGGCGACGCATTCCAGCGTCTGGCACGTATGCTCGATGGCAAGGTCGCGAACGGCGGTCCGAAGAAGCTCGCGAAGGGCACGAAGATCGATCAGGCTTACCTGAGCGACCTCGACCACTACCACTGGTTCGACATCCGCCTCGCGGACGAAGAAGCAGCGGCACAGCTCGAAGCGATCAAGGACTCGATCGAACAGAAGCGTCACCAGTTCGATCTCGCGTTCGAAGAAAAGCGCAAGAAACTCACGCAAGGCGACGAACTGCCGCCGGGCGTGCTGAAGATGGTCAAGGTGTACCTCGCCGTGAAGCGCCGCCTGCAACCTGGCGACAAGATGGCGGGTCGTCACGGTAACAAGGGCGTGGTGTCGAAGATCGTTCCGGTCGAAGACATGCCGTACATGGCCGATGGCCGTCCGGCTGACGTCGTGCTGAATCCGCTCGGCGTGCCGTCGCGGATGAACGTGGGTCAGGTGCTCGAAGTGCATCTGGGCTGGGCCGCGAAGGGTCTCGGCTGGCGGATCGGCGAAATGCTGCAGCGCCAGGCGAAGATCGAAGAACTGCGTGTGTTCCTGACCAAGATCTACAACGAGTCGGGCCGCCCGGAAGAGATCGACTCGTTCACGGACGACGAAATCGTCGAACTGGCGAAGAACCTGCGCGAAGGCGTGCCGTTCGCGACGCCGGTGTTCGACGGTGCGACCGAAGACGAAATGTCGAAGATGCTCGACCTCGCGTTCCCGGACGACATCGCAGCACAGCTCGGCATGACGAAGTCGAAGAACCAGGTGCGTCTGTACGACGGCCGCACGGGTGAAGGTTTCGAGCGTACGGTGACGGTGGGCTACATGCACTACCTGAAGCTGCACCACTTGGTCGACGACAAGATGCACGCGCGTTCGACCGGTCCGTACTCGCTTGTCACGCAGCAGCCGCTGGGTGGTAAGGCGCAGTTCGGCGGCCAGCGTTTCGGTGAAATGGAAGTGTGGGCGCTTGAAGCGTACGGTGCAGCGTACGTGTTGCAGGAAATGCTGACGGTCAAGTCGGATGACGTGACAGGCCGGACCAAGGTGTACGAGAACCTGGTCAAGGGCGATCACGTGATCGACGCCGGCATGCCGGAATCCTTCAACGTGCTGGTGAAGGAAATCCGCTCGCTCGGTATCGACATCGAT
>Ga0207711_10004251_pt1 | contig 12244 bp, 9 predicted proteins | sample KBSS34metaG_FD_184401 | JGI IMG/M metagenome (GOLD analysis project Ga0207711, IMG submission 184401) | Switchgrass rhizosphere microbial communities from Kellogg Biological Station, Michigan, USA - KBS S3-4 metaG (SPAdes) (version 2) | ecosystem: Host-associated > Plants > Roots > Rhizosphere >...
CGGAAAACTGCGTGCTCGTGGGGGTGCGTGACATTGATGCCATCGAAAAGGAAAATGTCCGTCGCGCCGGCATCGGAGTGTTTACCATGCGCGATATCGACGAGCGCGGTATGCGCACCGTGATGGAAGAAGCCCTCCGCCTGGCCGGACGCGGCACCGCCGGCTATCACGTCTCCCTCGACATGGACTGGATCGATCCCGAAGACGCGCCCGGTGTGGGCACACCCGTGCGCGGCGGTGCGACTTATCGCGAAGCCCACCTGGCCATGGAAATCATCGCCGACCACGGCCGCATGCTGAGCTTTGAGATTGTCGAGGTGAATCCGGTCATCGACGAGCACAACCGCACGGCTGACCTGGCGGTGGAGCTGGCCCAGTCGGCGTTTGGGAAGAAGATCCTGTAGGCTAGTCTTGAATACGAATCGTGAACGATCCTGACCCCAAACCGATACCTTCATCACAATGCACAAGTCGCCCTGACTGTGGTTGTGAGTTTTGCCTTCAGCGTCGGTCGAGGCCCTCACTGGGCGAAGTGCAGGATCAACTGGCTGAGGATTTCATTCGTAACTATCAGAAACCCCGCTGACCGCCTTCCTGGCATCCCGGCAGAGTGTGGGTCGGACACTCCTGTCCGACGCTTTTGGTTTGGACCTTGATTCTTGGCCGCGATCGGGAAAATCAGAGTAAAAAACGTCGGACAGGAGTCTCCGGCCTACAAAAGGCTTTACCCTAAGGTCGCTCACCTAATGCCCCGGCAGCGCTGCGCGGAAGGACTACAATTAAGGCGTGCGATACTACACCACCAAATCGATCAACGGCGGCACCACCTTCAAGTGCGCCCTATGTGAGCACAGCGTCACCACTCTGGATTTCAGCAGCCTTGCCGGGAACCGGCGCACTCAGGCGGCAACTGCCATGAACCGGCACGCGGCGGGACTGCATTTCCCGTCTCGAACTGTGACCCCTGCCAAGCTGGGCGGACACGGCGCGCTCTGAGTCGTCAGCCGAGCTCGCGCGTATGCGCTAGCTTCCCAGGGCTCGGGCCCAATTGGCGAAGGCGTGCCAGGGCGCTGTCATTCCAATGGGCACACGTATTTGTTGCACGATGATCAGAAAAATGCCCGCCCAGAGCGTTGCTCGATGGACCTTCCGAATTGACCACAGGTCGTAGGCCACCAGCATCAGCAGGAAGACGTAGGAGAACAGTCCAGCCGCGATGGGCTTTCCCAGGAAAATGGCGAAGGGCCAGCGCGCAATGGCGGCAATCAGCAGCGCGATCGTGGCAATGAGGATGAGGCGCTTGTGCGCCGGGGAATCGGAGCGCTTGCGAAAAGCGAAGAAGATCAACGTACTGAAGATCAGCATGTCCGTGATAGGCACGACATAAAAAGTCGCGGCATCCAGGCCCGGAGGCGCGAAGCCCCTTGCCAGCGCATTAGTGCCCGCCAGCACACCGAGAACAACCATCGCACAGGCCAGAAGAAAGCCGAACACGCCCAGGCGGCGATGGATATCCACCCGGCCGGTAGAGACCAGGGCGGTCTGCGTGACCAGCAGGAGAATCCAGCAGGAAAACACCGCTCCGTGCACGTGAATGATGAACGCGGGTAGTGGGGCATGGATCATGCCCGCCAGGTAGTAGGTGCGTGCAAATCCAAGAAAAACCGTGGCCAGTATGAGCAATGCCATGGCCGAAAAGAAAAAATTGTCGTAACGGCGCCCAGGGACGCTGGTCGCAAACTTCGCGCGATTGCCGGGAGTTGCAGCGGTTGTTGCCATCATGTCTCCATGAAGAACGGGGCCAGGTGAGATTTCCTGCACCCCTGGGGTTGGCGTGGGCATTGTATGACACTTTGCCCTAAATATTGAAAACCTTACGGGAAATTCAACTTCGTTCCCATGGCTATTTGGCCTTCATGCAGGCCGGAACTTCAATATTCGCCGGGGCCGTGAGCGGTGCGTAGTTCATCTGGATCCCGCCGACGCCGCTCGAATCAGCCATCTCGATTCGCAACGGCAAGCCAGTGTCCTTGGCCACGAAAAGTCGGATTGTGCCCTGAGTCTTTGCGTTTTCGTAGTCATAGAACTCGTAGCCGTCTGCCATAGTGCCGTTTACGTTCTGGTCGCCGATGGGGTGCAGGTCGGTGAGGTTGGGGTTGGCTTGACTGCTCGACGCATCGCTAGGCGGGACGTCACGGCACTGCCAGGAAAACATCTCCTTCTCTTTTTTCAGTGCCCGGGGCACTTCCACATGCGCCATTGCGACCGCGGCGGCCGTCATACCTGCACCGATCGCGCCCATGGGCCCTTCTGCCGCGGCGCGAGCCATCGAGGTCGCGGCCATGCGGTCCAACTCCGCCAACTGTTGCGCTGCCCTTGCCGCAGATTCCTTCAGCAATCGAGGCACCGCCGCCGAAGTAATCAGGCTGGCCCCTCGGCCGTTTTGCACCACCGACCGAATCTCCCAGTCATCCACCGTTCCCGGCACGTCGGTGGCAGGCATCTTGTAGTGCATGGTGTATTGGCGCGTATTGCCCTCGACCACCAGTTCACCCGGACTGAATATGCTCTGGGCCATCTGCGCCATTTGGGGATCGCTGGTCTGCATGTTCATGACCATGCGATAGCCGGGCTGGGTCTTCAGCCTCATGAATGAAGTGTAGAGCGCGCTATCGAGCGGAACAGTCACACCGGCATGAGCGGGAATAGAGCTGGCTGAGCCCCCTGGTCCACCTCCCCTCCTGGATCTGCCTGGGGCGTTTCGCTGGGCCATGGAGGCTTGCATACGCTCCCGCATCTCAGGCGGCATGCTAGCCATCATTTGCTGCATCTGTTCCGGCGACATTCCCTGCGGCATCCCGGGGGGGCTCATGCCCTGGGGGTTCATGCCGGACATGTCCGGAGCAGAATCTTGCGTGGTGTTCGCATTGGGCGCGGCCGCCGCAGTCTCCGCCGCCGCGGCGGCATTCTTCTTCTTCGACTCCGCCGCAAGCATGGCCCGGATTACCTTGCTGCTGACCGCAGCCTGACCCAGCGACTGCAAACCGCTTGAGGAGAGATCGAACTGCGTGTCCCTGGCGGCAATGGTTGCCACAATCGTGGTTTCCGCCAGGCCGGATTTCACCATCTTGATGACATCGGCATTGGTCAGAGGACCTTTTTGTTGTGCAGTCAGTGCGGGTAGGGTGAGAAGGACGACAACAACGATGCTTGCCAGCTTGCTTACTCGTGCAAATGACACTCCCATGGGGAGCCTCCCAGTTGAGCCAATCGAGCCGTGCTGCTCAGAAAGAAGAGGGCCGGGACGGGCGTTGCCCCTCCCGTTCGTGAAAGTCAAAGGCCGCGCGGGCGGGGGCGCCCGCGCCACACACACAGACGTTATTGGGTGACGGTTTTCACCTCGTCCCCGGTTTTGAAGCCGGTGCCTGAAACCGTGGTCGCGACCGACGAAATATCATCGACATCGGTGACCTTAACTACGCCCACCGACGTGGCCATGCGCCGGATCACCTTGCCGGTGGAAGGGTCCTTGATTTCCTTGGTCACGCGCTCAACGTTAAGCTGGTCACCGACCTTCACGCCGGCTTTCGATCCGACATTGAGGATGATCTGGCCTCCATCGACTGCTGCCACCAGCCCTTCGACCACCACGGTGCGCGCCACCAGTTTGTCTTTGTCGGAGATCACCTCGGTGCTGGTTTTCTCGACCGCGGCCTTCACGGCTTCTCCGATGATGGTGCTCTGGAAGTCGCTGCTGCCGAAGTCCGCATTGCCGCCGCCGAATCCGTGCCAGTTACCTCCTCCGCCAAGCAGCGAGGTGCTCTCCCGCGCCGATTCACCGTGGCCTTCGGCTACGGCCAGAATCTCGCCTGTATCCACGTCCACCATGCGCGCGGTCAGCGACACGATGGCTTTCGACTTCTTGTGTCCGAAACCTCCCAGGCCAAATCCGCCCAGCGCGCCGCCGGCGCCGCCCAGATTCATGTTCTTGGTCTCGTTGCCGAACTGAGTGATACTGCCGACGACGATCGCGTCCACCCCCAGCAGTTTCCCGATTTTGGCGGCGGAGTTGGGATTGGCGCGGTCGCTATTGGAAAAATTCTGCTCCGCCATGATCTTGTCCAGAGCTTTGCGCTCAATCACCGAGTAGCTGCCGTCTTTGACCAGATAGGTGACCAGCAGGTCGGAGATGCCCTTGCCTACATCTATGTCCTGGCCGAAGAGCGCTGCGACATTGCTGTGCACGGTGGCGTAATCGAAATCAAATATGGCGATCCGCTTTTTGCGGGCGGCGGCCGGTGCGGCTTGCGCGAATGCCGCCGCAACCGAGAACAGCAAAAACAGCGCGGCCAGTGACGTTACTTTTCGCATGGCGTAATATTCCCCTCCCCAAAAGAAATCAGGACAACGCAAAGGTTCCCGGCCCAGACCGGCCGAGGCTAGCTCGGGGTGCAGCCCTGGTCAACCCAGACGGTATGACATTGTGCAAGAATGGAGGGGCCATATCAAGCCCATATCCATGAAAAAGTGCCATGAAAAAACTACGTGTCGGCATCCTGTTTGGCGGGCGCAGCGGTGAACATGAAGTATCGCTGCTCTCGGCCGCATCGGTCTTGAACGCCATTGATAAGAATAAGTACGAAGTTGTGCCCATCGGCATCACCAAGGAAGGCCGGTGGCTGACCGCCGGCGATGCGGAACTGCTGCTGCGGGGCCAAAGCGAAGTCCACTCTAGTCTTAGAGCGGGCGACCCCGGAGCCACTCCAGGAGCTGCAGTCCTGGCTACCGGTCAGGCGGTGGTGGTTCCGCCGGAGCCGCAGCGTCCGGGCGGGTCTCTGGCGGCTTTCCAGACCGAGGCCCTCACCCGGCGGGCCAGCGACCGGGCCATTAACGTGGACATCATTTTCCCCGTCCTGCACGGAACTTTCGGCGAAGACGGCACCATCCAGGGATTGTTCGAACTGGCGGACATTGCTTACGTGGGTGCGGGCGTACTCGGCTCCGCGGCCGGCATGGACAAGGACGTCATGAAGTCGTTGTTCCGCGCCGCTGGACTGCCTATTGTGAAGCATGTCACGGTGCTGCGCACCGACTGGGAAGCCGCGCCGAAGAAAGTGCAGAAGCTGGTTGAAAGCAAGCTGAAGTATCCGGTATTTGTGAAACCGGCTAATCTGGGGTCTTCGGTGGGAATTTCGAAGGCGCGCGATGGCAAGGAACTGGCGCCAGCGATGGCAGAAGCCGCCAAATTCGATCGCAAGATTGTGATCGAAGAAGGCGTAGGCGGCAAGAAGCACAAGGCCCGCGAAATCGAAGTTTCAGTTCTGGGCAACGATAAGCCCGAGGCTTCGGTGCCGGGCGAGATCGTCCCGGGCAAGGAATTCTACGACTATACGGCGAAATACGTTGACGAAGGATCGCAGCTGATCATTCCCGCGAAGCTAAGCAAAGCCGAAACCAAAAAGATCAGGCAATTGGCCATCAGCGCCTTCCAGGCCGTGGACTGTTCCGGCCTGGCGCGGGTAGATTTCCTGATGGACCCCAAGAACCGGAAAATCTATCTCAACGAGATCAACACCATGCCCGGCTTCACCGCCATCAGCATGTATCCCAAGCTGTGGGCGGCGTCAGGGCTGGCCTATCCCGAACTGATCGAGCGCCTGATCCAGCTGGGACAGGAACGCCACGAAGAGAAGAAGAGAAACCAGTACAGCAAGTGAAAGCCTGTCATCCTGAGCGGAGGAGCTGCTTCGCTTCGCGAAGCAGCTACGCAGTCGAAGGACCCCCATCCCTGAATATGCAGCCGGGTCGCCAAGTTCTTCCCCTCCAAAAAACTCCGCGGAAGGGATCCTCATTCCATCGGTAGGGGTCCTTCGACTCCGCCGACTGATTCGCAAGCGAATCATCCGGCTGCGCTCAGGATGACAGAGCGCTTAGTGGCCCAGGAAGCGCTCCAGCACTTCCAGGTCTTTCCCCGCCATGTCCGCGTATTTTTTCGCCCTCACAGCGTCGTGGTGTTGCATGGCCTCTTCGGCCTTGAACAGGTTGGCTTTCAGGCTGGCCTGGCGCTCGACCATGTCGCCACGCAGCCCGTAACCCGACGCGCTCTGCTCCTGCTGCAGGCGATCCAGACCGCTGTTCACGGCGGCAGCACGGTTGGAAAGCTGGTCAACCGATTGCTCCAGCTCCTCCAATTGAGCTGAGGCGTTTGCGGCGTCTGGTGCAGCCATTGCGCTATCACTCTGCGGAGGAGCGCCCATATCGCCGGAACTGCCGTTCTGGGCCATCACCTTCTTGGCATGGGAATGGCTGGGCTTGGCCGGGGCGAGATTGCTCTGCACCGGCTTCTCCATCTCCGGAACCGCCGGCGTTGCGGGCGGTGCCGATTGCATCGCATTCGAGTTGTCCAGGGAAGCGGTGGTGGCTGTGGGTGCGGCGGGCGCTTGCGACGAATCCGAACTCATCGCGCCGGCAGCTGGAGCCTCCGAAGGCGCGGGCTGGCTGGGCTGGGCTTCGCTGGGCGTGGCGCTGGGCGTGGTGGTGTCCGCAGTCTGCGCCATCGAGTTCGCGTCCGGTCGATTAGCATGGGTCTTGCTGATCCGCGGCACGTAGATTCCGGCAACCACCAGACCGGCGAGCACAATCAGAGCTCCCAGAGTCATATACAGGCCCCGATGGCCACTGCCCTGCGCCGGTGGCGGCATCGGAGTCTGCGTAGGGCTCGGAGGAAGCGGTGTGGGACTCTTTAAGGCGGAAACCGGAAGGGCCGGCGTCGCGGCAGGCGCAGCCGGAACATTGGGCAACGCCGCCATCGAGTCCACCGTCGTGGCTTCGAGCATGGCGGGTGTGGGTGCTGTGACCGGCACCGAGCTCAACGCATTGCGGAAAGCATCCGCGGTCTGAAAGCGCTGCGCCGGGTCTTTGGCGATGGCCATCAGAATAATTTCGTTGAGCGCCGCGGGCAGTCCGGGATGCAGTTCGACGGGCGGCTTGGGCGCCTCTTTGACATGGGCGGCCATGATGGAATAGTCGCTGGTAGCAGTGAACGGACGCTGTCCAGTCACGAATTCGTACAGCGATACGCCCACCGAATACAGGTCAGAGCGCGCGTCGGTGGCCTCTCCTTTCACCTGCTCGGGAGACATATAGCTTAACGAGCCCATGGTGGTTCCGGTCATGGTCAGGCTGCGTTCTTCGCCGCCGCGCGCGATGCCGAAATCCATCAGCTTGATCACGCCCTGCGGCGTCAGCATCATATTGGCGGGCTTGATGTCACGATGAATGATGTGCTGCTGGTGGGCATAGCTCACTGCACTCAGCACCTGGCTGATGTAGTTGACCGCGTCGCTCACCGCGATCGGTCCCTTCTCCAGTTTGTCCGCCAGGTTGGTGCCTTCGACGTACTCCATCACCATGTACAACTGGTTGTCGGCGGTGAAAGCGGTGCGCAGTGCAGCGATGTTGGGATGGTTCAGGCTGGCCATCAGCTTGATCTCGCGCTGGAAGCGCGCCGCCAGTTCCTGCCGTCCCGCCAGGTCGGGAAGAAGGACTTTCATGGCCTCAATGCGGTCGGTGATGACGTTCCGCACCCGCCACACCCGTCCCATGCCGCCGCTGCCCAACTCATCAAGAATCTGGTAATCGCCGATACGCTTGTTGGCTTCTTCGGTCATCTGAAAATCTCCCTGTTCCGGTGGACGGAACTCGGCAAGGCTGCCTTTTTTGGGGGAAAGGTGGATATGGAGCTTTCATCCGGAAAGCCACAGACTTCCAAGGCCGTAATTATGCGCTGGCGCCATCCCGGCGGTCAAGACGCCGGCGCCTCCAGGGCTTCCCATCGGGTGCGGGCCACGGAGAGCTTGTACCGAGCCGCATTCAGGCTCTTGGCAGCCCTTTCATGCACCTCTTTGGCAGTCTGAGAACCTGGCGTTACGCCCCTCAGAATTTTCAGGTTGGTTTCGGCCTCGCTCACGTATAGGGCAGCAGCTCCCATATTTTCAGCCGCAATAGGATCAATCGAATGAGCGCGTTGCGTCGCCAGGCTGAACTCTGTAGGAAGGATGGAAATCTGGTCCGGCAGTTGAGGGTGTGATTCCGAAGAACTGGTGCGCTTCAGCCAATCCTCAATCACATGGATGGCGACTTTGAGCTGCAGCGCCACGGCGGCCACGTCGGTGCGGACCTGCTGATCGATCTGCTTGCGCAGAAACGAGAGCGTTTCGGCCGCGATTTCCGCCTGCCGCGTAAATACGGCCACTTGCTCCCGGCTCGCGTCAGCCTGGCGTTTGGCGTGGACAGCATAGTAAACGTTGATCCCAGCCAACACCACGACCAGCAACACATTGGCCACGGCGGCATACGCCATGACCTGATTGACGCCGAGTCCGAAGACTTGCTCTGCCATGCCGGGGAACCGTCCGGGAGGAAGTATAACAACGTGTGGCCACAGGAAACAGGCGGTGCCCTGATGGTGCCCCATTCATTTCGCGTAGTTGGCGAAATGAGTGGGGGATATCTACCACACACCCGGGACCGAGGAATTGAAACCGTTGTACCCCACTCATTTCGCAAAAAACGCGAAATGAATGGGGCACCGTCGATTTTCCAAGTCTCTTGACGTGGCCCGGCTTTCCCCGGTAACATCAGTCAAGTTTGCTCTCCGGAGCAGACCTTGGATTTCATGCAGAGTGGCTGAGGGACGAGCCCTACGAAGCCACGACAACCGGATCAGAATTCATTTTCTGGTCGCCCGGTGTCAACTCTCGCCCTACACAGGGGGAACATGAGATTCGGGGTGCCGAATTCTTAGCATCTCGTTCCTCTTTTCCTCTATCCAGGGAAAGAGGATTTCGCGTTTCTGGGCATTTTCCGGAAAGCTCGTCCCGCTGGCCACTCCGAAGCGAGTGGCGCAAATGACATACGAATTACGCTGTCGCGAATGCGGCAAGAGCTGGGGAAACCAGCCCCGTTCCATCTGCGACGATTGTTTCTCTCCCCTCGAAGTTTTCTACGATTACGCAGCCGTGCGGCCAACCTTCACCCGTGAGCGGATTGCCCAGGGCCCGGCCAGTATGTGGCGTTACCGCGGCCTGTTGCCTCTTCCCGTGGATTATCAGCCCACGGTTCCTGCCGGGTTTACCCCACTGCTCGAGGCGCCGCGTCTGGCTCAAAAGATGGGCGCGAAGAGCCTCTACTTGAAAAACGACGCGGTCTGTCAGCCCTCCCTGAGTTTTAAGGACCGCGTCGTGGCAGTGGCTTTGTCGCAGGCCCGTAGTTTCGGATTCGATACTGTCTCCTGCTCGTCCACGGGAAACCTGGCCAACGCGGTGGCGGCCCAGGCCGCGCGCAACGGCTTCAAGGCCGTGATCTTCATTCCCGCCGACCTCGAGCCCGCCAAGATTCTTGGCACCCAGGTTTTCGGCGCGAAGCTGGTGCGCATCTCGGGAAGCTACGACCAGGTCAACCGCCTGTGCTCCCAGATTGCCGACGAGCGCCCCTGGGGCTTCGTCAACGTGAACCTGCGTCCTTATTACGCAGAAGGTTCGAAAACCGTCGGCTTCGAAATCGCCGAGCAGTTGGGCTGGCGTCTGCCCGATAACGTCGTATGCCCGATGGCCGGCGGATCGTTGATCATAAAAATCAAGAAAGCGTTCGAGGAACTGGTCCAACTGGGGCTGGTGGAAGCGAAGCCCGTGAAATATTTCGGAGCGCAGGCTACGGGCTGTTCTCCAATTTCGACCGCCGTGAAGGCCGGCAACAAAGATATCGATCCGCAGAAGCCGACGACCATCGCGCGTTCGCTGGCCATCGGCAATCCGGCCGACGGGCACTACGCCATCAAGGTCATCACCCAGAGCGGCGGCTGGTCGGAGGATGTTTCCGACCCTGAACTGGTGGAGTGCATCCAGCTGCTGGCTGAGACGGAAGGCGTCTTCACCGAGACCGCGGGCGGCGTGACGGTCGGCACCGCGCGCAAGCTGTATCGCCAGGAACGTATTTCTCCCGATGAGACCACCGTCCTCTGCATTACCGGCAACGGCCTCAAGACTACCGACGCGCTTGCCGGCAAGTACGAACTCGAAGAGGCAATTGCACCCAAGTTCGCCGAATTCGAGAAGTACATGGAACGGACGCTGAACGCTCCGGCGAAAGAAGTGCGGGAAGCTGTTGAGGTCTAGATGAACATCACAGTGCAAATTCCGACCGCCCTGCGCCGGCTGACCGCCGGGAATGCGCGCGTAACCTGCACGGCCGCGAACCTGGGAGAACTGTTCACCGCGCTCGACCAGCAGTTCCCCGACCTCAAGCCTCACCTGCGCGATGAGTCAGGAGAAATCCGCCGCTTCCTGAATGTGTACGTGAACGAAGAAGACATCCGCTTCCTGGGCGGAAACGCGTATGCCTTCCAGGATGGAGATGAAGTGCTGCTGGTGCCATCGATCGCCGGCGGCGCACGCTGATCTAGTAGTAGTGTCATCCTGAGCGCAGCATTACGTTTCGCTTCGCGAAACGTAATGCGGAGTCGAAGGACCCCTACCGGATAGCAATGATCCTTGTCCGAGGGATTTCTTGGGGTTGATTGGTGCGGAATCACACGCTGGCCGCCGATTCAGCTATAGGGTCCTTCGACTGCTGCTTCGCGAAGCGAAGCAGCTACTCCGCTCAGGATGACACGGTAGTTAGTCCGCCCAGGGCTGCGGCTTGCGGTCCCAGCGGTGCGCTTTCAACTTGCGGAGCAGCGCCGCATCCAGCGGACCCGCATCGCTGGCCGCAATGTTCTGCCGTACATGCTCCGGCTTCCTCATTCCAACAATGATCGTGCTCACTGCCGGATAAGAAAGAATGTAGCGCAGCGCCATCTGCGGCAGGGACATTCCTGAAGGCAGCACGGTTTTCAGCTTTTCTACCCTCTCAATAGTCGGGGGCAGGTTCTTCGGACCAAAATACATCGCGCGCCAGTCGCCTTTGGGAAATTTTGTTTCCAGCGTCATCTTTCCGCCCAGGCTGCCCTCATCCAGCGGCACGCGCGCGATCACACCGATATTCAGCTCCTGGCAAACGGGAAAGAGTTTGTCCTCGGGCGACTGGTCGAAGATGTTGTGGATCACCTGCACCACGTCCACCAGGCCGGTGCGCAAAGCCTTGAGGCCGTTCTCCGGTTCCCAGCGATTGAGGCTGAGGCCGAAGTGTCGAATGATGCCGTCGCGCCTCAGTTTCTCGACCGTCTGGCGAAATTCCGGCACGTCGGTCCAGCTATCGTCCCAGACGTGAAACTGCAGCACATCGATCGCGTCCGCGCGGAGCTTCTTCCGGATCAGATCGGCGTGTTTGAAAACATGTGTCGCGGGAAAAACGTCCTGATACCTGTAGGAGGGCAGGGCCGGCCACTTTCCGTTAAGTGGCGGGATTTTTGACGCTGCGTACAGACGCTTCTCCGCATTGCGGGTAAGAATTTCGCCCAGCAGGCCGTCACTCTTGCCGTCGCCGTAAGCCCAGGCCGTGTCGAAAAAGTTGCACCCCATATCTGTGGCCAACTGCAAAGCCGCGAGTGACTCCTTGTCGTCGGAGCCAGTCCAGCCGCTCATCCCCCAAAGGCCGTGTGCCATTTCGCTGACTTCAAAACCGGTGCGGCCGAGTTTGCGATATTTCATGTTTCTCCCTGCGTGACGTGAAACTACTTTGGATTGTATCCGTTACAGGTACCGAAATAAATCCGCGAAGGCTCCGCTCATTCGCTATAATCTAACTAACTGGTTAATTAAGTAGAGGCCCGGACATGAAAGCTGCCTTATCCAAACCGCGCATGGGTTCACGGGGACGCCCCGAGGAAAGCCGCGCTGCCATCCTGGAAGCGGCGGTGCAGGAATTCTCCCGCGAAGGCGTAGCCGGAGCGCGGACTGACGCCATCGCCCGTGCCGCCGGCGTGAACAAGGCACTCCTGTACTACTACTTTAAGGACAAGGACACCCTCTACGGTGCGGTGCTCGATCAGGCGTTCGGAGGATTGACCAGTACACTGCTCGAGATTCTGGATCTCGATCTACCTCCTCGCAAGAAGATTCTGGCCTACGCTGGAGGACACTTCGATTACATCGCCAGTCACGCGCGTTATCCCCGCATCGTGCAGGGCGAGATGATGCGCGCCAGCCGGGGTGGGTCAGCCCAATTTCAGCGCATTGTGAAGCAATACTTCCGCCCCCTGGCCGGCAAACTTGCTCAGGCAATCAAAGAGGGCCAAGTCAAAGGC
>Ga0207711_10004257_pt1 | contig 12232 bp, 7 predicted proteins | sample KBSS34metaG_FD_184401 | JGI IMG/M metagenome (GOLD analysis project Ga0207711, IMG submission 184401) | Switchgrass rhizosphere microbial communities from Kellogg Biological Station, Michigan, USA - KBS S3-4 metaG (SPAdes) (version 2) | ecosystem: Host-associated > Plants > Roots > Rhizosphere >...
TCGATGTCGTAAATGTCCTCGCCACCGTTCGCGACCAGAAAGGCAAAATCGTCCACGATCTGGTCCAGGACGAGTTCACTATCCAGGAAGACGGGCGTCCACAATCCATCCGCTATTTTGCCCAGCAAAGTGATGTCCCGCTCACTCTCGGCCTGCTGCTCGATACCAGCGGCAGCCAAGCCCGGGTCCTCGATCGCGAGCGTACCGCCAGCTACGAATTCTTCGAACACATCCTGCGCGAAGACAAGGACAAGGCGTTCCTCATCCACTTCGATCGCGAAGTGGAGCTGCTCCAGGACCTGACCTCGTCGCGCAAGGATTTGGAAGCCGCACTGAAAGACGTGGAACGTCCTCAACTCAATCGCCGTTCTTCATCCGGCGGCGGAGGCGGCGGCAATCCGCAAAGCCGTGGACAAGGCCGCGGAGGCGGCACCGCGATGTACGATGCCATCTTCCTGGCCGCGGACGAGCTGCTCAAGAAGCAGCAAGGCCGTAAAGCCGTAGTCCTTCTATCCGACGGCGTCGACAACGGCAGCAAGGAATCGATCGGTGGAGCCATTGAATCCGCCCAGCGCGCCGATATGCTGGTCTACTCCATCCGCTTTGCCGATTCGGAGGGGAACCGCAGCCCGGTTGGTTTCGGTGGACCAGGCATGGGCCGCGGCGGGCGACGCGGAGGCGGTGGCCGATTCCCGCAGCCGTCTGCCGGAGGGCGGAATTCAGTCGACGGGAAGAAGATTCTGGAGCGGATCTCGGTGGAAACTGGAGGCGGCTACTTCGAGGTTTCCAGCAAAATGCCGCTCGACAAAATCTACGATCAGATCGAAGAGGAATTGCGCAACCAGTATAGCCTCGGTTATACCCCCGACAAATCAGGCGCCGGTTATCACAAGATCGTAGTGGCGGTGAAGCGCAAGAACTTGACTGTTCGCACCCGCGACGGATATTACACTTAGGAGGTGGGTCCATCGCTCTCCTGGGCGCTATCCCGGCGAACCGCATTGGGGCTACTCTGCACGTTTGCGAAAGCCCAGCAAGCCACCTTCTCCACCGGCGTCAACGTCGTCAACGTCCTGGCGACCGTTCGCGATAAACAGGGACAGCTCGTCAAAGGGCTCACTAAAGACGACTTCACGCTTGAAGAAGACGGCCGGAACCAGACGATCCGCTATTTTTCGCCGCAGGCCGATCAGCCGCTGATGCTGGGCCTTCTGATCGATGTAAGCGGCAGCCAACGCACCGTGCTCGCCGAACAGCGCCGTGCGAGCCAACAATTCCTCGACACAGTCCTCCGGCCTGGTGATAAGGCTTTCCTGGTCCGATTCGACCGGCGCATTGAGCTCCTCGAAGATCTTTCCCGGCTGGAAGTAGACGCGAAGGATAATGGCGCGCGCGGCACCGCGCTTTACGACGCAATTATTTCCGCGGCTCGCGGCCTCGCTGGCCAGCCTGGACGCAAAGCTTTGATTGTTCTCTCCGACGGCTACGACACCAGCAGTTCTGCATCGCTCGCAGGGGCGGTCGAGACGGCGCAGCGGGCCGATGCCCTGGTTTATTCCATCCGCTTTCTCGATCGCGACGTCTTTAAATTTCAGGTTCCCGCCTCGCAGGGCGGCTCTCCGGTTCCCCGCGAAGGCCAGAAAGCCCTGGAACGGATCGCTAAGGAAACCGGCGGGAGCTACTTTGATCTCACCGCCTCGGAAACGCTCCAGAAAATCTACGGCCGCATCGAAGACGAACTGCGGAATCAGTACAGCCTCGGCTTCACGCCGGTCAAACGTCACGCGGGATATCGGAAGATTCGTGTTTCGGTAAAACCTAAAGGACTCACGGTCCATGCCCGTGACGGCTACTATTCCGCTGAATGAGCGCCCCTGCTGAGGCACGCTATTCGCGCTGGATTCTGATCGGCGTCGCCATATTCGCCATGGCCTGGGCCATCGCGCGCGCCGCGATCCAGTCCATCACCATCGACGAGGCGGCCACCTACAACGTCTTCGTTTTCGAGCGGCGATTTCTCTGGTATGGCGCGAACAACCACATTCTGAACTCGATACTGATGTACGGATTCACCAGGTTGCTGGGAATCTCGCAATTCACTGCCAGGCTGCCTGCGTTAATCGGCGGAGCGTTATATATCGGCGCGGCGTATCGCTTGTGCCGCCTGCTGACAACGTCTCTGCTGGTGCAACTGACAGTATTCGTGTGTCTGGTGTTCAATCCTTTCGTCTTCGATCATCTGGTGGCAGCGCGCGGATACGGTCTGGCACTGGCGTTTCTGATGTGGGCGATGGTGTATTCCGCCGAATCGTACATGCGGCAGTACCCCCTGGTGGCGGCTTGCGCCGTATCCTCGCTGTGCGCCGGGATGTCCGTCAATGCGAACTTTTCTTTCGCTTTCGTGAATGCGGCGTTGATGGCGGTTATTTTCCTCTTCGCCCGGTACCAGCGTCCGAGCGAATGGGTCCGCCTTTTGGCCGCCTGCACCGTGCCCGGCGCGGCCATCATAACGATCGTGTCGGGCGATGCCTTAGTGCATTCGCGACCCGGCGAGCTGATCTATGGCGCCCGAAGCCTGGGTGAGACTTTTGGAAGTATCATCGGGTCTTCGCTGTTCCAAAGCCCCATCGGGTTTCTAGCTCCGCTGGTGTTTCCCTTGGTCACCGGCACTGGTCTGCTGTGGTTGCTGTATTCGCTACTTAGGAGAGCAAAATCCAAAAACGCGATATTCGGATGGGCCGCCGCCGCGATATTCGCCATCACCCTGGCCATCCATTGGACGGCATTCCGGTTGTTCGGCTTGCTCATGCCAAAGGATCGTACTGGCCTCTTTTTCGTCCCGCTCTGCATGATTATGGCCGCCGTATTAGCGACGATTCCACCGTCCTCGCCGCTAGGTCGATATTTGCGCGCAAGTTTCCTCGGGGCTCTGGCTATCATGGCGGTCTATTTTCTATCCTGCCTGCGCCTGACGTATTTCAAGGAATGGTATTGGGATGACGACGTTCAGAAGACCTACGCGGTCCTGTCGTGTTTGAATCGGGAGCATCAGGTGACGCAGGTCACGTCCACTTGGCCGTACCGCTCCGCTCTGAACTTCTACCAGATTGCCGAGCCGACTTCTATTCAAGCGATTGATGAGAATTTCGATCCACAGCAGACGCAAGTCTACGTCGTGGATACGTTTCACACGCCCAACGCCTTGCAAGGGAAAGATCTGAAGATTTTCTATCGCAGTTCCACGACGGATCTGGTGTTGGCGGCCAGCCCTTCGCTCGCGGATACTTACGCGTCATGTAAACCGCGCTAGGCGGAACATGCCGAGCTGGCCGGCGTATTTCTTCCCTCCGTCCAGAGCCAGGTCCGTCATGATCTCGCCCACTACGCTGGCGAACTTGAAACCGTGTCCCGAGAAGCCCGCCGCGATATACACGTTATCGATTTCCGGGTGCGCATCGAGAATAAAGTGTTCGTCAAGGCTGTTGGTGAACATGCAGGTCTTCATCGCCAGCGTGGGACCGTCCGCGTCCGGAAAGTACCGGCGGATTCCTTCGCGCAGCACGGCTTCATCTTCCGGATGTATTTCGCGATCGACATTCGCGGGATCGACGTTCTCGCGGCGATGGTGATATTTCCCGATCTTGAATCCTGGCGCTCCATACTCCGGGCATCCGTAGAATCGGCCTTCGGGAGCGTCCAGGTTGAACACCGGGAAGACGGCCGGTTGAAACAGTTCGGGCCGCAACGGCTGTGCCCACAGGACCACCTGCCGCTCCGGGATCGCAAGATCGCGCAGCAAAGGACAAAGCTGCGACGCCCACGGCCCCGCAGTGATCACCAGCGTCCGCGCACGATATGTTTCGTGTTCCGTGCGAACCTCTACGCCGCCCGCGGACGCATCCCATGCGATCACGCGTTCGCGTAGATGGATCTCCGCGCCTAGCGCCCGCCCCGCTTTCGCGTAATTCACGATGCAGCGTTCGGGCAGCAGAAATCCGCCATCCGGTTGAAGCACAGCCGTGATGTTACCGGGAAATTGATAGCCGGGAAAGTTTTCGCGCAGAGACTTGGAGTCCAGTATCTGGTGATCCAAGTCGAACTGGCGGCAGGTTTCGATTGATCCACGCACGGTAGAGCTATCCGGCGCGCCCGCATCGATGCATCCGGTCACAAACAACAGGCGCTCACCCGCTTGCGCTTCGAGATCGCGCCAAAGCTCGTACGCCCGGCGCAGCAGCGGGACGTATCCGGCGCCTTCGGCATAAGCCAGTCTGACAATGCGTGTGACTCCGTGCGACGATCCCCGATCGTGGGGAATGTCGAATTGCTCCAGGCCAAGGACCCGTTGCCCGCGGCGTGCCAGTTGATACGCCGTCGCGCTGCCCATGCCGCCTATGCCGATGACGATCGAGTCGAACTCGCGCATTCCGGCTATACCGCCGCGGTGCGTTTCCGGCTGTAAAGGAAATAGATCGCCAGTCCGATTGCCAGCCACACCACGAACCGGATCCAGGTTTCCAGTGGCAGGCTCAGCATCAAGACTAGACAACAAGCCATCGAGAGCAAGGGCAGAAAGGGGACCCAAGGCACGCGGAATCCGCGCGGATAGTCCGGTTGTTTGCGGCGCAGAATGATCACCGCCGCGGAGACCACTACGAAAGCGAACAGCGTGCCGATATTCGTAAGATCACCTAGCGTGCCGATATCCAGGATGCCTGCGGGAATCCCGACCACGAATCCCGCGATCCAGGTGCTGACGTGCGGCGTTTCGTATTTCGGATGCAGCCGCGAGAACAGGCCCGGCAGCAGGCGATCGCGCGACATAGCGAACCAGATCCGAGCTTGCCCATACTGAAACACCAACAGCGACGAAATCATGCCGAGCAAGGCGCCTACGGTAACGATGAACCGCAGCCGGTTGAAACCCAGGGCTTTGAGTGCGTTCGCCACCGGCGCCGCGTTGTTCAGCGTGTCCCACCGCGCGATTCCCGTCAGCACCAGCGCCACCGCCGCGTAGAGAATCGCGCACGCGCCCAGCGTGATCATGATCGCGAGCGGCATATTGCGCTGCGGACGATCGCATTCTTCGGCCGCTGTCGAGACCGAATCGAAGCCGATGTAGGTGAAAAAAACAATTGCGCCGCCGCTCAAGACGCCCGGGAATCCATTGGGCATAAACGGATGCCAGTTCGCGGGATTAACAGCGCGGGCCGCACCGATGACGAAAGCTAAGATCGCGGCGATCTTGATCACCACCATCCAGTTGTTGGCCTGCGCGCTTTCCTTTACGCCGCGGACCAGCAGCCACGTGAGCAGCATCATCAGCACAAACGCGGGCAAATTGAAAACCGCACCCGTCGCGACGCCGCCCGCGAACACCGGGTTCGACAGGGCAAACGGCAGGTGATAACCGAAGACGTTATCCAGCAGGTCGTTGAAATACGCCGAGAATCCCACCGCCACCGCCATGTTGGAGACGGCGTATTCCAGGATCAAGTCCCATCCGATGATCCAGGCGAAAATCTCGCCCATGGTGGCGTAGGCGTAAGTGTAAGCGCTGCCCGCTACAGGAATCATCGAAGCGAGTTCACCATAACACAGCGCGGCGAACCCACAGGCAACAGCCACCAGGACGAAGGAAAGTGCGATCCCCGGACCAGCGCCAGGGCGATCGGGAGTCCCCGCCGCAGCCGTGCCCGTGAACGCGAAAATGCCGGCGCCGATGACCGAGCCGATGCCGAGCGCCACCAGGCTCCACAAGCCGAGATGGCGGCGGAGCCGGCCCGATTGCGCCTCGCTGGCCGAGATCAACTCGGCGATCGACTTGGTGCGAGTCAGGCTCGGCATCGAATGCCCTGGCAGGTGACAAGATCACCTGCCCTACGCTTCTTTAACGCTTGCTCTGGCCCTTCACCATCTTGGCGACCTTTTGCTTGCGTGAACCGCGCGCCACATCCGCGGGCCGCTTGCCCTTGGGAGCCGCCTTCTTGCGCGCGGCGCGCTTCAGCTTCTTGCGTTCTGTTCTATCGGTAACTTTCTTGGTATTCATTCGACCTTGATTCCCGCGTATTTCGCGATCAGTTTCTTTAATCCGTACCCCGGAAAACTCACCGTAACCTTGGTGTCTTCGCCGCTGCCTTCCAGGCGCAACACCGTTCCGTGGCCGTACTTTGCATGCTCGATGGTGGAGCCCGGACCGAGCTTCTTCTTTTTTACTGGTGCTGCTGGTGCAACGGGCCCTGCAGCTCTCGGCGGCGGCGACGCTGCCGGCTTCGGCGCGCCCCCGGTGAAAAACTGCTGGATCGCATCCACCGAGTTATAAGTCTTTCCAGTATAAAGGTTCTTCTGGGCAGTTTCGCGGACCATGTGCCGCTCGGCGTACAGATCGACATGTCCCTGGTCGCCACGAACGTTCTCGATCAGCGTTGCCGGGACCTCCTTGAGGAATCGCGACCGGATGGACGCTTCCGGCTGGCCCGCGCCGAATCGCCGCCGGTAGCGCGCCCAGCTTAGATACAGCTTCTTACGCGCGCGCGTCATCCCGACGTAACACAGGCGGCGCTCTTCCTCCATCTGCATCACGTCGCCCGAGTTGATCGACCGGCTATGCGGAAACAACCCTTCTTCCATGCCGGCGATGAATACCACCGGAAATTCCAGGCCCTTCGCGTTATGCATTGTCAGCAGCGACACCGGGGCACGATCGTCCACCGAATCGGCATCCGAAACCAGCGCCGCGTGGTCCAGAAAATCTCTCAGTGTCTCGCCGCGTTCGGCCGCATCGGCAGCCGCGTTGAGCAATTCGTCCAGGTTGGCCAGCCGCGAGGCGGATTCCTCCGTGCCTTCCTCCACCAGCATTTTGCGGTAGCCGGTTTGGTCGAGAAGAGCGTTCAGCGTCTCCGCCGGCGGCCGGGTTTCGATCCCGTCGGCCAGCTCCTTCATCATGCGCAGGAACGCGGCCAGCGCAGCTTCCGCGCGGGCGGGGAAGGCGCGTTCTTCCAGCATCCGATCGAGCGCCGTCCATAAAGCCATCTCGTGCGTAAGCGCGTATTGCTCGATCTGGTCGATGGTGGTCCGGCCGATGCCGCGGGCCGGCGTATTGATAATGCGTAGCAGGCTGATGGTGTCCTGCGGGCTCAGCAGAACACGCAGATACGCGATGACGTCCTTGATTTCGGCGCGCTGGTAGAAACTAAACCCGCCGACCACGATGTACTTGCGTCCGTAGCGCCGCAGGGCTTCTTCAATCTGCCGCGACTGCGCATTGGTGCGATACAGAACCGCGACGTGCTCCTCTGGATTGCGGGCCATGTGCGCTTCGATCTTGTCGGCGATCCACAGGGCTTCGTTTTCAGCGTCGGGAGCTTCGTACAAGGTGATCTTGTCGCCGTCGCCCGATTCGGTCCACAGCCATTTCCCGATGCGCTCGGTGTTATTGGCGACTACCGCGCTGGCGGCTTCCAGGATGTTCTTGGTCGATCGGTAATTCTGCTCCAGGCGGATGGTGATGGCGCCGGGAAAATCGCGCTCGAAATCCAGGATGTTGCGAATGTTCGCTCCGCGCCACCCGTAGATGGACTGGTCCTCGTCGCCGACCACGGCCACGTTGTGGCGGTCGCTGGTTGTTCTATGAGCAAGGAGCCGCATCAGCTCGTACTGGCTGCGATTGGTGTCCTGATACTCGTCCACCATCAGGAATTCGTACCTTCGGCTGATGCGCTCCTGGGTGGGCGCGTCGTTCGCCAGCAGCCGCACCGCTTCCAGCAGCAGATCGTCGAAATCCAGCGCATTCGATTCGAGTAATTTGGCCTGGTAGCGCTCATAGATCACGGCCAGCCGCGTCGTCGTCGGATCGGTCGCGGAGCGAGCCATCTCCGCGGGCGATTGCTTGATGCTCTTGGCGTGGCTGATGCGTGAAAGCGCCGCGCGGTGCTGCATGAACTTGTCATCCAGGCCGAGCTGCTTGTAGACGGCGCGCAGGATCGAGACCTGGTCGTCGTCGTCATAAATGGTGAATTGGGGAGTAAATCCGGGGCGAATCTGCGCCAGCGCGGCGCCTTCGCGACGGAGCAGCCGGACGCAGAAGGAGTGAAAAGTGGATACGGTGGGCGCATCCCGCGGCTCGCCGGGGACCAGGGAACGGACCCGTTCGCGCATCTCGCCGGCGGCCTTATTGGTGAAAGTGACGGCCAGAATGGCCCATCCCGGGACCTTGTGCGCCGCTACCAGGTGGGCGATGCGGTGCGTGATGACGCGAGTCTTGCCGCTCCCGGCACCGGCTAGCACTAGCAGTGGACCCTCGGTATGCTCCACAGCCTCACGCTGGCGAGGATTGAGGCCGTCGAGAAAGTCCATCACTTGATTGTGGCATGGGGCCAGCGCGGTTCCGGAGACGATGCATAAAGCCCGGCGCATGAAATGTTTGCGACGCCTCCCGGAGGCGGAATCCACAAACGACGCTCGATGTAACCGATTTCAAGATTAATTCGTCTTAATGTCACGGTGGAGTGGTGGGCGGCTCGGCCGCTCCGGACATGTAGTCCGCTTCGTACCGGCTGTTACGTGCTTTGGGTTCCACGGCGGAAGAGGTTTGCCATGCCCAGGCGCGACGCGACGTTTTTGCACGCCACGCACGCATCCTCAAGTTCATGCTCATTGCCAAACGCATTGAGTTCGAGTTCTGAGGTTCTCCGTCATTACCCGCAAGGTAGTCTTCTTTCCCCTGGTAACCCGCGGCAGGAACAAAACACACGGTGGGAGGGGTTATGAATATTCGACTTCGAACTTTGAGACAGTTTCTAGCGCCATTGATTGTCGCTGCGAGCTGGCTAGACGAAGAGAGGCTGTTGGCGCAGGCGACCGACGGCAACCTGGTGGGAACCGTCACGGATCCCAGCGGGGCTGTGGTGCCGGGTGCCGCGCTGGAGGTGGCCAACACGGCGACCAACGTCAAACTCTTTACAACTACGGGTGCCGAGGGCCAGTACCGGCTCAATAACCTGCCGCCGGGCACTTACGATTTGAAAGTGACCCATGCAGGGTTCAGCGCGGCCACGCTCCGCAATGTGGAAGTGAAACTGAATGTCACCTCGACTCAAAACGTCCAGCTCAAGATAGGCGATGTGTCGACCATCGTCGAAGTGGCGGACACCGCCGCGGTGATCGATACCACGACGGCGCAGATTTCATCGTCCTTCCAGAAGCGGGAAGCGATCGATACTCCGGGTGCCTCGCTTCCTCTGGGGGTGCTGAATCTGGCCCTGTTGGGAGCCGGCGTGGCCAATCCGGGCGGCATTGGACTCGGCGACGGGCCTTCCGTTGGCGGGCAACGTCCCCGCAACAACAGCTTTAACGTAGAAGGCGTCAACAACAACCGGCGGGACGTCACCGGCCATAACGTAGCGATTCCGAATGAAGCGGCCGCGGAATTCTCGATGCTGCAAAACCAGTTTTCGGCTGAGTTCGGCGACGGGACGGGCGGGCAATTCAACACGGTGCTGCGCTCCGGCGGCAATCAGATCCATGGCTCGCTATTCGAGTACATGCAAAACCGCAATCTGAATGCGGTGGATCAGTCGGCGGCCCGGGCGGGGATTCTGTCGAATCCGCGCTACGACCAGAACACCATCGGAGGCTCGATTGGCGGGCCCATCCTGAGGGACAAGCTGTTTTACTACGGCCTGTACCAGTACAATCCAACCGGTCAGCAGGGCACGCCTGCTAGCCCCATCGTGGCGCCGACCGCGCAGGGATTCAGCCAGTTGTCGGCCATGCCTAACTTGTCTCAGACCAACCTGGGCATTCTCAAGCAGTATCTGCCCCCCGCGGCGAGCTCGTCCAACAGCGTCACGGTGGCCGGAACGGAAATCCCGGTCGGCATTGTGCAGGTGACGCAGCCGAGCTTTACCAACATCCACACTTACCTGATCAACCTGGATTACAATCCCTCGTCATCGGATCAGATCCGGGGGCGCTTCGTAAATGAGAAGCACTCCGGGTTCGATACGTCCACTCTGCCGCCACTGCCGGCGTTCTTTCAGGGCCGCAATACCAGCGCCAAGCTAGTGGCGTTCAGCGAGTATCACACCTTCTCGCCGACGTTGCTGAACGAATTCCGCTTCGGCTACAGCCGCTACAACGACGATGTCCCGGCGGGCAAATTCAATTTTCCGGGACTGGATTCGTTCCCGAATCTGACCATCGATGAGCTCAACCAGGTGCAGCTAGGCCCTTACAGCGTGTCGCCGCAGAGCACGATTCTCAATTCCTACCAGCTGATCGATAACCTGAGTTGGACCAAGGGCAGGCACACACTCAAGTTCGGTTGGGAAGGACGCAAATACATCACCAGCACGTTTTTCATCCAGCGCGTACGAGGGGACTACGAGTACTCGACGCTGGAACGGTACTTGCTGGATCAAAACCCCGACGTGCTGGCGGAACGCAACGTGGGCGTGGCGCCCTACGTTGGTAACGCAATCAATCAGGCCTTGTTCGCCAACGATACGTTCCGGTGGCGTCCAAATCTCACTGTGACGGTCGGTTTGCGCTGGGACTATCAGGGAATCCCGCGCGACGACCGGCAGCAGGTTCTGAATTCGATTTCCAGCGTTCCCGGACTAATCGAGTTCGGCGAACCCAGCCCCCAGCTCACCGCGTTTTCGCCGCGCATCGGATTGGCCTATTCGCCGGGGACCAGCGGACGCACTTCGATCCGGGCCGGGTTTGGGATCGCCTATGACAAGATTTTTGAGAATCTGTCGACCAATAGCCGGCCTCCCCAGGTATCGAGCACCGTGGATACGCCGTTTACACCGGTCACCACGGGATATCTGGCCAACGGCGGCATCCGGGCGACGGCGGCGGGAGAACCGCCTTGCAGCGGCGTTCAATCCTGCCGCGATGCCACCTCGTCCTACATCTACGATGAGCAATTGCCCTACGCGATCTCTTGGAACTTCGGAGTGCAGCATGTATTTCGCAACGATTACACGCTGGACGTTCGCTATCTGGGAACTCGCGGCGTGCATTTGTTCACGCAGAGCCGCATCAATGCCGGAGCGGTAGTCAATCCAAGCCGGTTTCTCCCCACCTATCTCCAGAAGCCCAGCGCAGCGACGCTCGCGGCGCTGCCCACAACCCTGGGGGATCTGACAAGCATCGATTCCATCTTGCCGCAATGGCAGCCGTACTTCGACAATGCGTTCATCACGGCATTTCCTAACCGGGGAAATTCGTACTACCACGGACTGGCGACGGAACTGACCCGGCGCTTCGCGCGGGGGTTGCTGTTCAAGGCCGCCTATACCTGGAGCCACAACATCGACGACAGCACCGCGGATCTGTTTTCGACCTGGCTGTCGCCACGCAGGCCTCAAGACTTCGGGAACATGGCCGCCGAGAGGTCGGACTCCTTCCTGGACCGGAGGCATCGCTTCACCTACAACCTGGTGTATGACACTCCCTGGTTCCGCGACGGCAACCCGGTCACACGCCAGATTTTTGGAGGATATATCCTCAGCGGCACGTACACCTACGAGTCTCCGCAGTATGCCACGGTGCAGAGCGGAATCGATTCCAATCTGAATGGAGACACCGCCGGGGACCGGACCATCGTAAATCCGAACGGCGTGCCCAACACAGGCAGCGGCGTCAATGCCATCGACCGGGCGGGGAACCTTCTGCCTTTGAGCTTGGCTTCCACCTCGGCTGTGGCCTATGTCGCGGAGAATCCGAACGCGCAGTACATTCTGGCGGGCTACGGAGCGTTGGCTACCGGCGGCCGTCAGACCATGGCGTTGCGGCCGATCAACAACATCGACGTTCAGGTCAAGAAGGCGTTCAATTTCACGGAGCGCGTCAAGCTCCAGATCGCGGCGCAGTTCTTCAACGTCCTGAACCACCCGCAGTACGTGTCGGGGTACATCAACAACGTGCAGTTCCGCGACAGCAACATCACACGAAGCAACCTGATCCCCAGCGATCCGCTGTTCAACCGTCCGGATCAGGTGTATAGCAGCAACCCGCGCACGACGCAGCTTACGCTCAGATTGGAGTTTTAAGCGTTAGCGCTTGCGCTCGCATGGCGGATAACACCCCCCATTCGGGGTGAACGCCATGCGAGTCAGCGCCGGCTCTCCGCTGTCAATCGCATATAAGTCCCGTCAGATGAATAGGTTGCGAGAGAATCCAGGAGAATCTTCGCAGGGCGGAACCTCCGCTGTTTCGGTTG
>Ga0207711_10004260_pt1 | contig 12228 bp, 7 predicted proteins | sample KBSS34metaG_FD_184401 | JGI IMG/M metagenome (GOLD analysis project Ga0207711, IMG submission 184401) | Switchgrass rhizosphere microbial communities from Kellogg Biological Station, Michigan, USA - KBS S3-4 metaG (SPAdes) (version 2) | ecosystem: Host-associated > Plants > Roots > Rhizosphere >...
AACAATTTCTCCTCTTATGTGCGAGACTATGATTTTAGCGTCGTTCTGCCGGCGTACATGAAGAGCCACCCCGATGCGGGCGCTCCGAACGATTTCGGTGACCTGCATGGAAAGCTGTTCAAGCATTTCCTGAATTCAGGCGCCTATCGCGACAATTTCAGCAAGCCGCCGGTCATCTGCCTGAGCGTGTCGAGCAAGGAGGTCTATCACCGGACCGCGAACGAACACCCCATTCTAGGGATCGAGTATCGCAACGACAAATTCTCCGCGACCGACGAGTATTTTGCCAAGATGGGCATGAAGGTCCGCTACTTCATGCCGCCGAACAGCGTGGCACCCTATGCTTTCTATCATATCGGCGAACTGCTCGGCGATTACACCAGTCTCGAACTGGTCAGCACGATCAGCGTGATGGAGACCTTCCAGAAAATCTATCGGCCCGAGATCTACAACGCTAATTCCGCGGCGGCGGAGCATTATCAGCCCAGCTTGAAGTATCAGGACTATTCGCTCACCCGCATTGTCTATGACCGGGAGGAACGGAGCAGGCTGGCTGTCGAACAGGGGAAGTTCGCCGAGGAGTGCTTCATCAAGCCCCATCGGGCCGTGCTTGAGCAATGGTCCGCCGCTTTCGCCCTTTGATCATTCGAAAATACAAGGTCATCCATCATGAAAACGTTGTTGCCCACGTCCACCGCTGGCAGCTTGCCCAAGCCGTCCTGGCTTGCCCAGCCTGAGATACTTTGGTCGCCCTGGAAGCTGGAGGGCGAGGAACTGGTTGGGGGCAAGCAGGATGCCTTGCGCCTGGCCGTGGAAGATCAGCGGCAGGCGGGCATCACCATCGTCGGCGACGGCGAGCAGACGCGCCAGCATTTCGTCACGACGTTTGTCGAGCATCTGAGCGGCGTCGATTTTGAAAAGCGCGAAACCGTCAGAATCCGCAATCGCTATGACGCAAGCGTGCCGACGGTCGTTGGCGCTGTCTCTCGCCGCAATCCGGTCTTTGTGGAGGATGCGAAGTTTCTGCGGGCGCAGACCGATCAGCCGATCAAATGGACGCTGCCCGGCCCCATGACGATGATCGATACGCTCTTCGACGCGCACTACCGGAGCCGCGAAAAGCTGGCATGGGAGTTCGCCAAGATCCTCAATCAGGAAGCCAAGGAGTTGGAGGCTGCGGGCGTCGACATCATCCAGTTTGACGAGCCGGCGTTCAATGTCTTCTTTGACGAGGCAAACGACTGGGGAATCGCTACTCTGGAGAAGGCGGCCGAGGGGCTAAAGTGCGAAACGGCGGTCCACATCTGCTATGGCTATGGCATCAAGGCCAATATCGACTGGAAGAAGACGCTGGGATCGGAATGGCGGCAGTATGAGGAAACCTTCCCCAATCTGCAGAAGTCCAAGATCGATATCATCTCGCTGGAATGCCATCATTCCCATGTTCCGATGGATCTCATCGAACTCATCAGGGGCAAAAAGGTGATGATCGGTGCCATCGACGTGGCGACGGATAATGTTGAGACACCGGAGGAGGTGGCAGACACGCTCAGAAAGGCACTGATATTTGTAGATGCCGACAAGCTCTACCCGAGCACCAACTGCGGTATGGCGCCCCTGTCGCGTGGTGTGGCGAGAGGCAAGCTCAACGCTCTGGGGGCTGGCGCGGAAATCGTTCGACAAGAACTCGCTGCCTAAGACGCTGCTGCCGCTCAGCGACGCCGCCTGAAAGCCCAAGCCATTTTTGATCGACCGGCATGTCGTGATCTAGCCTTCTTCCGGAAAGGAAGATGGATCGCGGCATGGCTGCACGGCGACCGTCCGGAGACTATGGAATGCCTCGATCGTACACGCTGGTGATCAATTGCCCGGACCGTCCCGGCATTGTTCATCATGTCAGCGGACTCGTTTTTGAGCATGGTGGCAATATTCTGGAATCGCGCTAGTTCGAAGACAGGGAAACGGGGCGTTTCTTCCTCCGCATCGTCTTTGAGAGCGATGGGGAACGATCCGTGATGGCGGAGGCGGTAGCGAAACTCGGCGACGCATTTGCCATGGACTGGAAATTGGTGCCAACCGATCAGCCCGTCAAAGTCCTCATCCTTATATCCAAGTTCGATCATTGCCTGGCCTATCTTCTCTATAAGGTCCGCATGGGAGACATGCCGATCGAGATCGTCGGCATCGCTTCCAATCACCCGGCGTCCGCGCTGACCGCGAGCGACATTCGGGACATTCCTTTCCACCATCTGCCGGTCACCGCCGACACCAGGGCCGAGCAGGAGGCGCAGATCAAGGCGCTCTTGGAAAACAGCGGCGCGGAACTCGTGATCCTCGCCCGCTACATGCAGATTCTGACCGATGATCTCGCTGCCTATCTGTCCGGACGTTGCATCAACATCCACCACAGCTTCCTGCCCAGTTTCAAGGGAGCCAAGCCCTATCATCAAGCCCATGCCCATGGCGTGAAGATGATCGGCGCCACCGCCCACTATGTCACCGCCGAACTCGATGAGGGGCCGATCATCCATCAGCCGGAGGAAGGCGTAACCCACGAGGACTCGCCGGAAGATCTGGTCCGCAAGGGCCGGGAAATCGAAAATCATGTGCTCGGACATGCCGTCGGCTGGCATGTCGATCACAGGGTCATCGTGAACGGAAGAAAAACCGTGGTATTCAGGAATTGAGCATGAGAGGTATCATTCAGCGCCTCAATATCGACGCTTACATCGTTCTCCTCGTGGCGATGGTCGTGCTGGCATCGCGTCTGCCCGCGCGCGGAGTGGGGGCAACGATCGCGGGCATCTGTGCCGATATCGGCATCGTCCTTCTCTTTTTCATGCACGGTGCGCGCCTGTCGCGGCTGGCCTTGATCGATGGCCTGCGCAACTGGAAACTGCATGCCGCTGTAGGCGCGATGACGTACATCCTCTTCCCGATCCTCGGGGTCGCAGTTCGATCGCTCCCGTTCATCGATCCGTCCCTTGCCACGGGTATTCTGTTCCTGACGCTTCTGCCTTCGACGGTGCAGTCCTCGATCGCCTTCACGGCCATCGCGAGAGGCAATGTTGCTGGCGCCGTGTGCAGCGCCTCCTTCTCTAACCTCGCGGGCATCTTCATCACCCCTCTGCTGGCGGCTGCGCTCATCACGGGCAAACATGGCGGCTTTTCGACCGATGCGGTGACGACGATCGCGCTGCAATTGCTGCTGCCTTTCCTGCTCGGCCATTTTCTTCGGCCCTGGATTGGCGATTGGATCGCCAGGCAGAAGAAAATGCTGAGCTTCGTGGATCGCGGTTCGATACTGCTTGTCGTCTACACGGCGTTCAGTGCTGCGGTCGTGGCGGGCCTCTGGTCCAAAGTCTCTCTTGCCGATCTGCTCCTGATAGCATTTCTGTCAGGGCTGCTGCTGGCGGTCGTTCTTTCATTCAGTCACTTTCTCGGGCTCTGGCTGGGCTTGAACCGGGAAGATCGTATCGTCCTGCAGTTCTGCGGGTCGAAGAAGAGCCTCGCCACCGGCGTGCCCATGGCAGGCGTCCTGTTCGCCACGTCGCAGGTGGGCGCCATCATCCTTCCGCTCATGTTCTTTCACCAGATTCAGCTCATGGTCTGCGCGATCTTGGCGCGGCGCTATGCCAATCAACAGGATAGCGCCGTAGCCGCGCAGGCGGGGTAGAATTTCGCAATCTTCGCGACTTTACTGAACCGCCTTCAGCAGGCTTCGCCAATTCAGCCATGGTCATCGGCCAGGCACTGTGTTTTCACGCGCTCTTGTCGAAGGAGCCATGGAAGTGACAGAGTTGGAAACGCATCCCGCCGCTTCGGAAACGCGATTGTGCGAAATGGTCTTTCCCGAGCAGGTCAATCACTATGGCACGCTCTTTGGAGGCACGGCGCTGAGCCTCATGGGCAAGGCTGCCTTCATCGCGGCAAACCGTCGCGCGCGCGCCGCCGTAGTCATAGCGCGATCCGAACAAATCGCGTTTCACCATCCCGTCTCGGTCGGCCAGCTCGTAGAACTGCACGCCTATGTCACGCGGGGCGGCGTTCCTCGATGACCGTCGAGGTTGAGATGATCAGCGAAACCCTTTCGCCCGGCCATCGCAGCCAGCGGTAAGGGGCCAGTTTGAAATGGTTTCGGTCGATGAGCACGGCAAACCCAAACCCTATCGCCAGCGAGCGTAGAACGTCCTGGGAATTTGCAAACTTCGCTGATTTGCAGCTTTTCCTTCGCAAATCTTCGCCTTTTCAGAGGTGTCGGCTCCCTCGCGCGTGCGGGTAAGGATTTTCGACTCTGAAAAATTGCCCTGTAGAGATTTGCGCCGATGAATGATGCTTTTCGCCAGCCGCTTCCCGGCACCGACCTCACCTATTTCGATGCGCGCGCAGCGATCGATGCCATCCGGCCTGGTGCTTACGACAAGCTCCCCTATGTGTCGCGGGTTCTTGCCGAGCAGCTCGTCAGGCGCTGCGATACGGCGCTGTTGCCCGAAGCGCTGCGACAGATTGCCGAGAGCAAGCGCACGCTCGATTTCCCCTGGTATCCTGCGCGCGTCGTTTGTCATGACATTCTGGGGCAAACGGCACTCGTCGATCTCGCGGGCCTGCGCGACGCCATAGCCGATGAAGGTGGCGATCCAGCCAAGGTGAACCCCGTCGTTCCAACCCAGCTCATCGTCGACCATAGCCTGGCCGTCGAATTTGGCGGCTTCGACCGGCAAGCGTTCGAGAAGAACCGCGCGGTGGAGGATCGCCGCAACGAAGATCGCTTTCACTTCATCGAGTGGACCAAGAAGGCGTTCGAGAATGTGGACGTCATCCCGGCAGGCAACGGGATCATGCACCAGATCAATCTGGAGAAGATGTCGCCCGTCGTGCAGGTCCGCGACGGTGTCGCCTTCCCGGACACCTGCGTTGGCACCGATAGCCACACGCCGCACGTCGACGCACTCGGCGTTATCGCGATCGGCGTCGGAGGGCTGGAGGCCGAGACCGTCATGCTCGGCCGCGCTTCGATGATGCGGTTGCCCGACATCGTCGGCGTAAAACTGACCGGCCAGCGCCAGCCCGGCATCACCGCGACCGACATCGTTCTCGGCATCACTGAGTTCCTGCGCAAGGAACGTGTGGTCGGCGCGTGGGTCGAATTCTTCGGAGAGGGTGCGGACAGCCTCACCATTGGCGACCGCGCGACCATCTCGAACATGTGCCCGGAATATGGCGCGACCGCTGCCATGTTCTACATCGACGGCCAAACCATCGACTATCTGCGCCTCACAGGGCGTGAGCCGGAACAGGTCGCGCTGGTCGAGACCTACGCGAAGCACACCGGGCTCTGGGCCGATGCGCTCAAGACTGCCGAATATGAGCGCGTTCTGGAGTTCGACCTGTCGAGCGTCGTGCGCAACATGGCCGGCCCGTCCAACCCGCACAAGCGCCTGCCGACCTCTGCGCTCGCGGAGCGCGAGATCGCCGTCAATCTCGACAAGGCGGTCGCTGAGGAAAAGCAGGGCCTGCTACCCGACGGCGCGGTCATCATCGCCGCGATCACGAGTTGCACCAACACCTCCAACCCGCGCAACGTCGTCGCCGCCGGCCTGCTCGCCAAGAAGGCGAACGCGCTGGGCCTCGTCCGCAAGCCCTGGGTGAAGACCAGCTTCGCGCCAGGCTCCAAGGTGGCGCGGCTCTACCTGAAGGATTCGAAGCTGCTGCCAGAGCTGGAGAAGCTCGGCTTCGGCATCGTCGCCTATGCCTGCACGACCTGCAACGGCATGTCTGGCGCGCTCGATCCGGCGATTCAGGACGAGATCATCGAGCGCGACCTCTACGCCACCGCCGTCCTGTCGGGGAATCGCAATTTCGACGGCCGCATTCACCCCTATGCGAAGCAGGCCTTCCTCGCTTCGCCGCCGCTGGTGGTCGCCTATGCGATCGCGGGAACGGTGCGTTTCGACATCGAGCAGGATGTATTGGGGGTCGTCGATGGGCGAGAGATCCGTCTCAAGGAGCTGTGGCCGAGCGATGAAGAGATCGACGCGATCGTCGCAGCGTCCGTGAAACCGGAGCAGTTCCGGGAAATCTACGAGCCGATGTTCGCTGCCCGCGACACCGGCAAGGCCGATCCCCTTTACGACTGGCGACCGCAATCGACCTATATTCGCCGGCCGCCCTATTGGGACACCGAGGGCGTCGGCGCGCTTGCCGCCAATCCGCGCAGCCTCAAGGGCATGCGTCCACTCGCTATCCTACCGGACAACATCACGACCGACCACCTCTCCCCGTCGAACGCCATCCTCGCCAGCTCGGCAGCGGGCGAGTACCTCACGAAGATGGGCGTGCCGGAGGAGGATTTTAACAGCTATGCCACCCACCGCGGTGACCATCTCACCGCCATGCGTGCGACCTTCGCCAATCCGCAGCTCGTCAATGAGATGGCGGTGGTCGACGGCGCGGTGAAGAAGGGTTCGCTCGCGCGCGTCGAACCCGACGGCAAGGTGATGCGCATGTGGGAGGCGATCGAGACGTATCTCGACCGCCGACAGCCGCTGATCATCATCGCCGGCGCCGATTATGGCCAAGGATCGTCGCGTGACTGGGCGGCGAAGGGCGTGCGCCTCGCGGGCGTCGAGGCGATCGTGGCAGAAGGGTTCGAGCGCATTCACCGCACTAACCTCATTGGCATGGGCGTGCTGCCGCTCGAGTTCAAGCCGGGCACCACGCGCCTGACCCTGGGCCTGGATGGAACCGAAACCTTCGACGTGCTGGGGGAGCGCCGACCGGGCGCGACGCTGAACCTCATCATCCACCGCCGCGACGGCCATAAAATCGGCACAGCCGTCAGGTGCCGCCTCGACACTGCCGAGGAGGTCTCGATCTACGAGGCCGGCGGGGTTCTCCAGCGCTTCGCCAAGGATTTCCTGGCCTCCGAAAAAGGCGTTGCATGATGTCGCCTATTAAGCCTGGCCTGTCGCAAATCCGCATCCCCGCCACTTATATGCGGGGTGGGACGAGCAAGGGGGTCTTCTTCCGCCTCGAAGACATGCCCGAACCGACGCGGGTCCCCGGCATCGCACGCGACAAGCTGTTTCAGCGGGTGATCGGCAGCCCCGATCCTTATGCCGCGCATATCGACGGTATGGGCGGCGCAACTTCGAGCACCAGCAAATGCGTCATTGTCTCGCCCAGCACGCAGCCCGATCATGATGTTGACTATCTCTACGGTCAGATTGCGATCGATACCGACTTCGTCGATTGGTCGAGCAATTGCGGCAATCTTTCGACCGCTGCGGGAGCCTTTGCCATCCACGCCGGCTATGTCGATCCGGCGCGGGCGGACAACGACATCTGCACCGTCCGCATCTGGCAGGCCAACATCGGCAAGACGATCATCGCGCATGTTCCGGTGACCGACGGCGCTGTTCAGGAAACCGGCGATTTCGAACTGGACGGTGTGACCTTTCCCGCCGCCGAAATCGTCCTTGAATTTCTCGATCCGGCTGAGAATGGTGATGAGGGCGGCTCCATGTTCCCGACCGGCAACGTCATCGACGAACTCGATGTGCCGGAAGAGGTGATTCCAGGCGGCAAGATCAAAGCGACGTTGATAAACGCGGGCATCCCCGCCGTGTTTGTCAACGCAGCAGACATCGGCTATGCTGGAACCGAGCTGCGAGAGGCGATCAATGGCGATCAGGCCGCTCTGCAGCGGTTCGAGGCCTTGCGCATCGTCGGCGGGCTTAAGATGGGTCTGTTCAAGGCGCCCGAAGATGCTGCGAGAAGCCTTCGCGCGCCGTGTATTGCCTTCGTCGCGCCCGCCACCAGCTACATGTCCTCGAGCGGCAAGACGATCACAGCCGAGGAAATTGATCTGCTCGTCCGCGCACTGTCCATGGGCAAGCTGCACCATGCGATGATGGGCACTGCATCCGTCGCCATTGCCACGGCGGCGGCGGTTCCCGGTACGCTCGTCAATCTGGCGGCAGGCGGCGGCGAGCGGCAGGCTGTGCGGTTTGGGCATCCCTCCGGGACTTTGCGGGTCGGCGCAGAAGCGCGGCAGGAAGATGGCCATTGGTCGGTGACCAAGGCCATTATGAGCCGGAGTGCCCGCATCCTCATGAAAGGCTGCGTACGTATTCCCGGCGACACCTTCTAGCTTTTCCGGCCTGTGACAGGCTGCGTCGCGTCCTATTTGTGCAGTCCCAAACCGTCGCTGGGCTGGCAGGCATATACCACAGAACTGACCGTTGGCCGTAGTCATCATAGAGGTCAGGCATGCCCCCCCTACCGATTGCGTTCTCTCGAAATGGTATATCGGAGGTGGAGAAACGGTACGGTCGCTCATTCCCGAAATGACGCATTTCGGAAGCCATGTTGATCGATTGAACGACAGCGTCCGGGGTGCTTTCTCTCTGGCAGCTTCTGTCTGATCCGGACGTTCACACCGTGTGACCTAACGGCAATATATGGTCGGAAGCTACCAGTCGAACGGCTGGTGATCGGCCAACAAATGCCCGTCGAACTATCAGCGGCATTGAAGCACCGCGCCCGTCGCCAGCAGGCACTCAGCGGCGGCCCTGTTGTGATACAAGCGGCGAAATTGTCGTTATGTTTATTCTGCACGGGGAGGGCCGGTGCGGGCGGAGATGCCGGAAGCGGCTCGAGATCGGTTATCAAGCGGTGGGGCACGGGTTGTGGCACGACGCAATGTGGGTGACATGCACCTCGTGCTCGGCATCAGCGCCGCCCGGACGTGCAGTGCTCCCGCCACCCCAAGGCTGGATCGTTCGGCGGACTGCTGCCCGCGCTTCGGGGCTGTGGCGGAAGGAGGCGCATGACGGCATTGGCCAGGCAGCGATATCGGTCCGGATGAACATCATCCCTGCTGGCGACGCGTGAAATGCCTATTACCCGGTCGGCGCGTACCGACGCCACCCGATAGACGGCCCAAGCCGTTTTCCGATCGCGAGGATAGATCCATACGACGCCTCGGCTGGGCAGTCGGTTTCTAAGAGCGATCAGATCTCGGGCAAGCGACGCATTGGCCGTGTCGTTAGAACCTGTAGAAACAATGACTAATCGATGAGTCCTGCCACCGATTGCAATTCTAGCGATTTCGGCCGTTGATGCGCCCTGGCGAGCCCGGACATTGCAAACCGGCCCAACAATCGAGCTCAAGGCGAAAGCTATACCGATGGCAAGACTGTCGCCCAATATCAGGCAGTTCGGCACGCTGTAACCTGAAGAAGGGGAGGGTGAATCGAGGGTGACAGGCAATCAAAGGTAAGGTCATGCACCGCTTCGTTCTGCAGCCAGCCAACGCTTCGAGATTCACACGGGCCTGCATCCATGCTATGTTTTTCGGCAGAAAGGTTGATCCGATGGACAGCGACCCGCGCGACGCCACTGACGAGCCTGATGTCGACGTCCAGACGCCCTCCAAGCCCAGAGCGAGGGATTGGTTGTGGCGCCCGTTCTATGCGAAGGCGTGGTGGGCAGGAATGTCCGTGTACTGGGCTGGGGCGGCAGCGTCGCTGAAGGTGCCTGCGCTGGCGGAGTTCTACACCTCGGGGCTGGCGGGATTCCTCAACATCGCCTTCTACCCGCTCCTCGCTTTTATGGTTCTTGGGCTCGGATATCTTCGCGCCTGGCTTGTATGGAGTGACTGGGAATGGGGCGAACCGACGCATGACCAGCTTTTCCCAAAGCGCTCCGTCGGTGGGTTCCGCGATCCAATGGCCGATCGGCTCGATCCGAGATCCGGAATATTGCACTGGAAGCACTTTCATAAGCGAAAGTAACTATTGATCCCCACGAGTTTTGAAATCCGAATTTCCGTCGAGTGGACCACTTTTCAAGTCAGTAGAAAAGCGGCCTTTGTTGAGAAGGGACGACTGCTCGATTGATGTGAGTGGACCGGTGATGTCCGCAGTTCCGCGTGCCGATTCCGCTTCGCGCAGATAGCGGTTTCGGAGGCCTTGATCCCCGAGGATGGAAGCCGAAAGGCTGCTTGTGAATGCTTCCGCCGGAGTGCTGGAATGAGCTGCGGCTCGCTCCGCGTGCGCGATCACCTCTCTCACATCATAATTGACGATGTCGATGGTGGCGTTGGCAGTCTCGGAGGTAGTGCCTCGATCAGAGCTATTGAAGCCAAGATTGCCGCTGGCTCCACCACTTACGCTGTTGCCGCCGCCGTGCCGTCCGTCGCCACCTTTGCCGCCACCCGATTGGCCGACACGGCTCGCTGATGCCGAAACTGAAAGTCCCACATCGGTCCCCATCGTCGTTTGGTCCTGAGCGGATCTATCGATGCTCCGACTCCAACCGGTTTGCATCATGATCGCCTGGACGTCCCTCAGAAGCGTGTCAGCTACCTGCGGCTTCAATCGCCAGTTGCCGCGACGATCCATCTCGAAGCCACCGCGCAGCCAGTTAGCCATGGCTGCCTTTCCTTCTGCTCCGCCGCCCATGAAGTGCTCGACGGTGTCGGGTCCAGCCTGCTTGCCCGCCTCGAACCGGGTGCTGGTGTCGTTTCGTGCCGAGCGCTGGAAGCCGGTGGAACTCGACACCAACAGATCGTTGTGGGCGAAGCTGAAGCGGGCATGCCCGCCATTTGCCACCGCCCCAAGCTGGCTTTCGTTGATCAGCCCCGCCTTCCACATCTGGGCGGCCGTTGCGGGTGTCAGATTCAGACTGAGATCGCCGTTCTGGTCCATGGCGATCTGGCGCCTCGTCATGTCAACGCCATTCTTCTTCAGCAGACCCTGCATGCGGGTCAGCCGCTCGTTGTCAACGATGCGGGTCAACCGCTCGTTGCGAGCCCGATCAGCGACACCTGCCGCGCCCCCTTCGGCCATGTCGACCTGATTGCCGGCAGTGCGCGAGAGAGCCTGGATGAAGCTGTCGAGCCGTGCCGCCTCGCGCGTCGAAACGCCCGCCGCTGCGGCACCCTCCGCGAAACCAAAATTCTCCGATTGCCGGCGCTGCTCGCCGATGCGCGCCGCGCCGCGCGTACCATCGTGGCCCACCTCACGTTGCGCATCAAGCCTTCCCGACCGCTCGGCAAAATCATATCCTGCCGCTTCCCTCGTGCGGCCATAGATGCTGGTGCCCTCGCGCGTCGCCTCAGCAGTCGCACCGTCGGCGGTGCCGACCTGCGTTGCCGCATTGTAAGTCTCGAGAGCATGCATCACCTGCGCCTCGTTCCGTCCCGTTGCTCGCGAAAGCTGGCTGATAGCGGTCGACCTGGCCTCGCCCGACAGCGCGTTGATGAAACCGACCCGGCGGCTCGTCTCGTCGACGGCAAGGCCAAGCATCGAGGCCGCTTGCCGTTGGCCATTGTTGCTGCCTGTCCGCCATGCCTGTTCCGTCGCCACATTGCTGCGTTCGACCTGCGTCACCCTGTCGCCGGCATAATCTCGACGGCCTTCCATCGCGCCGACCTGGACCTGCGCGCCGGTGATGTCATTGCGCAACATCTGCTCTTGATCGAAGGCGTTGGCGATGAGCTTGGCGAAGGTCGGGTCGCCGGATGCCTGCCCTATGACGGTCGACGCCTTCAGCGCTGCATCCTTGGCATCATAGCCGCTACGCTCGAAATGGCGTTGTGCGCCCTGGCTCATCATGTCGTAGGCACGCTGGTCGCCGAACGCGCGCCACTGGACCATGTTCTGCGCGAACGAAGCGAAAGCACGCTCGCCGGTCTCACTCTGTCCAAAATAGGTGGTACCGATCGAGCGCAAGGCGTCCTTCTCAGCAAAATTATGGATCGCCGAGGTCGTGGCGTTCGCCCGCACAGCGCGGGCTGTGGCGGGGTCGCTTAGGTCGCGACCCACTAAAGCTGGTGAAATGCCGCCGAGATCGCGCGCCGCATCAAGCCCGCCGAGGGAAAAGGCGGCTCCTGCCGGCGCTCCGCCACCATGTTCGGCCAGGATCCCTCCCGCAGCGCCAAAGCTACGGTTTGCGCCGAACGATGAGCGCTCGCCAAAATCGCCGAAGCTCGATGACGCACCGCGCCGCGCCATCGTGCCCGCCGCCGAAGCCTGCGATTCCAGGGCGGAGGCGTAGCCTTCGCGGGTGGTCAGCGGCGTCGCCGCTGCCGTACCTTGGCCCTGCGCCTGCAGCGCGCCGCTGGTAAAGGCCGTGAACACATTGCCGGAGAAGCGAAAGACGGTGAACACAAAGGCTCCGGCGAGGCCGGCGGCAGCCGTTCGAAAACTTCCGAAGATCGCC
>Ga0207711_10004265_pt1 | contig 12216 bp, 10 predicted proteins | sample KBSS34metaG_FD_184401 | JGI IMG/M metagenome (GOLD analysis project Ga0207711, IMG submission 184401) | Switchgrass rhizosphere microbial communities from Kellogg Biological Station, Michigan, USA - KBS S3-4 metaG (SPAdes) (version 2) | ecosystem: Host-associated > Plants > Roots > Rhizosphere...
CCCGGCGACCGGATCTCAGGCGAGCTCTGCCGATCGACCTCGGTCAGCGTCTGACTGGGGCGCTGGTGACCGGGCTTGGCAGGCGGGCGAAGTACGGGCTCATCGATACCGATCGGAACGACACCCTGGTGTTCCACCTTGGCATGTCCGGTCGCTGGCGCATCGATCCGAAAGAAGTCGAGAAGCACGACCACTTGCTCATCGAAACGGAGGAGGGACGGCGCCTGGCGCTCAACGATGCGCGCCGTTTCGGCTCAATCGATCTCGTGAGAACCGCGGACCTGCCCGAATGGACTCCATTCCGGGCGCTCGGACCCGAGCCGCTCGACATCACCCCGGAAGAGCTCAGGCGTCGGCTGGCGGGCCGAAGCGCCTCCATCAAGCTCCTTCTTCTCGATCAGAGCATCATCGCCGGACTTGGCAACATCTATGTCTGCGAAGCTTTGTACCGATCGGGAATCCACCCAAAGCGAGCAGGGGGTTCGATTTCTCTGGAGCGGTTGCGGCGGCTGGTGCCGGCCATCCACGATGTCCTGGCCGAAGCAATTGCGGCGGGCGGCTCGACACTTCGCGATTTCGCGTCGCCGGACGGCGAGCTCGGCTATTTTTCGAAAAGCTTTTCTGTCTACGACCGCGAGGGTCAGCCATGCGCCTGCGGGGGCAAGGTCAGACGCATCGTCCAGGGTGGCCGCTCAACCTTCTATTGTTCCAAGTGCCAGCGTTGACCTTCGGCGCTCTTCGGGGTAGGGGACGCCCGCTTCGGTGCGAGCCTGTCGGCCGCGCCGTTTTTCATTGAGCTAGAGGAAGACAATGGCGAACACGCCGCAGGCCAAGAAGCGCATCCGTCGCAATGCGACGCGCCAGACGATCAACCATTCGCGCGTGAGCCGCATCCGGACCTTCATCAAGGCCGTCGAGTCGGCGATCGCGTCGGGCAAGAAGGCGGACGCCGCCGATGCCCTGAAAAAGATGCAGCCAGAGATCGCGCGCGGCGTTGCTCGCGGCGTTATCCACAAAAACACTGCCGCGCGGAAAATTTCCCGCCTGTCCAAACGGGTTGCGTCGCTCGGCTAAAAGGTCGTCGAATAACCGGTATGGTGCGGGCCGTCGGGAAACCGGCGGCCCGTCCCGTTTTTGGACCGTCAAAAAAATGCAGTAATTACCGCGATTCGCACGGCCGTTAACGTGTCGCTAACTACGAAAATGGCGGATTTTAGCCATTTTCTGAAACTTTCGGCCATTATCCTGTGTCAAGCCGTATTATTTCACTTGTGTGAAAAAACGGCACTTGCATGCCGCCACGGACAGTCACAGAAAGAGCTTTCCGGACGCGAATCCGCGCCGGGGGCAAGAGAGAAAAAAGATCCAGGGCGCGCGACTCGGTTTGCGCGCAAGAGGACTGCTTTGTCTGTTGCCGGGGGCTTTGATGAGGGAGGCGCGGACCAGTGCAAGCGGGTAGGACGAGTTCGTCTGCTGAACTGGCCGATGCGCCAGTTGCAGCGCCGCTCGAGGCGGCATGGGAATCGATCCGTACCGGCCTTCGCCGCGATCTTGGCGCACGCACGTTCGACGGCTGGCTCAAGCCGGCCGAGCTCGGCTCGTTCGAGCCGGACAGCGGCACGCTCGATATTGTCATGCCGAGCCAGTTCATGGCCGACTGGGTGCGCTCGCATTTCGGCGAGCGCCTGACGCTTGCCTGGAAAACCGTGCTCCCGGTCGTACGCGACGTGCGCGTGATTGCTGCTGCCGATGCGCCGCGCCCTGCGCCGCTCCTGATCCTTGAAGAAACACCTCCCCCCGCCGAGCGCGACCCGAGCGCACCGAACTTCGATCCGCGGTACCGGTTCGAGACCTTCGTGGTCGGAAAGGCCAACGAAGTCGCTGCTACTGCTGCCCGGACGCTCGCGACCTCACCGGCGGTCAACTTCAACCCGCTCTTTATCCATGGCGGAACGGGGCGCGGCAAAACCCACCTGCTGCATGCGATTGGTCACGCGTTCCTCGCACGCAACCGCGGCGCGCGTGTTGTGTCGATGTCGGCCGAGAAGTTCATGGTCGAGTTCATTCGCGCGCTGAAGGAAAACGACACGATCGGATTCAAGCAACGTCTGCGGAACGCTGACCTGCTGCTGATCGACGACGTTCAGTTCATCGCCGGCAAGGACTCGACCCAGGAAGAATTCTTCCACACGATGAATGAGATCATCACAGCGGGACGCCGGCTGGTGATCACTTCGGACCGCGCGCCACAGGATCTCGACGGCATTGCGCCGCGCATCCTGTCGCGCCTGTCATGGGGTCTCGTCGCCGACATCAACTCGGCTGACTACGAGCTTCGGTTTAACATCATCGTGTCGAAGCTCGAAGCTCTTCCGGGTGTCGAGATGTCGCGGCCGGTGATCGATTTCCTTGCGCGCCGCGTCACCAGCTCGATCCGCGAACTCGAAGGCGCGCTCAACCGCATCGGCGCTTATGCGATGATGACGGGGCGGACGATCGACGTTGCGTTCGTCGAGGAAGTGCTCGCAAACGTGCTGCGCGCGAACCAGCGCCGGATCTCGATCGACGAGATTCAGACGCAGGTCGCAGAGCATTACCGCATCCGAAAGGCGGAAATGACGTCAGCGCGCCGTGCGCGCGAAGTGGCGCGCCCGCGCCAGGTAGCAATGTACCTGTCGAAGCAGCTGACGCCCAAGTCGCTGCCCGACATCGGCCGCCGCTTTGGAGGTCGCGATCACACGACCGTCATTCACGCGGTGCGCCAGATCGAGAAGCTTCGTGCCAGCGACGCCGAGCTCGACGCCGACATCCGATTGCTGACGAGGCAGCTCGAAGGCTGATCGTCTAGCCCCGGCACTAAATAAGGCCCGCCGGATAAGCCTCCGGCGGGCCTCTCAATTCCTTGAACCGGATTTTGCCTAGCCTTTCGGGCGCGGCTGCGTCGGTATGGTGATTTTTACCGTTTCTCCGTTCTGCCCCGGGAAACCGGTAAACATCGCGTCGACCAGGCTCGGGATCACGACATCCAGGCGGTTCGTCTCCGAGCGCGCCTGTGCCCGTCCGTCGAACAATGGAGCATTTGTGCCGGCCTGGCGAATGTGAAGATCGATCTGGCTGTGATACTCGACATAGCTGTCGATGCCGCCGGAATACCAGAACGGATCGTTCCAGCCCCAGTAGTAGCCGCTGCCCCAGCCCCAGCCACGACCATAGCCGAACCGAGGGCTGTAAAAGGGGCTGTAAAACCCGCCGAAGTAGGGTCCGCGATAGAACGGATCTTCGACATAGCGGACCTCGCCGCCATCCGTGCCATAACCAAACTGGACGACCATGCTGGCGCTTTGAGCATTGGTAGCGGGCGCGTAGCCACGGGCCTGGAGTTGCTGCGCGACCAGCCCGGCATATCGCTGGAACTCGAGTCCGCCATTGTTCGCCATGCCTCCGGCAGGGACGATGAAGAAGGTCTGACCCTGCGGCGCCGGCATCGCCTGATAGCGCGACACCGTGCTGGTGATGGACTGGGCGCAGGCAGAAAGCGCAACGGCTGAGACGCCCAGCGCAACAACTGCTGAAAGTTTTCGGATACGCATGATTACTCCCGGTCGGGCGACTTACATTCGATACGGGGCCGTCATAGCATCAGCCCCACTGAACCGTCGATGAAGCGTGCCGCCCAGCCGATGAGTTGAATTAGCGCCGGAGCCCCACGGCAGCGTAGGCCTGAGCCAATGTTGGCCCGCCAAGTTCCGCCGCGCGCGCCGACCCTTCCGCCAACAGCCGGTCCAGCTCGGCCGGATCCCGCCGGAATTCTTCAAGGCGGGCCCGAAGCGGTTCGAGGAGTGCGATGAGGACGTCACCCAGCGCAGGCTTGAAGACACCAAAGCCTTGCCCGGCAAAGCGCTGCAGGACATCCTCGACCGTCTCTCCGGTCACTGCAGCATAAATCCCGACAAGGTTTCTCGCCTCGGGTCGCCCGTCGAGGTCCGCCATGTTGTCGGGCAGCGGCTCCGGATCTGTCTTCGCCTTGCGAATCTTCTGCGCGATCTCGTCGTTGGTGTCGGTAAGGTGGATTCGGCTCATGTCCGACGGATCCGTCTTCGACATTTTCGACTGGCCGTCACGAAGGCTCATGACGCGCGCCGCCGTGCCGCCGCCGATGAACGGTTCAGGCGGTACGAACAGGTCGACGTCGAAATCGGTGTTGAACTTCAGCGCGATATCCCGCGTCAGCTCGATGTGCTGCTTCTGGTCCTCGCCGACGGGAACGTGCGTCGCTTTGTAGAGCAGGATGTCGGCAGCCTGGAGCACGGGGTAAGTGAACAGGCCGACGGAGGCACCTTCCTTGTTCTTCCCTGATTTCTCCTTGAACTGAGTCATCCTGTTGAGCCAGCCCATGCGTGCCGTTCCCTGAAGGATCCAGGCCAGCTCGGCGTGCGCAGGAATTGCGCTTTGGCGGAACAGGATGGACTTCGCAGGATCGATTCCGCTCGCGATCAGCGCTGCCGCCATTTCACGAACGTTGTCGCCAAGCTCCTTCGGATCGACGTCAACGGTCAGCGCGTGGAGGTCGGCGAGGAAGAATAGGCACTGCGCCTCGTCCTGCATCCGAACCCAGCGCAGGATCGCGCCAAGCAGATTGCCAAGGTGCAGACCGCCAGTCGGCTGGATGCCAGAGACGACCCGCATGGACGTGGCTTCAGCCGGCATCGGTATAAGGCCTCCTGCGACGAAGCAGCGATTTCAGTTCTTCCCGGTCCGTGCCGCCAAGTATCCAGACGAGCGGGAAATAGACGATGAGGCCCGCGCCAACGATTGCAACGACACCGGCAAGCCGATGACCAAGGGATCCTGTGAACCAGTCGCCAAGCGCGGTTCGAACCGCAAGCAGCGCCGCGACCATTCCTGCCGCCGCAAGCAGCTGGCGGAGCAGACGCGAGGCAAGCCATCCCTCGATACGAAAATGTCCCCGACGGTGCAGGATTGCATAGAGAATGGCGCAATTGAGCCACGAGCTGATTGCGACCGCGGCGGCGAGCCCGCCGATGCCAAGACCAAAGCCCCAGATCAGCACATAGTTGAGGATCACGTTGGCGATGAGGACGATGACTGCGATCTTCACCGGGGTCGCCGTATCGCGCCGTGCATAGAAGCCGGGCGTCAACACCTTCACAAGGACATAAGCAGGCAGTCCAAGCGCCATCAGCGACAAAGTCAGGGCCGTATAATGCGCATCGCGGGCGTTGAACCGGCCGGCTTCGAAAATGGCGGAGACAAGGGGCAGGGCACTTACCGCCAGCGCAAGTGCGGCAGGAAGGCATAGCAGCATCGCAAGCTCGGCTGCCTGGCCCTGAACTTGCGCCGCCTTGTCGGCTTCACCGATGTCGACGTGCCTGCTGACCTGGGGAAGGATCGCGGTGCCGATGGCCGCGCCAATGACACCGAGCGGAAGCTGGTTGAGGCGGTCGGCATAGTTGAACCAGCTGACCGCACCGGTACCGATGCGCGTCAGGAAGAACGTGTCGATAAAGACGCTCACCTGGTAGACGCCGGCGCCAAGGGTCGCTGGAATGACGACCCGGATAAATTGGCGAACACCGGGGGTCAGACGTGGCCGGCGGATCTTAAGAACGATTCCGGCTCGCCTGCACGCGGCAAGGAGGAGGCCGAGCTGAAGGACACCGCCCGCGGTGACGGCTGCTGACACTGCGGTTGCGCTGACCTCACCGCCCTGCCGGAAGATCAGCAATGCGGTTAGCATCGCGAGGTTGAGGAGCGCCGGCGCGAACGCAGCAGCGGTAAACCTCGCAATGCTGTTGAGAATGCCGGAAAAAAGCGAAACGAGGCTGATCAACAGCAGGTACGGGAATGTAATCCGCGTCAGGAAGGTTCCGAATGCGAGCTGTTCTCCGTGCCAGCCGGTGATGGCCCAGATGAACAGTGGCATCGCCAGCTCGAACACGATCGTGAAAAGGACGAGCGTCGGCAGGAATACCGCGAGCACTTCCTCGGAAAAAGTCTTCGCCTCGCTTTCGCCGCCCGATTGCAGCCGCTGGCTGTAGAGCGGTACGAAACCTGCCGAAAAGGCGCCTTCGCCGAATAACCGCCGAAACGTGTTCGGCAGACGGAACGCGACGTAGAACGCATCGGTGTAGACGCCCGCGCCGAGTATGCGGGACATCAGCATCTCGCGAGCAAATCCGGCCACGCGGCTGACAAGCGTCAAGCCGCCGATCGTTCCCGTCGATTTGATGAGGTTCATTGCCGTAACGCGTCGAGCGGTGTCAGGCTTCGGAAGGCGCCTGCTCGTCGCCGCCGCCCCCGATCGCCTGCTGCTGCTGCGCGGCTTCGACCTGAGCCATGTAAGCCGACGCGAAATCGATGGGATCGAGCATCAGCGGCGGGAAGCCGGTATTCGATACGGCGTCCGAAATCACCTGGCGAGCGAACGGGAAGAGCAGCCGCGGCGCCTCGATTAGCAGGAACGGCGCCATGGCTTCCTGAGGGACATTACGGATTGAGAAGAGGCCGCCATAGCTGAGATCGACAACGAAATGGACGCCGTGGTCGGACCGCGCCGAAATATCGAACTTGAGGGTCACTTCATGATGTTCGCCCGCAGCATCGATGTTGATGTTGAACTGGACGTCGAGCTGCGGCTGGACCTGCCATGAATAGACCTGCGGAGCGCTGGGATTTTCGACCGAGAGATCCTTCACATATTGCGCGAGGATCGAAACCTGCGGCTGAGCACTGTTGTCTGCCCCGTTGCCGCCCGCGTTGGTTTCCTGGTCCGCCATTAATGCTGTCCTTACAAAATGTTGTGCTGAGCCGGAGCCGCTGGAGTATAGCGGCGTTTCAGGCCTGCGCGCCTAGCAGTCGCAATTATGGGGCGCAATGCCGCCGTCGTGCGTTGGGCGGTGTTGGAATATTTACGATAGAAGCACTATGTTGAGGCTCGTAGACACATAGGATCGAACGTTGACCGTAATCGTCATACTTGCCCTGGTTGCCTTGTTCATCGGCCTGCGCCTCTACAGCGTGCTTGGCGAACGCACCGGGCATGAGCAGCAGCCGATCCTCAAGCCAGCGGAATCCGATGCTCGCGCTGCGCCCCAGGTAACCCAGCCGGCAGTCGCCCAGCCGGCGCCCCCGGAAACCGGCGACATGGCCTTCGTGCCGACTGCAGGGCCGGGAGTTCGGGCGATTCTCGCGGCCGATTCCAGCTTTGACGTGGCACGCTTCCTCGAGGGTGCGAAATCCGCCTATCGGATGATCCTCGAAGCGTTCTGGAAGGGCGACGTCGATACGCTTCGCACTCACGTCGATGCACACGTCTATGATGCCTTCGCCGGTGCGGTCGAGCAGCGCAAGAGCGACGGGCTGACCCTCGACAACCGGCTGGTCACGATCGACCAGGCTGTCATTTCCGAAGCGACTCTCGAGCGGGGCGTGGCGATGGTTACCGTACGCTTCGAGGCCGACATCGCCGCCGTCACGCGCAACGCCGAAGGACAGGTCGTTGCCGGCTCGCTCAGCGATGCCGTGCAGACCCGCGATCTGTGGACCTTCCGCCGAGACACGAACTCGCGCGATCCCAACTGGCTGCTGATCGAGACCGACGAGGAAGAGTGAGGTTTGCTGCTCGAGCGTTCGCGCTCGCTTCCCTCGCGCTCGTCGCTGCCTGCGCTACCAAGCCGGTCACTCCGCCCGAGGTCCCTGCTGTCCCTGCACCTGCGCCGCCACCTCCGGGAATTCCGCCGGCGGTTCCTCCGGTTGCACCGGTCGGTCGCAATGCAGTCGAGACCGGCGTCAAGATCGAGCAGCCGCGTACGCTCAAACAGGAGGATGCGGCCAAAGCACTGGCCGCTTTCCGTACGAGCTGTCCGGCAGTTACGACCAGGAAAGATTCTTCAGGCCTGACGCAGCCCGCTGACTGGCAGCCTTTATGTGTGCAGGCAGCGAGCCTTGATCCGGGCTTTGCCCCCGGCTTTTTCTACTATGGATTCGACTGGCTTAAGGTCGGCGACGGCCGTGCCTTCGCGACGGGCTATTACGAGCCCGAGATCGAAGGATCGCGAACGCCGCTCCCCGGCTACACCCCGATCTACCGGTTGCCGGCGGACCTCGTCCGCTGCACCAAGGCCGATGGGACGACGGGCCGCGGCAGGATCGATCAGACCGGCGCGTGCGTGCTTTATTTCACGCGCGCCGAGGTCGAGGACGGAGCTCTTGCAGGCAGGGGGCTGGAACTTGCCTGGGCCAAGGACCCGGTCGAACTGTTCTTTCTCGAGATCCAGGGGTCGGGCCGCATTCGCTTCGATGACGGCACGGTGATGCGGGTCGGCTACGCCGGGCAAAACGGTCGCGATTATGTCGCGATTGGCAGGCTGCTGCGCGATCGCGGAATTCTGCCGCCCGGCGCCGCCAACATGCAGTCAATAAAGGACTGGATCCGCGCCAATCCCGATCAGGGTCGTGCCCTCATGCGGGAGAACCTGTCCTATGTCTTCTTCAAGGAGCTGACCGGTCCTGGACCGCTGGGGGCCCTCAACGTGCCGGTCACTCCGCGAAGTACCGTCGCGGCCGACCCGAACTACGTGCCGCTGGGGGCGCCGATCTACGTGTTGCGGGCCGACCGGCCCGAGATCGTCGGCCTGTGGGTTGCGCAGGATACCGGCGGCGCAATCAAGGGCCCGAACCGCTTCGATACCTTCTGGGGCGCAGGCGCGGATGCCGTCGCGACTGCCGGCGGCATGTCGGCTACCGGAGAAGCGCTGATCCTGGTGCCGAAGGGCACGGCTGCCCGTGCGCTCGCTCAGCCCTGAAGAAAAGGAGCTCTGGCAGCTCGTCGCCTCGACGATCCGCCCGCTGTCCCGAGACCAGCCAGCACCATTGCCGGTCGCGGAGAAGCCACGAGAAATCCTCGTCAAGCCGCGCGGGCGCATCCCGGCGCCGAAACAGCCGCCAGCAGTGCCAGCGAGGCGGGATTCCATTGCCGGCCGCACTCTCGACGGAAGCTGGGACAAGCGCCTCGGAGCAGGCGATGTCGCGCCCGACGCAGTCCTCGATCTTCACGGCATGAACCTCGATACGGCCTGGACAGCAATCGATCGGGCGCTCGAAAGGGCGACCATGCGGGGCGATCGGGTCTTGCTGCTTATCACCGGCCATCATCGCCCTGGTGATCCACCCGTGCAGCGCGGGCGTATCCGGGCTGCCGTTCACGACTGGCTCGCAGCATCGCGCCACGCGCCTCATATCGCTGCCGTCAGAGGTGCTCATCGGTGGCACGGTGGCGGCGGCAGCCTCTATCTCATTTTGAGACGACGCAAGCCGACGGCGCGATGACGGTTTCTTAACCTCGATTCATTACCGCGAGTGCGTAGGCGGGGACTTTCCGCGCGAGGCGCACCAGGCGAATGACTGCAGGCACGACCCAGAAGATCAGCAACGCGATCCTGTCGTGCACCGCGGGCGTTGCTTCCTTCCTCTTTTCGCTCGCGGCGCTCCTTTACCTGACGGAGTTCGACGAGAAGATCCTCGCGGCTCTAGTCGCGGGCGCCTTTTGCCTCTTGATCAGCTATGTCGCGGCCGAGCGGCCCAACAGCGAGAGTGCTCGGGCCTTGTCGGCGCTTAGCGAGCGCCTCCTCGCCGTCGAGGACGGCGATTTGGTTTCGCCTGCACCGCCAAGCGTCCAACAAAACATGCCCAAGCTAGCCGCCGCGGTGGACAGTCTGTTCGCCGAAGTGCGGGCGTCGATCGAGAATGCGCATGCGCTCGGCATGTACGATCCCGTGACGTCTCTTCCCAACAGGCTTCATTTCCGGTCCGAAGCGGACAAGTTGATGAGCGAGGTTCCCGATGGAACCTGCGCTGCGATGCTGTTCGTCGATCTCGATCGGTTCAAGATGGTCAACGACAGCCTTGGCCATGCCCGCGGCGACCAGCTGCTGATCATGGTCGCGAACCGCCTGAGGGTCGTCGTGAATGCCGAGTTCACCGGCAATGCCCGCGTCCGGCCGCTGCTCGCCCGTCTTGCCGGTGACGAATTCACGATCTTCTTCCCCGAGATCGAATCCGTTGGCGAGATCCAGCGTGTCGCGCGGCGGATCGTGCTCGCGATTTCGGAGCCTTTCGAGCTTAGTTCTCACAGCGTGGACATCGGTGCGTCCATCGGCATTGCCGTCTCGCCCGATCACGGAACGAGCATAGAAGCACTGATGCGTGCAGCGGACATTGCGATGTACCGGGCGAAGTCGTTGGGCGGGGGCCAACACTGCCTGTTCGATGCCCAGCTCGCTGCGGAGCACCAGCAGAAAATCGACATCGAGAAGGCTTTGACGGAAGCGATCCAGCGCGACGACTTCCTGCTCGCCTTTCAACCACAGATGAGCCTCATCACCGGCGAGATTGCGGGCGCCGAGGCTCTCCTTCGCTGGAACCACCCGCGCGATGGTATAAGACTTCCGGCAAGCTTCATTCCCATCGCCGAGCGCACCGGCCTCATCAGTGAGCTTGGAGACTGGGTCACCAGCGAGGTCGCTTCGACCCTTGCCGGGTGGCAGCGCGACGGTTTCCGCGGCCGTCTCGCCTTCAACATCAGCCCGCGGCAGGTCGAACGCCCCGACTTTTTCCTGAGGCTGCGCCAGACATTCTCAGATGCGGGCGTTGCGCTTTCCCTCGTTGAGCTGGAGTTCACCGAGAGCGCGGCCATGGAAGTAAGTGCGACCGTGCTGGAGGAAATCGCCGAGCTGCGTGCCGACGGCGCCAGGATCGCGATCGACGATTTCGGCACGGGCTATTCGAACCTTGCCCGGCTGCGGTCGATGCCCCTCGATCGCGTAAAGCTCGATCCTTCGCTGATCGCCGACATCGAGACGAGCGAGAAGGCGCGCGTAATCGTCCAGGCCGTGATCCAGCTGATCAAGGGCGTCGACTGCGAGATTGTCGCAGAGGCGGTAGAGACGGTCGCCCAGGCCGACATCCTGCGCGCCATGGGTTGCGAGATCGTCCAGGGCTTTGTTTTCGCCGAACCAATGTTCGAGCATGAATTCCTCGCGTGGACCACTAACGCCGGCGGTCGCGAAGCGAAGTCCGTCGCCTAGGCGAGCACCTTTCTGACGATGCGCTCGTAGATCCTCGACAAGGCACGGATATCCTCGAGCGAAGCACATTCTCCGACTTTGTGCATCGTCGCATTCGGCAGGCCGAAATCGACGACTGGGCAGAGCTGGATCAGGAAGCGCCCGTCGGACGTGCCGCCGCTGGTCGATAGCTCGGGCTTGTGTCCGGTCTCCTCCTCGATCGCATCGACGATCACGTCGTAGAGTTGCCCCGGGGGAGTGAGGAACGCTTCGCCCGAAATTCGCGCCGTTAGCTTGGAGCCCGGCGCCTCGCGCTGGGCGATCTCCTCGACAAGCTTCACAAGGTCAGTACCGCGTTGGAGATTGTTGAAGCGGATGTTCAACTGAGCGGTCGCCGTGCCCGGAATGAGGTTGCTGGCATTGGTCGGTGTCGAGATCGCCGTGAACTCAAGGTTCGACGGCGGAAATTGCTCCGTCCCATCGTCGAGGCGCAGCGCACCGAGCGCGGAGATCACGCGGGCGAGGGCAGGCACCGGGTTGGAAGCACGATGCGGGTAGGCAACATGGCCCTGAACGCCTGGCACCTCGATCCACATGTTTACTGATCCGCGGCGGCCGATCTTCACCGTGTCACCGAGCCGGTCGACCGACGTCGGTTCGCCGATCAGGATCATATCGGGGCGGACCTGTCGCTCGTTCAGCCAGTCGATGATCCGCGGCGTGCCGTATGTGGCATAGCCTTCCTCGTCGCCGGTAATGAGCAGAGACAAGGTTCCTGACGACGTGTCGAGCCGCGAGAGGGCTGCCACATAGGCGGCGACTGCGCTCTTCATGTCATTGGCGCCGCGGCCGACCAGCAGACCGTCGACGATCTCGGCGGCAAAGGGGTCGCCTTGCCAGCCTTCGCCTGCAGGGACGACGTCCAGATGACCCGCAAATCCGAAATGCGGTCTGCCCGCGCCGCGGATCGCGATCATATTCTCGGTCGGGCCGTCGGGCGCTTCCCCCATCACCCAACGGTGAACGGTGAATCCGAGCATCGCGAGCGCCCGTTCGAGAACGTCGAAAACTTCGCCTCGCGCAGGTGTGACGCTGGGGCAGCGGATGAGTGCAGAGCTAGCTCGACTGGATC
>Ga0207711_10004266_pt1 | contig 12216 bp, 9 predicted proteins | sample KBSS34metaG_FD_184401 | JGI IMG/M metagenome (GOLD analysis project Ga0207711, IMG submission 184401) | Switchgrass rhizosphere microbial communities from Kellogg Biological Station, Michigan, USA - KBS S3-4 metaG (SPAdes) (version 2) | ecosystem: Host-associated > Plants > Roots > Rhizosphere >...
ACGGATGACGGACAAGTCTTCGCGCATGTCGATTTTCTCGGCGAGGGCACCAAGGATTCGGCCGGCAAGCTCAGCAGTTTCCGCCGCGGCGTCACCCGCTACCCAATTCCGGGCTCTCAGGTCTTGCCCGTGACGACCGACGATCTCCGCGCCATCTTCGCGGCCAGCGATGAGCCGCACATCGAGATCGGCACGGTCTACCCGACCGACGACATCCGGGGCGCGCTCTATGTCGACCCGATGCTGTCGAAGCACTTCGCCGTCCTGGGATCGACCGGCACCGGCAAGTCGACCTCGGTCGCCCTGATCCTGCATCGCATCTCGCAGCTAAGCCCCGAAGGTCACATTGTGATGATCGACCCGCACGGCGAATATTCGGCGGCGTTCAAGGGTTGCGGCGAGCTGTTCAACGCCGACAACCTTCAGCTTCCCTATTGGCTGATGAACTTCGAGGAGCATTGCGAAGTGCTCCTGACGACCCACGGCCAGGATCGCCAGCGCGATGCCGACATCCTCGCCAAGTGCCTCCTGGCCTCCCGCACCAAGGGCAAGGACATGAGCCAATACGGCAAGGTGACGGTCGACAGCCCGATCCCCTACCTGCTCGCCGACCTCAATACGATCCTCGTCAACGAGATGGGCAAGCTCGAACGGGCCGGCGACACGCTTCCCTACCAGCGCCTGAAAACCAAGCTCGACGAGCTTCGCGTCGATCCGCGCTACACCTTCATGTTCTCCGGCATGCTGGTCTCGGATTCGATGCCGAGCCTGCTGGCCAAGCTATTCCGCCTGCCGAGCCACGGCCGGCCGATCTCGATCGTCGACGTTTCCGGCGTTCCATCCGAGGTCACCTCGGTCGTCGTGTCGGTGCTCGCCCGGATGGTGTTCGACTATGCGATCTGGTCGCGCACCGAAGCGCAGCGTCCGCTATTGCTCGTTTGCGAAGAGGCTCACCGTTACGTTCCGAAGGACGATGCCCAGGAGAACGGGCAGGCGGTCCGCCGTATCCTCGAGAGGATCGCGAAAGAGGGTCGTAAGTATGGTGTGAGCCTCGGCCTCATCACCCAGCGTCCGTCGGACCTTGCGGAGGGCGTGCTGTCGCAGTGCGGCACGATCATCTCCATGCGCTTGAACAACGACCGCGACCAAGCGTGCGTGCGCGCGGCGATGCCCGAAGGCGCCCGTGGCTTCCTCGATGCGATCCCCGCGCTGCGCAACCGCGAATGCATCGTCTGCGGCGAGGGCGTCGCGATCCCGATCCGCGTCCGCTTCGACGACCTCGAGCCGGAAAAACGGCCGGCATCGTCGGACCCGAGCTTCGCCCGCTTGTGGTGCGAGACCGGCGACGAAGAAGGAATCATTCAGCGCACGATCAAGCGCTGGCGCGGCCACGGGCGGTAAGCGCCAAGCCGCTCATTTCGGGCCGATTCCTGATGGATTGACGCTGGGACGGTGGTATAAGCCGCCGTCTCATGTACCACGATTATACCTATAAGGCGGTTCTCGCCTCCTCGCTCCGCGCGCAATGGGAGCTGGACGATATCCTGGCGCCCGACCAAGATCTCGATTTCTCGCGCAATTTCATGCCGGAAGCTTTATCGCGCACCGTCGCGGCGCCGGGGCTGGCGAATGATGACGAGCGGCGCATGCTCAACCACATCGTCGCCTACCAATATCTCTGCTATTTCGGATCGGTCGAAGAGTTCATCCTCCCGTTCCTCATGGACCACGCACGGCCGAGCTTGCGCGGCGACGACTATCGTGCGCGGGCGCTCCTCAATTTCGCGACTGAGGAAGCCAAGCACATCCATCTCTTCAACCGCTATCGCGAGGCGTTCGACCGCGGATTCCCATTCACCTGCCAGATGCTCGGTCCGCGCGAGGCGCTTGCGCAGAGGGTGCTCAGCCATCATCCGTTGGCGGTTGGACTGATCATCCTGATGATCGAGTGGATGACCCAGGCGCATTATCTGGGCTCGATCCGCGACGACGGCGAAATCGATCCCCTGTTCGAAAATCTGTTCAAGCATCACTGGATGGAAGAGGCGCAGCACGCCAAGCTCGACACGTTGATCGTCGATGCTTTGGCCGAGGGACGCGGCGAGCGCGAGCTCGCGCAAGTATCGAACGAATTCTTCCAGATCGCCGGATTCCTCGACAAGTCGCTGCAGGTCCAGGCGCGCTTCAACGTCGAAACGCTCGAGCGGGGACTCGGGCGAAAGATCGCCGAGCGGGAGGCCCTGATCGTCCAGCAATATCGTGCGGCGAGATGGACCTACCTCGGCTCCGGCCTAACTCACGAGCGGTTCAAGGCCACGTTGCAGGCGATTTCGCCAAAGATCGCCGCCCGTGTCGCCACGGTGACTACCCCCAGGCGCGCGGCGGCTGAAGCGCCGCTGTCCGCTCCCGCGGCCTAAGCTTTCTTCACGCCAACGCTGAGCAACGCCTTGAGTCGCGCCTTGACGGCGTTTGCCAGGCCGGTGTCCGCAACCTGCATGCTCGAAAACCGGACCGACAGCGGATTCACCGGGACGCCTTGCCGCAAGACCTCATAATGGAGGTGCGGTCCGGTCGAGAGACCCGAGGAGCCTACGTAGCCGATGACCTGGCCCTGGCGGACGAAACTGCCGGGTTGCGCGATGATCTCGCTCATGTGCGAATAGCTGCTGACGATGCCACCGCCGTGCGCAAGCTGCACCTGGCGGCCGTAGCCCCCCGCCCATGCCGCGCGAACCACCCGGCCGTCGGCGCTCGCCACGATCGGGCTGCCGAAGCTGGCGCCGAAATCGATGCCCGCATGAAATCGCGTGAAGTGCAGGATCGGGTGGTAGCGATAACCGAAGTATGACGTGATGTGGCCCGCGACCGGCCACGCCAGGCCCGTCGCGACGGACGTTGGGCGGCCGGCATTGGCGGCATCGATCCATTGGCCATGCCCGTTCGCGGTCCAGCGCACCAGCTGAAGATCCGGCGCCGCGGCGCGATCCAGTCCGGCGTAGAGCAACTCGCGATTGCGGCCCAGGATCAGGTCGAATCCGTCGAACTGTGAAACGTCGGCGCCAACGTCGATCTCGGTTGCCAGCGCTGCCAGATATTGGGCGGCCGTCTGGGGCGAGGCGCCGGCAGCGCGCAGCGACCAGTACAGGCCGTCGCCGACCCGACCGCGGACGCGGATTGGTCCCGGATTTTGGGGCGGTGCGGCCGGTTTGGGCGTCTCGATCGTAAACGGCGCCTTGCGTTGCGGAGCGAACTCGATCGGTTCCGCCGCATCCGTCGCCGTCATGCGCATCCCGGTCGCCCCGCCGCCGGACAAGGGCGCAACTGCGAGCGCATCCCACTGCGGTCGGTCATCCGCCATATCGGCGGGGTGCGGCAGGGACGCCCAGGCCACTCCGCTGCACAGCAGCGCCAGCACGCCCGCGACCGTCCAGCCGGGCCGCGCGAATGTCGGGCCGAGTGCGGCGGCGCGAGCGCGCGTTCGCCGGCCGAATGCCGGTGCAGGGCTGCGTGACGTCAACACGAGCACCGGTGTCGCGAATCGAGGTTAAAACTGACTTAAATCAGGGCTCCAAAGCCTTGCGTTCCCGTGGCGCGCTGCCACATTCATGACCATGGCGCCGCGTTCAGACGCTCCGGTCCGGGCCATCCTCGGGCCGACCAACACGGGGAAGACGTACCTCGCGATTGAGCGGATGTGCGGTCACTCGTCCGGCGTCATCGGTTTCCCGCTCAGGCTGCTTGCGCGCGAAGTGTACGACCGAGTCGTCGCGATGAAAGGCGAAAACCAGGTCGCGCTGCTGACCGGCGAGGAGCGAATCGTCCCGCCGCACGCACGTTATTTCCTGTGCACGGCGGAAAGCATGCCGGTGCCTGGCGGCGACATGCATCATGATGGCGAGTTGCAGCGCGACTTTGCTTTCGCCGCGATCGACGAGGCCCAGCTCGGTACCGACCCGGAGCGCGGGCACGTCTTTACTGATCGGATGCTTCGCGCCCGCGGCCGCGAGGAAACTTTGATTCTTGGTTCGAGTTCGCTGAAACCGATCATCCGCGAGCTTCTGCCCGAAGCCGAGATCGTCAGCCGGCCGCGATTTTCGACTTTGCGTTACGCCGGCAGCGTCAAGCTTTCGCGGCTCCCGCCCCGATCGGCCGTCGTCGCCTTCTCAGCCGAGCAGGTTTACGCGCTTGCCGAGATGCTCCGCCGGTTCCGCGGCGGCGCCGCGGTCGTGATGGGCGCGCTCTCTCCCGCAACGCGCAACGCGCAGGTCGCGATGTTCCAGCGCGGCGAGGTCGACTATCTCGTCGCCACCGACGCGATCGGAATGGGCCTCAACATGGACGTGACCCATGTTGCCTTCGCGGGCCTGGAAAAGTTCGACGGCCGGCGCGATCGCCGCCTGACCATCGCCGAGATGGCCCAGATCGCGGGCCGGGCCGGTCGCCACCAGAAAGACGGCAGCTTCGGTACGCTGGGCCTGGGTACGGGCGAAAGCGCGGCCTTCTCCGACGAGGAGATCGAGGCCATCGAGGAACATCGGTTCCGGCCGCTCGATACCGTCTACTGGCGCAACGCCGACCTCGACTTCACTGACGTCCGCGCGCTGATCGCCAGCCTCGAGTCGAAAAGCGGAGATTCCTTGCTGCGGCCGGCACCCGAAGCGATCGACCTCGCGGTGCTCAAACATATGGCCGAGGATCCGGCGGTCGCCGCGAAGCGTGGTGCTCAGGCGCGGCGCCTGTGGGCCGTGTGCGGATTGCCCGATTTTCGCAAAGTCGGACCCATGCACCACGCCCGCATGGTGCGGCGCCTGTTCAGTTACATCGGCGAAGGCGGCCACGTCCCCCACGAATGGTTCGCCGCGGAAGTCGCGCGGCTGGACAATATGGCCGGCGACATTGAGGCCCTTGCCGACCGGCTCGCCGGGATTCGCAGCTGGGCCTACATCGCTCATCGTGCAGACTGGCTGAAGGAACCGGCCAAATGGGCGGAGCGGACCCGCGAGGTTGAAGGCCGGTTGTCCGACGCGCTGCACGAGCGGCTGACCCAGCGGTTTGTCGATCGGCGGACGGCCGTTCTCGTCCGCGATATCGGCGCGCACGGTTCCGACGCCCTGCCGGTCACGGTTGCCGCCGATGGCGAAGTCAGCGTCGGACCCGAGCCGATCGGCCACCTTGCCGGCTTCGACTTTCGCGTCGACCCGAACGCCCGCCTGGCCGACAAAAGACTATTGCTTGCCGCCGCGGAACGACGGCTGGGGGAGGAGCTCGATCGTCGGGCGAATGCACTGATCGAGGCCGCGGACGAGGCATTTGCGCTGACCATCGATGAAAATGGCGGTCTGGCAGTGTCCTGGAACGACCAGCCGCTCGCCCGCCTCGCGCCCGGCCGATCGCTGCTCGAGCCGGCGCTACGCACCGCCCGAGCGCTTGATCGGCTGTCGGCCCAGAGCCGGGCCGCTTTGCGGGGTCGCCTAGAGACCTGGCTTGAATCGCAGATCTCACACCATCTGCGTCCGCTTATACGGCTTTCCGCCGCAGCGGGCGATCCAGCAAGCTCTTCCGGGGTGCGCGCGCTCTCGGCAATGCTGACCGACGCCGGCGGCGTTCTTCCACGCAAAGCCATGCTCGGTGCGATTTCGCACCTCGAACAGGCCGACAGGCACGCGCTCCATCGGCTGAAGGTTCGGCTTGGGCCGCTCGACGTTTATCTCCCGCCGCTGCTCAAGCCGGCCGCCCAATATTGGCGCGCTGCACTCATCGCGGTCCGCAGCAACTCACCCATGCCGATGCTGCCGCCCGCGAGTGCTGCAACACTGTCCGCGGACGTGGACTCGCGCGGTGCCGCGCTCGCCTATCGGCGGCTGGCCTCGGAATGGGTCCGCATCGACCTTGCCGACCGCCTCGCCGCCCATGCCCGCCACGTTCGCTCGTCGGGCGGCGACGATCCCGTCGACATGACGCTCGCGACCTCGCTCGGGCTCGGCGAGGAGGCGATCGCGCGTCTCATGGGCGAAATCGGCTTCACCCGCGCCGGCGACGCCTGGCATTGGCGCGGTCGCCGCGGCCATCGCCCCCAGCGGCCTGAAACGAGATCACACGCCTTTGCCGAGCTCGCCAAGCTCAAGCGGCCGAAGGCGCCGTGAGGATCGACCGCTATCTGCACTGCATCCGGCTGGTCAAAAGCCGTACCCTCGCGCAGATGGTCATCGCGACTGGCCATGTCCGGATCGACGGTCGCCGCGTGACCAAGCCGAGCGAGGAGGTGCGACTTGGCAACTCCGTCGCTCTCCCGCTGCGAGGCGAAGTGCGCATTCTCAAGGTCCTCGCAATTCCGCAGCGCCGAGGACCACCGGCCGAGGCTCGCAGTTGCTACGAGGAGTTGGTCCCGTCTGCCGGCAATTGACGGCGACGGCGCTCGCTCTTAGCCATTTGGGCGAAAAGGGAGCTGCCGACCCATGACCTATGTCGTCACCGACGCCTGCATCAAATGCAAATATATGGACTGCGTGGAAGTCTGTCCCGTCGATTGCTTCTATGAGGGCGAGGTGATGCTGGTCATCAATCCCAACGAGTGCATCGATTGCGGGGTGTGCGAACCCGAATGCCCGGCCGAGGCGATCCTGCCCGACACCGAGAGCGGGCTCGAGAAATGGCTCGAGCTCAACACGAACTTCTCGACCGAATGGCCCAACATCACCCGCAAGAAGGACAGTCCGGCCGACGCCGACGAGCACAAGGGCGAGGAGGGCAAATACGATAAATATTTCACGCCGGACGGCGGATCGGGCGACTGACAGAGATTTCCCGCCGAATCTTCCCGAAACATTTCGCCCCTGCCATAGTTTGTCGCACAAAACAGGGGACCGACCGATGCGCTATTTAATCGGCGTTGCACTAGCCGCCGGCCTTGCCGCTCCAACGATTGCCCAATCGCAGCCGGCCGGAAGCCAGCTTCCCAGCCCCGACGACATCGCGGCCCGAGACACGATGACTGTCGCGCTGGGGGCCGGGTACGTGCCCGATTACGAGGGCTCGGACGATTATCACCTCATCCCCGCGGCTGCGATTCGTGGGCGCTATCACGGCATCGCGTTCACGACGCGCGGCCTGCACCTTTACGTCGACGTCGCGCCGCGCGGCGACGGCACGATCGACTTCGAGGTCGGACCGATCATCGGCGCACGCCACGACAAGCGCAGCCACATCAAGGACGATGTGGTCGAGCTCCTGCCAAACACCAAGACCGCGATCGAGCTCGGGGCTTTCGCCGGAATGGGTTACAGCGGCTTGACCAATCCCTACGATCGCCTCAGCTTCCGGGTCGATCTGCTCCACGACGTCGGAAGCGCGCACAAATCCACGATCATCAGCCCGAGTGTCGAATTTTCAACGCCAGTGTCGCGCTCGACCTACTTTGGCGTGAACGCCGGCGCGGAGTTCGTAAGCAACAAGTTCGCCGATTATTATTACACCGTCACGCCCGCGGACACGCTAGCTACGGGCGGGATTCTCCCGGCTTTCGACGCCGATGGGGGAGTGAAGAACTGGAAGGTGGGTGCCCTCGTCAATCAGTCCCTGACTGGCGACCTGCTGCACGGCTTCTCCCTCTTCGGCCTCGCTCAATATTCCCACCTGTTGGGCGACTTCAAACGCTCGCCGATCGTGTCGGACCGCGGCAGCCCAAGCCAGTGGATGATCGCGGCCGGCGGCGCTTACACCTGGTAGGCTAAAGGATGCAGCCGCTGCGCGCGGCCCTGGCGTAACTCTCCAGGTCCGGAACGGCGGCCCCGTTCGACGCGAGATAGCGGTCGATGATTTCAGCGCAGCGCGGCTCGCGCCGGACCCAATGTCCCAGCCCGTGCAATGCAGCTTCCTGGCATGCGATCGAGTCCAGTGTGAGAATTCGCTCGAGGCAGCTTAGCTCGGCATCGTCGACCAGTGCGCGCTGTGGGTCGTCAGGATTGGCGAAGCCCGGGAAGCTTTCCCACCACATGTAGGTCACGGTGTTGATCGGGCGCCGCGTTTCCGTCGCGAGATGACCGAGCAAGGGTTCGCACCGGGGCGCGAGCACCGCCTCGAAGAATGTCGCGATCGCTGGCCACACCGCAGCCCGCTCTTCGGCAGGCGTCGCCGGATCTCGCATCCAGGGCTGGTCGCCCACGGCCATGGTGTCGATCAGGCCCGTCAGTCCCTGGGCGATCTGCGCGTCGCTGAAATATTGCAGCACTTCGGGCCCGTTCGCGAACAGCCGCGTCAGATAGGCAATGCCCGTGCGTGGCTCCGGCTCCCACCAGTCCGAATCGAGATCGAAATACCAGGGATTGCCGTGCATCCGGACGGCTTGGCCGAATTGGAACTCGACGAACTGCTCGAAGGTGAGGTCCGAGCGCGCGGCCATCAACGCCGCTTGAGCAGCTGCTCGACGATCAGGTCCGCCGCTTCATCGGCGCTGAGCTTGGTCGTGTCGATGTGGATCTCGGCATTTTCCGGAGCCTCGTACGGACTGTCGATGCCGGTGAAGTTCTTGAGCTCGCCCGCCCGGGCCTTGGCGTAAAGGCCCTTTACGTCGCGCTTCTCGGCCTCGGCCAAAGGCGTGTCGACGAACACCTCGATGAACTCGCCCTCAGGCAGCATGCGCCGTACCATGTGTCGCTCCGCGCGAAATGGCGAGATGAAGGCGGTCATAACGATGAGGCCGGCGTCAGCCATCAGCCGCGCGACCTCGCCGACCCGGCGGATGTTCTCGATGCGGTCGGCCTCGGTGAAGCCGAGATCGCGATTGAGCCCGTGGCGGATATTGTCGCCGTCGAGCAGGAACGTGTGGCGTCCGCGCGCGGCCAGCTTCTTTTCGACCAGGTTGGCGATAGTCGACTTGCCCGCGCCAGACAGTCCGGTGAACCACAGGACCGCCGGCTTCTGGCCCTTGATCGTCGCATGCGTCTCGCGGCTCACGTCGAGATGCTGGCGATGGACGTTCAGCGCCCGCCTCAGGGCGAAATGAAGCATTCCGCAGGCGACCGTGGCGTTCGTCAGCTTGTCGATGAGGATGAAGCCGCCGAGCGCCCGGTTCGGGCTCGATCCTTCGACCCCATAGGGTTCGAATACGATCTCGCGGTCAGTCGCGATCTCGACGACGCCGATGGCGTTGAGCGCCAGCGACTGCGCGGCGAGATGCTCGAGCGTGTTGACGTTGATCTCATACTTCGGCTGCTGGACCATGACCGTGACGCTCTGCGTCCCCAGCTTCATCCAATAGCCGCGGCCGGGCAGCAGCTCCTCGTCCGCCATCCACACCAGGGTCGCCTCGAACTGGTCGGAGACTTCGGGCGGGTCGGATGCGGCGACGATCACGTCTCCGCGCGAACAATCGACCTCGTCGGCCAGGGTCAGGGTTACGGACTCGCCGGCCACTGCGGCGTCGAGCTCGCCGTTCATCGTCACGACCTTGTCGATCCGTGTCACGCGGCCCGAGGGAAGGACGCGAACCTCGGCGCCCGGGCCGATCGCCCCGGCCGCGATTTGTCCCGAGAAGCCGCGGAAATTCTGGTCGGGCCGGTTGACCCATTGCACGGGCATGCGGAACGGCTTGGCCGCGTCAGCGGCCGCATCGAGCGGCACGGCGTCGAGATGTTCCAGCAGGCTCGGCCCTGTGTACCAGGACGTCGCCTCGCTGCGGCCCATCACATTGTCGCCGTTGAGGCCCGACACAGGGATCGCGGCCCAATCCTCGATCCCGATCCTGGAAGCAAAGGCGCGATAGTCCGCGCAGATCGCGTCGAATGCGCCTTGGTCGTAATCGACCAGATCCATCTTGTTGATCGCGAGCACGAAGCGACGGATGCCGACGAGCTGCGCGAGATAGGAATGGCGGCGCGTCTGGGTCAGCACCCCCTTTCGCGCGTCGACCAGAAGCACGGCGAGGTCGGCGGTCGACGCCCCCGTGACCATGTTGCGCGTATATTGCTCGTGCCCCGGCGTGTCGGCGACGATGAACTTGCGCTTGGCACTCGAAAAAAAGCGATAGGCGACGTCGATCGTGATGCCCTGTTCCCGCTCGGCCGACAGGCCGTCGACCAGCAGCGCGAAGTCGATTCTTTCGCCCTGCGTCCCGTGGCGCTTGCTGTCGCTTTCTAGCGCGGCGAGTTGATCGTCGAAGATCTGCTTCGATTCGTAGAGCAGCCGGCCGATCAGCGTCGACTTGCCGTCGTCGACGCTGCCGCAGGTGATGAAGCGCAAGAGCTCCTTTGCTTCCTGTTCGGCAAGCCAGGCGCGGACGTCGGTGCGAATGAGGTCTCGATCGGATTCGAGCGGTCGGGACATCAGAAATATCCCTCCTGCTTCTTCTTCTCCATCGACGCGCTGCCAGCGTCCTTGTCGATAACGCGACCCTGGCGCTCCGACGTTGTCGTCAGCAGCATTTCGGCCACAATTTCCTCGACGGTCGCCGCCTCGCTCTCAACCGCCCCCGACAGCGGATAACAGCCGAGCGTGCGGAAGCGGACCTTGCGCATGACGGCCGCTTCGCCGTCCAACGGAAAACGCTCGTCGTCTACCATCAGGATCAGCCCGTCGCGCTCGACCGTCGGCCGCTCGGCCGCGAAATAGAGCGGAACGATCTCGATCTTCTCGCGCAGTATGTATTGCCAGATGTCGAGCTCGGTCCAGTTCGACAGCGGGAAGACGCGGATGCTCTCCCCCTTCGCCTTGCGGACATTGTACAGCGACCAAAGCTCCGGCCGCTGCCGCTTCGGGTCCCAGCGATGATTGCGGTCGCGAAAGCTGAACACGCGTTCCTTGGCGCGGCTCTTCTCCTCGTCGCGCCGGGCGCCTCCGAACGCAGCGTCGAACCCATAAGTGTCGAGCGCCTGCTTTAGTCCTTCTGTCTTCCACATGTCGGTGTGGACGGGCCCATGGTCGAACGGGTTGATGCCCTTCGATTCCGCTTCAGGATTCTTGTAGACGATGAGCTTGATCGCCGGGTCCGCCGCGACTTTGTCGCGCAGCGCATACATGGCTTTGAACTTCCACGTCGTGTCGACGTGCAGCAGTGGAAACGGCAGCGGACTGGGGTGGAACGCCTTCCTCGCAAGATGCAGCATCACGGCCGAATCCTTGCCGATCGAATAGAGCATCACCGGGCGGTCGGCTTCAGCCACCGTCTCGCGCATGATGTGGATGCTCTCGGCTTCGAGCCGATCGAGATGCGTCAATGAGCGCACGGCTTTATCAGATCCCCGCTTCAACCAACCCGTCGCGCGTGCGCAAGCATCCGCGACGGGCGGTTCGAACGATCAGGCGTTTTCCTTGACCTTCGCCTTCGGTTTGGCCTTTGCCTTTGCGGCCGCCTTCGGCGACTTGCCATCGATCGCATCGACCAGCGGCTGCAGGCCTTCGCCATACTTCTTCCAGCGCTTGACCGACGTCTTATAGATCGGCTTGCGGACTTGGGCGACGCTAGCTGTCTTCACTGGACGATCCGACTTGTGGAAGTCGACGCACTTCGGGTCCCACGGCAGCCCGAGGAACTCGATCAGGCGTTTCGCCTCCTTTTCCGTGTCGGCGACGACATCTTCGTAGACGACCGTGGTCAAGAAACCTTCCGGAAGCACCTTCTGCCAGTGTTCCATCAGCTCGCGGTATTTGCCGTAATAGCGGCCGAGCTCGCCGAGGTCGTAGCTGTGCGGCATGTCGTCCTTGAACAGCTTGGTGAAGCCGGACAGGCAGGTATCGACCGGGTCGCGTTGCGTGTTGATCACCTTCGCCTTCGGGAACAACAGGTTGATGAATCCGAGGAAGAAATAGTTGGTTAGCAGCTTGTCGGTGACCTTCTTGGCCTTGCCGGCGCCCTTTTCCAGGGCCTGCTGGTAGTTCTTCGCGACGATGTCGAGCTGCGCGGGTGTGATCTTCGCCGCCATCTCCGGATATTTCGGAAGCGAGGGGAAGCGGTCGCGCAGCTGGCCCAGCGCACGGCTGAGATATTTCACTTCGCCGGCACCATAAATGTCCGGATGGCTCGACAGGATCTGCTCGACCAGCGTTGAGCCGGAGCGCGGCATCCCGACGATGAACACCGGACGGTCATCATCCAGGCCGGGGTACTTGCGGTTCTCGAACACTTCCTTCGGAAAGGCTTTCGCGATGCCTTCGAAGAAGCCGAACGTGTCCGATTCTTTATAGTCCAGCTGGGCGCGCTTCATCTTGCCGCCCTGGATGTAA
>Ga0207711_10004267_pt1 | contig 12214 bp, 6 predicted proteins | sample KBSS34metaG_FD_184401 | JGI IMG/M metagenome (GOLD analysis project Ga0207711, IMG submission 184401) | Switchgrass rhizosphere microbial communities from Kellogg Biological Station, Michigan, USA - KBS S3-4 metaG (SPAdes) (version 2) | ecosystem: Host-associated > Plants > Roots > Rhizosphere >...
CCTCGCTGCCGAAGTGGCTGGCTACCTGACGCCGTCGGCCTTCGATGAACACGTCGCCAAGGGCGACATCGTGCCAGCGGGTACGCCTGCCGCCATCCCGACCGGGACGCTGGAGCCGACCGGCTCGTACCTTGGGGGCACCACCGGCCCCGTTCAGATGCGTGACCCCGAGACCGGTGCGCTGTACGTCGATAAGAGCGGAGCCAGCCCCGACCACGTCCGCGAGGAGCATTACACCAACGACGTGTACGAGGCGGTGGGCGTCCCGGTCCCGCACCAGACCTTGCTCGATGTGGGGGGAAAGCCGGTTCAGCGAGCCCAGATGATTGAGGGCGGGCAGCGCCTCGACCGCTGGCTGGAGACGGCCACCGAGGAGGAGGCCGCTGCGGTCGAGAAGCAGTTGCAGCGTGGCTTCGCGTTGGACGCACTGCTGGCCAACTGGGATGTCGTCGGGATGGATGGCGACAACATCCTCGTCAAGGATGGTGTGCCCTACCGCATCGACAACGGCGGGTCGCTGCGCTTCCGCGCACAGGGTGGGCTGAAGGGCGAGCAGTTCGGGACTTCGGTCAGTGAACTCAACCGGATGCGCACCGGCAACGAGTGGCAGCGCCGGGTGTTCGGGACCATCACGCAGGGACAGGTCCGCCGACAGGTTCTCGAACTGGGCTACGTCATTGACGACATCAAGGCCGTGCTGCCGCCTGAACTGCGTGACACCATCCAAGCCCGTTACGACGACATGGTCCGCCAGACCGAGGGCATCACGCCGGACCCCTCCACCGGGCGCTTGTTCAAGCCACAGGCCGAGTTGCCCTCACGGCCCGCTCCGCTGGGTGAGTACGAACACGAACACATCGTCAAGTTCTACAACGACATGGCCACCGAAGCCAACGCGCAGGGCTTCAACGGGCGCTCGACGTGGACGGCTGACGAGATGCGGTCGGTCGCCAGCATGAGCCGCCAGTTTCAGGGGCGCGAGGGTGGCAAGGCAGCCAGCGCACTGGAGTTGCGCCGCCAGATGACCGACGTGCGCATGGCGGTCGGGCCCGGTGAGGGCATGGAGGAGTTCACCCCACTGTTCGACATCCTCAACCAGAAGCGGTACCGGGCCGAGAAGCAGCGGGTCATGGCTGCGAGTTCGACCTACCTGTACAAGGCACTGCGTGACCAACTCGGCATCGCCATCGAGCGCGGCGACCCGCTAGGCGTCGGGCTGTTCGATGGCGAGAACGCATCGGGCCTGTTCAGCGTGTCGCTGTTGGGCACACCCGAGAGGATGGACACGGCTGCCGACGTGCTGGCCTACGTCACCGGCCAGCCACGGGTGACTGGCTGGCGGCTGGGTCCTGCCGTGAGTGAAATCAAGGACCCTGCTGGGTACACCCCACGCGCCAGCATCTACATCCCGCCGTCGGACATCACCCCGCGCATGGCCGAGAAGGTGGCCGAGGCCATCGGCAAGGCGTGGCCGGAGGCCGGTGACCTGACTGCCGTTCGTGGGGCCAACGGTTCGTGGCACCTGCAACTCATCGACAGCACGGGTGAACTCTTCCCGCGTGTGGGGAAGACCGGCTTCGTGGACGAAGAGCGGTTGATGGACTTCATCTCCGACATCCTCACCAAGCCCGGCGGCGCGGGCGACATCGCTGACATCGAGAAGGCCGACCTCCAGATGGCCATGGAGTATGGTCACCTCACTGACGCATTGCCCACACATGGCTCCGATGGAAGGGTGGACTGGTATGCCTACGCCGACGACATCGCGGCGCGTTCTAAGGCGAGTGGAGCCCCAATCAGCGCTAGCGCCCTACGTGCTATTCGCTCCTCGTATCAACTCGAAGTCAAGGACGCCCTCCGTCGTGAAGCCCCCAAGCAGTACGACCGAGTCGTTGCCGACATCCCCGTCTCCGGTCGAAACCTCGAAGACCGCCGAGGCGGAGATGTCCTTGGCGTCACCAGCCCCGGAGCCGCAGCCAACGCCGCCATCCGAGGCTTCGCCAACGCCGACCCCCTGACCGGGCTGCACGAACTCATCCACGTCTTCAGCGTGTCGGGCGCTGACCCGTCGATGCGTGAGGCCATCAGCAAGGCGTTCGATGAGTACCACGTCGGCAACGACGCAGCCAAGCAGGCGAAGGTCGCCATCCTCCAGCAGAAGATTGCGAGTGCGACCAACCCCGGCGTGCGGACCCGGTTCCAGAATGACCTCGTCGCCTTGCAGCACGACCTCCAGACCCCGCATCCCACGGAGTGGGGCAAGGACCACGAGGAGTTCTTCGTCCATCTGGTGATGGACTGGATTGAGCGGGGCGTGCCGCAGAACCCGGACATGGCCAACGCCTTCGACCACTTCCGCAACTGGATTACCGTCACCAAGAAGAGCCTGACCAAGCCGGGCATGGTCCCACTCCAGACCTCCGACCAGATGGACGCCATGCTCAACCGGATGTTCAGCCGGACGGGCAGGGACACGGTGTCCTACTCGGTCGAGCAGCAGACGCTGCGGATGGCTGGCCAGCAGGTGTTGCGCGGAGCGTGGGACGAAGCCCATGCCACCCAGTTCTACAAGCGCGACCGCTCGATGGTCGAGCGCAGCATCAACCACCCCTACATCGGGCTCTATCCCGCCTCGTATATGTGGGGGAAAATCCTGCCCGAGATGCTGCGCTTCCTCGCACTCCGGCCCTTCGGCATGGAGACCCCGTTCCTCGCGTGGAACGTAGCGCGGGAGGTCAGCGACAGTGTCCGGGCTCAGGCCGAACTGGACCCCGGCTTCAAGGACTGGCTCGACGGCAACAAGGACGCCTTCATGCTGTTCTCGATGTTGTTCCCCGGCCTGCCTCACGACGTTCCGGCCAACGCCTCGCTGCCGGTGAGACGTATCGCTGAGCAGGGGCTGGAGAACCAGCAGAAGTACGCGATGGGCGTGAACCCTGCCGACGTGAAGGACATCGACTACGGCAAGGGGGCGCAGGACGCCATCCAGTACGCGGTTGGACCACTCGGTACCATCCGCACCGCCACTGAGGTGGCGAGCATGGGCGGCAATCTCGTTCGCTCCACCTTGGGGTCGGCGCAGGAAGTCTTCGCTGGTCAGCAGCCTTCCGAGAACATTCCCCTCAGGTAGTATCTTGCTCCCGTTGCCACCACATCTTGATGGTGCTGGTCGCAGCGGTGTATGGTGAGGTCTACCGAAGTGACCGAACAGTCTCAGCCGTCAGGGCAAGAGCCAGCCTCCCAGACCGAAGGGCAGCCCCCCGCTGAAGGGGCACCCGAACAGAACGGGACGCCGGGTCAGCCGCTCACGGCAGAGGAAGTCGAGAACCAGTGGAAGCACCGGGTCTCGCAGAAGGACCGGGCACACGCGGCAGCGGAACAGGCTCTCCGCGACGAGAACGACGCGCTGAAGCGCAGGCTTGAAGCGTCTCGTCCCCAGTCGAGTGGACAGTCAGCAAGTGGGGCCAACGACCCAGCAGTCGAAGACCTCAGGCAGCAACTGGAAGAGCAGCGCAGGGCTACGGCAGCCGCCGAGCAGGCTCGAACCATCGAGCAGCGGAAGGCCAAGTACCCCTCACTCGCACGGAATGTCGGAGACGCTGGCAGTGCCATCTTCACGACGGCTGATGAGGCCACCCTTGCGAGGCTGAACGCCCAGTTGGACGACGGTTCATCCGGCAGTGGCACGTTCGCTCCAACCTCTCCGCGTAAGGCGGCTCAGACCCCGGCCAAAACGCTGGGCGACATGAGCAAGGCGGAACTGGAACAGGAACTGCGCAGGAGCGTGGAGCGAGGCGACCTAAAGCGTCCTGAGTGACGCGAAAGGGACACACCTCGTGGAGCAGTTCTTCGGCGGTCTGGTAGACCGCACAACCGGTTGGGCTGAGTACCATCCGGCAAACGCCCGTGGGGCCAAGGGCTTCCTGCCCGGCTTCATGCTGGCACCGCACGCCAACACCGGTGGTCAGGATACCGCCGGTACGCTGGCCACCCCGCCCGGTGGTACGACCACCGCTCTCGGTACCGTCGGCGTGGCCTACGCAGGCACGCCGAACGCGACACCCGGCACCAACTTCGGTGCCATCGTCACGGCGCTGGTCATCAAGAACGTCGTGGAGAACCTGCGTGACAAGGCCATCGTCATGCAGGAGGGCCACTTCATCCGGGCGTCCTCGGTTCCCGGCACCAACCAGTTGCGCTACACCGCCTTCGCGGACATCGGTCCGGCGGAGACGCTGCTGGAAGGTGTCCCGCCACAGACCGAAGGTCTCCAGTGGGACACGCAGGAGTTCACCGGGTCGCAGAAGGGCAAGATTGTTGCCATCACCGACCTCGCTGAGCAGTTCAGCCCGTTCGAGTTGTACCGCATCGCGGCGGAGAAGATTGCGTGGAACGCAATCGACACCGCCGAGAAGGATGCTGTCGCTCTCGTGCAGGGTGCGAACGCTGGCGTCCCGGTCGTTGGTGTCACCGGCAACGCAGCGCAGTCCGTCGTCGCGGCGGTCGTGGCGCTGAAGTTGGCGGACGTGCCCACGTTCCCCGACGGGATGTACCACGCCCTCATCAACCCGAGCGAGGCGGCGGCGCTCATGAACCAGACCGGTGAGACCGGCTGGACGGACACGGTCAAGTACGCCAACGCGAAGGCGCTCCTGACCGGCGAACTCGGTCAACTCCGGGGCGTCCGGTTCATCGAGAGCAACCGCGTGTCGGGCTCGAAGACCGTCATCTTCGGGCCGGATGCCTTCGTCTGGGGTGACTACCAGACCATCCGTGCCTACCGGGTTGCACCCGGTGGCGACCATGCCGACCCGCTGGCCCAGCGTGGGCTCGTTGGCTGGAAGGGGATGTGGGGTCTGAAAATCAACGAGTTCACCGGCACCCCGGCGATGGGACCTGCCACGAACATCAAGGCTCAGCGCTTCGCGGTCGTTGACCTCACCACGTAGTCAGCAGGGGGCCGGGTGACTCACCTCCCCGGCCCCCAACTTCAGGAGGTCTGACTCGTGGCGTTTACCTCGCTGACGCGGGGCGAGATGCAGGCTGTTTTGGCGCGTGCATTGCGCGACCCATCCGGCAGCGTGTTCGCGCCCGCTACGCTCAACGACTTCATCAATCAGGCGATGTCCGACCTGTCGGCCTACCGCCCGAAGGAAGCCCGTGAGGTCATCGCGTGGCCGCTGCCTACCGATGTCCCGTTCTTCGATGACTTCACCACCGTCTGGAAGGTGGAGGTCCGCATCGTGGCGGACCCCAACGCCTACATCAGGACGCTGCTCATCCCGTACGGCGACAGCAGCGACAGTGGCGGCAACAGGGCGGGCTGGGACTTCTACGGTGGGACGCTGTACCTGCCACCGTTCTGGCTGACCCGCATCGGTGCCGCTGCCGCCAACCAGATTGCCGAGGTCTGGGTGTGGGGCTATCAGGACCACGACCTGCCGGACGACGACAACGATGTCCTCGACCTCGTTGATGTCACCGACTACAACTGCGTGCTGAACCACTGCAAGAGCCTCGGCTTTGAACTCCTCAACCACGACCGGGCGCTGTACCAGCAGTGGCTGGCTGCGACCAACAACACGGACGTGAGTGCAACCCAGTTGAGCGGGATGTCGAGCCTCGCGGAGGGTACCTTCCAGCGGCTGCGGGCCCGGAACACCAAGATGCGCCGCGTGCCGTCGGGCGACTATCTCGCAGTTCACTGAGGGGGTGAGGGCAAATGCTCGATGCCCCGGTTGAATACAACGGAGTCCAACTCAACACCGTCACCAACATCGGGCTGCCCGGCGGGGTCCGTGAGGGCTGCTTGCTCGAAGAGTTCGACTACGGTCGCTCGCAGGGCATGGGCTACACCGAGAAGCGCAGCCAAGACGACGGGCTCGACGCCAGTGACGTGTACATGGGGGCCCGCTACATCAGCCTCACCGGTGTGGTCTACGGGTCCACGCCCGGTGACCTGTTCGACCGGCTCCAGAGCGTGCGTACGGCGCTGACCCCGACCATCGCCTATGACATCAGCCAGCCCGACTACGGCTACATCCCACTGACCTTCAGCCTGCCGACCAAGGACGCGGCGTTCGAGTCACTGGCCTACCCCGGCACGTACGTCAAGGAACTGGAGTTCCGCGCACGGCCTGTCGGTCAGCCTCAGTTCAGCATCCGGCGGGACTCCGGCGGCTTCGCTGGTGGGGGCATGGATGGCGGCAATGCTGGCGAGAAGGGCGGCGCTGTCATGTGGCGGGCCTCACTGGAGTGCAAGGACCCCCGGATGTACGTCCGCCCTGACGTGTGGGTTCCATTCACCACCGCTCAGACCGGCCAGCCCATCATCAACCGTGGGGACTACCCGGCTCCGCTCGACATCCTGCTGGGGGTGACCTCGTCTGGTGCGACGGGTCGCATCGAAATCGATGTCGGTGGTGGGACCATCATCATCGCGTTGCCGTCACTGACCAACGCCGTGGTGCGCTACTCCGGCGAACTGAAAGTCCTCACCGTCCAGACCTCCGGTTCCATCATCGACACGCTGCGGATGGACCTGCTGACGTTCGCCACCAAGGACCACCCCAAGGTCCAGCCCCGCGACGGTGAGGTCTACAACATCCGGCTCTACAACAGCGTGGTCCTCGCCGCAGGCACGCGCCTGATGTACTCCGAGTCGTTCGCCTAGATGGCTGAGCAGTTCAGCATCCAGCCGACGAAGTTCAGCAACCTTCGACGGACGCGCTCCAGTACCGGCGCGTCTTGGAAGGACAACTGGACCCAGTCGCAGGGCGAAGAACACATGATTCAGGGTTTCGCTGACAACGACCTGTCGATGTACGAGACCCTGCTCCAGTTCACCTTCCCGTCGTGGGCCCCGGTCGATACGGTCCTGAAGGCGGAACTGCACGTCTTCACCGTTGCTGACCACGTCGGCGTCAAGGCCCAGAAGACCAGCGCCAAGGACAACCTGAAGGCCATCCGCAAGTCCAAGGCGTGGACCCCGACAGGCGGTGGCGAGAAACTGTGGAACGGCGCTCTGCCCGATGACGGCGTTGCCGGGTACGAAGACGAGCGGGCGTACGCCAAGGTCAGCGAGGTCACGCTCGCTCACAGCGTTCTCGTGATGACCAAGATGGTGATGGCGTGGGCACCGTCATCGGTCAAGAGCGCCTACGGTGCAGGCAAGAAGCACTCCAACTTCGGGATGGTGCTTCAGGTCTCGGGCACCACCAGCGTGGCCCACAAGGGCGAGACCGTGTTGGCCTCACCGAAGTACCACGATGCCAGCCTCCGGCCCTACCTCGTCGTCACCTACGAGCCGAAGGGCGGACCGGGACAGGTGGTGTTGGACGCACCGAACGGGACCATCCCGTCGGGCACTGACCAGTTCTTCACGGGTGACTACGAGCCGGGCCGGGCAGGCGACATCATCTCGAAGGTCACCATCAAGTTGACCTCACCAGCAGGGGTGCCGACGATACCGCCATGGGACCACTACGCCGACAGCAACGAAGTAGCGACATCGTCTTTCTCGGTCGCCGTCCCCGCATCGCTGAAATCAGGGATTACCTACACATGGTCCGCGATGGTGACCAACCAACGCAAGGAAGTGACCCCCTATCCAGCGGGGCTCTCGGTCAGACTGGCCTCTCCTCCACCATCCCTGACGGTCGTGGGCCCAACCGGAACGTTGGAGACCTTGGACTCGGCGCACTTCACGGGCCAGTACGTGGCGACCGTGGGGGCATACCGCGCTTCGGCGTGGGTCGTCCAGATGAGAACCCAACTCGCCAGCACCGACCCGACGTGGGGCGAAGACCTGTTGTGGGATACCGGCCTGATGACAGTTCCGCTCAGCGCAGCGGACCAGACACCGGCGGTGGCAACGGTTACCCAACTCCTCGACACGCTCTACGGGGGGCCGGGCCTCAACCCGGCGACGACGTACTCGTATCGGATGCGGGCACAGGACCAGTTCGGGAGCAGCAGCCCGTGGGCGTACAACCAGTTCACGACGGGGCTGGCGTACGTCCCACCAACCGACGACCAGCGACCCAACATGACCCGCTACGGGAAGCCACCCCCGTTCCGTATCCGTATCTTCGCGGTGGATACGACGAAGCGTCGGGCTCCGGGGAAACTCCTCGCGGAGTTGACCGACGCCGCCAACGTTGGGGCCTCTGAGTTCTACAACAGCGCCGGTGAGTTCTACTTCACCCTCCCGGTCACCCACCCGCAGGCTCCAGCCATCGAGCCGTACCAGTGCCACTACGCGCTGGAAATCCACACCGGTCAGGGCTGGGTGGGCAAGGCGTTCGGGCTCATCACCGACTTTGATGCCACCGATGACGAGGTCGTCTTCTACGGGCAGGACTATCTGGCCATCCTCGCCCGGATGGTGGAGGAACGGTTCAGTGCTGTCGATGCCGACCTGAGTACCGACAAGGGTGGCGGCAAGTACGACAACAAGACCGTCTCGCAGGTCGTCCTCGACCAACTCCAGCAGGAATACAACAAGCCCAACAGCCCACTCGGGTTCATCACCATCGCACCCGGCGACATCCCGGCGATGGCCGAGAAGGTCACGGTCTACTCCTCGTTCAAGCAGCGGCTGCCGTTCATCGCGGGTGTCATCGACAGCAGCCGGGCTGGCACCGGTCGGCGCACACGGCTGGTCTGTGAGCGCAAGGCCGACGGCACCTTCCGCTGGAGGGTGTTGCTCACACCGGGCTTGGATAGGCCGAACATCCGGCTGGAATACGGCGGCATCGTGCAGGGTTTCCGCACCGTTCCGTTCACCAACTGGGGCACGGCGGTCAACGCCCAAGGTCGCACGGTCACGGGCACCAAGGTGTACAGCGCACGGGCCACGGCACCCGGCATTGACGAGACCGTTTGGGGTCACTTCCCCACGGTCACGCTGTATCAGGACATCGATGACAGCAACGACCTCCAGCGCCGGGCTAATCAGGACGCAGCCAAGGTGGCCAAGGTCGGCAAGATGCTGGGCATCGGCATCCGGGTCGGGGCACTCGGGGTCAAGGACGGCTGGGACATCACCGACTCCATCCCCGTGGACATCGTCCGTGGTGTGGTGGATACCAACCGCTTCCACCCCGACCCGAAGGGCCTGTCGTACTGGACCATCTGGGGCTGGACGTGGAGTTCGTACCCCGATGGCCACACCAACATGGTCATGTCGTTGGCCCCACGCGAGGACACCTACCCGCCCAACCCGGACCTCATCCCGAGCGCCCCCATCCTGACCACGCCCGAGTGGCAGTTGGAGACGGTTCCTCCCACCGCTGCTGACGACGGCATCTACTGGCTGGACACCACCACCGGCAACGTCTACGAGAAGCAGGACGACGGCACGTGGCTGATGACCGCCTCGATGATGGGTCCGCCCGGTGAAGACGGAGTGCCCGGACCGCCGGGCGTAGACGGGCCACCCGGTCCAGAGGGACCTGAAGGGCCTGAAGGTCCCGTCGGTCCTGTTGGTCCTGTTGGTCCCACCGGCCCGCCCGGTCCATCGGCTGGCACCGACGCCACCATTCCCAGCGCACCGGCCCTGACCAGCGCCAACTTCACCAGTGCCGTGGCCACTGACGCCAACGGCCAGCCACTGGTGGAACTGCGGGCGACGGTCGTTCATCCCACGACCAACACCGATGCCAGCGCCATCACCGACCTGTTCGGGACACACGTCGAGTTCACCGGCGAGTACGACGAGAAGGCCAACCCGGCACCTGATGCGACCACGGTCCCCATCTGGACCAACGCAGCCATCGTGCTGGTGGGCGCGGGCTCGACTGTTGCTGTCCTGAAGGGCGTGGCCGGGAACAAGCCATACTGGGCACGAGCCCGGTCGCGTGACATCAGCGGGCACGTTGGTGCATACAGCGCACCGGTTGCCTTCACCACCTCGCTCAAAGACACGACGGCACCGTCAGTGCCGAGCGGTGTCACCGCTGTCCCCGGCTTCAAGGCCGTTGGTCTCACGTGGCAAGCGTCGAGTGCCAGCGACCTGATGTTCAACGAGGTGCGCTACGCACCTGAACTCACGCCCGGCGCACCTGACATCGCCGCCGTGTCATGGTCACCGCCCGCCCTGCGTGTGCGCACGAACAGCGTTGTCATCACCGGGCTGCCCGTCCCTGACCCGGCCAAGCCCTTCTACTTCCAAGTCCGGGCAGTGGACCAGTCGGGCAACGTGGCCACATCTGGTACGGACTCGACAGCAGTGGATTACCTCGCCAACCCGGAGGCTGGCTGGTCACCGCTGGTGAGCGCAACACCAACGCTGGTCGGGGCCGAGGACATGGCGTTCGACACGGTGGTCACGAACTTCCTGACCAGCGGTGAGATTTCCGCCGGGATGATTACGTCCGGCACCCTCATCGTTGACCCCACCGGTGACTACGCCGACGGCATCGAGGTCTGGCTGAACCGAGGTCTCGCCAACGCGGTGCGCATCGGCGTCTGGGATGAGACCGGGCTGTACATCGGGAAGAACGTCGGTGGCCTGCCCGACGACCTGACCCACTCGGACTACATTCGTATCACCGATGCCGGGCTGACGGTCTACCTTCAGGGCGTCCCGCAGGCAGCCATCACGCCTGCTGGCATCAACGCCACGGCCATCAACTTCGGCTCACTACCCGGTGGGATGAACCTCGTGCAGAACTCCTCCTTCGAGTTGGCTCCGTTCTCCACTGCTGTCCAGAACCCGAAGACGTGGACGGTGGCGGCTGACTGGACCGGCAGCCAGCAAGCGAACACGAACGTCACCAGCGGGGCCGGTGCCCTCAACGCCACCGGGACCACGTACTGATGGCGACCGCGACGTGGACCGCAAACAAGGACACCACCACTGCCGACAACGGCACGTCGCTGGGTGCCGGTGCCCAGAACTACCTGCCCATCGGCAACTACTCGGGCTACAACTATCGGGCGCTAATCGCGTTCGCCTACTCGTTCGCGGGCATCATCTCCATCGAGAGCGCCATCCTGCATATGCGGGTGTCCGACCAAAACAAGGTCGCCTTCGGGTCCGACCCGGACATCGACTTCTACCGGCTGACCTCTGCCTTCACTGAGGGCAGCGCGACCAGTCTGTCAGCAAGCAACGCGACGACACGTGCAAACGAGCCCGGCACGGGCGCACACGCAGGACCGTTCGACGTGTCCACCACGCAGAACGCTTGGGTCACGTTCGACATCACGAACATCCTCCAGAATGCGCTCAGCCTTGGTGTGTTCTACGGCCTGAGCGTTCGGCCCAACACCAACGCCACGAGCGACGTGACCGAGTTCTGGTCCCGCGAGAGCGGCGGTGCGCCCTACATCGTCGTCACCTACACGACGAACCGTGCGCCGAATGTGCCGACCGTCTCCAGCCCGGACGTTGCCAACGGCGGGCTCGTTGGTACCACCACCCCGACCCTCAACGTCAACATGACCGACCCCGATGGCGATGCCATCAACCAGTTCAACTGGCAGATTGACGATAACTCCGACTTCTCCTCACCCATTCAGGATGTGTACAGCGGGTCGCCGGTCGGGCCAGCGGCATCACGGTCGGGGTTGTCCCGGCTGCCCTGTCTCGTGGTGGGACCTACTACTTCAGGGCACGGGCTGCCGATGTCTCGGTCTGGGGCAACTGGTCCACCACCTTTCAGTTCAAGGTCGCGTCGTTCCCGACCCTGATTGTCAGCGAGCCGTCTGGTGCCGGGCGTCTGGCCCGCATCCAGTACGACGCGGGCTCCGGCTGGGTCAGCCCACGGATGCTGGTCAACTGGGCGATGACCTGCCCTGACGGCGGGTCACAGGCGACATGGCGAGTCGAGGTCAACAACGATGCGTCCGGTGCGCCGGGCTCCAGTCTCAATGACGCAACGGCCAACGACACGACCGCCGCTCGCATCGTTCCGGCCACCCTGACCGAGGGCGCGTACTACCACGTCCGGGTCAGCGCGACTTGCTCTCACGGACTGACCACGGTCTTCGGGTTCATCCGGGTGCGCGTCCGCTGGGGCATGGCTGCCTACGTGTTCGACATGGGTGCGACTGCTATCGGGTCGCTTGCCCTCACCACCCTCGATGCCACCGATTCCACCAACGGCGGACAGGGCAAGGCCGTCATCGAATACATGACCGCTGCTGCGGCGGGCCTTCCTGCCACATGGAGCGGGACGGTCGGCGGGGCGGGGCTGGCCCGCTACTT
>Ga0207711_10004270_pt1 | contig 12212 bp, 10 predicted proteins | sample KBSS34metaG_FD_184401 | JGI IMG/M metagenome (GOLD analysis project Ga0207711, IMG submission 184401) | Switchgrass rhizosphere microbial communities from Kellogg Biological Station, Michigan, USA - KBS S3-4 metaG (SPAdes) (version 2) | ecosystem: Host-associated > Plants > Roots > Rhizosphere...
TGGAGGTCGCCGGAATTCGACACGCGAAGAACGACGCGATCAAGATAAGGCAGTTGCAGCGCTACTTTCGCGAGACGCCCGGCGTCGGGGCCGGTCACCACGATCTCGGCGGCCCGCAGCCGCAGGTCGAGGGCGTTGAGCAGCGCGACATGACCGGACAGATTGCGCTCCGCGCCTGAAAGAACTGTTTCGATCAAGCGATCTGCCTGCGCGCGCCATTTGTGGTCGCCGGAAAGCATTGCGAGTCTGACCAGATTTTGTGCAGCCACCGAGTTTGGATTCGGCGTGGCGTCGTCCTGGGTCGAATGCGGCCGCAGCACCAGGTCATCTGCATCGTCAGAGGAAAGATAATAGGCACCGGTCTCGGCGTCGGCGTAGTGCTTGTCGAAAGAATTCTGCCACGCGAGGGCCTTCTCGAGATAACTGCGCTCGCCGGTCGCTTCGTAAAGCGACAGGGCGGCCCGAATCATGGTTGCGAAATCGGAAGCAAGACCGGGGAAGAGCAACTTTCCCTCGCGCCAGGAGTGGCCGAGGCGATCGCCTTTGGTCATTGATCGTGCAACGAAATCGAACGCGCGCCGGGCCATCGTGAGCCAGTCTGGGTCGTCCATAATAAGCGCCGAATTGACGAGAGCCGCGATCATCAGCCCGTTCCAGTCAGCCAAAACTTTGTCGTCAAGCCCGGGGCGGATGCGCGTCTCGCGCACCGCAAGCAACTTCGCGCGCAGCTGTGTCAGGCGTTTTTCATCCTCGGCAATACGGTCGAGGCCAGCGAGGCGGTTAAGGATGCTATGGCCTTCAAAATTTCCGTCGGGCGTCACGTCGTAGTGCCGTGCAAAATATTCGCCGTCGGTTTCGCCGAGGGTTTTGATCACTTCGTCGTACGACCAGACGTAGAATTTGCCTTCTTCACCGTCGGAGTCGGCATCAAGCGAGGCAAAAAAAGCGCTCTCGCCGCCAGTCATTTCGCGGTTGAGCCACGCGACAGTTTCTCGCGCGCGCTGGGCAAACAAAGGATCTTTGCTGCGCTGCCAGGCCAGTGACAGCAACTCGAGCAGCTGGGCGTTGTCGTAGAGCATTTTTTCGAAATGCGGGACCAGCCAACGCTCGTCCACGGAGTAGCGCGAGAAGCCCCCGCCCAGATGGTCGTAGATCCCCCCCTCGCACATGCGAGCGAGGGTGTGGTCGACGGTTTCGAAAAACCGTGCGTCTTTGGTGCGTAGGCCGGCGCGCCAGAGCATTTCGAGGATTGCGGGCTGCGGAAACTTGGGAGCGCCGCGCAAACCGCCGTTGACCTGGTCGAACATGTTGCCGACCTGCATGGCGGCCGCATCAAGCTCCTTCAGGCCCGTCGTAACTTTGTCTGCCGGTCTTGCCTTCTCGGCGAGCCGGGACAAGAGCGCGGCGCGGTTCTGCTCGATCCGGCTGGGCTCCTCTCTGAACAGCCGGGCCACTTCGCGCAGAACATCGACGAAGGCTGGCCGGCCGAAGCGCGATTCTTTCGGGAAATATGTACCGCCCCAGACCGGCTCTGCCTTCGAGGTCAGGAACATCGTCAGAGGCCAACCGCCCTGCTCTCCCAGCAGATGCAATGCGCTCATATAAATCTGATCGATGTCGGGACGCTCTTCGCGATCGACCTTGATGTTGACGAACAGCTCGTTCATCACGTGCGCGGTCGCCGCATCCTCAAAGGACTCGTGCGCCATGACATGGCACCAGTGGCAGGCGGCGTAGCCGACCGACAGCAGGATTGGCTTATTCGTACGCTTGGCCTCCTGCAGCGCTTCCGGCCCCCAGCTCCACCAGTCGACCGGATTATGCTTGTGTTGAAGAAGGTAAGGCGACGTCGCCTGAGCAAGGCGATTCACATGAGCGGCGTTGTGAGGAAAAGACATTGCCCGAACCTAGCGTGATTTGACGCTGGCGGGAAACGGTCTCCGCCGTGGCGCGTCGACTATAGAACAGCGCCCTTGGTTGAATCGTTCCTGCCGCGCACGATTACCGCCTCATGGCAATATTGCAAAAGCTCGTGCAGGAAACCCGAGCCCGTTGCGGACCTTCGGCCAGGTCACGACGATCAGTGCACCTTTCGGCGGCACCTTGTCGAGATTGGCCATGACTTCGATTTGATAGTGGCCATGTTGAAGGATATAGGTCTCGGATTCCATCTTGTCGGTCGTGTCGGTGTCGAGAGACTCGTGTCCTGTTGCCACGGCGCCGCGCTGTTCATAGAGAAACTTGATTGTCTCGAATGACCAGGCAGGAAATGGAGCGCGCTTGAATCGCTCGGGATCGGTGTCCCAATCTTTGTACATGTCAGTTCGCAGTGCCACGAATGATCCACGCGGAATGCGCCCGTGCTTTTGCTCCCAGGCACGCAAATCGGCGACAGAAAACGCGTGGTTCGGATCCTTCTGCAGATAAGGCGTTGCATCCAGCACGACCAACGGCAGAATCATCTGTTTGAGGGGGATCGCATCCATGGTGATCCCGTTTTCGTCGAAATGCGCGGGCGGATCGACGTGGGTGCCGTACTGGCCGACGAACTCGTAGAGCGTTGTGCGGAAGCCGTCTTCTTGGATGGTGTAGGGGCGCTGTGTCTTCGGGTCGGCTGCGGGTGTCATTTTCGCCTGGCCGAAGCCGGACCACACGGGGGACCGCGGGTCGAAGCTGTGCGTGAGATCAACGAAACGCTTTGACGCAATTACGCGGTACGCGCGAGCGAGATCGTTGTCGGTTGCGGCCAAAGACGGGGCAAAACTTGCGATCAGAATCGCCGGCAGGAGCGTGAAAAGGCGGAAACTCGGTGTCATGTCGCCTCCCCAATAGTTCGTGAATTTGCACGATCATATCGCGGGCGGCGGGATCGCGGCGTGGGATTTTCATGAGGCCCTGGAAGAGCCGCGCTGCGACGTTTCACAGCCTGTGCCAACGTTATCGGGGCTTGACCCCCGCCCTCTCTCAGCGCTTCCGTGCGCTGCGATGTCGAATGCAACGCGCGAAACCATTTACGCACTGTCGTCCGGACGTCCGCCGGCCGCTATTGCAGTTGTGCGTATTTCAGGGCCGCGTGCCGGCGTTGCGCTCAAAGCGCTCATGGGCAGGATTCCTGATCCGCGCAAGGCTGCGCTTGCACGCATCCGTGGACGCGATGGCGAGATCGTCGATCAGGCACTGGCGCTCTGGTTTCCAGGGCCGCAAAGCGAAACCGGCGAGGATGTAGCGGAGCTTCAGCTGCATGGCGGCCACGCCGTCGTCGCCGCGGTTTTTGCGGCACTGTCGCAAATCGACGGTTTGCGTATGGCGGAAGCGGGCGAATTCACCCGTCGGGCTTTTGAGAACGGCAAGCTTGATCTTACAGCAGTGGAAGGCCTTGCCGACCTGGTGATGGCCGAGACGGAAGGACAACGGCGCCAGGCTTTTCGGCAGATGGCTGGGGCGTTGAGGGACCGATCCGAAACCTGGCGAACGCAGCTGATCCAGGCGCTTGCTCTCGTTGAGGCACGCATTGATTTTTCAGATGAGGCCGACGTGCCTCAGGATCTTGTGACGCCGGCGTTGCAGATTGCCCGGTCGCTCGAAGGCGACATTGCGTCAGTGCTTGCTGAGGGCAACCGCGGGGAGCGCCTGCGCGAAGGATTTTTCGTGGCTATTGCGGGTCCGCCGAATGCCGGCAAATCGACGCTTCTCAATCGGATTGCGAAGCGCGAGGCAGCGATCGTGTCGCCTTATCCCGGGACAACGCGCGACGTGATCGAGGTGCATCTCAATCTTGATGGATTGCCGGTCACGCTGCTCGATACGGCGGGCATTCGCGAGACTGACGATCCGGTAGAGATTGAAGGCGTGCGCCGCGCACGCGAGCGCGCAACGGCCGCCGACCTGATCCTGTGGGTCGTCGAGGCGGGAGACGCGTTGGGGCAGGATGAAGTGGGAAACGCGCTGTGGTCGCGTGACAAGAGTGAAAGTTCGGCACTCTCTCACGGCGCCGGCGTTGGAATTCCCGCACGCCCTTTCGGAGACAGCGAGGCTGGCCGCGTCACTCGCCTCTCGTCCAACGAAAGCGGGCCTTCGCTTACGGGGAGCGGGCGCACGCCGGTCTGGCTCATCCGAAATAAAATCGATTTGCATCAGAGTCTTAGGCAAAGAAATGAACCGAATGTACAAAGCAAAGGAAAAAGTGAACGAGAAGTTCGGGTTAATAAGTCCCTAAAAAATATGGCTAACAAAACCTTAGCGGAAAAGAATGAAATCGAATTCACATTTAATGAATCGGAGTTCGATATTTCGGCGAAGACCGGTGAAGGTTTCGACCTGTTGTTGAACGCGCTCGCGCGACAAGCTGGAAAATATTTGGCGGGCGCCGAGAGCGCGTTGGTGACGCGTGAACGTCACCGTCGCGCGCTGCAGGATACGCTGGCCGCCCTGCGCCGCGCCCTGGCTCCAGACCTTTCGAGCCGTGAGGACCTTGTCGCCGAGGAATTACGGCTCGCCGCGCGCGCGTTGGGCCGCCTCACCGGCCGCGTCGGCGTTGACGACGTCCTTGACGTTATTTTCCGAGACTTCTGCATCGGAAAATGAGGGGTGTGGATAACTATGGGGATTTTGTCCGTCTAATGGGTATCAACGGGCTGTATAAGGACCCATGTTTTCCACAGGGGCTGTGGGTCAATGAGAGATCCCAGATGGGTTCGTTTCGAACGCTTGTGCAATGTTTCACGTGAAACATTTTCATTAAATTCAATGATTTTGACCCCTCCCCGCGCCTCCGCTAGAACGCGCCATCCGAGGTTTTGATGGCCTATCAATTCGACGTCGTTGTGATTGGCGGCGGCCACGCCGGCTGTGAAGCCGCGGCAGCGGCGGCCCGTATGGGGGCGAAAACGGCCCTCGTAACCCACCGATTTGGCACCATTGGCGCCATGTCCTGTAATCCCGCGATTGGAGGGCTTGGAAAAGGCCATCTGGTCCGGGAAATCGACGCTATGGACGGCCTTATGGCCCGAATCGCCGATCTCGGCGGCATCCAGTTTCGCGTCCTCAATCGCCGAAAAGGTCCCGCGGTGCGCGGCCCTAGGGCCCAGGCCGACCGGAAACTCTATGCCCGTGCCATGAAGGCTGCGATCGGGTCTATGCCGAACCTCGAAATACTCGAGGCAGAAGCCGACGATCTTCTGATCAAGTCAGGGCGCGCAAGCGGTGTCCGGCTTGCGGATGGCCGTGAAATTGCAGTTGGTGCGGTCGTTCTCACGACCGGCACATTTTTGCGCGGCCTCATTCACATCGGCGAAAGACAAATTCCCGCCGGACGCGTCGGCGAAGCGCCCGCGATAGGTCTTTCGCGCACGCTGGAAAATCTCGGAGTCGCGCTTGGCCGCTTGAAGACTGGAACGCCACCACGCCTCGACGGCCGGACAATTGATTGGTCCGCACTTGAAATGCAGCCGGGCGACAATCCACCCGAGCCGTTTTCAATTTTCACCACGCAAATCGAAAATCCGCAGATCGAATGCGGAATCACGCGTACCTCCGAATCCACGCACAAAATCATCCGCGAGAACGTTCATCGTTCGCCGATGTATTCGGGACAGATCGCAAGCCGTGGTCCGCGTTACTGTCCGTCGATCGAAGACAAGATCGTGAAGTTCGGCGAGCGCAACGGCCACCAAATTTTTCTGGAGCCGGAAGGTCTCGACGATCACACCGTTTATCCAAACGGAATTTCGACATCGCTTCCCGAAGACGTCCAGCAAGCGCTCGTCGTAACAATTCCCGGACTGACAAACGCACGCATCATTCGTCCTGGCTATGCGATCGAATACGACTACGTCGATCCGCGCGAACTCGCGCCAACACTTCAGACCAAAAAACTCCGCGGGTTATTTCTCGCAGGTCAGATCAACGGCACTACAGGCTATGAAGAAGCTGCGGCACAAGGACTTCTTGCAGGTCTCAACGCGGCGGCTTTGGCGGGCGAGGGCGACGAAATCATCATCGATCGCGCGCAAGCGTATCTCGGCGTAATGATCGACGATCTCGTGACGCGTGGTGTAAGCGAACCGTATCGCATGTTCACATCGCGCGCTGAGTATCGATTGCAGTTGCGCGCCGACAATGCCGACCAGCGCTTGACTGACAAGGGGATAGCGATCGGCTGCGTTGGCGCCGAACGTGCACGCATGCACCAAGAAAACAATTCGGCGTTGAACGATGCGCGCGAATTTGCAAAATCAGTTTCACTCACACCGAAGGAGGCAGAACGCCACGGCCTTTCGTTGAACAAAGACGGTCAGCGGCGTACGGCATTCGAACTGTTGTCGTATCCGAATGTGACGATCACAGACCTCGCCAAAATCTGGCCGCGCTTTCGCGCGCTCGCACCGAAGATCGCCGAGCAGATCGAGATCGATGCGAAGTACGATGTTTATCTTTCGCGCCAGGCGGCGGATATCGCAGCATATCGGCGCGACGAAAGCTTCGAGCTGCCGGACGATTTCGACTACGGGACGCTGCCCGGGCTCTCAAATGAAATGAAGCAGAAATTGCAAGTTCACCGACCGCGCACCATCGGGCAAGCAGGCCGCATCGACGGCGTCACGCCGGCGGCGCTCACATTGCTTGTGGCGCATGTCCGGCGCGCCAAAAAAGCTTCAGCGAAACTGGCGTGAGCAAAAGCGGGCAGGGCGCTCGAGATCTCTCTGCCGACAAAGGACGTGCGCTCGCCCTGTTTCCTGTTTCACGTGAAACGCAAGATCGCCTCGACCGATTCGTCGAAACCCTGTTGCGATGGCAAGACAGGCTGAACCTGATCGCAAATTCGACGATCGGTGAAATCTGGACACGCCACGTCGCCGACTCGCTCCAGCTGTTGCCGCTGGCGCCACAGGCGCGAACCTGGGTCGATCTTGGATCCGGCGGGGGCTTCCCGGGCATGGTGATCGCCTGCGCGCTTGCTGACGAGGTGGGGACGCGCGTCCATCTTATTGAAAGCAATGGGAAAAAGGCCGCATTCCTGCGAGAGGCGGTGAGGGCGACCGGGACGCCGGCTGTCGTGCATGCGATTCGCGCGGAGAAATTTGGGGAAAGCTGTGCAGAACCCGTCGATGCTGTCACCGCGCGCGCCCTGGCCCCATTGAAAACACTGTGTGATCAGTCGTTTCCTTTCATTTCGCGGGGTGCGATCGGACTCTTTCCCAAGGGTCAAGATGTAGACGTTGAATTGACCGGAGCCGCTAAATATTGGAGACTCGAAGCCTCAAAAGTGCCCAGTAAGACCAGTCCCGAAGGTTCGATCGTCCTGATTCGCGGTCTCGAGGCTCGATAGAGCGTCAGATCAGGCGGGGGGCGGATTCGGGGGCCTGCGAAGCCGCCGGCCCATCAACGGAAAGCTGCCATGACCGAGAGCTCTCCTTCAAATCAGCCCGCCGATACGCCGGTCGTCGCCTTCGGCAAGCCGGCCGTCAAATCAGATGCCGCCCGACCGCGGGTGCTCGGGATTGCCAACCAGAAAGGTGGGGTCGGCAAGACCACGACCGCAATCAACCTTGGTACAGCGCTGGCCGCCATCGGCGAGCATGTGCTGATCGTGGACCTCGATCCGCAGGGCAATGCGTCAACGGGCCTCGGCATCGAACGCAAATCGCGCCGGACATCGACCTACGACGTGTTGACCGGCGCCGCGCCGATGCGCGATGCGGTCCTGCAGACGGCAGTGCCACAACTTTATATTGCGCCGTCGACGCTCGATCTGTCCGGTCTCGAACTTGAGATTGGCCAACAGCGCGACCGGGCGTTCCGCCTGCGCAATGCGCTTCGCCAGCTCAACACCGGCGCGCGCCCCTACGATTTCACTTATGTGCTCGTCGACTGTCCGCCATCGCTCAACCTGCTGACAGTCAACGCGATGGCGGCCGCGGATTCGATTCTCGTACCGCTGCAGTGCGAGTTCTTCGCGCTCGAAGGCCTGTCGCAGCTTTTGAAAACCGTCGAGCAAGTCAAGACCACTCTTAATCCGACACTGTCGATCCACGGCATCGTGCTGACGATGTATGACTCGCGCAACAATCTCTCCAACCAGGTTGTCGCCGATGTGCGCCAATTTATGGGCAACAAAGTCTATGAGACTATAATCCCACGTAACGTGCGCATCTCGGAAGCGCCGTCTTACGGCAAGCCGGTGCTCGTCTACGACCTTAAATGCGTCGGCAGCGAAGCCTATCTGCGTCTTGCGACCGAAATCATCCAGCGAGAGAAGGCTTTGAAGGCCGGGTAGTGCGCGATCGTGCGCGCACTGGAATGGTCAACAAACGCGGAAAGGGATAGCGTGGCACGGAATTCAGGAGCGGCGATGGCAGATCACTCGCGATTGGGACGCGGTCTCGCTGCGCTGATCGGCGATGTCGGTGACGAAACCCCCCTTGCCGACAGCGGGCGTAAACCTCGTCGCGCACCGATCGAAAATCTGCAACCCAATCCGCGCAATCCAAGACGGCTGTTCACCGATGATGAGCTCGATGAACTCGCCGCATCAATCCGCGAGCGCGGCATTATCCAACCGATTGTCGTTCGCGCGCTTAAGGGCGACAACTTCGAGATCATCGCCGGCGAGCGGCGATGGCGCGCAGCGCAACGCGCGGGACTACACGACGTCCCTATTGCAGTCGTCGAAGCGAATGATGCGCAGTCTCTCGAATACGCCATCATCGAAAACGTGCAACGCACAGATCTCAATCCGATCGAGGAGGCGACCGGTTATCTTGCGCTCATGGACGACTTCAACCGCACGCAGGAGGAAGTCGCGCAGATCGTCGGCAAGAGCAGGCCGCATATCGCGAATACGATCCGGCTGCTGAAATTATCTGAGCCTGTGAAACAATTAGTCCGCACCGGCAAAATCTCGGCAGGACACGCGCGGCTTCTGGTCGGGCAACCCAACGCCGAACTGATCGCACATGAGATCATCGACAAAGGCTGGAGCGTGCGCGATCTGGAAGCCGATATGCGCAAGGACGTTGCAGGCCAGCTCCGCGACATGCGTCGCGAGGCCAAGGGCTTTGTCGTCAATATTCCAAAAGACGCCGACACCCGTGCGCTTGAGCGACGACTCTCCGATGTGTTGGGGCTCGATGTCAGCGTCGATCACCGCGGCGAAAGCGGGACATTGCGTATCAAATACCGCAATTTGGAACAGCTCGACGCGGTCCTAAAGAAGTTGGGCGGCTAGGGCTTTATCCGCCACTCAGCTTAACTTCGACGCGGGCATCTGCCTTCACATCGGGATCCGTCACAGGAGCAAGCCTTGCGCGCATATTGGCGAGCTCAATTTCCTCGCTGGCGAACCCATCCTGACGCTGCCGCCTTGCGGCGTCGAAATCGATTGCATAGACCTCGCCAACTGGCCCGGTCGGCCAGTCTTCACCAGGCAATATTGTAATCTTCACATCCTGAATGAGACCTTGGGCGAGAAACGGATCGAAATAGCGCATACTGCGCTCATTGAGATCGAGCACACGGCCCGATTTAAGCGGACCCACGTCGTTGATCTTAACAATCAACTGTTTTCCGCCGCTTGCAACGAGAGCGTAGGTCGGCTGGTAAAGCCTGCCGTAGCGCACGCCGCCAAATTGGTTTCGGAGCCCGGTTTGGATTGCGGCGGTCCATTTCGAGGGATCATACAACTCGCCTGAAGCCGTCTGGGCGCCACCTTCTTCCTTGCCGTCACGATAGGGATTGTAGGTTGAAATCGTGCCAATGATAGTTGTGCGGGAAAGGGCGGCCTTTTCCTGGATGCGCGGCAAGCCCACCATGGCTGCCAATTTCAGAACCGATCGATATGCTGTCGAGAATTTCGACACCGTCTCCTTACGCGCGTGGGAAACGAAGTATGTGCCGTTGCTGCCGAGTTTCGCAAAAATGATGTCTACCGACTGATGTGCGATCGGATTCGCGTGCCACGGAACAAAACCGGTCGTTGTATTGTCGTTTATTGATGCAAGTTCAAGGCGAGACAATGCCATCGTGCTGTTCAATTCGCACGTCTCGCGATCTGCATCGAAATCGACCAGAAAAACCAGTTCGGAATCGCCGGCTGCTGAAGATCCAACATGTGTGAACGACAATACGACGGATCCGACATTGGCATCCGTCTGCATCGAAGCTATCGCTGCTGAGAAACTGGTTTCGAGATCGTCCCACACCATCGCAAACAGGAATACGACGGCAAGCAACGGTGCGATCAGCGCTTCTCCGTGCTTTGCGGAAAGCAGATTTCGGATTGCATTGAGTGGGAGAAACAACGCTGGCGGGGCCATCAACACCGTCGGCAGTTGAATAAGTTTCGAGGTAAGCTGTACCCATGGCTTATAAAACGCGCGTAAAATGCTTCACGAAATTGCTCTTAGAGTTTTAAGCAAATGCGCGACGTCGCATTTCCAATTTTTCGAGCCGAACTGTTTCAGAGCGGCTTGCCGACAGCAAAAAAGCACTGTTTCGACGGCGCGTATGTATGAAGATCGACGATCGGTGTCCTTCATAGGAACGTGTTTCGGACGAGAAGGAACTTGCGCTTTCGCTTCAAATAATGCATCGAGCGTCAACGCAATCGGACAAATTGAACGAAAATGTTCAATAGTTGCGCGTGCTGGCGACCGGCGTGCATAGCAATATAAGGGAGGACATCCAGGTGGCAGCATCACTACGAGGCGAACTGCAGCCGACAATTTATCGCTTCAAGCTCGGCGGCTTCGAGGTCGCAACGGTTTTGGACGCGAAGGCCATCCGAGATGGGTTGCATCCCCACTACGGCGCCAACGCCTCGGCAGATGAGGTGCATGCCCTCGCACGCGCGAACAATATCGACACCCAGCGATTTGAGCATCCGAACATTCCGACGCTCGTGAATACGGGAAAGCAGCTCGTTCTGTTCGACACGGGCAATGGCGCACTGCCGCGCGAATACGAGCAACTCAGCAAGCGTCTGCCTCCGGGACAGACCGCCGAGCGCTTGGCCGCCGCCGGGTACAAGTCCGAAGACATCGACGTCGTTGTCATTACGCACGGACATCCCGATCATATCGGCGGGCTCACGGAGGGCGGGAAACCAGTTTTTCCGAATGCAAAGTATGTCTTCGGCGCCGCGGAATTCGATTTTTGGAAGCGCGGTGAAAACGTCCGAGAGGCTCGGAAATTCAATCGGGAGTTATTTGTAAAGATATGCCTGCCGTTGGCCGACCGGTCGACATTTATCAAGCCAAACGACGAAGTCGTTCCCGGCATTACAGCGGTCGATGCTGCCGGCCATTCTCCCGGATTGCTTGCCTTCCACATTGAAAGCAATGGCAAACGAATCATGATCACCGCCGACACGTGCACGCAATACGTGATGGCCGTGCAGCGCCCGGAATGGCATTTCGAAATGGACGACGACAAGGACAAGGCTGTCGCTACTCGCAAACGAATGCTCGACATGCTGGCCGCCGACAAGTTGTTCGTCGCAAGCTTTCATATGCCTTTTCCCGGCATTGGCTTTATCGAAAAAGGGCAGGGCGGCTATCGCTGGGTGCCGCACAGTTATCAGCTCAACCTATAGGGCAGCGGCGGTTATTTGCCCCATGTGAACGTCGCAGGTTTTTCCTGCTTCGGCTTAGGTTTGTTCTCATCACAGCGGCCTATGCGGTCTTCGACCGTTTGTGCCGTCTTGTTGTCGAAGATCATGTAGTGGCACAGCGTGCCATCCTGCAAAGTGCGGGCAATCCGCCCGGCACGGCCATTGGCCGTCAATTCGTTTGAGGGATCGACGCCGTGAAACGTGCCGATCACCATCACGGTGCCGAGAAACAGGCTTGCGCCGAGAACGATGACAAAAAACAACGTGACGATTGCCACGTGGCAGAATTGCGATCGTGCCTCGTTCGAGCGGGCGATAGTTCGCTGGGCCTGGAAAGTCTGCAATTCCGATGCCGCCTGTTAAATTGGGGGCAGAGCGCCTTTGGAGAATTTAATGAAAAAGCCTTGATCAGTTCTAAAGACGACCATTCACATTGGCTTTTCGCAAGTAATGCGATTTAAGCACGGAGGCTGCGGCACGCTGAATTCAGGCCCTTTTGCGGGCGTTCATCGCAAGTGAGAGCAGCGTTCGCTGCGCGATCGCATCCGCCAAGGGCGCATTGCGCCGAATATCCAGGGAAGCTTCCGCCAGTTGCTCCATGGCA
>Ga0207711_10004278_pt1 | contig 12198 bp, 10 predicted proteins | sample KBSS34metaG_FD_184401 | JGI IMG/M metagenome (GOLD analysis project Ga0207711, IMG submission 184401) | Switchgrass rhizosphere microbial communities from Kellogg Biological Station, Michigan, USA - KBS S3-4 metaG (SPAdes) (version 2) | ecosystem: Host-associated > Plants > Roots > Rhizosphere...
GCGGCCCGACTCGATCGGCTCGCGAAGCACTTCGAGCACCCGGCGGTCCCACTCCGGCAACTCGTCGAGGAACAGCACGCCGTGATGGGCGAGCGAGATCTCGCCGGGCCGCGGATCGCTGCCGCCGCCGACCAGCGCGACGGCGGAGGCCGTGTGGTGAGGCGCGCGAAACGCGCGCCGTCCCCAGTCGTCGGAAGAGAAACGGCCGGTCAGCGATTGCAGCGCGGCGGATTCGAGCGCCTCGTCCTCGAAGAGCGGCGGCAGCAGGCCCGGCAGGCGCTGCGCCAGCATCGATTTGCCGGTCCCAGGCGGTCCGATCATCAGGAGGCTGTGCGATCCGGCCGCGGCGACTTCCAGCGCGCGCTTGGCCCTCGCTTGCCCGCGGACGTCGATCAGATCCGGGCCGGCGATCGAATCGCCTGGCGGCTGCGGCGTCAGGACCGGCAGCGGCGTGCGCCCGGTCAGGTGCGCGCAGACCTCGAGCAGCGATGCGGCCGGATGGACGATCGCGTCGCGGACCAGCGCTGCTTCGGCGGCAGACGCCGCAGGAAGCACGAAGGCGCGTCCGTCGCGCCGCGCCGAGAGCACCATCGCCAGCGCGCCGCGGATCGCGCGAAGCGCTCCGGTCAGCGCGAGCTCGCCGGCGAATTCGTACTGCGCGAGCGGAGGCGCCGGAATCTGTCCGGTCGCGGCCAGGATGCCGAGGGCGATCGGCAGATCGAATCGGCCGGATTCCTTCGGCAGATCGGCCGGCGCGAGATTGACGGTGATCCGGCGCGCGGGAAATTCGAACTGCGCATTCTGCAGCGCCGCGCGGACTCGATCGCGCGCTTCGCGCACCTCGGTCTCCGGCAATCCGACGAGGTGCACCGCCGGAAGCCCGCCGGCCAGGTGCACCTCGACGGTAACTCTCGGCGCGTCGACGCCGGATAGCGCACGGCTATGGACGACGGCGACTGCCATTGGCTGCTCCTCGCGCTTCTTCGATCGATTCGAAGAGACTAATCAGTCGGCGAGGCAGGCGATCTCGACCATTAGGCCTAGCTGCGAAAGGGATAAGGACGGCGGCAGTCGTTCGACGGTCGCCGCGACCGGTTTGAACGGCAGCATCGGCCGACCTATACTCGCCGCCTGACAACCGCCTGACGACGGGAAGGAACCCCAGGAATGCATTGCGCCGCTTGCGACGCCGACAACCCCGACACCGCCAAGTTCTGCAACGCGTGCGGTGCGCGGCTGGGGCTTGCGTGCCCGAACTGCGGCCATATCAATGGTGCGGGCAGCCGCTTTTGCACCGATTGCGGCGGCCAGCTGAGCGCTGCGCCGCGGGGCGGAGCCGCGGTGCAGCGTCCCGGACCGGGCGCGCCGTCGACGTACACACCGCCCCATCTGGCGGAAAAGATCCTGGCTTCCCGAAGCGCGGTCGAGGGCGAACGCAAGCAGGTGACCGTCCTGTTCGCCGATATCAAGGGTTCCACCGAGCTGATACGCGCGCTGGACACGGAGGAGGCGCAGCAGCTGCTCGACGGAACGGTCAAGGTGATGATGGAGGCCGTGCATCGCTACGAGGGCACGGTAAGCCAGGTGTCGGGTGACGGCATCATGGCCCTGTTCGGCGCGCCGATCGCCCACGAGGATCACGCGTTGCGCGCATGCTACGCCGCTCTCGCGCTCCAGGACGGAATGCGCCGCTTCGCCGAGCAGGCCCGGCGGACTCACGGTGCGCTGGTCGATGCGCGCGTCGGGCTGAACAGCGGGGAAGTCGTCGTGCGCCTCATCAGCGACGATCTTCATATGGATTACAGCGCGATGGGCCAGACCGTGCATCTTGCCTCTCGCCTCGAGCAGCTGGCCCGCGAGGGAACGACGTTGCTCACCGCCGAAACCCTCGCACTGGTCGAAGGCTACGTGCAGGTCCAGTCGGTGGGACCGGTTCCGATCAAGGGTCTGGACGGGCCGATCGAGCTGTTCGAGCTGGTCGGGGCGGGGCTCGCCCGAACGCGGCTGCAGGCTCTGGCGGCGCGCGGACTGACGAGATTCGTCGGACGGCAGGCCGAGCTCGCCACCATGCATGGCGCACTCGAAAAGGCGCGAGGCGGTCAAGGGCAGATGATCGCTCTGGTCGGAGAGCCGGGAGTCGGCAAGTCGCGCCTGGTGTGGGAGCTCACGCACTCGCATCGCGCCCGCAACTGCCTCGTGCTGGAGAGCAGCTCGGTTTCCTACGGCAAGGCGACGGCGTGGCGGCCGATGATCGATCTCCTGAAGAGCTATTGCCGCATCGAGCCTCGCGATGATGCGCGCACGATACGAGAGAAGCTGACCGGCAAGCTACTGACGCTCGATCGCAACATGGAGTCCGATCTTCCGGCGTTCCTGGCGTTGCTCGACGTGCCGGTCGGCGACGGCGCCTGGCAGGAATTCGATCCGCCGAAGCGCCGCAAGCAGACGATCGATGCACTCAAACGCCTGCTGCTTCGCGAAAGCATCGAGCAGCCGTTGCTTCTGGTCTTCGAGGACCTGCACTGGATCGACTCGGAGACGCAGGCGCTGCTCGACGCGCTGATCGAAGGCCTGCCCACGGCGCGCATCCTTCTGCTGGTCAATTACCGCCCCGAGTACCGGCACGGCTGGGGAGGCAAGACCTGCTATGCGCAGATTCGCGTTGACCCGTTCGGCGTGGAAGGTGCCGAGGCGCTGCTCGCCGCCCTGCTGGGCGCGGCGACCGACGTCGGCAAGCCGGCAGCCGCCGGGTCAGCCGGACGCGCGCACGGCGGCGTCGCGTTGAACGACTTGAAGCGGCTGCTTATCCAGCGGACCGAAGGCAACCCGTTTTTCCTCGAGGAAAGCGTTCGCTCACTCGTCGAGACCGGCACGCTGACCGGCGAGCGGGGCTCCTACCGGTTGAAGCGGAAGTTTGCCGACATTCGCGTGCCGGCGACGGTGCAGGCGATTCTCGCGGCCCGGATCGATCGCCTGCCAGCGCAGGAGAAACGGCTGCTGCAAACGATGGCAGTCGTAGGCAAGGATGTGCCGTACCTGCTGTTGCGCGCGATCGCCGCAGCGGAAGGCGCCAGGGATGCGCTGACCGAAGATGCGCTCAGGATCGGCCTCGGGCATCTGCAGGCCGCCGAGTTCATCTACGAGGTAAACCTTTTCCCGACGCTGGAATACACGTTCAAGCATGCGCTGACGTACGAGGTCGCATACGAGAGCCTGCTGCAGGAGCGGAGGAAATCGCTGCACGCCCGCATCGTGCGTGCGTTCGAGACGCTCTATCCGGATCGGCTGGCCGAGCACGTCGAGCGCGCGGTCCATCATGCGGTTCGCGGAGAAATGTGGGAGCACGCGCTCCGTTATGCGCGCCAGGCCGGTCTCAAGGGCGTCGCCCGTTCGGCTAACCGCGAGGCGGTGACATTTTTCGAGCAGGCGCTGTCTGCGTTGAAGCTTCTTCCCGAAAGCCGGAGCACGCTGGAGCAGGCAATCGATCTGCGCCTGGACATGCGGCAAGCGCTGGTTCCCCTCGGTGAGTTCGATCAAATTCTGAGCCATCTGCGCGAGGCCGAGACGATCGCCAAGACCCTCGACGACAAGCGCAGGCTCGCACGAATCCTTTCCTGGATGGCGTACTCGTATTTTTTCACGCTCGGCGATCATGATCGCGCCATCGAAACCGGACGCCGCGCGCTGGAGCTCAGCCGCGAGCTGGCCGATACGCCCTTGCAGGTCATCGCGACGTTTTACCTCGCCTATCCGCACCAGCAGCGCGGCGACTACCGGCAGGCGGTCGAAGGCCTGAAGCAGGTCGTTGCGACCTTGCAAGGCGAGCTGATCTCGCAGCGTTTCGGGATGGCCGGATACCCGGCGGTGCTCTCGCGCGGGCTGCTCGCATGGTCCCTCGGCGATCTGGGCGAATTCGCCGAAGGGAGGATCTACGCCGACGAGGCGATTGCGCTGGCCGAAGCACGCAACCAGCCCTGGAGCCAGGGCGTTGCGCAGACCTACCTCGGTCATTTCTATCTGGGTCAGGGCGATCTGCTCACTGCGATCGCGCTGCTCGAGCGATGCCGTGCACTGATCGATCGCTGGGAACTGCCGCGCCTCAGCACGTTCACCGCATCGCTGCTTGGCGCCGCTTATGCTCTGAGCGGACGTGTTGCGGAAAGCTTGCCTTTGCTCGACCAGGCGGCGTCCCAGCTGGGGGCCGAAGGCGCAGGCACCGAAGCACGCATCGCCATTCCGCTCAGCGAAGGTTATCTGATGGCCGGAAGGCATGACGAGGCGCGTCGGCTCGCCACGCTTGCGCTCGACGGCTCGCGGGAACGCCGGGAGCGCGGCTACGAAGCGCAGGCGTTGCGCCTCCTTGCCGAAATCGCCGCGCGGCAGCAGCCATCCGACAACTCCGCACTGGCGCGTTTCGGCGAAGCGCAAACGCTCGCGGTGGAACTCGAAATGCGCCCGCTCGAGGCCCGCTGCCGAGTCGGCGTCGGCAAGCTCCTGCTTAACGCGGGAAACAAGCGTGAGGCGGGTGTCGTACTGTCGACCGCAGTCGCGATGCTTGGCGAAATGGACATGAAGCTGTGGTTGCCGGAGGCAGAGGCTGCGCTCACGGCCGCCCTCGCGTCGCCGGTGCAAATGAACGCGTGAGGTAGATGGCGCCCAGCGCCATCGGCAAACCCGTCAGCTAGCGCGTTTTGTCCCGGTGCGCGCCTCGAGATCCGCGACCCGCGCCTCCAACGCTTCGAGCTTTTCGCGCGTGCGTACCAACACGCGAGCCTGAATATCCAGTTCCTCGCGCGTCACCAGATCGAGCTTGGCCAGGGCGCCACTCAGCATCGCCTTCAGGTTTTTTTCGGCGTCCCGGACCGGGCTTGCAGCGAATGCTGCGGCCACGCGCGCACTGACATCGTCGAGGATTTTGCTGTCGAGCATTCGCTTCTCCTCTTCCCATCGGTGATCGAGTCTAGCAAAGCGCATCCGTCATTGCGCTGGCGCGAAACTGGGCCTGTCCCAATGGCGTGCGGCACCCCGATAGTCTGCACTATCTTGGGGCAAATTCCAGGGCAGTCGCACTACCGTCAATGGGAGCGACAGATGGTAAGCATATGATTAGCAAGTGATTAATGGCATGGCATGGCTCGTGCTGAGTGGGTAGGGCCTTTTGTTCGTCATTCAGCCAAGGAGATAGCGATGTACGCCAGATTGCGCCAGATGTTTTCGCTTGCTGTTCTCGCCGCGGCCCTGTGCGGGAGCCCAGCACAAGCGCAAACCCCGACGCCCACGCCCGCACCCGAGGCCAAGCCCGACTACACGATCACCGGCAACTTCGGCATTTACAGCCAATATATTTTCCGGGGCCTTACACAAACCGACCAGAAGCCTGCGGTCCAGGGCGGCTTCGACTACGCCCACACCAACGGCATCTACCTCGGCACCTGGGCCTCGAACATCAGCTGGCTGCATGACGCGGGCGTGTGCAATCACGGCTGCAGTATGGAATGGGATTTCTACGGCGGCTGGAAGTACGCGATCAACGACGACTGGGGCACCGACATCGGTCTGCTCTATTACTACTACCCGGGGAGCTATGTCGGTGGGGCGACCAATCCCGACACGACCGAGGTCTATGGAGCGATATCGTGGAAATGGGTGTCGTTCAAATACTCTTACAGCGTGCATCACACGTTCGGCGTGCCGGACAACGCCGGATACGCCGACCTGTCGGCGAACTATCCGATCAACGATGCGTGGACGTTCAACGCCCACATCGGTCGCCAGGACTACCAGGGCAGTACGAACGGGGTCAGCAACAACGTTTTCGACTACACCGACTGGAAGCTTGGCGTGACCTGGGTCGTCAACGGCTACAACATCGGCGCGTACTACTCCGACTCCGACGCCAAGGATGCCGGCTATACGCTTGCCGGACGCAACATCGGCAGGGCGACCGGTACGGTGTTCGTGCAGAAGACGTTCTGATTCACCGTCGAGCTATTGGGCGCGCACTCATCTAGGGGCAAACAATGAAACTGGTAACCGCGATCATCAAGCCGTTCAAGCTGGACGAGGTCCGGGAGGCCCTGTCCGCGATCGGCGTGCAAGGCATCACCGTCACCGAGGTCAAGGGCTTCGGCCGGCAAAAAGGACACACCGAGCTCTATCGCGGTGCGGAGTACGTCGTCGATTTCCTGCCGAAGGTGAAGATCGAGGCCGCGATCAAGAGCGACCTGCTCGATCGCGTGATCGAGGCGATCGAAAAGGCGGCCAACACCGGCAAGATCGGCGACGGGAAGATCTTCGTTTTCGAGCTCGAACAAGTCGTGCGCATCCGGACCGGCGAGACCGGTGCCGATGCGCTCTAAGGGGAACATCATGAAGCGATTGTTTGCGTTGGTCGCCGTCATCGGCGCGCTATGCGCGGGAGGCCCGGTACTCGCGCAGGACAACAAGGCCGCTGCCCCGCCGCCGGCGGCAACCGCCCCCGCCGCGGCACCGGCAGCCCCCGATGCCAAAGCGGAGCCCGCGAAGGCCGATGCGAGCGCGCCGGCGGCAGCCCCTGCCGCAGCGCCTCCGGCGCCGACGTCGCCGCAGCTCATCGCCGTCGACAAGATCAGCGGCGGGGACACGGCATGGATGCTTACATCCACCGCGCTGGTGTTGCTGATGACCGTTCCCGGACTCGCGCTGTTCTACGGCGGCATGGTGCGCAAGAAGAACGTCCTGGCGACGCTGATGCAGAGCTTCGCGATCACGTGTCTCGTCACCGTGCTCTGGGTAATCGCCGGCTACAGTCTGGCGTTCATGCCGGGCGGTCCGTTCGTCGGCAGCCTCGACCGGCTGTTCCTCAACGGCATGCTGTTCCAGAAAGAAGCCGGGAAGATAAGCGTGTCGCACCTCGGACTCACGATTCCCGAGTCGGTCTATATGACGTTCCAGATGACGTTCGCGATCATCACGCCGGCGCTGATCGCAGGCGCTTTCGCCGACCGCATGAAATTCTCGGCGATGCTCTGGTTCATGGGCCTGTGGTCGCTGCTGATCTACTCGCCGATCGCGCACATGATGTGGGAGCCCTCCGGTTATTGGGCTGGCAAGGGCGTGCTCGATTTCGCCGGCGGCACGGTCGTGCACATCAACGCCGGCATCGCGGGCCTCGTCTGCGCGCTGGTGCTCGGCAAGCGACTGGGTTATGGCAAGGAGCCGATGGCGCCGCACAACCTGACGCTGACCTTGATCGGCGCTTCGCTGCTGTGGGTCGGCTGGTTCGGCTTCAACGCGGGCTCGGCCGTGGCGGCCGACGGCCGCGCCGGCATGGCGATGGTCGTCACCCAGCTCGCCACCGCGGTTGCTGCGCTGTCGTGGATGTTCACCGAGTGGATTACCAAGGGCAAGCCGTCGGTGCTGGGCATCGCCTCGGGCGCGGTTGCCGGCCTCGTTGCGATCACGCCGGCGTCGGGTTTCGTCGGCGTCACCGGCGCGTTTGTCATCGGGATCGCGGCGGGCGTGCTGTGCTTTTTCGCCGCGACGGCCGTCAAGCGGATGTTCGGCTACGACGACTCCCTCGATGCCTTCGGCGTGCACTGCATCGGCGGTATCGTCGGTGCCCTGCTGACCGGCGTGTTCAACGTCAAGGACATCAGCGGCACCGATGGGGACTTCATGGTGCAGCTGGGCGCGGTCGCAACGACGCTGGTCTACAGCGGCGTCGGCAGCTTCATCATCCTCAAGGTCATCGACATGGTCGTCGGCTTGCGCGTCTCCGAAGAAGAGGAGCGCGAAGGCCTCGACATCAGTCTTCACGGCGAGCGCGTGGAGTAGGCCGGGTACTACGTCCGGCCTGGAGTTTCTCCTCCGTGTATTTCGGGGCGCCGCAAGCGCCCCGTTTTTTTTGAGGCGTCAGCGCCGCGCGCGCTGCTTCTTCGCCCGCGGATGGGCCTGGTCGTAGATTTTGGCCAGGTACTGAAAGTCGAGGTGCGTGTAGATCTGCGTGCTGGCGATGCTCGCGGACCCAGCAGCTCCTGCACGGCGCGCAGATCGCCGGAGGACTGCAGCAGGTGCGAGGCGAAGGAATGCCGCAGCATGTGCGGATGGACGTGCCGGGCGAGTCCCCGCTTGACCGCCCATCCGGCGAGGCGTTGCTGGATTGCCCGCGATGTGAGTCGTCTTCCCGAGCGACTAACGAACACGGCTTCACTGTCGGGCGCCGGCAAGGTCGGCCGCAGCGCGAGCCACGCCTTGAGCGAAACGCGGGCAGGCTCTCCGACGGGAACGATGCGCTCCTTGGCGCCTTTGCCCAGCACGCGCACCTCGCCTTCAGCCAGATCGAGCGCCGCAAGCTCGAGGCCAGCAAGCTCGGACACGCGCAGGCCCGACGAATACGCTAGCTCGAGCAGCGCGCGGTCGCGCACCGCGAGCACGTCTTCGTCGGCGATGGCGACCAGTCGCACCGCCTCGTCGGGCGAGAGCACCGCCGGCAAATGGCGCGACGACCGCGGAGCCTTGAGCCCCGCGCACGGGTTGTCCTTGATCGACGGCTCGTGATCGATGGCGAAACGATAAAAAGCGCGCCAGCCGGACAGGACGCGCGCGAGGCTCTTGCCCGACAAGCCGCGCGCATGCAGCAGCGCCAGAAAGCGTCTGAGCTCGGCGGGAGATAGCTTGGCGAGCGGCAAGTTTCCGGCGAGCTGCTGCAATATCCGGACGTCGCGGCGGTAGGCGCTTCGCGTGTGCGCGGGCCGAGTCGACAGATACCGCTCGAACGCCAGGACCAGCGGTTCGGCCCGCGCATCCCGCGGCGGCGGACTGGCGCGGGACGAAGCGCGCATCAGGATCAGCCTTGCGGCAGAAAACGTGCGGTCGCGACGCTGGCGAGCTCCGACAAGCGAGTCAGATGCATCGTTCCGAGGCCCGCATAGAAGCGGCCCGGATCCTCACTGCCGAGCGCCAGCAGACCGAACGTATGGTGCGTGCGCAGCGGCAGGAGCGCGAACGATGCAAGTGACGCGCCGCCTTCGAACCATTCACGCGACTCGAACGGCGCCTGCGTGCCGCAGTAGGGCGCGCCCAGGGCGCTGGCGTATTCGCGAATTTCCTGGCTGGTCGCCGCGAACTCCGGCAGATACGACTGCTCGGGCACCCTGCCCCACAGGCGCAGCGTCACCTGCGGCACACGAAAATCCTCGCTCAGGCTGTGGTACAGAACACCCAGCGTGGTTTCCAGGTCCGCTGCGGAAAAGAGCGCGAGCGTCGAGCGATGCAACTTTTCGCTGATTGCATCGTTATCGGTGCCGAACTGGATCAGCTCGCGCAGCTTCGATTCGAGCTGGCCGTTCTTCTCCCGCAGGGTCACGATCTGCCGTTCGGCGATGGGAATCGCATGACCGCCGTGCGGATGCGGCACGTAGATCTCGGCAAGCAGATCGGCATATTGCTCGAAGAATTCCATATGCTGCTTCAGATAGTCGGCGACCGCCTCGGCGTTCATCCCTGCTTCCTTGTTGGTTTCATTCATTCGTCGACCTGCCACTCGCCTTCGAACACCGCCTGCGCCGGGCCCGTCATCAGCACCGGCTCGCCCGCCCCGTCCCAGCGTATCGTGAGCTCACCGCCGCGAGTTCGCACGCGAACCGTCGAATCGAGCAGGCCACGCCGTATTCCTGCAACGACAGCCGCGCAAGCGCCGGTGCCGCACGCAAGCGTCTCGCCGGCGCCACGCTCCCATACGCGCAGGCGAATGTTAGCGCGATCGACGACCTGCATGTAGCCCGCGTTAGCGCCGCGGGGAAACTGCGGATGGCGTTCTATCAGCGGACCCTGAGTGGCGACCGGCGCGACTTCGACGTCGGCGACGGCCTGCACCGCATGCGGATTGCCCATCGACAGCGCGCTGATCGTGACCGACGCGCCGGCGACGTCGAGGTCCTGCGTCGGTGCCGCGCTGTCGCCGACGAATGGAATCGCCTCGGGCTCGAAGCGCGGCACGCCCATGTCGACTTGCACCTGGCCGTCCTCTTCAAGCGTCGGCTCGATGACTCCACTGAGAGTTTCGACGCGAATCTTCCGCTTGGCCGTCAGTCCCTGATCGCGAACGAAATGGACGAAGCAGCGAGCGCCGTTGCCGCACTGCTCGACCTCGCCGCCGTCAGCGTTGAAGATCCGGTAGCGGAAATCGACGTCGGCGCGCGATGGCCGCTCGACCAGCAGGACCTGGTCGCAGCCGACGCCGAAATGACGATCGGCAAGGCGCACGATCTGGGCGCGGTCGAGTTCGACGCGCTGGCGAATGCCGTCGAGCATCACAAAATCGTTGCCCAGTCCCTGCATCTTGGTGAACTTGAGACGCATATTCGAATTATTGCGGGCGATTCGCCAGCGGCACCGGCGTGCTCACGAGGCCAGCGGGAGCACGGCTCTAAACGTTGAAACGAAAATGCATGACGTCGCCGTCGCGGACGACGTACTCCTTGCCTTCGAGCCGCATTTTTCCTCCCTCTTTTGCGCCCTGCTCGCCCTTGCAGGCGAGAAAGTCATCATAGGCGATGACTTCGGCCCGGATAAAGCCTTTTTCGAAATCGGTGTGGATCACGCCGGCAGCCTGGGGCGCGGTGCTGCCGCGATGTATCGTCCAGGCACGAACCTCCTTCGGCCCGGCGGTGAAGTAGGTCTCCAGACCGAGCAACTTGTAGCCGGCGTGGATCAGGCGGTCGAGCCCGGCTTCGGCGAGACCCATGTCGGCGAGGAAAATCTGCTTGTCGGCGTCGTCGAGATCGGCGATCTGGGCTTCGAGTGCCGCGCTGATCGCGACCACCGGCGCTCCCTCGCGGGCGGCGTAGGCTTCGATCCTGTCGAGCAGCGGATTGCCAGCGAAACCATGCTCGGATACGTTGGCCACGTACATCGTCGGCTTCATGGTCAGCAGGAACAGCGGCTTCAACACCGCCAGCTCTTCCTGATAGAGGTCGACCGAGCGGGCGGGCCGAGCATCGTTCAACGCAGGGACGATCTTTTCCAGCGCTGCCATCAGCCGCTTCGCCTCCTTGTCGCCACCGGCCCGGGCCGCTTTGGCGTACCGGTTCATCTGCTTGTCGACGGCGGCGAGGTCGGCGAGCGCAAGCTCGGTGTTGATCGTCTCGATATCCGAGACCGGATCGATTTTGCCGGCGACGTGCACGACGTTCGGATCCTCGAAACAGCGCACGACATGGGCGATGGCATCTGTCTCGCGTATGTTGGCCAGAAACTGGTTGCCGAGTCCTTCCCCTTTCGAGGCGCCGGCGACGAGTCCCGCAATGTCGACGAATTCCACCACGGCCGGAAGCACGCGCTCGGGGCGCGCGATCGCGGCGAGCGCCGCGAGCCGTGGGTCGGGCACCTCGACGATGCCGACGTTGGGCTCGATCGTGCAGAACGGGTAATTTTCCGCCGCGATGCCGGCGCGGGTCAGCGCGTTGAACAGCGTCGACTTGCCGACGTTCGGCAGACCGACGATTCCGCATTTGAGGCTCATGATCTCGCCGGTCCTTCGGCAGCGGGTGGCGGCCGCGGCGCGGTGTGCAACTCGTGCATCGCGCGCTCGGTCTCGCCGCGCGCGAGCCACGGCCATATCGCCAGCGCCCGCGCGATCGCGTCTGCTATCAACAGCCGCTCCTCGCCGGGCGGCGGATGCAGCACGTAATCGGCAACTTCCTGTTCGGACAGCGCACCGTCGCGCGGATGGCCGATGCCGAGTCGCAGTCGCCAGAAGTCACCGCTGCCCAGCGCGGCGGCGATGTCCTTCAGGCCGTTGTGCCCGGCGTTGCCGCCACCCTGCTTCAGCTTGACCACCCCCGGTTTCAGATCGAGCTCGTCGTGTGCGACCAGGATCTCGGCGGGCGCGACCCGATAGAAGCGGGAAAGCGAGGCGACCGCGAGTCCGCTGCGATTCATGAACGTCTGCGGCATCGCAAGGCGCAGATCGCCGTCGCCGCCGCGCGCCGCCGCTACCTGCGCCTGAAATTTGGATTCGGGCCGGAAGCTCGCCTGCAGTGTGCCGGCGAGTTGTTCGATCCACCAGAAACCGGCGTTGTGCCGCGTCTCTTGGTATTCGCGTCCCGGATTGCCGAGGCCGACGATAAGGCGGAACGAATGCGCCATGGCATCAGCTCAGATTGGCCAAGGGCCGGAGCGAAACAGCAAAAAGGCCCGCCGAGACAAGCACCGGCG
>Ga0207711_10004279_pt1 | contig 12197 bp, 10 predicted proteins | sample KBSS34metaG_FD_184401 | JGI IMG/M metagenome (GOLD analysis project Ga0207711, IMG submission 184401) | Switchgrass rhizosphere microbial communities from Kellogg Biological Station, Michigan, USA - KBS S3-4 metaG (SPAdes) (version 2) | ecosystem: Host-associated > Plants > Roots > Rhizosphere...
CGACGTCTTCGCCGATGTAGATCCCGGCCAGGCCCAGGGCCGCGGCGGCGCGCAGCGCCTCGAGCGGGAAGATCTTCTCCTCGTCCCAGCGGGCCGAGTGCGGCGCCAGCTCGGCCGCGGCGAAGTCCCGAGCCATGTCCTGGATCGCGACCTGGTCTTCGGTGAGATTGAAATCCATGGCGTCGGGACTCGCCCGAGCGTCCTAGACTGTCAATAAGGGAAGTCTTGCACCAGACCGCCATAAGGTTCAGGAGCCGGACGATGAGCAAAGCCCCCCTCGCCGCCTATCCCGCCCTGCGCCTGCGCCGGCTGCGCCAGGCCGACTGGATCCGCCGCCTGGTGCGCGAGACCGTGCTCACGCCGGCCGACCTGATCTGGTCGATGGTGGTGCACGAGGGCGAAGGCCAGATCCCTGTCGCCTCCATGCCGGGCGTCTCCCGCCTGTCGCTGAAGGATGTCGCGGCTGCGGCCAAGGAGGCGAAAGCCCTCGGCATTCCGGCGATCGCCGTCTTCCCGCACATCGACGGCGCTAAGAAGGACGCGGTCGGAACCCTGGCCCACGACGCCGACGGCCTGATCGCCCGGGCCGTCAAGACGATGAAGGACGCCGCCCCGGAAGTCGGGATCATGTGCGACGTCGCGCTCGATCCCTTCACCGACCACGGCCACGACGGGATCATCCAGGGCGGACGCATCCACAACGAGGCGACGATCGAGCGGCTGGTCGAACAGGGGCTGATGCAGGCCAAGGCCGGCTGCGACATCCTTGCGCCCTCGGACATGATGGACGGCCGCTGCGGGATCCTGCGCCGGGCGCTGGAGGCCGAGGGGCTGAGCGACGTGATGATCATGTCCTACGCCGCCAAATACGCCTCGGCCTTCTACGGCCCGTACCGGGACGCCATCGGCTCGGGCAAGCTCGGCACGGGCGGCGCGCCGGCCGACAAGAAGACCTACCAGATGGACGCGGCCAACCATCAGGAGGCGCTGCGCGAGGTCGCCCTCGACATCGCCGAGGGCGCGGACATGGTCATGGTCAAGCCCGGCCTGCCCTATCTCGACATCGTCCGCGAGGTGGTCGACGCCTTCCAGGTCCCGACCTTCGCCTACCAGGTGTCCGGCGAGTACGCGATGCTGATGGCCGCCGCCCAGAACGGCTGGCTGGACGAGGAGCGGGCCATCCTGGAGACGCTCGGCGCCTTCAAGCGCGCCGGCGCGGCCGGCGTGATCACCTATTTCGCCCCGCGCGCGGCGCGGCTGCTGGGGGCTTAGAGGATCCCGTCGCCTAACCGACCCGCAGCAGCTCCCCCAAAATCTCCAGCCCCCGCTCCGCCGCCTCCGGCGCGGCCAGGCTGAAGTTCAGCCGCATCGACGAACTCGCCCCGCCCCGGGCCATGAAGTGGCCGCCCGGGGTGAAGAGGACGTTGCGCTCCAGAGCCCTCGCCAGCAGCGCCTGGGCGTCGATCCCGCCGCGCAGGGTCACCCAGAAGAACAGGCCGCCAGCCGGCGCGGCCCAATCCGCCAGGCCGCCGAGATGGCGTTGCAGCGCCCGGTCGAAGCTGTCGCGCCGCTCGCGATAAAAGGCCGTGACCTGCCCCATCCGCTGCGCCCGGTCGGGCGCGGTCAGATACTGCAGCACCATCCATTGGCTCAGCCGGTTGGTGTGCAGGTCGGCGGCCTGCTTCAGGCGCACCAGATAGGTGAAGAGGTCTTCCGACGCCGCCAGGAAGCCCAGCCGCAATCCCGGTGCGACGGTCTTCGAGAACGAGCCCTGATAGATCCATGACGCCCGCTCGCACCAGCTGACCGCCGGCCGGCGCTCGGACGGCGCGTAGGCCAGGTCGCGATAGGGGTCATCCTCGAACAGGATGACGTCGTGGCGGTCGCAGGCCTGGGCCAGCGCCTGGCGCTCCGGCGCGGTCCAGCAGATCCCGGTCGGGTTCTGGAAGGTCGGGGTGACATAGGCCAGCCGCGGCGCCGCCTGGTCCCAGCCGGCGGCCGGATCGGCCCGGTCCAGGCCAAAGAACTGCGCGCCGAAGAAGCGGAACACCTGCAGGGCCGCCAGATAGGCCGGCTCCTCCACCGCGACGGCCGCCCCCCGGTCGACCACCAGCTTGGCGGCCAGATCGATCCCCTGCTGAGAGCCGGAGAGCACCAGCACCCGCTCGGGCGGAGCGTCGATCCCAAGATCTTGCAATTCCTCGGCGATGCGGGCGCGCAGTTCGGGTTCGCCTTCGGTCGGGCCATATTGCAGGAGCTCGCGCGGCGCGGGCGAGGCCGCCTCCAGGCCGGCGAAGGTCTCCGCTGCGGGCAGGCCGCCGGCGAAGGAGATCACCTCCGGCCGCATCGCCACATTGAGCATGTCGCGGACAGGAGAGGCGTGCAGATCGTCGGTCCGCAGCGAAAGATGCGCCATGGCGGGCTCCACAATGTCAATGATATTGACCTATCGACATCGTTAAGCCGCAGGGGCTATCCATGTCAATATGGTTGACCTAAAGCGCCAGGACGAGCTGCGCAGCGCTATCGAGCTGCTGTACTTCGCCTATCGGGACTTCACCGACCGGGCCGACCGGATCCTAGAGCGCCGCGGCCTCGGGCGCGTGCACCACCGCATCCTCTACTTCATCGGCCGGCGTCCCGACGTCTCGGTGCGCGGCCTGCTCGAGCTGCTGGCGGTCAGCAAACAGGCGTTGAACGCCCCGCTGCGCCAGCTGCTGGAGATGCGGCTCGTCAGCGCCGCCGGCGACCCGGTCGACCGCCGCTCGAAGAACCTGCGCCTGACCGCGGAGGGCCAGCGGCTGGAAGCCGAACTGACCGGCGCCCAAATGGATCTGCTGCAGTCGGCCTTCGACCGCGTCGGCAGCGAGCACGAAGCGGGCTGGCGCGCCGTGATGGCCGAACTCGCTCGGACCTGAACCGTCGCCGCGCCGAGCGCCTCGCGCGTGGGAATCACACGGTTGTGACTACACAAAATGCGCGCTCGGAGTGTGATGCGGCCGGGCGTCGCTGACGCCCCCCAACCAGTCCAGTCCAGCGTCAGTCCCAGTCATCGCCGCGACACGTCCGCCACGCCCGCTCTCCGGCGCGAGGCGCGAGGTCCGGTCGCCACCCCTCAAGGCCTAGGGATCCTCGACCATGCCCGCACAAGACATCATCGCTCCGGCCACCTCCGCCGTGCAGCCGCAAGGCCGCCTCGGCAGCACCCCTCGAAGCCGCCACGGGCTGGAGAACCGGGGCCTCGAGGCCGGCGCCATGCCGGGATTCGGCTACGGCCGGTTCGGACGGATGTTCCCCTTCGCCGGCAATCCGCTGCCGGAGGCCTGCCTGCTGGATATCGCCACCTCCATGATCAAGCAGGACGACGGCGCGCCGATCACCGAACTCGAGGCGGTCGACGAAAATCCGGCTGTCCCGGCCGGCTACACCTATTTCGGCCAGTTCGTGGACCACGACCTGAGCCTCGATCCGACGCCGCTGAAGGCCCGCGGCGTCGATGCGGCCGCGCTCGAAGATTTCCGCACGCCGGCGCTCGATCTCGACTGCATCTACGGCCGTGGACCGGACGACCAGCCCTACATGTACGACGCCGACGGCCTGCGGCTGCGGCTCGGCCAGAAGCTGTCGGCCAACGGCGCGCCGGTGGCGACGCAGCACGATCTCCTGCGCCTGGTGACGCCCGGGGTCGACCTCGCCCCGGCGATCCTGGGCGACAAGCGCAACGACGAGAACCGGCTGGTCGCCCAGTTCCAGAGCCTGTTCATCGCCTTCCACAACAAGGTCATCGACGATGCGGACCTGCTGACCGAGTTCGCCGGCGGCGTCGACGACCCCACCCTGCGGTTCCGCACCGCCGTGAACATCGTCCGCTGGCACTACCAGTGGCTGATCTTCAACGACTTCCTGCCGCGGGTGCTCGAGCCCACGATCGTCGAGGAGGTGCTGAACCCGGGCGGGTCGCCCCGGCTGGACCACTACGCCAAGGACGAGGCGCGCTACGCCTATATCCCGGTCGAGTTCGCCGGCGCCGCCTACCGCTTCGGCCATTCGATGGTGCGCCCGAGCTACGCCCTGAACGCCGAGGTCGGCACCAAGCCCGAGGGCCGCATTCCGATCTTCTCCGACGATCCGGACCCGTTCCGCAACCTGAACGGCTTCGGCGTGGCGCTGCCGGAGACCTGGGCCTTCGACTGGTCGTTCTTCCTGGAGGTGGACAACAGCCACGTGAAGGAAGAATTCCGCAAACAACTGCCGCAGCCGAGCTACCGGATGGACGCGCAGCTGGTCTCGCCCCTGTCGGCGCTGCCGGAATTCGTCGCCGCGGGCGAGCCGTTCCGCAACCTCGCCTACCGCAACCTGGTGCGCGGCGTGCTCAACCTTCGCCTGCCGAGCGGCGAGCAGGTCGCCCGCGCCTTGCGGATCCAGCCGCTGCCGGCGGGGATCCTGTGGGACGCCGGCTCCAACGTGCTGGATGAAAGCAAGCTCGACGAGGAGGATCGCCAGAACCTCAACGACACCCGCGCCCGCCGCAAGGTCGTGCTCGACAACTGGATCAATGGCGGCGGCGGCCTGCTGAAGGGCAGCACGCCGCTCTGGTACTATGTCCTGCGCGAGGCGGAATACTACGGTTCGGGCCGGGTCGCCGAAGGCCCGACCGCCGGCTTCGGGGGCCAGCACCTGGGGCCGGTCGGCAGCCGCATCGTCGCCGAGACCTTCGTCGGCCTCGCCTGGAACGACCCTGCCTCCTACCTGCGCCGCTGGCCGGACTTCCAGCCATCGAAGATCATTTGCCCGTCGGGGCCGTTCAGCCTCGCCCGGCTGACGGAATACGTGTTCGGCGCCTGACCGCGCGCGGAGGGCCCGGACGCTGCGGCGGCCGGGCCTAGGCCGTCGCCAGATAGTAGGCGCTGACGCCCAGCTCCCCCAGGTCGCGGGTGTCGACGTAGCGGAAGCCGATCTTCTCCAGCACCCGCCGGGAGGCGCGGTTCTCGGGATCGACGATGGCGGCGAGCTTGGCCGGACGCAGCGCCTCGCGCACATGCGCCAGGACCGCGGCGGCCACCTCGGTCGCATAGCCCTGGCCGCAATGCCGCTGCAGGAAGGCGTAGCCGAGGTCGGGGCTGTCCAGGCCCTCCCGCTCGACTAGGCCGCACATCCCCAGCCGCTCGCCGGCCGCATCGCGCGCCACCAGCCAGAGGCTGGCGCTGCAGCGATCGCGTATATAGGCGCGCGCGTCGTTCAGCGATCGCACCCCGCGGTCCCCTATGTGACGGATCCAGCCCGGGTCGTTCAGCAGTTCGAGGACGAAGTCCGCGTCGGCCTCCGCCAGCGGCGCCAGCGTCAGGCGGGCGGTCCGCAGTTTCGTCACTTCGGCGTCTCCAGCCGCGCCACCAGGCTGGAGGTGTCCCAACGGTTGCCGCCCTGGGCCTGAATCTCGGCGTAGAAGCCGTCGACCAGCCGGGTGACGTCGAGCGCGGCGCCATTGCGGCCGGCCTCGTCGAGCACCAGGCCAAGATCCTTGCGCATCCAGTCCACCGCGAAGCCGAAATCGAACCGGCCCTCGCTCATGGTCTTCCAGCGGTTGTCCATCTGCCAGGACTGGGCCGCGCCCTTGGAAATCGCTTCATAGACCGCGTCCGGATCCAGCCCCGCGCGCTTGGCGAAATGCAGGCCTTCGGCCAGGCCCTGGACCAGGCCGGCGATGCAGATCTGGTTGACCATCTTGGTCAGTTGCCCCGAGCCCACGGGTCCCATCAGCTTCAGCGCCTTGGCGTAGACCTCCAGCACCGGCTGCACGCGCGCGAAGTCCGCGGCAGCCGCGCCGCACATGATGGTGAGCTGGCCGTTCTCAGCGCCCGCCTGGCCGCCGGACACCGGGGCGTCGACGAAGGCCTGACCGCCGGCCGCGGCGCGCTCGGCCATCTCGCGGGCGACCACCGCCGAGGTGGTGGTGTGGTCGACCAACACCGAGGTCTTGGGCAGGGTCGTCAAGGCCTCGCAGACCACCGCACGCACATCCTCGTCGGCGCCGACGCAGAGCAGGAAGACCTCGGCCTCGCGCGCCGCCTCGGCGACCGTGGCCGCCGCCCGGCCGCCGTAGGTCTCGACCCAGCGCGCCGGCTTCTCGGGGCTGCGATTGTAGACCGTCACCTCGTGGCCGGCCCGGGCGAGGTGGCCCGCCATCGGAAAGCCCATCACCCCCAGCCCCGCAAACGCCAGCTTCATCGCCGCCAACTCCCGATCGAGAACCTTGCGCAAACGCCATCTTAACGCGGCTCACGCACCTTGCCCTCCTAACAGCCTTAGTCGGGACGGACCAATGGCCGCGGGCGGCGAGCAGACCATCGTCATCAAAAAGGTCAAGAAGGGCGGCGGCGAGGGCCACCACGGCGGCGCGTGGAAGGTCGCCTACGCCGACTTCGTGACCGCGATGATGGCCTTCTTCCTGCTGATGTGGTTGATCAACACCACCTCGCCGCAGCAGAAGCGGGGCATCGCCGACTATTTCGCCCCGGCCAGCGTCTCGGAGACCACCTCAGGCTCCGGCGGCATCCTCGGCGGCACCGCGCTCGGGAAGGACGGCGCCCAGTCCAAGGGCTCCAGCTCGGTGATCCAGGAGCTGTCGCCGGAATCGCGCAACCCCGACGACGGCAAGAGCTCCGATGGGGCCAAGGCCGCGCAGGCCGAGGACGCCTCGACCGCGGCGATGCGCGAGGCGCTGAAGCGCCGCGACGACGCGGCCTTCGCCTCCGCCGCCCAGTCGCTGCGCCAGGCGCTGCAGGACATGCCCGAACTGGCGGAGCTGTCGAAGAACATCATCGTCGACCAGACTCCGGAAGGCCTGCGCATCCAGCTGGTCGACCAGGAAGGCCGCTCGATGTTCAACGAAAATTCGGTGCAGCCGAACGACCGGGCGAAGATTTTGCTGCGGGCGATCACCAAGGTGATCAACCAGCTGCCCAACCGGGTCAGCATCTACGGCCACACCAGCGCCAGTCCGGGCGGCTCCAAGGCCGAGAGCGACTGGACCCTGTCGGCGGCCCGCGCCAATGCGTCGCGCAAGATCCTGCAGGACGCCGGCGTCGACCCCGACCGCATCTACCAAGTGTCCGGAAAGGCCACTTCGGAGCCGCTGTATCCGGACGATCCGGGGCTTCCTGGCAACCGCCGCATCGCCATCGTGCTGCTGCGCGAAGCGCCGGTGCTGCCGCCCTCGCCGGCGCTCTGACGCAGGAGCTTGTGAACCGCCTTGCGCAAGCGCCCCGCATGCCCCCTAATCAACGCAAACAGGGTTAAGGGCGACCGGAGTCCGTGACGCAGCATTTTGCGACAAGACAGCTCAGGTTTTTCCTGACTGCCCCATCTCCCTGCCCCTATCTGCCCGAGCGGTTCGAGCGGAAGGTTTTCGCTCACCTGCCTCTGTCGGATGGGGCGACGGTCAACGACAGCCTGACCCAGGTCGGCTTCCGTCGCTCCCAGAACATCGCCTACCGCCCGGCCTGCGAGGCCTGCAACGCCTGCGTCTCGGCCCGGCTGCCGGCGTCCGACTACGTCTTTTCCCGCTCCGAGCGCAAGGTGCTGAACCGCAACGACGACCTCGAGCGCCACCTGGTGGAGGCCGAGGCCACTATGGAGCAGTTCGACCTGCTGCGGCGCTATCTCACCACCCGCCACGCGGACGGCGGCATGGCCGAGATGACCTGGCCCGACTATGTCGCCATGGTCGAGGACACCGCCGTCCGCACCCACATCATCGAATACCGCACCAAGTCGAACGACCGCGGTCCGGGCGACCTGATCGCCTGCGCCCTGGTCGACCTGATGGGCGATGGCTTGTCGCTGGTCTACAGCTTCTATGACCCGGGCCTGGCGCGCCGCAGCCTCGGCTCCTTCGTGATCCTCGACCACATCATCCAGGCCTGCCTGACCAACCTGCCCTACGTCTACCTGGGCTACTGGGTCCGCGGCTCGGAGAAGATGGACTACAAGGTCCGTTTCTCGCCGATCGAGCTGCTCAAGCCGGAAGGCTGGACCCTGATGTCCAGCCGTGACCTGCGGACCGAATCGCGCGGCTGATCCTCTGCCCCACAGCGGCGGGAGGTGCACGCGCCTGTGAAACACGGGGACGCCGGCCATCCTTCATGGCGCTCAACCTCGCAGATCCTTAGATTGCCCGCGTGATCGCCACCTTCGGATCCGGCGGATGGCCCAGCAGCTTCGCCTGAGCCTACAACGCCAAGCCCGCCACACGCGCGAGGAGTTCATCGCCGGGGCGTCCAACGCCCAGGCGCTGGCCGCCGTGGATGCCTGGCCGCGCTGGCCCGGCGGCTGCCTGGTGCTGGTCGGACCGGAAGGGGTGGGCAAGAGCCACCTGGCGCGCGCCTGGGCCGCCGAGGCCGGGGCCGTGACTCTCGCGCACCAGGCGCCGGACGTGGCAGCGGCCGACGGCCATCCGGCGCTGCTCGAGGACGTCGACCAGGGCGTTCCGGCCGAGGCCCTGTTCCACCTGATCAACCTGGCCGGCCGCGACGGCGCCGGCCTGCTGATGACCGCCCGCAGCCGGCCCGCGGCCTGGCCCGCGCAGCTGCCGGACCTGCGCTCGCGGCTGAACGCCCTGTTCGTCGCCGAGATCGCCGAGCCGGACGACGTCGTGCTCGAGGGCGTGCTGCGCAAGCTGTTCCGCGAACGCAGCATCCGCCCGCCCCAGGAGGTCTATCCCTACCTGCTCCGGCGCATCCCCAGGTCCATTCCGCAGGCGCAGGAAGTCGTCCGACGGATGGATGAATCGGCAGACGGCCCGATCTCGCGGCTGCTTGCGCGAGCGGTCCTTGAGGAGGACTCTCAAAACCTTGATCTTTTCGAATGAAGACTTGCCCGCCTGCGGAACGGGGTCCACCAACGAGCCCTGCTAGCGCCCCTGGAGCTGCCTTGATGACCTATGTCGCGCCCATCGCCTCGGATCCCATCGCCGAGGACGCGAGCGCGCCGGACGAAGCCCCCCGCATCCCGTCCGACTCGCCGCAGCGCTTTTTCAACCGCGAACTCTCCTGGCTGTCGTTCAACCGCCGGGTGCTGGCCGAGAGCAAGAATCTGCGCCATCCCCTGCTCGAGCGCCTGCGGTTCCTGGCGATCTCCGCCAACAACCTCGACGAATTCTACATGGTCCGCGTCGCCGGCCTCAAAGCGCAGCTGCGCGAAGGGGTGCGCGTCGTCAGCCAGGACGGCCTGACGGCGGCCGAACAGCTTGAGCGGGTCAACGCCGAGGCGGCCGACCTGATGGACGCCCAGCAGCGCCGCTGGCGCCAGCTCTGCACCGAACTCGCCGACGAGGGTCTGCGGCTGGTCGGCCCGGGCGAGGTCAGCGATCGGGAGAAGGCGGCGCTCGACGAGGTCTTCGCCGCCCAGCTGTTCCCGGTGCTGACGCCGCTGGCCATCGACCCGGCCCACCCCTTCCCCTTCATTCCGAACCTCGCCTTCTCGCTGGTGCTCAAGCTGAAGCGGACGAGCGACGGGCGGCTGCTCTACGCCCTGGTGCCGATCCCTGCCCAGGTGGCCCGCTTCTGGGAGCTGCCGCGCACCAACCGCCGCCGGACCGAGCGGCGCTTCCTCTCGCTGGAAGGCTTCGTCTCGCTGTTCCTCGACCACCTGTTCCCCGGTTGCGAAGTCGAGGGCCAGGGCGTGTTCCGGCTGATCCGCGACAGCGACGTGGAGATGGAGGAAGAGGCCGAGGATCTGGTCCGCGAGTTCGAGGCCGCGCTCAAGCAGCGGCGGATGGGCTCGGTGGTCCGCGTCGAGATCGAGGCGGACATGCCCGAGGAGCTGCGCGCCTTCATCAGCGAGAACCTGCACGCCCAGCCCGAGGACATCATCCTGATCGACGGCCTGCTGGGCCTCGACGAGCTCTCCCAGCTGATCCCGCCGGACCGCGCGGAACTGAAGTTCAAGCCGTTCGAACCGCGCTTCCCCGAGCGGATCCGCGACCACGGCGGCGACTGCTTCGCCGCCATCCGCGAGAAGGACATCCTGGTCCACCATCCGTTCGAGAGCTTCGACGTGGTGGTGCAGTTCGTCCGCCAGGCGGCGCGCGACCCCAATGTGCTGGCGATCAAGCAGACCCTCTATCGGACCTCGAAGGACAGCCCGATCGTCGCCGCCCTGATCGAGGCGGCGGACATGGGCAAGAACGTCACCGCGGTGATCGAGATCAAGGCCCGCTTCGACGAGGAGGCGAACCTGAAGTGGGCCCGCGACCTCGAACGCGCCGGCGTCCACGTCGTCTTCGGCTTCGTCGAGTACAAGACCCACGCCAAGCTCTCGACCGTGGTGCGGCGCGAGGGCGAGGCGCTACGCACCTACTGCCACTTCGGCACCGGCAACTATCACCCGATCACTGCGCGCATCTACACCGACCTGTCGCTGTTCACGACCGACCCGGCGATGGGCCGCGACTCCACGCGGCTGTTCAACTTCGTCACCGGCTACGCCCAGCCGGACCGGCTGGAGAAGCTGTCCTTCTCGCCGGTGACCATGAAGCGCGACCTGCTGGCGCAGATCGCCCGCGAGGCCGAGCAAGCCCGCCAGGGCAAGCCCGCCGGCATCTGGGCGAAGATGAACTCCCTGGTCGATCCGGAGATCATCGACGCCCTCTACGAGGCCAGCCAGGCCGGCGTCGACATCCAGCTGGTGATCCGCGGGATCTGCTGCCTGCGGCCCGGCGTGCCCGGGCTGTCGGCAACCATCCAGGTGAAGAGCATCATCGGCCGCTACCTGGAGCACGGCCGGGTCATCGCCTTCGCCAACGGCAAGCCGCTGCCCTCGTCCGAGGCCCGGCTCTACATCTCCTCGGCCGACTGGATGCCACGCAACCTCGACCGCCGGGTCGAGGCGCTGACGCCGATCGAAAACCCCACGGTGCACCGCCAGGTGCTCAACCAGATCATGGTCGCCAACCTGCGTGATGAAGCTCAGAGCTGGACCCTGGATAGCGAGGGCCGCTATACGCGGGACCCGGCCTGGGACCATCCGGACGCCTTTTCGGCGCATGAGTATTTCATGACCAACCCCAGCCTGTCGGGTCGGGGCCAAAGGGTGAAGGACATGCCGCGCGCGATCGAAGATGTGGCTCCGCGCGGATAATCGCCAGGAGGCGCGCCAGGCCGCCGTCATCGACCTCGGATCGAACTCGGTCCGCCTGGTGATCTACCGGGTCGAGGGGCGGTCGATCTGGACGTTGTTCAATGAAAAGGCCCTGGCGGGCCTGGGCCGCGACCTGCCGGTCACCGGTCGGCTGTCGACCGAGGGCGTGGAGGTGGCGCTCTCCGCCCTGCACCGTTTCCGCACCCTGTTGAACGGCTGGGCCCCCGACGAGATCACCGCCGCGGCGACCGCCGCGGTGCGCGAATCCGCCGACGGCCAGGCCTTCCTGCGGCGGGTGAAGGCCGAGACCGGTCTCGACGTGCGGGTGCTCTCCGGCGAGGAGGAGGCCCGCTACGCCGCGCTCGGCGTGCTCGCGGGCGATCCCATCGCCGAGGGCGTGGTCGGCGACCTTGGCGGGTCGAGCCTGGAGCTGGTGCGGCTGACCGACGGCGCGCCGCACGACGGGGCGACCCTGGCGCTCGGCCCCTTTGCGCTCGGCGCTCCGCGCGCCCTCGACATCGACCGCACGCGCCGGGCAATCGAGGCCGAGCTTGGGCCGGTGGCCGGCCGCTTCCGCACCCGCAGCTTCCACGCCGTCGGCGGGGCCTGGCGCAACCTGGCCCTGCTGCACATGGAGATGGCCAACTATCCGCTGCGCGTCGCCCACCAGTACGAGATGAGCCGCGCGGACGCCGTCGAGGTCGCCCGCTTCGTCGAGCGGCTGTCGAAGTCCTCGCTGGAGCGGATCGGGCTTTCCAAGAAGCGCTTCGACACCCTGCCCTACTCGGCCCTGGTGCTGGAGGCGGTGATCGAGCGGCTCGGCGTCGAGCGGGTGATGATCTCCGCCTACGGCGTCCGCGAAGGCCTGCTGTTCGACGCCATGGAGCCCCAGGTGCGGGCGCGCGACCCGCTGCTCGAGGGCTGCGAGGCGCTGACCGTCGTCCGCGGCCTCTCGCTCGACCTTGGCCCGGCGCTGGACGCCTGGGTAAGCCCTGCCTTCGCCCAGCTGCCGCCGATGTTCGGCGGCCGCGATCCGGTGCTGACCGCGGCCGCCTGCCGGC
>Ga0207711_10004287_pt1 | contig 12186 bp, 10 predicted proteins | sample KBSS34metaG_FD_184401 | JGI IMG/M metagenome (GOLD analysis project Ga0207711, IMG submission 184401) | Switchgrass rhizosphere microbial communities from Kellogg Biological Station, Michigan, USA - KBS S3-4 metaG (SPAdes) (version 2) | ecosystem: Host-associated > Plants > Roots > Rhizosphere...
AGCAACGCTGTCATGCGCCGTTCAAGGCGCTGATCGGGCATTCGATGGGCGCACGCACGGTGATGCTCGAAGCCGGCGCGCACAACAACCTCGGCGTGCATGGCGAGAACCTCTTCGACGCCTATGTCGCACTCTCGCCGCCGGGCCCGGACGAGGTCTTCCCGGCGGGCGCGGAACGTCCGATTACGTCGCCGATGCTGCTGGTCACCGGCACGCGCGACGCCACCATCGACCACCAGGGCTTCGAGGAACGCACGCAATCGTTCGCGTCGTTGCGCTCGACCTGCGGCTGGATGGCGGTCATCGATGGCAGCACGCACCTGAACTTCGCCGGATTGGGGTTCGCCGGCAAGACCGAATCCGCGACGGTCGCGTTGAGCACGGGCTTCCTAGACGCGTTGCGCGACGGCCACTGCGCAAGGCCTCCGGTGCTGTCCGGTGTGCACATCACGACGAAATGAACGCGAGAACGCGGGGCTGGCTACGTCGGTCGATCGGTGCCTAGCGCCCCAGCACAAGATTGATGCGCACGCCGGCAACCAGCGCGTTGCGCGCATTCGCGGCGCCGCCCGGATCGAACACGTATTGCACGTCGGGCTGCAGGGTGACCCTTTCGTTCAAAGGCATGTTCAGGGTGGTTTCGACGATGGCTTCGTGGCGCAGGCCCAGCATGGTGTCCGATGTCCGCAGCTGACTGTTGAGATCGACATAAGCGAAGGCCAGTCCCAGCGTATTGTGCGGACCCAAGACGGCACCGAGGTTGAGGCCGGTTTCGACCGACCAAGGGACCGTGCTGCGATCGTGTTCCGCGACGCCCGCTCGCGCGAACCAGACCAGGCGTTTGTTGATCGTGTGATCGATGACGCCGATCATGCCCCAAGTTCCGCGTGCGCTTGGGCCATCGACGTCGGTCGAGTCGCGGCTGCGGAAGAACATACCGAGCCGCGCGCTCGCCGTCGGCGCGGCGACCGTGCCGAACAGATGCTGGTCCTCGACCACCAGCAACGCGCCGTGATTGAAGGCGATGCGCAGGCCGTGCCGATTCACGCTGATCGGATCACCGCCGTCGCCGTCGATCAAGGCGACGCGCATCGTGTCCCTCTTGTCGAGATCGAATGAAACTCGCGCGCCCAGCACGCCCTGCGGAAAAATCGGCGAGTGCGGCAGGTTTCCGCTGATGACGCTTGGCGCGCCGAACGCACTGCTCACGAACAGGGCCGCGGTATCGCTGCCCCAGAACTCTGTATCGGCGGCCAGCAACCCCAATCTTGCCGAGGCAGGCCCGATCTGACGCTGCCCCCACAACTCGTGCAGGCGCAGTTGATGCACCGCGTCGATGTTGCTGACCACCGAGAAATCGCCAACGTCCTGCTGGGTCAGGCTGTCCCCGTGCGGGAAATACGCATCTCCGTGCGCCGTCCATGCGCCCCAGTGCCAGTCCAGCGTTCCCTGCAGCAGCCCGGTGTACACGGTGCCCGTGCGCATGCCGCCTTGGATATCGGCGAACACTTCGCCGGTGTAGTTGAAACGGTAGGCGTAACCAGTCGGTTCGTCGGCATCGGCGCGTGCCACGAGGCCCGCTGCGAACAGCGCGAACAACGCGATCGGTCGGATCATGGCCAGCACTGGCATGCCTCGGATGGCGGTCTGCGCATCGGAGTGGTGCCGATCGCGCATGCCGATGCGGCCGTCAACCCGCCGGAGGCGTCGCGGCCCGCAAGGATGCCAGCGCTTTCTCGACCTTCGAGAAATAGTTGTGCATGTCCTCGTGGATGCGGTCGGTCTTCTCGTGCAGGTGCGCGACTTCGAGTTCGGCCTTGATGTTGACTTCGTACTCGATGTCGGAACGCACGCGGTCCTTCTCGGCCTGGCGGTTCTGGCTGATCAGCACGATGCAGGAGAGGAAGATCGCCTCCAGCGACACGATCATCGTCAGCAGGCCATAGGGATACGGATCGAAAGCGGTGATCCCGATCTTCCCCGTGTTGATCGAGATCCAGGCGACGAACCATACCGCGTGGATCGCGAGGAACAACATGCTGCCGCTGAACCACGACACCCAGTCGGCGACGCGCAGGATGAAGCCGCGTTGTTCCTCGGCTTCCTCGTTCGCATTGCGCGACACTCGCGTGCGTAGTAGCGCATCGGCCTTGCGGGTCATGTGGCCCATCGCGGCGAGCAGGCCCAGCGCCGCAGCGGGTGTTTTCTGGAACAGCAGCAGCAGGTCGCCGCGATCGAGCTCGAGCAGTTCGGTGTCCATCAACGCGAGCGCCGTCGCGGTGCGCGCGCCCTGGTCCAGCAACGACAGCTCGCCGAAGATCTCGCCGCGGCCGGCATTGGTCAGCACGATCTTCTGGCCGGCAGTGTCCTTGATGTAGAGCTCGACCTCGCCCGCCTGCACGACGAACAGCGAATCGCCTTGCTCACCGGCCTGGAACAATGTTTCGCCCGCCTGCAGCGGCCGGCGATCGATCACTTCGGCAAGGCTATGGAGATCCTCATCGGTCAGATGCTCGAACAGCGCCACTCCGGCCAACATCTCTACTTCACACGGCATCGCATGGCTCCCCTGGTTGCGGGCAGAGTGTAGCGGTTCGGATGACGGGCTTGTTAACGCGACCATTCGAAGCGGAATCCGCTGCGCATCCCGCTTTATTCGCGTTTTTAGCAGCTGTCATCCTGCCCTAGCGCATGGCGCTCGGGCGTTCAACGGAACACGAGCCAGTGGCTCGTAGGCGCGGCACTTCTTCCGGCCCTCGCGCATAGCGCTCGGGCGTTCGGAAGCGCGCGAGCCAATGGCTCGCAAACGCGCTTCCTCACCCTATGAAATCGCGCTTGCCGATCTCCAGGCCCAGGTGGCGCAGGATCGCGTACGCCGTGGTGTAGTGGAAGTAGAAGTTCGGTTGCGCGAAACCAAGCAGGTAGTCCCTGCCGGGCAGGTCGAGCGTGCGATCGCGCAGCGGGATCACGATCTGGCGCTCGGCCGCGCCCTCGAACTGCCCGGGCTTGAAACCGCGCACGAATTCGGAGACGCCCGCGATGCGCTTCCTGAGCGCAGCCAGCGTGGTTTCCTCATCGGGGAATTTCGGCATCTCGACGTCTGCGAGTCGCGCGGGCGGGCTCTTGGCGAAGTCGGTGACGAGCTGCACCTGCCGGGTGAAATCGAACATGTCCGGCGCCAGTTTCGCGTGCAGGACGGTTTCCTCATCGAGCTTGCCCGCGGCGATAGCGGCTGCGGCCTTGCCGAGGATCCCATCGAGGTTCTGCAGCATCCGCAGCGGCGTGGTGACGACGGCATCAAAAATGGCGATTTGCATGGCGATGGCCTCGGATCGGGGAGCCAGATAATCCCACGTCTTCATGCAATCGGCGACGCTCCTACTCGTACAGGCGACACCATAGCCTGTTCCTTGCGATAATTAGGGGTCTTGGCCCCGTAGCTCAGCTGGTGGATTCGTGAGTGCTTGCGACTGTCCTGTGGACAGTCGCGCGAGCGAATCCTGGGAGCCATGGGCAAGGTCTACAACCGAAGCATTGCTTCGGCAGACCGCGCGACTTCGCCATGGATGGCGAAGGCCGGCTTTTCGTGCGCAGCAGGAGCGAAGCCGAAAAGGCGACCGGAAGGAACACCACGGATGGTTCGTGCGAAAATCTCCCCGTTTGGCCCCGTAGCTCAGCTGGATAGAGCGCGCCCCTCCTAAGGGCGAGGTCACAGGTTCAAATCCTGTCGGGGTCACCAGGAAGAGGTCCATCCGGACGAATACGCGAACGGATGCCGGATCGATCGCGGAAGAAGCTGCATCGCGGCTTCCGGATCGAGCCTCGGCATCCGGATCCACACCCAGACAACAAGGCCCGAAGTCCACCATGAATGCGCAACTCGATTCACTCCAGGAGCAAGCAATGACCCACCCCGTCCTTTCCGCGCTCGGCCTCGGCGCTGACGAATCCGGCACCTACCTCGGCCGCGGCGAATGGTCGAAGACCACCGACGCCGGCATCATCGAGCCGGTCAATCCGGCGACTGGCGACGTGCTCGCGCGCGTGCATGCGTCATCGCAGGCCGACTACGACACCATCATCGCGCGTGCGCAGGAAGCGTTCACGACCTGGCGGACGACGCCCGCGCCGCGCCGGGGCGAAGCGATCCGCCTGTGTTCCGACGCATTGCGCAAGCACAAGGACGCGCTCGGTTCGCTGGTCGCGCTCGAGATGGGCAAGAGCAAGCCCGAGGGCGATGGCGAAGTGCAGGAAATGATCGACATCGGCGAGTTCTCCGTCGGCCTCTCGCGCCAGCTCTACGGCCTGACGATGCACAGCGAGCGCCCCGGCCATCGCATGTACGAGCAATGGCATCCGATCGGCATCGTCGGCATCATCAGCGCGTTCAACTTCCCGGTCGCGGTGTGGGCGTGGAATGCGTTCGTCGCGGCGATCTGCGGCGACATCTCGATCTGGAAGCCTTCGCCGAAGACGCCGCTATCCGCGATCGCGGCGCTGAAGATCTGCAACGCCGCGTTGAAGGACGGCGGTTTCCCCGACCTGTTCTTCCTGTTCAACGACGCCGGCACCGAGCTCGCGAGCACCTTCGTCGACGACCGCCGCATCCCGTTGATCAGCTTCACTGGTTCGACCAAGGTCGGCCGCAATGTCGGCGAACGCGTTGCGAACCGCATGGGCCGCTCGCTGCTCGAACTCGGCAGCAACAACGCGATCATCGTCGACGAAACCGCCGACATGAAACTCGCGATCCCGGCGATCGTGTTCGGTGCGGTCGGCACAGCAGGCCAGCGCTGCACGACCACGCGCCGCCTGTTCGTGCAGGAATCGATCTACGACGACGTGCTCGGAAAACTCGTCGCCGCCTACAAGCAGGTCGAGAAGAAGATCGGCGACCCGACCGACGCCAACAACCTGATGGGTCCGCTCAACAGCCAGGACGCGGTGAAGGGATATCTCTCCGCGATTGCCAAGGCGAAGGCCAGCGGCGGCACCGTCGCGAGCGGCGGCGCGGCGATCGATGGCAAGGGCAATTACGTCCTTCCGGCGATCGTCACCGGCCTGACCAACGATGCCGAGGTCGTGCAGACCGAAACCTTCGCGCCGATCCTGTACGTGATGAAGTTCTCGACGCTCGACGAAGCGCTGCACCAGCAGAACGCGGTGCCGCAGGGGCTGTCGTCGTCGATCTTCACCACCAACCTCAAGACCGCCGAAGCGTTCCTGTCCGCGGCCGGCTCGGATTGCGGCATCGCGAACGTCAACATCGGCACCTCGGGCGCGGAAATCGGCGGCGCATTCGGCGGCGAAAAGGAAACCGGCGGCGGCCGCGAGTCGGGATCGGATGCGTGGAAGGCCTACATGCGCAGGCAGACCAACACGATCAACTATTCGAATTCGCTGCCGCTCGCGCAGGGCATCAAGTTCGATTTCTGATTGCGGGCCGGGGACTCGAATGCAACAGCAGATTCCCGATCTCGTCGCCGAGCGCATCCTCGCTGCGCGGCGGGAAACCTATGCGTCGAACGCGGAGGCGTGGAAGCGCCGTGCGCTGCGGGAAGGTAATTCGCCCGAACTGCCGCCGCACCAGCACGAAGCGGGGCTGTCGTTGGAGGAAATGGGCGGCAGCGGCCTCACCACCAGGCCGTTGGTGCTCGACAGGGAACTGCGTTTCTGGGCGATCGACGACGACGAGGAACTGGATGACTTCCTTACCGGCGACTTGCTGCCGGCTTTGTTCCACGAGTTGTCCGAAGCGCAATGGCGTTGCCTCCCGCGCGGGTACGAACCGCTCGTGACGATGCTCGAATTCGAGCGGCACCAGCAGTTCGAAGGCTGGACCGCGGTCGACAACCGCGCCGACGACATGCTGGAAATCATCGAGAGCTACCGTTTCCTCGGACTCGACGACGAGGCGAATGCCCTGGAAGCCGTCAGGAAAGCGCACCAGGCCCTCGACGACGACGACCCGGAGCGGGTCGAGGAAGTCTTGTCGGAAGCCTATCGATCGGTGCCCAATAGCCAGTCGGATGAAGACGATCGCATCGTGTCCGTTTTCGCCTTCGTGCGCACGCACCCCGAATTGTTCCGCGAGGATTGATCGATGAACACGCCAGTCCGCCAGACCTGCTCCACCGCGATGATCAGCCTCGTCTTCGGCATCCTGTCGTGGTTCGCCCTGCCCATCATCGGCGCGGTCGTCGCGGTCGTCTGCGGGCACATGGCGCGCGCGGAAATCCGCCGCTCCGCGAACATGCTCGACGGCGACGGCCTCGCTGTCGGTGGATTGGTACTCGGTTACCTGCACCTCGCGATCATCCTTCTGTTCGTCTTCGTGATCTTCGTGTTCCTCGGTGGGCTGGCGTTCTTCGTCGCCCTCGCCCACCACGCCGGCCACGCCTGAGCGCGTGTACGGACTCGCGCGCCCGTTCCTGTTCGCACTCGATGCCGAGGCCGCGCATGGCCTCGGCTTGAAGGCGATCGAGGCCGCGTATCGCAGCGCCTTGAACCCGCTGCTCGCGACGCGTCCGAAACCGATGCCGCTCAAGGCGTTCGGCATCACGTTCCCTAATCCGGTCGGGCTCGCCGCCGGCCTCGACAAGAACGGCGCGCATGTCGATGCGCTGCTCGCGCTCGGTTTCGGTTTCATCGAGATCGGCACGATCACCCCGCGCGCGCAAGGCGGCAATCCGAAGCCGCGCATGTTCCGCCTGCCCGACCAGCAGGCCGTGATCAATCGGCTCGGCTTCAACAACGACGGCGTCGATGCGCTCGTGCGCAACGTCGAACGCGCGCGCAGGCAAGGCATCGTCGGCATCAACATCGGCAAGAACGTCGGCACGCCGAATGAGAACGCGGTGGACGACTACCTGCATTGCCTCGATCGCGTGTACGCGCTCGCCGACTACGTCACCGTCAACATTTCCTCGCCGAACACCAGTGGCCTGCGCGACCTGCAACAGACCGACACCTTGCGCGCGTTCGTCGGCACGCTGCGCGAGCGGCAGGAACAACTCGCTGGCCAGCATGGCAAGCGCACGCCGATGCTGGTCAAGATCGCGCCGGACCTCGACGATGCGCAGATCGATGCGATCGCCGCGACGCTGCTCGAAGCCGGCATCGACGGCATCATCGCGACCAACACCACGATCTCGCGCACTGCGATCGAGGGCCATCGCCTAGCCGGCGAAGCAGGCGGATTGTCCGGCAAACCGCTGTACGCGAAATCGACGGCGGTGCTGTCGCGGTTGCGTGCGCGCGTGGGCGAACGCATCCCGCTGATCGGCGTCGGAGGCATCCTGTCCGGCGCCGATGCGGTCGCGAAAGTCGTTGCCGGCGCGACGCTCGTGCAGTTCTATACCGGCATGATCTATCGCGGACCGAAACTCATCGCCGAATCGGTCGATGCGATCCGCCATCGGCGCGAAGGCACGTCGCGGTGAGCGGATCGCGTTCGTCGGACAGCTTGGCCGCCGGTGGCGACTTGCGCATCACGTCGAACGCCGCACTCGATGATCGCAACACCTTCCGCGTCGCCGCGCGCGCCGCAACGCTGATCGAAGCCTGCAGCGCGAATGCATTGCGGCAAGCGCTCGATCATCCGGGCGTGCGCAGCGGTCCGTTGCTCGTGCTCGGCGAAGGAAGCAACCTGCTGTTCGCCGGCGATGTCGCTGGCACAGTGCTTGCGATCGAACTCGCCGACGTGCGGATCGTCGCGGAAGACGCGGACCACGCGCTCGTGCGCGCCTATGCGGGCGCGGACTGGGATGCGCTAGTGCGCTGGACGCTCGACCGCGGATTGCAGGGGCTCGAAAACCTCGCGCTGATCCCGGGCACCGTCGGCGCCGCGCCGATCCAGAACATCGGTGCGTACGGCGGTGAAGTCGGCGAGTTCATCGAAAGCGTCGAGGCGTTCGATCGCGAAGGCTGTACGCTGCGTACCCTTTCGGCAGATGACTGCGCGTTCGGTTATCGCGACAGCCGCTTCAAGCGCGAACCGACGCGATGGATCGTTACAGCCGTGACATTCCGCTTGCCGCGCCAGCACGCACTGCGCCTGGACTACGCGGGCATCCGCGAGGAGCTCGCCGCGATGTCTGTCGAGCAACCGACCGCGCGCGATGTCGCCGATGCGGTCACCCGCCTGCGCCGGCGCAAACTCCCCGACCCGTGCGTGATCGGCAACGCAGGCAGCTTCTTCAAGAATCCGCTGGTCGATGCCGCCACCGCCGATGCGTTGAAATCGTCGCACCCGTCGCTGCCGGTTTTCCCTGGTGGCGATCCGGCGCAACGCAAGCTGTCCGCGGCGTGGATGATCGAATCCAGCGGCTGGAAGGGACATCGCGAGGGCGACGCCGGCGTGTCCGCGCAGCACGCGTTGGTGCTCGTCAACCACGGCCATGCGACCGGCGCGCAATTGCTCGACCTCGCGCGTCGCGTCGCCGCATCGGTGCACGAACGCATCGGCGTGCAGCTCGAACCCGAGCCGCGGATCATTGGCGCGACCTGGTGAAAGCACCGCAGAACCATTTCCTCCACGCGGCATTGCTGATGTTCGCCAGCACCGTAGGCTTCGGCCTGATGGCGCTGACGATCAAGTACACCTCGCGCACGTTGCCGACGTTTGAGATCGCCTTCTTCCGCAACGCGTTCGGGCTACTGGTGTTGCTACCGATCCTGCTGGCCGGCAAGGCTCCATTGCGGACGAAACAACTGCCGCGCTATCTGCTGCGCAGCGCCATCGGCGTGGGTTCGATGCTGTGCGGTTTCTGGGCAATCGGCCACCTGCCTCTTTCGCAGGCGATCGCATTGTCGTATTCGACGCCATTGTTCGTGACCATCGCGGCGGTGATCTGGCTCGGCGAAACAGTGCGCAAGCGCCGCTGGGCCGCGGTCATCGTCGGTTTCATCGGCGTGCTCGTGGTCGTGCACCCGGGCACCAGCGAATTCTCGTTCGGATCGCTGATCGCATTGCTGGCGGCGGTGTTCAGCGCCATCGTCGCGATCCAGATCAAGCAGCTCTCGCGCGTCGACGCGCCCGACACCATCGTCTTCTACACCTACCTGTTCTGGGTGCCGATGTCGCTGGTACCGGCGCTGTTCGTGTGGCGCTGGCCACCCGCGCAAATGTGGGTATGGCTGGCCGCGACCGGACTGTTCGGCACCCTCGCGCAACTGCTGTGGACCCGCGCACTGCGGATGGGCGACGTGTCTGCATTGCAGCCGATCAGCTTCATGCAGTTGCCGATGGTGTCCATCGCCGGCTGGTTCCTGTTCGACGAATTGATCGACCGCTGGACCCTCGTCGGCGCCGCGATCATCTTCGCCGCAAACCTCTACATCGCCCATCGCGAAACCCAGCTGTCGCGGCTGCGCGCGACGTCCGCCTTGATGGAAGCCGTAAAGCCAGGCGAATGATGATGGCCCGATCGGGGTCGCAGCATCGAACGCCATGTCCGAAAACGGCGAGCGTAGCGTCGATTGCACGGTCAGCATGTGCACGCCCAACCACCACAGGCCAGCACCATGCATGCGTTCCAACTCGTCGGCATCGATCACGAACAGTTCGAACACCTATTCCAACTCACCGACGAACAACTCAAGGAATTCGCCGCCGTGCGCCGCATCGCGACCGCGAACACCGGCTTCCCATGTCGCGTGAGCCTCGAAGACGCGCAAGCCGGCGAAGAGTTGCTGCTGCTGCCGTATGCGCACCATCCAGTGGAATCCCCGTACCAGGCATCCGGGCCGATTTTTGTCCGCCGCGGAGCAAGACGACGCACGTTGCCGATCGGCGAAGTTCCGCCGTACGTCACGCGTCGCGTGATCTCGCTGCGCGCCTACGATGCCGCGCACATGATGGTCGACGCGACGGTTTGCGAGGGAACGCTGGTCGCGACGGAATTGCAGCGCTTGCTCGGCAACGACGATGTCGCATACATCCACATGCACAACGCGAAGCAGGGTTGTTTCTCGTGCCGGGTCGATCGAACGTAAGTGCATGCGCTGCCGGACAAAAGACGATCACGCAGTTGATACTGTGTAACCAACTCAGCGATTTCCACGCCCTACCGTTCGTCACCATTCCCATCGCGTTCGGCGTCTTGCGTTTTCCGTGCCCGCAATGCGGACGGATTTGGAATATGATTGGCTCCATGGGGTCGTTGAGGTTGTCTTGAGTTTCTCGTGTGTCACCCGATTGCAACGATGCAGGAAGCGGCCGACTGGTCCTTCCCTGCCATCCGTCGCGCGCACTTGGCAGCATTATTCGCAGCCCAAGCGCGGCATCGACCCCTCCCCTTGCACGACAGGCACCGGCACAAGGCCGGCGGAGATTCCTGCGCGCAACCGTGCGTTGTCACCAACGTACTGCATCCTCGCAACAACCCTGAAGTCATGATCGGAGCAATACAGTGGACGAAGTCCTGAGTCACCCGTACGTCATCGGCGGCATCGCCGCCTTCATCTTCCTCCTCATTTTCTGGAAAGCCTTCCTCTGGCTGTTCGGCATCATCATCGTTCCCGACGACAGCATCGGCACGGTGACGAAGAAATTCGTGATCTTCGGCAGCCACCGCAACCTGCCGGACGGGCAGATCATCGCGCTCGAAGGCGAAGCCGGCTACCAGGCCGACACCCTGTCGCCGGGCCTGCACATGGGCTTGTGGCCGTGGCAATACGCGATCGAGCTGATCAAGTTCACGACCATCCCGCAAGGCGAGATCGGCGTCGTCCAGGCCTGCGACGGCAGGCCGCTCCCAAGCGGGCGCGTGATCGCGAGGGATATCGATTGCAACTATTTCCAGGATGCGCGCGCGTTCCTCAAGGGCGGCGGCGAGCGTGGTCCGCAGATGAAGGTCGTGCCGCCCGGCACTTACCGCATCAACCCGTTGCTGTTCACCGTCAAGCTCGCCGACGCGACCGAAATCCCGCAGGGCAAGCTCGGCGTGGTTGAAGCGCACGACGGCAATCCGCTGCCGGTCGGTCGCGTCATCGCGAAGGGAATCAGTTGCGACTCCTACCAGGATGCGAAGGCGTTCCTTGACGGCGGCGGCGAGCGCGGCCCGCAGATGAAGATCATTCCGCCAGGCAACTACCGCATCAACCCGATCCTGTTCGACGTGCGCCTCGACGACGTGCTCGACATCCCGGAGAACAAGATCGGCGTGGTGACGACGAAGGAAGGCATGCCGTTGCCGACAGGCGAGATCGCGGGCGGCGAAGTCGCGGGGCACAACATGTTCCAGGATCCCGACAAGTTCATCGCGAACGGCGGCAACAAGGGCCTGCAGGAGCAGGTGCTGCTCGCGGGCCGTTACTTCCTCAATCCGCGTTTCGCGACCGTCGAGGTCGTCGAGATGTCGACGGTGCCGATCGCGAACGTCGGCGTCGTCATCGCCTACATCGGCAAGGAAGGCAAGGACGTCACCGGCGATACGTTCAAGCACGGCAACCTGGTGTCGCGCGGCGAGAAAGGCGTGTGGGTCGATCCGCTCGATCCGGGCAAGTACCCGATCAACCCGAACACGCACAAGGTCGTCAACGTGCCGACCGCGAACGTCGTGCTGAACTGGGCGACCGGGAAGACCGAAGCGCATCGCCTCGACGCGAACCTGTCGACGATCACCGTGCGTTCGGCCGACGGCTTCAAGTTCAACCTCGACGTGTCGCAGATCATCCACATCCCGCGCAACGACGCGCCGAAGGTGATCGCGCGTTTCGGCGACATGAGCGCGCTCGTCACGCAGGTATTGGAACCGACGATCGGCAACTATTTCCGCAACGCCGCACAAGGGAGCGACATCATCGACTTCCTCAAGAACCGTTCGCTGCGGCAGACTGAAGCGCGCGATGCGATCGGCGCGGCGCTGAAGGAATACAACGTCGGCGCGGTCGATACGCTGATCGGCGACATCGTGCCGCCCGAGGAACTCATGCGCACGTTGACCGACCGCAAGATCGCCGAGCAGGAACGCGTGACCTACGAAACCCAGCGACAGGCGCAAGGCGTGCGCCAGGAGCTTCAGCAAGCGACCGCATTGGCCGACACCCAGGCACGCGTCGTCGATGCCGAGCGCAAGGTCACGATCGCGGGGTTCGAAGCGAATGCGTCGGTCAAGTTCGCCGAAGGCAGCGCGAAGTCGAAGACCATCAACGCCGAAGCCGATGCGACGGTGCTGCGCACGG
>Ga0207711_10004289_pt1 | contig 12184 bp, 10 predicted proteins | sample KBSS34metaG_FD_184401 | JGI IMG/M metagenome (GOLD analysis project Ga0207711, IMG submission 184401) | Switchgrass rhizosphere microbial communities from Kellogg Biological Station, Michigan, USA - KBS S3-4 metaG (SPAdes) (version 2) | ecosystem: Host-associated > Plants > Roots > Rhizosphere...
GAGCGAGCCGAACCCCTCAGACGAGGCTGCCTGGTCGCGTTCGTTGTACTCGCGCACTTCCTCGGCTTCGTGCGCATCGTGGATCGCCTTGACGCTGAGACGAATGCGGCGGCCGGAAGGATCAACTTCCAGGACGGCGACTTCGACGTCCGTACCGACGGGAAATGCCTTGGCGACGTCTCCCTCGCGCGCGACACCGGTTTCGCTCATCGGAATGAGACCGGTCCTCCCCGGCGACAGAAAGACGAACACGCCGAACTTCTCGTGACGCTCCACCTTCCCCGTGAGCCGCGCACCGGGCACGATCTCCGTCCTCGATGTCACTGCCCCGCCCGCGCGCGCCGAGCCCTCGGGAAGCAACGCGACGCCGATCCGCTTTTTCTCGAGATCGATGCTCAGGATTTCGAATGCTCCCGTCGTGCCCGGCGCAACCGCGGCGGACCATCCCTCGGATCGGCCTGTCGGCGCGAACGTCGAGGCGTGCGCCAACCCTTCGATGCCCGGCTCGAGCTCGACGAACGCACCAAACTCCGCCACGCGCGTGATGCGGCCCTGGCGCACCTGGCCGACCTCGTACGTGGCGTCGACGCGCGACCACGGATCCGCCGCGAGCTGCTTCAGTCCCAGGGAAATCTTCTGCTTGTCCTCGTCGACGCGCAGCACCTTGACGACGATCTCCTCGCCGGGCTTGACGAGGTCGGAGGGATCCGACACGCGCGACCAGCCCATCTCGGACACGTGCAGCAAACCCTGCACGCCGCCGCCCAGATCGACAAACGCGCCGAACGGGCGCACCGACGTGACGCGGCCGGTCATCACCGCGCCGGCGGCAATCGATCGCCGGGTCTCAGCGGCGCTTTCCCGCTGTGTCTCCTCGAGCAGCGCGCGCCGCGAGACGACGAGGTTCTTTCCGCCTTCGGTGTACTCGACGATCCGGAATTCGTAGACGCGCCCGAGGTGCGTCGACGGCTCCGTCCTGGCGGTGTCGATCTGCGAGAAGGGGCAGAACGCGCGTTGACGCGCGATCCGCACTTCGTAGCCGCCTTTAACCTCCCGCTCGACCTTCCCTTCGAAGGGGAGACCGGCACGGAACGCGCTCTCGATCTGCCGTTGGGTTGCCGCTCCTCGGACGAGCTTCCGGGAGAGCGTCAATCCCCCAGCGGTTGACACCACCGTCGCCTGAATGCGATCGCCCACTGCGACCTCGAGATTGCCGTCATCGTCTTTCAGTTCGGCGATCTCAATCGTGGCTTCGCCCTTGCCGCCGACGTCGACGAACGCCCCCTCGGGCCCAATCGCGACGATCGTGCCCTCCAACGTCTGTCCCGTCTCGAAGCGTTTCGCCTTGACGGACGCCTCGAACATCGCGGCGAAATCTTCCTCGGGCTCGCTCACACCCACTCTCCTTACGGTCCGCCTGAAGGCGGACACTACCGAAGACACAGTCCATCGCTGACCGAAGCTGCGGAGAATTATACGGGGAGGGTGGCGAAGACGCTTGCGAAGACATCCTTCGCAAGCGTCGTGGTCGTGTGCCGTTCAGCGTTGGAACGATATGGTCACTTGAAACTGGCCGCCGTTGTCGCTGACGTTGTCGTCATTTGTTCCCAGATACAACAAGCCGCTCGCCGGAGCGGTGATGGTCGACTGATCGCCGATCCCGAACGGCAGGCCGTTGTCGATCCGGCCGATGAGGGCCCCGGCCAGCGCGGCCGGCAACGGTGCACCCGAGATGAACTTGTGGGCCGGAGAACCGGCAACGCCGGCGCGGTCGTTGGCGTCGCCGGTGAAGCGGATTTCACCGCTTGACGTGAATCGCAGCACGTCGCCCTGATTCACGCGAATGCCGGTCGGCGTCCACTGACGGTTGGCGGGCACGGTGAACGTTCCGCCCGCTGAAGTTCCAACAGTCCCGGTGGTCCGCCCGCCGGGGTTGGTGCGGCCGATGGCAGAGCCGTTCGTCGAGTAGCCGCGATTGTTGCCGCCGACGCCATCATATTGCGACCGGCCGTAGCTGTCGGCATAGCCGCGTTCCAGACCGTCGCGGAACTGCAGCCGATAGGCTTCCCTGTCACCGTAGCTCGCGCGGTAGCCCAGATCGCCGTTCTTGTAGACGTTGTTGCCGCGGAAATTCGACCGCGCGTTTCGCCCGCGATCCTGCTGACCGAGCGTGACGCCTTCGCGATATCCGGCGTCGAACGCCATGTCGCTCGCGCCGAACTGGCGATCGGCATAGGGATCGTTCGCCGGCGGCACAGGACGGCCGGCTTGCGGGCGGCCGTAGAGCTGGCCGTACTGCCCCTTGAGACCGTAGTACCCATCGTCGTACCCGGCCTGGTAGCCTTCGCGATAACCCTCCATGTACTCGTTCCGATCGCCGAAAGCCCGTTCGTAGCCGCGCGCGCCCCAGTAGTCGTTATCCCTCCAGGAATACGCCATCCTCTTCTCGCGGTCCTGACGTCCTTGATCGGCGCCGTCGCGGTACGCGTGCTCGTAGCCGTGCTGCCAGGCGTCAAGCGAGCCGCCATATGGCTGGACGCGCGCCCGGTCGTTTGCTGTTTGCCCCTGTGCAGCTTTCACAAATGTGGTGGCGCCCACACCGATGAACGCCATCAGCGTCAAACCGATCGTCGTGAATTTCGCGTTCTTCATACATCACCCCTGTTACTACAGGGGGTCGCTGCAACGGTTCTGCCATCGAGCTCAACTGCGATTCGTCGTCTGATTTGAGAGCGCGCTGTCCCGCTGGCGGACCGTTACGGTACGGAGGATTGTCCCCATTCAGGCTCGACCGCCGCGGAGTCATGAGGATTCAGGCCTGAATTCGACCCAACGTGTGGCAGGGCTGTTGCGCACTAGACCGTCATGACTATTACCAAGGTTCTGACACCAGTTGCATTCGTCGCATTGATTGCGTTGTCGGCAACGCCCGTTCACGCCGGGCAACGTCGCGGCGAAAGCGGCCGCTCACGTGGAGCCGCTGTCTCGCGAGGCGGCTCACGGGTCGTCGTGCAGACGCGCGGGTATTCCGGTTATCGCGGCGGTGTGGTACTGCGCGGAGGACGCAACGTCCGAGGCGGCTTCATCGCCGTTCGCCCGTCGTTCTACCGTCCGTACTATTCGTTCCGTCCGCGCGTGAGCCTCGGATTCGGGCTGTGGATGGGATACCCGGTGGCGTACCCGTCTTACTACGACAGCCCATATGGCTACGCCTACCCGTCTGTCGATCCTTACGCCTACGCTGAGCCCGCGCCATACGGGTACTCACAGCCGTACGCCTCAGCAGGCCCGCCGTCCGGTTATCCGGCGTCGAACTCTCCGGCGTCGAACTACCCGGCGTCGAGTTATCCGCCCTCGGGTTACTCCGAACGTCAATCGGCGCCCGCGATCGGCATGCAGCGCGGCGGCGAACAGTCGGCGCCTGGTGGAATCAGCTTCGAGATCACGCCGGATAGCGCGGCGGTGTTCGTCGACGGCACCTACATGGGCACAGCGGGCGAGTTCGGCGCCACGACGGAACCGCTGGGCCTGACCGCGGGACGCCACCACGTGGAGATCCGCGGCGCGGGATATCGGACGATGACGTTCGACGCTGACGTGAGGCCGGGCGAAGTCATCCCGTATCAGGGAACGCTGCAGCGGAACTAATCGACCGACCGGATGACCACGCGGCGTTTCGCGCGAGCGAGGCGCCGCGTTTTCTTTTGTGCGCTTCCTCTTGTGGGCGGCCTTACCTGGGAGTGGTGCGTTCCTTCGCGATCCGCTCCTCGAGCTTCTGGCCGGCCTCCGCCGCAAGGGCGCGGCAGGCGTTCGCATCGACCAACGGCGAACCGGGCTGCGCTCCAATCCGCGCAAACATGTTGCTGACCGTGGGGTGCGGTGTGAGCAGGACATCGCACGGCAGCGCGGCGATGGTCGCGATGCTCTGACGGAAAGCGGCGACGACGCCCGGGTGCAGCGTTTCATCTGTATAGCGATAGACATCGTCCGAAATCGCGCTGACGCTGTCGACGTAGGCCAGATGCAGGCACCGCGTCGCTTCGCACGAGTCCCAGGTCCACGTCGTGCTGCCCGGCGTATGACCGGGCGTGGCATGCGCGGTGAGTGACAGCGGGCCGAGCGTCACCGGCTCGCGGTCGGTGATCCGGCGCACAGCCGTGACCGGCGGAAACCCATCAATCGACGCATATTGCGGATCCGAGCGATCGCCGCGACCACGCTCGATCGCGTCCGCGTCGGCGCCGCGCGCGACCATCACCGCGCCCGAGTCGTGCTGCAGCTTCGCGAACCCGCCGGCGTGATCGAGGTGCGCGTGCGTGGCGAGGATGAAGCGGACATCCTTGATCCGGAAACCGAGCGCGCTGATGCTGGCCTCGATCTGCGTCGCCGCCTCCCTGGTGGCTCCGTCGATCAGAACGTGGCCGCGGTCCGAGGTCACCAGCAGCGCGCTGATCCCGCACGTCCCCACGTACCACGTATTGCCATACACGTGTCGCGGCTTTGCGGGATCGTTCCATCCCGCATCGGCCTTGCACACCGCCGCAGGTTTGGCGGCCGGCGGTTGCGCGGCCGCGCCGGTCGCGGCGACAACGATGAACGAGACGCAGATCCACGCGCGCACGTCGGCTCCTATCTGGAGATCACTTCCCTGCCGTCCATGTACGGACGCAGCTTGGATGGGACGACGACGGTGCCGTCCTTCTGCTGGTAGTTCTCGAGAATCGCAATCAGCGTGCGGCCGACGGCGAGCCCCGAGCCGTTCAAGGTGTGCACGAACTCGGCCTTGCCGGTGCCGCCTGACCGGAACTTGATGTTGGCGCGCCGCGCCTGGAACGCTTCGGTGTTGCTGCAGGACGAGATCTCGCGATAGGTCTTCTGGCTTGGCAGCCACACTTCGATGTCGTACGTCTTCGCCGCGGCAAAGCCCATGTCGCCGGTGCACAACAGCATCGTGCGGTACGGCAGTTCGAGCCGCTTCAGGATCTCTTCGGCGTTGCCGGTCAGCGCTTCCAGCTCGTCGTACGACTGCCCAGGCGTCGTCAATTTCACGAGCTCCACCTTGTCGAACTGATGCTGGCGGATCAAGCCGCGGACATCCTGACCGTACGAGCCGGCCTCGCTGCGGAAACAGGGCGTGTAGGCCGTCGTGCGGATCGGCAGCTCGCGGCCGTCGAGAATCTCGCCGCTGTGAAGATTGGTGAGCGGCACCTCGGCGGTCGGAATCAGATAGAGGTCCCAGTCGCCGGCGATCTTGAACAGATCCTGCTCGAACTTCGGCAGCTGACCGGTGCCCTGCAGCGCCGCGGCGTTGGCGAGAAACGGCGGCTCGACCTCGCGATACCCATGCTCGCGCGTGTGGACGTCGAGCATGAAGTTGATGAGGGCGCGCGACAGCCGCGCGCCGGCGCCGCTCAGGACCGTGAAGCGGGCGCCGGCGATCTTCGTGCCACGCTCGAAGTCGATGATGCCGAGTGCCGGACCGAGATCCCAGTGCGGCTGCGGCGTGAAGTCGAACACGCGAGGCTCCCCCACTCGCCGCACCTCGACGTTGTCGTCCGCGTTCTTGCCGACCGGGACGCTGGCGTGCGGGAGGTTCGGCAGGTTGAGAATCGCTGCCTTCAACTGATGCTCGACCGCGTGGAGCTGAAAGCCAAGCTGCTTGATCTGCTGCGCCCGCGTGCGGTTGGCTTCCTGCACCGCCGCGGTGTCCTGCCCCATCCGCTTCGCGCGCGCAATCTCGTCGCCCGACGTGTTCTGCGCGCGCTTCAATCCTTCGAGTTCCGGGATCATCCGCCGGCGCGCCGTCTCCAGCGTCGTGATTTCCTCGAGCACCTTGTCGGCCTCGACGCCGCGATTGCGCAGACCGGAACGGACCTCTTCGACGTGATCGCGGATGTAAGAGGGGTCGAGCATGCTACCTCAGCCAGTTATTGTACGTTACGATTCCGCAGTGCCTTCCGTCCGAAAAGCTGTCTTCCCCGCCGCTGGTCTCGGCACCCGATTTCTCCCGGCCACCAAGGCGCAGCCCAAGGAAATGCTGCCGCTCGTGGACAAGCCGATCATCCAGTACGGCGTCGAAGAAGCGGTCGCGTCCGGCATCGACAACATCCTGCTCGTCACCGGCCGCGGCAAGAACGCGATCGAGGACCACTTCGACGTGTCGGTGGAGCTCGAGTCGTTTCTCGAGGCGCGCGGCAAGCGCGAGCAGCTCGACGAGGTCCGCAAGATCTCCAACATGATCAACTTCGCCTACGTCCGCCAGGGCGAACCGCTCGGCCTCGGGCACGCGGTGCTGGTCACGCGGGAGCTGGTCGGTAACGAGCCGTTCGCCGTCATCCTCGGCGACGATGTGATCGACGCGGATCCCCCGGCGATCAAGCAGCTGATCGACGTCTTCGACCGGCTCGGCGGCCCGGTGCTCGCCGTCGAACGGGTGCCGCGCGAGGATATCTCCAGCTACGGCGTCATCGCGATCGAGCCGAACACCGCGCTCGGCGACGGCATCTATCAGGTGCGCGATCTGGTGGAAAAACCGCCCCGGGATGAAGCGCCGTCGGACCTCGCGATCATCGGTCGCTACGTGTTGACGCCCGACATCTTTCCGGCGCTCGCCGCGACGAAGAGCGATCGCACCGGGGAAATCCAGCTGACCAACGGACTGCGCGAGCTCCTCAAGACGCGGCCGATCTACGCCTGCGAAGTCAAAGGCGTGCGCCACGACACGGGGAACAAGCTGGGCTTCCTCAAAGCCGTCGTCTACTTCGCGCTGCGCCGGCCGGATCTCGCCGAGAAATTCTCGGCATATCTGAACACGGTCGTACGGCCATAGACGATCAGGTTGTCGTTCGACGTTCGTGGTTCGACGTCCGTCGTTAGTCCTTCGACGACGACGAGCTGCTCGATGCGGACGGCGCGGCCGCTGGAGTCGAGCTCGCCGCCGGCGTCGCCGGCGATGACGGGGCTGAGGCACTGCTGTCGCTCGACGAGCTGCTCTTCTCGCTTTTCTCGCTCTTCGATGCGCTGTCGCCGGACGCGGCCGGCTTGTCGGCCTTCGCGGCCTTGTCCGATTTTCCGCCGTCCGACTTCGGCGCCGAGCCCTTCTCCCCCTTCGGGTAGTCGGTGATGTAGAAGCCGCTGCCCTTGAACTGGATCGCCGGCGACGACATCAGCTTGTGGACGTGGCCTTCGCATTTCGGACACGTGTCTTCCAGCGGATCGGAAAACTTCTGAATCTTCTCGAACCGGTGACCGCAGGCGTCACACTCGTATTCGTACAACGGCATTACGTGGTCCTTCGTTCCTGTGCTCGAGCGCTATTCCAGCAAGTCGCCGCTGTCATCAGTCAACATGAGCTGACGATGGAACCAGAACGGCGCCGTGCCGTGGCCGAGCAGCGTGTCGTGAAACGATCGCAGTGAAAATGACTTGCCCTGTTGCGCCTTGTAGTCCTGACGCAGCTTGAGCAGCATCAGCTTGCCGACGGTGTAGACGAGGTACGTCGGATCGAACGCGCCGCGCTCTGCTTCCCGCCTGGCGCTCCCCTCTTCCATGAACGCCTCGTCGCGGAAGTAGCGCACGCCCTGCTCGACCGACATGTCCTCGGCGTGCAGCTTGATGCAGACGATGAAGCGCACCAGGCGGATGAGCGCCTCGGCGAGCTGTCCGAGCCTGATGCTCGGATCCTGGCGGCCGAAACCGGCCTCGATCATCATCTGCTCGCAATAGTGCGCCCATCCTTCGGTGAAGGAGGCCGGTGCGAACATGGTCGACTTGCGCGCTTTCGACTCGACCTTGCGCAGGTGCTGATAGTGCAGAAAGTGCCCCGGGTACACCTCGTGAATCGAGATCGACCAGAGCGTCGGGATGTTGTAGTCGCGCAGATGCTCGTGCTGACGCTCGGCCGGCCATGACGGATCGACGTCGGTGAGGTAGTAGTACGCGCGCGACGGCTTGCTCTCGAACGGGCCGGCGGTCCACATGCTGGCGAACGACCAACGGTAAAAATCGGGCGTCGGCGCCACCGCGATCGGCTCTCCGGACGGCAGCGAAATGATCTTCTGGCGCTCCAGAAACGTCGCGAGCTCGTCGAGCTGTTGGCGTCCCGTGGCGACGAGCTGTCCCGGCGCGGGGTGCTGCTCCTTCGTCTTCGCCCACGCCGCCATCGGGTCGCCGCCGTTCATCTTGCCGGCCAGCGATCGGAATTCTTCCTGTGTCGCCTGCAGCTCGCGCGTGGCGATCGCGAGCAGCCGGTCGACCGGCAGCGTCACGCCTTCGTCCAGGCGGAGCTTCTGCTCGAACTTGTCACGACCCAGGCGAAACGAGGCGCGCGCCTTCGGGGCGAGATCGGTTTCGAGGTACTCGACGTATTTGCCGACGGCCTGCGACGCTTCCGTCTGCGCGTCGGCGAGATCGCCCAGCAGGTGCAGGTCGTCCACGTCCGCGAACGCGCGCGGCAGATCGTCGTCGATGAACTTCAGCGTCCCGCGCATCGCCTCGATGCCGACCTTGACGAAGATGCCGGGCGGGTCCTTGATGTTGTCGCGCGCGGCCTGGATCAGGCGCGGCGTCTGGCGCAGCTTCGACAGCACGCGGCGCGCCCGCTCGGCGGCCGGCGCGTGCGTGAAGAGCGTCTGGCCCGCGAGGCTCGACGCCAGGAGATCGGAGTAGAACTGCGGATTGCGCTCCCAGGTGCGGATCGCTTCGAGCTCGAACATCCGCGCCTGCAGGTGCGCGGTGAGCATGCGGTGCTCGAGGCGCTCGACGCCGGTCAGCGCCTCGCGGTTGATCTCGTCGAGGCGGCGCAGGTAGCCGGAGAGAGCGTGGGCCTCGCTGTCGATGCCGTGGCGGCTGACATCCTCGAGCAGATCGTCATGGGCATGCACGCCATCCAGCGTGGCGTGCGTCGGATGCGTCTCGTGCAAGTACCCGAGCAGATCGTCGACGAAGTGGGGAAGGGGCTCGGAAGCAATCATCGTTTCGGCGCGTGTGTCCGGGCTCTACCGGACGGGCTTGGTCCACCAACACAGATCCGTCAATGGTACAATAAACCCTTCCCCCACATGTCCGGCACGCTGTTCGTGGTCGCCACGCCGATCGGCAACCTCGAGGACATCACCGTGCGCGCGCTGCGTGTGCTGCGTGAAGTGTCGGTGATCGCGGCGGAGGACACGCGACGGACCGCACATCTGCTGGCGCGGCACGCGATCACGACGCCGAGCACGAGCCTTCACGAACACAACGAAGCGGGGAAGTCGGGCACGCTGATCGCGCGTCTGCAGCAAGGGGACAGCATCGCGCTGGTATCGGACGCTGGAACGCCGACGGTTTCCGATCCCGGGGGATTTCTCATCAAAGCGGCCATCGCCGCCGGAATTCGCATCGAACCCGTGCCTGGTCCAAGCGCTGTGCTGACGGCCCTCGCCGTTTCAGGGCTACCGACCGAATTTTTTTCGTTCCTTGGTTTCCCACCAACTAGGGCTAAAGACAGAAAATTGTGGTTTGATAGGGTCCGAGCCGTAGGCGAAACCGTCGTCTTCTTCGAAGCTCCTCACCGAATCCAAGCCACGCTCCGCGAGTTTCAACGGGAAATCGGCGATTGCGAAGCCGTCATCGCTAGAGAGCTTACCAAAGTCCATGAAGAATTGGTCAGAGGCCATATTAGCGAGCTCTCGGAGGCACTTGTAGAAGGGCGAGGTGAATTCACAGTTGTCGCTTATATTGGCCATACGACCAATAAAAACAAAGCTACGCGACCAAGCAGGGCAATAATTGTCGCTGAATTTGGTGTATTGACCAATATAGACGGTGTAACTCGCCGAAAGGCCATCAGTACGGTTGCGAAGAAACACGGGATGGCGCCAAATGAGGTTTATGCTCTGATAGAAGAAGCCAAACAATCTGGCGAATGACCGATAGTGGCTTTAGGATGGGTCATTGGGGACGTGCCCGCTTGACCGGTCTGGTACGGTTCTGTTAATTTACCGCCCCGCTTACCACGTCAGGCGGGTCCGCGACAGCGTTTATGGCCAAGCAGCGGCGGCCGGCTCAAAAAGTACCGAAACGCACAATTGAGGCTCCGGCCCTTCCACGTCCTGTGCCGCCGGTGGCCATGACAGCCCCGGCGAGCGATGACCCTCGACAACGGTCGACCTACGTCGAGGCCGTTGCGCTCTACGAGCGGGGACTGGAGGCACTCCAGCGACACGCCTACCAGCAGGCCGCGAACCTGCTCGAGTCGGTGCTCCAACGGTACCCGGAGGAGCGCGAGCTTCACGAACGGGTGCGCCTCTATCTCAACATCTGCCGGCGTCATGCGACGCAGCGCGAGGCGGCGCCGCAGACGATCGACGAGCGCCTGTATGCCGCGACGCTCTCGATCAACGGTGGACAGTACGACCAGGCGATCGCGCACCTGCGCCTCGTGCGCGACGAGGATCCCGACAACGACCACGCCATCTACATGCTCGCCGTTGCACACGCGCAGCGTGACGAGCACGCCGAGGCGGTCGCGCATCTCGAGCGCGCCATTGCGTTGAACCCGGAAAACCGCGCGCTCGCGCGCACCGATCCCGATCTCGAGCCACTGCGAGATGACGATGCGTTTCGCGCCGCGCTCGAACCCCCCGCGGGCGGCCGACCTCTTGCGCGCCGCCCTTTCAAGACTCGATCAGCGCGATAATGGAAGAGGCCGGTGTGCGGCCTCTTCATGAACACCCACGTCGTTATCCTCGCGGCAGGGAAGGGCACGCGCATGAAATCCGCGAGGCCCAAGGTGCTGCATCGTGTCGCCGGGCAGCCGCTGATCGCGCACGTCCTTGCCACCGCCGCCGTCCTCAATCCCACGACAACGACTGTGGTCATCGGTCACCAGTCGGAAACGCTGGCGGTGGCGCTGTCGGGGTATCGCGGCCTCACCTATGTGGTACAGGAACCACAACTGGGCACCGGGCATGCACTGCTGACGTCCGAAGCAGCGCTCGCGGGACAAACCGGAACGCTGATTCTGCTCTCGGGCGACGTGCCGCTGCTGACCGCGGCGACACTGAAAATGCTCGCGGATCATCATCGAACAACCGGAGCCTCTGCAACCGTCGTCACGGCGATCGTCGACGCGCCGCACGGATACGGCCGGATTGTCCGTAGCGGCGAGCAGATTGCACGTATCGTTGAGGAGAAGGATGCCACGCCGGGCGAGAAGCAGATTCGCGAGATCAATTCCGGCATTTACGCCTTCGCGCTCGAGGGGTTGTTCGACGCGGTGCGCCGCATCGGCGCCGACAACGCGCAGAAAGAGTATTACCTCCCCGATCTCGTCGCGATTTACAGAGAACGGGGATCGATTGTGGAAACCGTCACCGTCTCGAATCCCGACGAGATTCGGGGCATCAACAGCCGCCTCGAGCTGGCGGCAGTGAGCCGAATCGTGCGTGACCAGAAAACGGCTGAACTGATGGCGGCAGGCGTGACGATCGAGGATCCCGCGACGGCGTACGTCGACGCGGGCGTGACGATCGGCGCCGACACGATTCTCCACCCGGGCGTGTCGATTGAGGGGAGCACGACGATCGGCGGCAGCTGTGAAATCCACAGCGGCGCCCGCATCGTCGACTCGCGAATCGGGGATCGCGTGACGATCCTGAACCATTGCGTCATCACCAACTCGGTCATCGCCGATGACGCGAGCGTCGGTCCTTTCGCGCACCTGCGCGCCGAGGCCGACGTCCGCGCTCGGGCAAAGATCGGCAACTTCGTCGAGCTCAAGAAGACGGTGCTGGGCGCAGGCTCGAAGGCGAACCACCTGGCGTATCTCGGTGACGCCACCGTCGGCGCCAACGTGAACATCGGCGCCGGCACCATCACGTGCAACTACGACGGCGTGAAGAAGAACCAGACGGTCATCGAGGACGGCGCGTTTGTCGGCAGCGACTCGCAGCTGATCGCGCCAGTGACGATCGGCGCAGGCGCCTACGTCGGCAGCGGATCCACGATTCGCAAGGATGTTCCGGCCGGGGCTCTCGCGGTCAGCGCCGGGCAACAGCGGACGATCGAGAATTGGGTCGGCGATCGCGTGAAGAAGCGCGAGAAAAAGTAGAGTGCATTGAAATGTGCGGGATTATCGGATACATCGGTTCAAAGGACGTCGTTCCCGTACTGATCGAGGGGCTGCGCCGGCTGGAGTACCGCG
>Ga0207711_10004291_pt1 | contig 12183 bp, 10 predicted proteins | sample KBSS34metaG_FD_184401 | JGI IMG/M metagenome (GOLD analysis project Ga0207711, IMG submission 184401) | Switchgrass rhizosphere microbial communities from Kellogg Biological Station, Michigan, USA - KBS S3-4 metaG (SPAdes) (version 2) | ecosystem: Host-associated > Plants > Roots > Rhizosphere...
CACTTCGGCCTGATCGAGCCGAAGGCGAGCGTCGACGTGCTGATGGTCGCGCCGAAGGGCCCGGGCCACACGGTGCGCGGCGAGTACCAGAAGGGCGGCGGCGTGCCCTGCCTGATCGCCATCCATCAGAACGCCACCGGCGGGGCGATGGACCTCGGCCTCGCCTACGCCTCGGCGATCGGCGGCGGCCGCTCGGGCGTCATCGAGACCAACTTCCGCGAGGAATGCGAGACCGACCTGTTCGGCGAACAGGCCGTGCTCTGCGGCGGCCTGGTCGAGCTGATCCGCGCCGGCTTCGAAACCCTGGTCGAGGCGGGCTACGCCCCCGAGATGGCCTATTTCGAGTGCCTGCACGAAGTGAAGCTGATCGTCGACCTCATCTACGAGGGCGGCATCGCCAACATGAACTACTCGATCTCCAACACCGCCGAGTACGGCGAGTACGTGACCGGTCCGCGGATCGTCACCCCGGAGACTAAGGCCGAGATGAAGCGCGTGCTGGAAGACATCCAGTCCGGCCGCTTCGTCCGCGACTTCATGGTCGAGATGCAGTCCGGCCAGGCCTCCTTCAAGGCGACCCGCCGCCGGGGCTCCGAGCACCAGATCGAGGAAGTCGGCCAGCGCCTGCGCGCCATGATGCCCTGGATCACCAAGAACAAGCTGGTCGACACCAGCCGCAACTAGGCATCGGTCAGCTTTGACGACTAGGAGGCCCGGGAGCGATCCCGGGCCTTTTTCGTTGGCGGACGCGCAGTCCGCCCGCCAAGTTGGCGACGGGTCAATGGAGTTCCCCGCATGTCCGAGCCGATCGCCGTGGTGAATAACGAAGCCGAGAGCCGTTTCGAGGCCAGGCTGGGCGAGGCGACCGCCTTCACCGAGTACCGGCTGCACGACGGGACCATGACCCTCCCGCACACCCTCGTGCCCGAGGCCTTCGCCGGCCGCGGCGTGGGCGCCCAGCTGGCCGAAGCGGCGCTCGGCTATGCGCGCGAGCAGGGGCTGGAGGTGATCCCGCTCTGCAGCTTCATCGCCGGCTACATCACCAAGCATCCCCAATGGCACGACCTGGTCCAGGCCGACTACCGCGAGCGGCTGGGGATCGAGGGGTAGGGCCTCTCTGGAAATCGCGCTGGAGACGATGCGGGCGCCGCAAGGCCCCCTCAGTCAGCTTCGCTGACAGCTCCCCCGCACGCGGTGGAGCATCTACGGCCCAGATCCTCCACCACGAAGTGGGGGAGGTGGCCCGAAGGGCCGAAGGGGGCCTGCGGCAGATGTGACCGCACCGCCTGGAGACGAGATTCCCGCTCAGCGCCAGTCCAGCGCCGCGCGGCCGCGCAGGATCGCCTCGGTCTCGGCGGTGTGCTGGCCGCCGTCGCGGGCGTGCAGGACCAGTGGCGGCAGCAGCTGCAACGGCGCCTTGCCGGTCTTGACCGCGCGGACCAGCACCCGTTTCGCCGGCGCGTCGGCGAACGGATGGATCGGCCGCACCTGCACCGAGCCGGCCTTCGGCGCCAGCAGGGCCAGGATGTCCGCCAGCCGGTCGGCGCGGTGGATCACCGTCACGCTCCCGCCCTCGCGCACGGCCTTCAACAGGAAGCCGATCCAGGCGGCCAGGCCATGGTCGGCCATCCAGGCGCCGCGCCGCTCGGGCGCCGGCGCGCGCAGCGCCTGCGGATCGTCGAAGAACGGCGGGTTGGCCATCGCCGCGTCGAACGGCTGGCGGCCGAGCGCCTGGAAGCGCCCCGCCACGTCGCCGTCGAGCACCTCGACCCGTTCGGACAGCGCGTTCAGCACGACGCTGCGGCGGGCGAGGGCGGCGGCGGCCGGATCTCGCTCGACGCCGGTGAAGCGCGTCCCGGGGCGGCGCACGGCCGCCGCCAGCAGCGCCGCCCCGCCGCCGCAGCCAGCCTCGAGCACCCGCGCGCCGTCCGCGGCGTCGCAGGCGGCCGCCAGCAGGGCGGCGTCCAGCCCGGCGCGGTAACCCCGTTCGGGCTGCAGCAGCCGCACCCGGCCGTCCAGCACCGTGTTTTCCGTGATCCCATCCATTTCCCGTGAGGCCCATTATATGCTTGAAGGCCTGCGCGCTCGGGCCGCTTGACCGTGCCCTAGCGCGTCACCATTGTCCGCCGCAATTGTCCGGGCCGCAAAATGCGCGATCGGACGCCAGGAGAGCTTAACCGCGTGGAAGCCAGCACCGCCGCTGTCGCCGAGACGCCCCCTCCCTCGCTGGATGGGCTGATCGCACTCGCCGCGCCGGACATGGCGGCGGTCGATGCGCTCATACGCCGGCACATGGACAGCCCGGTGCCGGTGATTCCGGCGCTGGCGGACCACCTGATCGCCGGGTCGGGCAAGCGGCTGCGCCCGCTGCTGACCGTCGCCGCGGCGCGAATGGCCGGGGCGCGCGACGACGCCTGCCTGAAACTCGCCGCGGCGGTCGAGTTCATCCACACCGCCACCCTGCTGCATGACGACGTGGTGGATTCCTCCGAGCTGCGTCGCGGCCGGGTGGCCGCCCATCTGATCTGGGGCGCGCCCTCCTCGGTGCTGGTCGGCGACTTCCTGTTCGCGCGGGCTTTCGAACTGATGGTCGGCGCCGGTTCGATGTCGGCCCTGGAGATCCTGGCGCGGGCCTCGCGCGTGATCGCCGAGGGCGAGGTGCTGCAACTGACCCGCGCCCACGACCTCGACCTTGGCCAGGAGCTCTATCTGGAGATCATCCAGGCCAAGACCGCCGAGCTGTTCGCCGCGGCCGCGGAATGCGGCGCGGTCTCCGCCGGCGCGCCGCCCGAACGCTGCCGGGCCTTGCGCAAGTTCGGCATGGACCTGGGCCTGGCCTTCCAGCTGGTCGACGACGCCCTGGACTATTCCAGCGACAGCGCCACCCTGGGCAAGAACCCGGGCGACGACTTCCGCGAAGGCAAGGCGACGCTGCCGCTGCTGCTGACCATGGCCCGCACCGGCCCGGCCGAGCGGGAGTTCTGGGTGCGCACCGTCGACCGCCGCGAGCAGACCGACGCCGACTTCCAGCGCGCCTGCGAGCTGATGCGCCAAACCGGCGCCCTGGCCGCGACCCTCGACCTGGCGCGCAGCTACGCCCAGTCCGCCAAGGCGGCGCTGGCGGATTTCCCGGCCAACAGCTGGCGTCCGGCGCTCGAGGACCTGGCGGATTTCGCGGTCAGCCGGCGGGCGTGACGACGCCTGCCTCCCCCGCTTCGCAGGGGAGGAGAGGCGCTGAGTTAGAGTAGATCAGCCCGGCTTGATCATGTTTTCCGGGCGGACGACGGCGTCGAACTGCTCGTTGGTGACGTAGCCGCCGCCGACGGCTTCCTCACGGAGCGTCGTGCCGTTCTTGTGCGCGGTCTTGGCGATCTTGGCGGCGTTGTCGTAGCCGATCATCGGCGCCAGCGCGGTCACCAGCATCAGCGAGCGCTCGAGGTTGGCCTTGATGTTGTCCTCGCGGGCCTCGATGCCGGCGACCATGTTGTCGGCGAATGAGATCGCCGCGTCGCCCAGCAGCTGGGCCGACTGCAGGAAGTTGTAGGCCATCACCGGGTTGAAGACGTTGAGCTCGAAGTGGCCTTGCGAGCCGGCCACCGTCATCGTCGTCTGGTTGCCCATGATGTGGGCGCAGACCATGGTCAGGGCCTCGGCCTGGGTCGGGTTGACCTTGCCCGGCATGATCGACGAACCAGGCTCGTTTTCCGGCAGCGCCAGTTCGCCCAGGCCCGCGCGCGGGCCGGAGCCGAGGAAGCGCAGGTCGTTGGCGATCTTGAACAGCGCCGCAGCCGCCGAGCTCAGCGCGCCGTGGCTGAACACCATGGCGTCGTGCGCCGCCAGCGCCTCGAACTTGTTCGGCGCGGTGACGAAGGGCAGGTGGGTGATGGCGGCGATCTTCTCGGCCACCTTCTTGTCGAAGCCGATCGGCGCGTTGAGGCCGGTGCCGACCGCCGTGCCGCCCTGGGCCAGCTCATAGAGGCCGTAGAGGGTTTCCTTGATCCGGCGCACGGACATGGCGACCTGGTGGGCGTAGCCGCCGAACTCCTGGCCCAGCGTCAGCGGGGTGGCGTCCTGGGTGTGGGTGCGGCCGATCTTGATGATGTGCGCGAATTCGTCGGCCTTCTTCTTCAGCGCCGCGTGCAGGTGCTCCAGCGCCGGCATCACGTGGCGGGCGACCTGTTCGGCGCAGGCGATGTGCATGGCCGTCGGATAGGTGTCGTTCGACGACTGGCTCATGTTGACGTGGTCGTTCGGGTGGATCGGCTTCTTCGAGCCCATCTCGCCCTTCAGGACCTCGATCGCCCGGTTCGAGATCACCTCGTTGGCGTTCATGTTCGACTGGGTGCCCGAGCCGGTCTGCCAGACCACCAGCGGGAAATGGTCGTCGAGCTTGCCGTCGATCACTTCCTGGGCCGCCATGATGATCGGCAGGGCGATGTCCTGGTCGAGCTTGCCGAGCTCCATGTTGGCCTCGGCGGCGGCGCGCTTGACGATGCCCAGGGCGCGGATGATCGGCTTCGGCTGCTTTTCCCAGCCGATCTTGAAGTTCTGGATCGAGCGCTGGGTCTGGGCGCCCCAGTACCTGTCGGCGGCGACCTCGATGGGTCCGAAGGTGTCGGTCTCGGTGCGGGTCGCGGTCATCAGGGCCTCCATCTGCGTGCGCCGCGGTCTAGCCGCCGCGCGCGCCGGCCGCAACGGCCGTGGCGATCAAAGCGGCGGACGTCTATAGGGTTGGGCCTCGCCGAGCCGGAGCCAGGCATGCTTGTCGCCACCACCAACGACCTTCCAGGTTACCGTATCACCGCGCACGTCGGCATGGTCCGCGGCGTCACCGTCCGCTCGCGCAGCGTCATCGGCAATGTCGGGGGCGCCATCCAGTCGATCTTCGGGGGCAATCTGTCGATCTACACCAAGCTCGCCGAGACCGCCCGGCAGGAAGCCTATGACCTGATGGCGGCGCACGCCCGCGAGCTCGGGGCCGACGCGGTCGTGGCGATGCGCTACGACGCCAACGAAATCATGGACGGCATCACCGAGGTTCTCGCCTACGGCACGGCGGTCAAGGCCGAGCGCCTCTAGTGAGGTGAATTTGACGCTCGCTCGCGCGTCGGGGCAGGCTTGGTGGCGAGCGTCAAATTCGTAAACCTCACTAGAAGCATAACTTTGCTAGTGTCCTTGTCGTATCTGACGTTCGTTCGGGGTCGCCCCAAGCGACGACGAACGTCAGATGCGGGACACTAGGCGGTGATGGACGACGGCTGGATCCAGAGCGGCAAGGTCCGCGCACGCGAGGCGGGCGGGTCGATCGAGGTGGTCGTCGACGGCCTGACCACTCAGGCGAAATACTACAAGCCGCTGATCTACGAGTTCTTCCGCAAGGAGTGGCGCGGGTCTCGCCCGGCTTGGGGAGAGTTCGCCGTCGAGATCCGCATGGAATACGTCGGCGATCCGCCGTGGATCGACCTCGACAACCTGGCCAAGGCGATCCTCGACGCGATCAAGGGCTATGTCTTCCACGACGACGCCCAGGTCGCCCGCCTGCTGGTCGAACGCGCCGCCGGCGAGCGAGAGCGGATCACGGTCAATGTGCGCAAGATCGGCGAGCTGGCGCAGCTGGGGCGTCGGTGAGGGCGGCGAGATCCTCCCCTGTGGGGGAGGTGGCGCGTAGCGTCGGAGGGGGCTTCCACTCAGAACGCGCAGTTTGCAGACGCGCTTCATCCGGCTCTGAGTGGAAGCCCCCTCACCGCCTTCGGCGGAGCTCCCCCTGGGGGAGCATCTGCGCCCCCAAAAGAAAACGGCCGCGCCCGGGGGCGCGGCCGATGAGCATTCCGAGGGAGGGAGGCTCAGCGATACTGCTGCAGCCTGGTCGTCCGCAGACCGGCCAGACCGTGACGGTCGATCGAGCGCTGCCAGGCGGTGAATTCTTCCGCCGTCAGCGAATAGCGTGCGAGCGCATCGTCCAACGAGATCAGTCCGCCCCGCACGGCCGCCACCACTTCCGCCTTGCGGCGGATGACCCAGCGCCCGGTGTTCGGCGGCGGCAGGTCCTTCAGCGTGAGCGGCGCACCGGTCGGGCCGATCACATAGGCCTCGCCGCGGTTGTTCGTGCGCGTCTGCTGTTGTTGCAACATGGCTCTACGTCTTTCCCACCATCGTTATTGGTAGGAACCATACGCAGCAGCCACTAACGGCCGCTGAATCGCGAAAGTAAATAAACCCATAAGCATTACCTGCTCCGGTGTACGAAAATGGCACATACTTACTGTGTTCAAGTAACGAACGTTAATGCTGAACGAATTTATCGCTTCATTTGGATGAGTTCGTCCAGCATCTGGTCCGCGGTGGTGATGATCTTCGATGAGGCGGAATAGGCCTTCTGGGTGGTGATCAGGCCGGTGAACTCCTGCGACAGGTCGACGGTCGAGGCTTCCAGGCTGGAGGGCGAGATGACGCCGCTGCCGGCGGTGCCGGGGGCCTTGGCGACCATCACGCCGGCGGGAATGGCGGAGGAGTAGGTGTTGCCGCTCGACGGCTTCAGGCCGTCCGGGTTGGGGAAGGTCGCCAGGCCGATCTGGGCGATCTTACGCACCTGCTTGTTGTCGAAGATGGCGGAGACAAAGCCTTCCGCGTCGACCTGGACGGCGATGACGTTGCCAACCCCGGCGCCGTCGGAGTTCACCGACTTCAGCTGGTTGGGCGCGACCACCTGCGAGAGCTTGCTGATGTCGAGGGTGATCGACTGTTGGCCGAGGCCGAGGCCGGAGGCCCACTGGACGCCGGAACCGGCCGTCGAGGCGCCGAGGGTGAAGCTCGGCGCCGTGGCGCTGGCCGCGCCGGCGAAGAAGCTCGAGCTGGCGGTGGGGTCGAAGTCGCCGGTCGCGGTGAAGGCGATGTCGCCGGAAGCGATCAGCCCCGGCGAGGCGCCGCCGGTCACGTCGGTCGAGGGGATGGCGTAGACCTCGGCGTGCCACTGGTTGGTGGTCGCGCTCTTCAGCACCGCCAGGGAGACCTTGTGGCTGCCGCCGGACGAGTCCGTGACGCTCATCTCCATGGTGAAGTCAGGCTTGGTGCCGCCGGGCGTCGCCACGTTGTTGGCGACGTCGTCGGTGTACTGGGCCATGCCGCCGACGGCGTAGGTGGCTTCGCCCGCCGACACCGCCTGGTTCTTGAACAGCGAGGCGTTGAGCTGCACCAGGGTGGTCGGCGCCACGGCGGTGCCGAGCGCCTTGACGTTGATCGGCTGCATCGAGGTCAGGTCGGAGGGATCGGGGATCGCCACCCCGTTCGTCACCGGCCAGCCCTGCAGGTAGAGGTTGGCGTCGTTCACCAGGTAGCCGTTGGCGTCGACGGTGAAGGCTCCGGAGCGGGTGAACAGCCGCTGGTCGGCGTTGGTCAGCCCCAGCCCCTTGTTGGTGACGACGAAGAAGCCGTCGCCGTTGATGGCGATGTCGGTGGCCGAGTTCGCGGTCTGGACCAGCCCCTGGGTGCTCACCAGCTGGCGGGTGATCGCCTGGACGCCGCCGGCGGAGTAGTGGCCCGGCACCGCCTGGGCGGTCACCACGCTCGAGAAGTTGGTCTGGTTGCGCTTGTAGGCGACCGTGTTCACGTTGGCGATGTTGTCGGAGATGGCTGCCAGCGCTGAGGCGTTGGCGACCAACCCCGAGACGCCGGCCAGCATGGCTGAGTTAATGCTCATGGCTTCACTTTCCGTTCGATGACCGCGGCGCGCGGCGTCCTGCTCTCGCGCCTGGGCCCGATTTCAGGGCGTTCAGGCCGACGTTTGGTCGGCCGTGCTGTTGGTGTTGGTGTTGCTGTTGGTGGCGGTGTTGTCGGCGGCGGCGGGCGTCGTGGCGGCCGGCTGGGTGACGGACGTCACCGCGCTGATCGGCACCTTGCCGCCGTTGACGGTGATGACGGAGCTGCCGTCGCTCTCCTGCTGGATGGCGGTCACCAGCCCCTGCACGAAGGTCGAGCTGGGGATGCTTTTGGAGGTGGAGTCGGTCGCCGTGATCCGCAGGGTGTAGACGCCGTCGGGCTCGGGCGCGCCGGAGTTGTCCTTGCCGTCCCAGGTGAAGGCGTGCTCGCCGGCCTTCAGGTCGTCGCCCGAGGCCGCCAGGGTGCGGACCGGCAGCCCCTTGGCGTCGAGCACCTCGATCTTCACGTCGGTGGCGGTGGCCTCGAGGCTGTAGTTCCATTTCGCCTGGCCGTTCGACAGGTTCGCATCGGCGGTGGTGGCCCGGACCTCCTTGCCGATCAGGCCGACGGCGCTGGAGAGGTTGGCGCCGGTGTTCGCCACCAGCTTTTTGAGCAGATCGTTGCCGGCGAGTTGCTGCTCGACCCCGGTCATCTGCACCAGCTGCGTCATGAACTGGTTGGAATCCATCGGCGAGGTTGGATCCTGGTTCTTCATCTGCGTCGTCAGCAGGGTGAGGAACATGTTCATGTTGTCGGCTAGACGCGTGCGTCCGGCCGAGGTGGAGTCGGTGGTGGCCGCGGTGGTGGTCGCCGTCGTGGTGTTGATGGGCGAGGTCGCGCTGGTGGTCATCGCCTGATCCTCAGATGCGCACGTCGACGCCCGAGGGCGTCTGGCGGCGGTCGATAAGCGCGGCCTGGGCCGCGTCGCCGGCGGTCTCGAGGGCCGCGGCGAAGGCCCGGCCGCGGAAGGCCCGGCCGGGATTATCGTTGTCCTGGAAGGCGTTCTGCTGGCCTGCCCCGCGACCCTGGTCCTGGGTGACGTCGAACGAGAGCCCGCCGGTCACGTCGAAGCCCGACTGCGCCAGCGCCCGCTGCAGCTCGTTGGCCCGCGACTTCAGCTCGGCGGCGGCTTGCGGGGTGTCGAAGGACATCGCTGCGCTGACCCGGCCGTCGGCGTTGATCTCGACGCGGACGTTGACCTTGCCCAGGCCGGCCGGATCCAGCTGCAGGTCGAACTGGGTCGAGCGGGCGCCCAGCTTCTTGACGATCTGCCCCGCCAGGTTCGCCACCGTCTCCGGGGTGGCGCGTGCGGCGGCCGGCGCGGCGGCGTGGGCCGTACTCGTGGCGCTGGCCGCCGGTTGCTGGGCGGTCGGGTCGGCGGCGAGTTGCGGGTCGGCGGCCTGGACCGGGGTCTGGGCGGCCTGCGGCGCGTCGGCGCCGGCCGAGCCATGGCCGGGATCCTTGTTCGCGCCGCTCTGGCCAACAGCCTCTACCGTCGAGGCCGGGCCCGGGCGGACGGCCGGCGCGGCGGCGGCGGCGGCGTTCGGCGTCGCCTCCTCGCGGGCGGCGCGTGTCGCCTTGGCCGGCTTGTCGGCGGCCGGCGTCGAAGGGGCAGGCGAGGCGGCCGCAGCCTGCGCCGTCGGTGGCGGCGCCGGCTCGGCGAACGGCGGGGGCGCCGGGGCGGGTGTCGGGACGTCGGCGGCCGGAGCGCTGGCGGTCTTGATGGACTCCGCCTTCGCCGTCGCCGCCTGAGCCGCCGGGGCGGCGTCCGGGGCCGGAGCGTCCGGGGTCTTGTCGGCCAGCAGGTCCAGCTTGGGCTCGGCCGGGATCTGCGACGACGTCGGCGCGGCGGGCGCGGCGGGCGCGGCGGGCGCGGGGGGCGCGGGGACGGCGGCCGCCGGAAGCGGCGAGGCGTCGGCGGTTGACGCCGGCGGCGACGAGCCGGGCGGCGGCGGCGGAGCGGCGGACTTTGCAGACGCGGGCGTCAGAGCCGGCGTCGGGGTCATCAGCGCCATGACCGTCGCCATCTGCGCCGAGGTCAGCGCCTCGGCCGGAGGCGGGGTCTCGCCCGCCTCGTCCGAGGACTTCGTCTCGGCGGCGACGAGGGCCGAGGCGTCGATGGTGATGGAGGCTGCATCGGTCGCGGCGGCGACCGGCGGGGGTTGGGCCGGGTCGGCGGCCGCGGCCTGGCCGACGAGCTTGCCGGCGTCGCCGGCGGGGGGCTTGGCCGCTGAGTTGGGGAGCTTGGGCCCGCGGGCATCGTTCGCCGCGGCCTTGGCGTCCGCCGGCGGCGCGCCGGCGGCCTGCGCCGCCTCGATCAGCAGTGCGGCCGCCGCGTCGACGGGAACGTCGGCCGCGACCGGGCCCGTCACGAGCTGAGTCGTCACGAGCTGAGCCGTCACCAGCTCGCTCGCCGCGAACTGGCCGCCTGCGGCGGCCTGGCCTGTCGCCGCTTGAGCCGCTGCGAGTCCGGTCCCGGCCGGCTCGGCGGCGACCTGGCCCGCGGCCGCCTGGCCGGCCGCGCCGGCCAGGGCCGTCGCCGCCGTCGTCTGCAGGACCTCGCCCGTCGAGGCGAAGAAGGCCTCCATCAGCGCATCGAAGCCGGCGTGCAGGCCGCCCGCAGCCTTGCCGGCGCCGCCGGCGGCGGCGGGCACCATGGGACTGGTGATATTGATCGCGGATGCGGACACGGACATCTCGACAACGAGGGGGCGCGTGCTGCGCTGAGGGTTCCGCCAGTCCGGAGCAACCTTCGCGCCAGTCTGAAATCCGTTGAAAAGATTGATCTATTTTGGCGGAGCTCGGGCGCCGCTGTCGAGCGGCGGCCGAAATTGCCGGGCTGTCGCGGGGTTGGCGGGCGTTCCCTGCCGGGCCGTCTGCCCGGTCGATTCAGGCCGGCGGCGCGCCCTTGCCGCGCCGCCGGCGGGCTCTGGCATTGGTCTTGCGTTAACCCTGTTGGGCTCCGTCGAGCTTGCAGAGGTCGGCATTGAATACGCTGATGAATTTCAATCCCCGGGCGCTCCTGGAGCGCCGAAACGTCCCGGCAGTTTCGTCCGCGGCGCGCAGCGTTTGCCGGGCGGAGGCCTAGTCGATGTCACTCAACGCCGCCCTCAGAACAGCGACCTCCGGCCTGAACGCCGCGCAGATGGGCCTGCGCGCGGTCTCCGACAACATCGCCAACGTCAACACGCCCGGCTATGTCCGCAAGACGGTCGAGCAGACGCCCCTGGTGGTCGCCGGCCAGGGCATGGGCGTTTCGGTCACCGGCACTAAGCGCATCACCGACCAGTATCTGGAGCTGGCGAGCCAGACCGCCGGCGGCGAGGCCAGCCGCTGGGGCGCCTATTCGCAATATATCGACACCGCCCAGGGCCTGTTCGGCGACCCGACCAGCGACAACTTCTACTTCAATCGCCTGGACACCCTCTATTCGGGCTTCTCGGCGGCGGCCAATGACCCCTCGTCGACGCTGCTGCGCAGCCAGGCCGTGGCCAACGTCCAGGATTTCCTCAACGAATCCCAGCGCATCAACGGCCAGCTGAACTCGCTCAGCGACACCATGGACACGCGCATCAGCGCCGACGTCTCCCAGGTGAACGACCTGCTGACGCGCATCAACTCGCTGAACGGCGACATCGTCCGGGCCAAGTTGATCGAACAGGACGCCTCCGGCGCCGAAAACATCCAGGCGCAGCTGGTCGACCAGCTCTCCGGCATCATGGGGGTGACGGTCTCGCCCCACGCCGGCGGCGGCGTTGACGTCCGCTCGGGCGACGGACTGAAGCTGGCCGGCGACGGCGCGGTCACGCTCACCTACAACAGCGGCTCGGGCAATCCGGGCTATATCACCGCCACCTCGGATGGCGGCGCGCCGCAGCCGCTGCAGCTCGACAGCGGCGAGATGCGCGGCCTCCTCGACCTGCGCAACACCGAGCTGCCGCAGCTGAGCGACCAACTGGGCGAATTCGTGCAGGGGACGGTCGACCAGCTCAACGCCGCGCACAACGCTTCCAGCACGGTTCCGGCGCCCAACACCATGACCGGCCGCAGCACCGGCCTGGACATCAACAGCGCCGTCAGCGGCTTTACCGGGCAGACCACGGTTGCGCTGACGGACTCGGCGGGCGTGGTCCAACGGCAGGTCGTGATCGACTTCGACGCCATGACCATGAGCGTCGACGGCGGCGCGGCCACGGGCTTCAGCGCTGGGAGCTTCGACACCGACCTGAACACCGCCCTCGGCGGCATGGGGACCGCCAGCTTCAGCAACGGAACCCTGAAGCTGGCCGGCGCCTCGGGCCTTGGCGTGGCGGTGGACGAGGGGACGTCGATGAAGGCCGGCAAGGCCTTCTCGCACTTCTTCGGCCTCAACGATCTGGTGCGCTCCGCCGGCACGGGCGCCTACGCTACCGGCCTGACCGGAACCAGCGACCACGGCTTTACGCCGGGCGACACCATCACCCTTCGGATGTCGCAGCCGGACGGCAA
>Ga0207711_10004295_pt1 | contig 12181 bp, 11 predicted proteins | sample KBSS34metaG_FD_184401 | JGI IMG/M metagenome (GOLD analysis project Ga0207711, IMG submission 184401) | Switchgrass rhizosphere microbial communities from Kellogg Biological Station, Michigan, USA - KBS S3-4 metaG (SPAdes) (version 2) | ecosystem: Host-associated > Plants > Roots > Rhizosphere...
TCGATACCTCGACGATGAAGCTCGCCTCGCAGGCGCGCCTCTTGCATACCAACTCGTTCTACCCCGCGTTCGACGTCCCGGCAACCACGCCCCTGGGAGCGCAGTTCGCGACCGCCAACGTGATCACCGGAACGACCACGGCTTCGGACGGAACGCTGACGTATGCCGGGCTGTCGAATAATCTGAAGGCCGGCGTGAGCCCGTTTGTGGTGAACTTTTGCAGCGTCTGCCGCTGGGGCGACTACTTCGGCGGCGCGATCGATCCGATCACAGGCGGACTGTGGGTCTCAGGCGAGTATGCGAAGCAGAGCCTGGTGGGAGGTTTCGGCCAGTGGGGAACTTGGGCCGCCTATTATCCCTGGCTAACCACGCAGGCCTTCAATGATGTGACCTCCGCTTCGGCGTTCTTCGATTACATCAACGTATTGAGTTCCTGGAAGATCACCACGGGCTGCTCGCCGACGACCTTTTGCCCGACGGACCTCGTGACGCGGGAACAGTTGGCGGCGCTGATCATCCGGTCGATGCTGGGGAATACGTTTACCTATACGACGACACCGTACTTTACCGACGTGCCCTCCACATCGGCATTCTTTCCGTTTATTCAGAAGATGGTGGATCTCGGGATTACGCACGGGTGTACGCCGACGACGTTCTGCCCCGGCAATGCGGTGCCGCGCATGGATGCTTCGGTGCTGTTGGTGCGAGGCAAACTCGAATCGCTGTCCGGCGATAAATTTACGTACCCGACCACACCCTTTTTCACCGATGTACCGGCAACCCTGCCGCAGTTCCCCTATATTCAAAAGATGTATGAGCTAGGGCTGACCTCGGGATGCACCGCAACCCAGTTCTGTCCCAATACCAATCTGACTCGTCAGGAGATTGCGGTCTTCCTGACACGGGCTTTCCTTAATTAATTTATGAGTAGGAATCGAAATCATCGCTGCATCCCGGGAGCAATCGTGGTGTGTTTGCTGGCCGGAGTTGTACACGCCCAGGACACCTATACATCCACCCCGGGGAAGACCACGATCTACGGGAATTACGATCCCAATGCGCCGGCACCCAAGGCACCAGTCGTGCCGGAACCGTCTGCTGTTCAGAAGCAGATTCTGACCGCGGTGAAGGATTATGAAGCCAGGCAGGCCGAGATCGCGCAATACTCGCAATCCACCTTTGTGGGCCCTCCGAGGGTTGAAGTGACGGGTGGCGGTGGACCGTTGCCGCGAACGCCAGAGGCGAAAGCCCCGGTGGCTTCCGCACCAGCCCCTAGTTTTGAAGCGCTCACCTATACGGGATTCAATCCGCCTTCGCCGGACATCGCGGTGGGACCCAGCGATGTAGTGATGGTGGTGAACTCGACGATCGGGCAGTATACAAAAACGGGGGTGCAGAAAAAGGCCACCCCGTTCTCCACGTGGTTCAGCGCGGTGCTTCCCACGGTATGCCCGGGGAACTGCCTGCTGTTCGATCCGTGGATTGCCTACGACCAGATGCACGGGCACTTCCTGTTCCTGGCCAGCGCCAAGCCAGCCTCCGTGGATGCGGGTACGACCACTTATCTGCTGCTTTCGGTTTCCAACGGCCCGACTTACGACAGCGGCTGGAAGACATGGGCGATGAACATATCGCAGGATGGCGGCGTAGCCACCACAAACTTCGGCGACTTCTGGCACCTGGGTTTCGACAATGTGGCGGTCTACCTGGCAGGCAATATGTACAGCGTGTCGGGTTTATTTCAATATGCCAAGGTGCGGGTGCTGAAGAAGACCGATCTGTACAACCCGGCACTCACGACGTTGCCGTTCCAGGAAATCGGCTCGGCATCGAAGCCTTTAAAGAACGCGGACGGCACGATTGCGGATTCGCTGGTCCCGATCCATATGCGCGGCCAGCCGACCACCCGGGCCGCGGCGTTTTTTGTGAATTCGGCGAACACGCTGCCGGCCACCTACCTGACCGTCTGGAGAATCACCGACCCGCTGGCGGCAACGCTCGCCATGACAGCGACGAATATCGGCGGCCTGATGGCCTACACAGTGCCCGCACCCGCGCCCCAGTTGGCTTCGGTCGTTCCGATCAATACCAACGACGCGGTGGTCTTGAAGGCGATCTATCGCAATGGTTTTCTCTATACGGCGCGCAATAGCGGTTATCAGGATGCGCCCACCACGATTACGTATGATGTGATCGATCTATCCTCGATGAGGATGGTCTCGCAAGCGAGGGTGACCAACGCGAATGCGTTCTACCCGGCGTTCGATGTTCCCGCGACAGTGGGTTTAGGAGCACCGGCGATCACGCCCTCTGCCGACATGCCTATCAGCGGCACCACCACCACCAGCGACGGACAACTTACCTATGCAGGTCTGTCGAAGAATTTGAAAGCGGGAGAAGACGTATTCTATGCGCTGACTCCTTGCTCCATTTCCAATAGACCTGCCCCGTGCCGTTGGGGCGACTACTTTGGTGGAACCATCGATCCGCTCTCAGGCGGACTGTGGGTCTCAGGCGAGTATGCGAAATTACCGCTGACGGGGTCGGCGATGTGGGGCACCTGGATCGCGCAGTATCCGTGGTCCACGACGCAGAGCTTCACGGATGTGCCGCAATCCTCGGTGTTCTTCGACTACATCAACGTGCTGAGCTCATGGCAGATCACGACAGGGTGTTCGACGACTCCGGTGCAGTTCTGCCCCACCCGTCTGGTGACACGGGCGGAATTGACGACGCTGATTATCCGCTCGATGCTGGGCGACCAGTTCCCGTACCAGCCGACTCCGTACTTCACGGATGTGCCGGCGACCTCGCCGTTCTTCACCTATGTTCAGAAGGCAGTAGAGTTGGGAATCACACACGGCTGCACGGGGACTACGTTTTGCCCGGACGGCTCGGTGCCGCGCATGGATGCTTCGGTGCTGCTGATCCGGGGCAAACTGGTGACGTTGTTCGGCGACAACTTCTCATACCCGACGACACCCTTCTTTACGGACGTGCCCGCCACCAGCCCGCAATTTCCCTACGTTCAGAAGATGTACGAATTGGGAATGACGACGGGCTGCACCCCGACGCAATTTTGCCCGAACAACAATCTGACACGGCAAGAGATCGCCGTATTCCTGACACGCGCTTTCTTAAATTAGAGAGAGCGTAGAGTAAAGGTGGAGGAATAAAAGGACCGCTCCCTTGCAGTCGCGGCTCGGTAGATTCCGGACGTTGCCGAGCCGCGACCGCAAGGGAGCGGTCATCCTCCTAAAGGTAGAACTTACGATGCGTTTTCCGTTGTACGTAATCGCAATTCTATTCCCGGTAGCGCTTCAAGCTCAAACATTCCCGATCAGCGCCGGTTATGCGACACCTCAACCGATCGATGTATCGCCTGGACAGGTGATCACGATCTTTGCCAAAATTCCGGGAAGGCAGCCCACCGCCAGCGTCGCGGCCCCTGCTCCATTGCCGAGTACGCTGGGCGGCTTCACGGTGCTGCTGCGGCAGACGTTTATCGATCCGATCTCGATTCCGATTCTATCGGTGTCGGATGCGCAGTCCTGCTCCAACCTGATGCCTCCGCAGTGCGAAGTAGTCAGCCAGATTACGGTACAGATTCCATTCGAATTGATGCCCAATAATCCGCATTTGAGCCTGCCGGAAAACTTCGCGCGACTGGAAGTGAGCTACAACGGCACCCAGACGAGCTCGCTGTTTCTGAACCCGCTGCCCGACAGCATTCATGTCTTGAATTCGTGCGATCCGGCGGCAGGCTTGCCGGCGGCAGCCAGTTGTGTGCCGATGGTGGCACACAGCAACGGCAGCTTCGTGACGTCCGATAATCCGGCGCGAGTGGGCGAGACGGTGACCATGTCGCTCGTGGGAATGGGACAGCCAGCAGGATTGGTAACGACAGGCATCGCAACGCCAGCCGGATCACCGACGCTCGATGGCGTGCTGATCGGGTACGATGCGCGGGTAAATGCATCGGCGAGTTTGCTGGCGCCGACGGCAGCGTTTCCGATCCAGTCGGCGCAGTTGCGGACAGGTGCGGTGGGAATCTACGACATTCCGATTCTGATTCCGGCGTTGCCCGCGGGAGTGGGAGCCTGCAGCAATATCGTACGTTCCAATCTTACGGTGAATATCCGGCGGACGACGTCTTTCGATGGCGTTGGAATTTGCGTGACACCGACTCCGCAGCAGGCGGGCCTCTCAGGGCGCATCGTAGTAAAATAGCGGGGAAAGCGAAAGCCCAGGATTTTCACCGCTGTGTTGAAGTGTGCAGCCTTGAGGACCCGAATTTCCAGTTTCGCTAGAAACGAAATCCGAATGTTTAAATCGGCACTACTTTTGATTCCGCTCGTATTCTGTTCCTGTGCGCCCCGCCAAGACAGCGCGGCTGCGCGGACCGACGATCAAACCTCGAACGGACCCAAGCCCGAAGCCTTGTTCCCGGTGAAGGTGACGGGAGGATACGGCTACATCGACACCAGCGGGAAGGTGGTGCTGAAAGGACCCTATGGAGGGGCCTCACGGTTTTCCGAAGGCCTGGCGGCGGTGCAAATGACGAAGGCCGCGCCGGTAGGCTACATCGACACCACCGGCAAAATGGTCATCGCGCCGCAGTTCGGTTTGGGCGATCCGTTTTCCGAAGGCATGGCGGCGGTGATGCAAGACCGCAAATGGGGCTACATCGACAAGACCGGCAAACTGGTCATCCCGTTTTTGTTCGGTGCGGGCCAGCCATTCGTGAATGGACGTGCAGCGGTAGTGAGCCTGGCCAAGGGCATACCCGAATACGGCTATATCAACACCAAGGGCGAATTCCCGAACGAGACGCGCTATGACATGGCGATGCCGTACGGCGAAGAGCTGGCGGCGGTGCGTTCCTTTGCGGAGAAGTTCAAGTTCATCGACGTGGCGGGCAAGGTGGCGATTCCGCCGCAGTTCCTGTCGGGCGGACAATTCGCCGAAGGCCTGGCACCGGTGCAGGCACAGACGCCCGAAGGCGTGCGGTGGGGCTACATCGACAAGCAGGGAAAGATGGTAGTCCCGGCGAAGTACACCAACGCTTTGCCGTTTGCCGAGGGCCTGGCGCCGATTCAGCTGCTGAGCGGCAAGTGGGGCTTCATCGATGCCAAGGGTGCGACCGTGATCGCACCGCAATGGGATCAGGCAGGATCGTTTGCACACGGACTGGCGCAGGTGTGGGTGGGTACGGATAAGTTCGGCTACATTAACAAAGACGGCAAGTTCGTTTGGGAAGTGCAGTAGACTTCGGCAACAGTGGCATTCTTCAAACACAGCATGTCTGTGGTCGAGACGGATTCGATCGGTGAGGGAACGCGGATCGAAGCGTTCTCGCACGTCATGCCGGGTGCGAAGATCGGGCGCGATTGCAAGCTTGGCGATCACACGTACATCGGCAACGGGGTAACGATCGGCGACCGGGTCACGGTCCACTGCGGCGTGCAGTTGTGGGATGGCGTGACGATCGAAGACGACGTGCTGATCGGGCCGAACGCCACCTTTATCAACGACCGCTATCCGCGGAGTAATCAGAAGCCGGAGCGCGTGCTGCCGACTCTGGTGAAGCGGGGCGCCTCGATTGGCGCGAATGCCACGATTCTGCCGGGCATCACACTGGAAGAGCAGGTGATGGTGGGGGCGGGCGCGGTGGTAACGCGAAACGTTCCGCGAAATGCCGTGGTGGCGGGGAATCCGGCGCGCATCATCAGTTATGCGGGCGTGCCACGGCCGGTAGCTCCGGTACTGTCGCCAACGCGGCAGGAGACCGGCACGGAAGAGACGCGGGTGGCGGGCGTGATTCTGCGGCGGTTACCGGTAGCTCCCGATTTGCGCGGCGCACTTTCCTTCGGAGAAGTGAACCAGCACATTCCCTTTGAGATCAAACGCTACTTTCTGGTGTTCGACGTTTCGAACGAGCATGTGCGCGGAGAGCATGCGCACCGCAAGTTGCACCAGTTTCTGATCTGCGTTCACGGGCGATGCTGCGTGGTGGCGGACGACGGGGTGCAGGCGCAGGAGTTCGTGCTGGATGCTCCGAATCTGGGGCTGTATATTCCTCCGATGACGTGGGCGGTGCAGTACAAGTATTCACGCGATGGCGTGCTGCTCGCGTTCACTTCCGATTTGTACGATCCGGCCGATTATATACGCGATTACGCGGAATTCCGTACTTTGAAAAGCGGGCAGTAATGAATGAAAGTACCGCTCCCTTGCGGGTCTGTGAAAAAATTGGCTGTCTCCCGTTTAGTGGGGCGGGCAATCCTGCCCGCAGCCGGCTTTTAGCCGGCTCAAAGCCGCCTGAAAGGCGGCTGCGGCCACGATTGGCCGCCCCACAAGAGTTTTTTCACAGACCCTTGCGGTACATTCTTGTTTCATCGCGATGAAGTATGATTCTGCTCAACGACTTTAAGCGGCAGTGGGAGGACACGGCAGCGGGCGTTCTGGCGGCGGTGGCCTCAGTGGGGGAGAGCGGCTGGTATGTGTTGGGCCAGCATGTCGCGGATTTCGAGCAGGCATTCGCGGCAACGTGGGGACGGCGATATGCGGCGGGAGTGGCGAGCGGGTTGGATGCGCTCGAGATCTCGCTGCGGGTGCTGGGATGTAAGGCCGGCGATCGCGTCCTGACCACTCCGCTTTCGGCGTTTGCCACGACGCTCGCGATTCTGAAGATCGGCGCGGTGCCCGTGTTCGTGGATACGGACCGGACCGGGCATATCGATCTGAGGTTGTGTCGCGAACTGCTCGAGAAGCGGCCGGAGATTCGCTATTTCGTTCCCGTACACCTTTACGGGAATGTGCTGGACATGCGGACACTGGCAGCATTGCAGGCGGACTTCGATTTGCGGGTAGTGGAAGACTGCGCACAATCGGTATTGGCGAAACCCTCCGGGTTGGTGGGACAGCTGGCGGCGACGAGTTTTTATCCCACGAAAAATCTCGGTGCGCTGGGAGATGGCGGCGCCATTCTCTGCGATGACGCGGAGCTCAACCGGCAGGTACGGGTGTTACGCGATTACGGGCAGAGCGCGAAATACCGGCATGACGAGATCGGATACAACAGCCGGCTGGATGAAGTGCAGGCAGCCATTCTCGATCGCGTGTATTTGCCGGCCCTGGAGAAGTGGACCAAGCGGAGAAGGCAGATTGCCGCGCAGTATCGCGAGGGGATCGCGCATGCAAGCCTGGAGTGTCTGGCTGCGCCCCCGGAATCGGAAGGGGTGTATCATCTTTTCCCGATACTGGTGAAGAATGGCAAGGCGGAATTTCTGGCGTACATGCGGCAGAAGGGGATCCTGTGCGGCGAGCACTACCCGATCGCGATTCCGGATCAGGCGGCAATGGCGCATGGAGAATGGGAAGCAGCGACGGGACTGGAAGAGGCGCGGCGGATCGCGAAAAGCGAAGTGAGCCTGCCGATTCATCCTTACCTGTCGGATGCTGAAGTGGAATTGGTGATGGGCGCTTGCCGGGAATGGCGGGTGGATAGAGACACCGCGGCTCGGCGATGAGGGATTTTTGAAGTGTACAAGCGGCCGGCCCGAGGCAGAGAATTTTCCTCCCCGAAAATTCCCGCCCCAGACCGACCACCTGAACTGCTGAAACTTCCGGATCGCGAATCGCTTACCGGGAAATGCCGAGGGTTCGAACCCCGAGACCTCTTCGTTTTGCCGGGGCAGCCCGCCAAGACTGCCTTATGTCGACTTACGAAGAGTTCAGTCCACCTGAAATTGCAACCACCCTGGCCAGGGAACAAGCTGTTGCGGCCCTGCGCGGTGGGGCGCAAGACCTTCGGTACGAGCACAGAGTAGCAGACGAGTGTTCTCAAACAGGCCTGTTTTCGAATTGGCTGAAAGTGGAGTAGCGCTTCGTTTTCTGAGAGTTAGGCGGTCGGGAAAATTATTTTCCGATGCTGTGACCGGAATCGGCAGATGGAGCGATCTGCCCACAAGTAAGTTTGGATATCTACTTGCTACTTGAACTGTGTCAGTTGGTCTCTAAGGAGAACACATGAAAAATAGTACAAAAGATGAAGTCCAGGGCAAGGTTCACGAAGTAAAGGGTGCGTTGAAAGAGAAACTGGGACACGCGACAAACAACCCGGACCTGGAAATCGAAGGCCAGGACGAAAAGTTGGCTGGCAAGGTGCAGAAAAAGGTTGGTCAAGTCGAAAAGGTTGTGGGACAGTAGCCTTTCACGGCACTTACCCCCTAAGAAAGGCTGAGGTTGAAACTTATGTTACTACTGGTTATTCTCCTGATCCTATTGCTCGGCGGCGGCGGCGGTTACTACGGCTACGGCCGATGGGGATATGGTGGCGGCGCGGGCATCGGGCTCGGTACAGTGCTGTTGATTATTCTGCTTTTCTACATGTTGGGCGGACTGCATTTCTAGAGATGGAAGCGAGGGGAACGGTGCTGCGCCGGAGGGGGGAATGGGAACTCCTGAAGGGCCCTCCGGCGCACGGATACTCTTGCTGAGAATTTCTTATTAAGAAGCCGAGGAAGCGCCGCTGGCGGAACCGCTGATGACGTTTTCAATCATGCGGCGCAGGGAATCGGCTTTGAAGGGCTTCCAGATGATGCGGTAGGGATTGTTATCGCCGACCACGCGGGCGATTTCATGGGGTCCATAGCCGGTCATCAAGATGATGGGCGTGTTGGGATAAATCGCCTGAATGCGCTTGGCGAGTTCAATGCCGTTCATACCCGGCATGATGACATCCAGAAGCGCTAAGTCCAGACCTTCGCTATTTTTTTGGAGGAGCCGTAAGGCCTCCTCTCCACTCGTTGCCTGCAAGACGCGATACCCATCCAAGTTCAGGATCTGATAACACAGCCGAAGTACACCGGGTTCGTCGTCAACCAGCAGAATCGTTTCCAAAGATATATCCTCTCCCCGTTCCCGTTAAGTGGCATTTCCCAGAGACCGATGCCAATGGTTGCATTTTACCTGACGGGATAGAAGGCGGCATTAAGCATATTTCACCCGATGCGAAGATTTATCCAGCGCGGTGTGGTGAGCCACTATTGGTGGTGTATTGAAAAGATGGTGCTTGCGGGAAGTTGAGGGGCGGCTTTGGCAGATTTTCGCCGAACCAAAATGGCTAGTACGGCGGGTACGTTTTCTACCTTTATGCTGACGCCAATCCAGCGGCTGACGATCAGTTGCGAACCATCTTTTGAGATGTGCCAGCCTCAAGGTGGTCCAGGCGTCGTAGAACCACACTTCGGCCTATAGTCTTGGCGGTTCCTACGCCCCCGCTGGCTGGCTGAACTGGTTGCAGTGCGGCATCACAGGTGGCAGGGCGAGCGACGCCGTTCAAATCCAAGACCAGTGGCGTCGTTGCGACAGAGGCTGACAAAGCCATCAGACGCATTGTTTCGCCTCCATACCGAACAGGCGATGAACCGTGGCGACCAGGAGGGACGGCGGAAACGGCTTTGACAGAAAGACGTCGCCCCCGACGCAGTAGGGCGCGTTCGCTTCGCAGGACAGCAGGACAATTGGAATCTGCGGAAACGCTTCTTTCACTCGGCTGGCAAGCGTGGCCCCATCCATTTGCGGTACGGAGTAGCTACTGACTACGACGCCAATCTCACCCCCAAGGTCTTGCACCTTTGAGAGAGCACTCACGCCGTCGCCAGTTTCTAATACTCGAAAACCAGCCCTGGATAAAACCACTCGAATGAGCGACCGCAGTTGAGGATCACCTTCAACGATCAAGACCGGCAGGAACACGTTAGGCCAACTTTCGGGAGGCGCCCCACGCGCTTGGCTTTGCTTTTAGCCCTTATGGGAGGTTAACACTGTAATATCTGAAATCTCAAAGATCTTTTGAGGTGAGCCACCACTGCCCCTAAAGGTAGGGTGCGGCAGAATTCGGCTACTCGCTATAAGATGTAGGACAAATGCCTAGATGAACTACGTGCATGCTGTAAGATCTTCGAGTAAGTTACAGTCTGAGTCAGCGAGTACTTTTGTACCGGAAGTCTTCAGTAAGTACTGTCGCAATCGACTGGTAGACCTCAGCTATACACCCGCTTGACAGGTTTCCCTTGACATGCTCAACACTCTGACCTACACTCACTGTGTAACTGCAATCTCTGCCCAACCAGAGTGCTCGGCAGAGGCACCCCGTACTCCTATAGCCCTCTTCTTGAAGGAGGTACGCGTAGTTGAGAGATTGCCCATTCACTGAACCTGCCGCGTCGCCTCGTTTGGCTTCCACGACGCGATAGTGTTCCATCGCTACTTCACGCAGAGAAACCTACTGGCGGGTCGGAGGACTGATTTTCTCCCAGTCTGGCCGAAAATCGCGAACTGGGATATGGATCTCGACAAAACCATCCGTCAATTACACATGGAACTCGCGATGATTAACGAAGCTATTCTCTGCTTTGAGCGGCTGGAGTCTTCGTCTTCGATGGAAGACATCGAATCGTCAACAGTAGAGAAGAAGGATCATCCGGATATGGCAGCGACGATACCAGGAGCGACGGATTAATGCCAAGAACTAGGGTCACGGCGGCACCCAAGGAGGCGGGTGCCATCCAAACTTTGCTTCTACTCGAAGAGGAACCAAAATTAAGTGGTTTTCTACGACGTGCTCTAAGAGGGTATCTCCTAGTCCACGCCACAACCGCAGAGGAAGCACTTCTGGCCTTCAGTAATCATGCGCATCATATCGATCTCCTCATTGCTAAAGTGGCGCTACTTAAAAGTTCGGGGATACACGTGGCGTCGCTTCTTCGCTTCGCGGTGGGAGATCTTCCCATCATTCTGATGTCGGCGCATCCCGTGAGCGATTGGAGTGACCGTGATGTATCTGATTTAGCGAGGCTCGGCACAGAAGCGGTGGAAGTCCTGCAAAAGCCGTTTGACGCGGATGTCATTTTGGGAGTCGTACAAAGACTCCTGGCTGCTCGACGTCCCAAAAGGCACAGGTCGCACTCAATCGTTGGAGCTAGGGCACGAGGCCAGGTTCAGGGAGCGTAGCCTCCGAAGACCAACGTAGTACGGATGGCGTGTCATCAAAATAACGACACTGTCTCCGATCACCTGACTACAGGCTGCAAAGGGGAAATCAGACAGCCTCATCTAACTCTGATAACCCATGGGGCGCTATCGGTGCCTCTACACACGATACTTTAACGGAAATCATTGAGTAACGCTTGACCTCGGGCATTGTTAGTCATACACTTCCTTCAATAGTAAATGCTGATCCTAGCGTTTACCAGCGTAGAGCGCCGAGGCGCGCCTCACTTTACGCTTACAAATCTGTATTTCGAAACGAGGCACCTAGTAGCTAATTACAGAAGCGCGATGCGCATGCGGGACTGAGCGTCCCATCCTTACCTATTCAACCTCGTGGGGTGTCCGTTGAGAGGAAGACCGCAATGAAATCCATCCTGGTGCTGGAATACGAATCGCTTGAGATGGGATTGCTGAGGGACATGCTAAAGGAGTTCAAGCTGATCGAAGCCGCCGACGCTGAGCAAGCGCTTTGCCTGTTCTCACAGCACGGCCGCCATCTCGATCTATTACTGGCAGATGTGACAGTGCCCAAGAGCACCGGGATTCAGATTGCATTGCTATTCCGCTCCGAGATTCCGAACCTGCCTGTCATTCTCACATCGGATTCTCCCGTGAGCGACTGGACGGGTCGCGATTACACGGATCTGGAAAGGCTTGGCTCAAGCTCGGTGGCATTACTTTCGAAGCCGGTCCAGGGTGAGATTCTCTTGAAGGCCATCCGCGATCTGCTTGGACTCGTGCCCATTGAACTGGCAAGAACGGCCTAAACCGGAAGGCCAGAGACGTTGCCGCATGGCTGTCGAGTTCCGAATCGGCTGGATCAGTAAACAACACCGCCCAGTATAGGCAATTTTTGTTCTTAAAGCGCACCGGGTGAAGACGTAGACTGTCAATCACCACGACCGCGATTCGGCGCTCCTTGAGATTCTGCCGGTAGCGAAGATTCCTGTCGGTGGTGAGGAGGGCTTCATAGCCTTCCTCCTCAGCGATACGGAGCGTGCCCAGCCTCAAGCGCTATCTAATCGCGCATGAGGTCGGCGTTTTCCTCAGAACTTGGCTGGGAGCGCTTAAGAAGTGGCGACCTGCTACGACCAGTCAATCGCGCCGGTTGGAGTTTCAGCAT
>Ga0207711_10004309_pt1 | contig 12154 bp, 11 predicted proteins | sample KBSS34metaG_FD_184401 | JGI IMG/M metagenome (GOLD analysis project Ga0207711, IMG submission 184401) | Switchgrass rhizosphere microbial communities from Kellogg Biological Station, Michigan, USA - KBS S3-4 metaG (SPAdes) (version 2) | ecosystem: Host-associated > Plants > Roots > Rhizosphere...
CCGAAACCACGCGGACGACGCGCAACCCCAGCGAGCGGGCATAGAGTTCGGCCCGCGCGCGACCCGCGGCGACGGCCTTGGCCCGCGCTTCATCGAGCGCGACGTCGGGCTGGTCGATGGTCAAATTGGGTCCATTGATCTGGTTTGCGCCTTCGCGGACCAGGGCATCGATGATCTTCCCGGTCGCGCCGATATCGCGAAAGCGCACGCTCAGCTGGTTGCTCGCGGTATAGCCGGTCAGCTGAGGCGGCTGGTTTTCAACGTAGCGATATTCCGGGTTGAGGCTGAGGTTGCTGGTCTGGATGTCGCGGTCGGCGATGCCCGCCGCCTTGAGCGCGGCCCGAACTCGCTCCATGCGGGTCGCCGCCTGCTGGATCGCACCACTTGCCGTCGGCGACTTGGTCACCACGCCGGTTGAGATCATCGCCACGTCGGGTACGCGCGTCGATTCGCCGGTCACGCTCAAATCGAGCCGAGTCCCGGCGAGGTTTTGTGTGATCGTCGGCGTCTGCTGGGCAATCGCCCCAGCGGGCGCAATGGCGGCGCCTAGGAACAGCGCCGCAAGCCATGCTTGTTTCATTGTGTTTTGTCCTGCTGTCGATCGTGCGACCACGCTTGCCCAGCCGCCATGGCTGAACCATGAACGCGCCGGTCGACTAGCGGCGCTTCATAATCAGTCGATAGATCAGCAAAATGACGAGTGCGCCGACGATCGCTGCAATAAACCCGGCACCTTCGCCCGGCCGGTACCAGCCAACCGATTGTCCAATGAAGCCGGCCAATACTGCGCCGGCGATCCCGATCAGGATCGTGACGATGCACCCGCCGGGATCGCGGCCGGGCATCAAGAGCTTGGCAATTCCGCCGGCGATCAGGCCAATCAGAATCCAGCCGATCACTCCATAATCATGCATGAACCCAGACATCTTGCGTCCCCTTATGGTTGGCGTGGTTTGGTAAGCTCGTTAAGGACATAGATGCGCCAACCCGCGCTGGCGGCGCAAGGGGCACCGTTAGTCGAAAAATGCTGGCATTTCGCGGCCCGGACAAGCGTCCTGTTGCGGAAGGTGACTTATTGGATTAATACAGCTGCCTGACTGGACGTTGGCAGATTCGCGAGACTTGAGCAGGGAATGATGAACCGGGAAACCACCTTTCGATCCTCGGACACATTGATTGTGACCGACCGTTCGCGCCAGCGGCGCTGGGTAATCATCGGCGCCGTGCTGATCGCGGTGATCGTGGCCATCGCGCTATTCCTGATGCTCCGCGGAGGGTCAGACAAAGTAAACGCGACGGCCGGCGCCGGCCAGGTTCCGACCGTCACAGTGGTCGTTCCGGGCCGCAGCCAGGTCGGGCGGATGATTACCGCAAGCGGGCCGCTGGCGGCGAAGCGCGATCAGCCGGTTGGCGTTGCCGGCCAGGGCGGTCGCGTGGTCCGGGTGATGGTCGATGCAGGCACATGGGTGCGGGCTGGGCAGACGCTGGCGATCGTCGACCGCTCGGTACAGGCCCAGCAAGCGGCGCAGCTCGCCGCCCAGGTCGAGGCCGCCAAGGCCAACGCGTCACTCGCCCAATCCAATTATGAGCGCGCAGTCGCGCTGCAGGGCCGGGGTTTCGTGTCCAAGGCCGAAATCGATTCAAAGAAGTCGCTACGCGATGCGGCGTATGCCCAGGTGCGCGTCGCCCAGGCCCAGCTCGGAGCGCAGCGCGCACAAATCGGACAACTCAACGTGATCGCGCCGGCTTCGGGCCTGATCCTCGCCCGCAGCGTCGAAGTTGGGCAGATCGTCAGCCCTGGCTCCGGCGCGCTGTTCCGGCTCGCCGAGGGCGGGCAGATGGAGATACGGGCGCAACTGTCGCAGCAGGACCTGGCCTTCGTTCACGTTGGGATGCCAGCGTCTGTGACCCCGGTCGGATCCGGTCGGGCGTTCTCGGGAACGGTGTGGCAGGTTCCGCCGGTCATTGATCCGCAATCGCGCCTCGGAGAGGTACGAATTTCGGTGCCGTACGACCCCTCGATCAAGCCGGGCGGCTTTGCCGAGGCCCGGATCAGCGGCGGCGAAACGACCGCCCCGTTGCTGCCGCAAAGTGCCGTGCTCAGCGATGACAAAGGCAATTACGTTTACATCATCAATGCGAAGAAAGAGGTCGAACGGCGCGGCATCAAGATCGGGACGGTCGACGACAATGGCGTGACGATTGCCGAGGGGCTGTCGGGCAACGAAGCCGTCGTGCTGTCGGCCGGGCCATTCCTCAATCCGGGCCAGAAGGTGAACCCAAGGCGTGGAGCCGCGCGCTAACGCCGAGCTGAAAGAGTTCTAGGTTTATGAATTTCCGGAACATCTCATCCTGGTGCATTCGCAATCCGGTTGGACCGATCGTGCTGTTCGTCGGCTTGATGCTGGCTGGCCTGATTTCGTTCGCGCGGATGCAGGTCAACAACGCGCCGGACATCGATTTCCCCGCCGCGATCATCTCGGTCTCACAGCCCGGCGCCGCCCCCAACGAGCTTGAAACGCAGGTTACCCAGCGCGTCGAATCCGCCGTGCGCGGGATCACCGGGGTCGAGGAGATCAGCAGCACCATCAGCGAAGGCAACAGCACCACCTTCGTGCAATTCCAGCTGGGCACGCCGACCGACCGGTCGGTCAACGACGTTCGCAATGCAATCGCGCAGATCCGCGGCAACCTTCCGGAAGGGATCCTGGAGCCCCAGGTCCAGCGCGTCGATGCCGAGGACGAGCCGTTTACCTATGTCGGCGCCCAGACGACCGACATGACGCTGGAGCAGCTCAGCTGGTACATCGACAATAACATCGCCAAGCGCCTGCTGGGTGAGGAAGGCATCGCCGCGGTCACCCGCGTCGGCGGTGTCAGCCGGGTTATCCGCGTCATCCTCGATCCGGCGGCGCTGCAGGCCCAGGGCATCACTGCCGCACAGGTCAACGCGCAGCTGCGCCAAAGCAATATGAACGGCGCGGGCGGCCGCGCTGAAATCGCCGGGTCGGAGCAATCCGTCCGCGTGCTCGGCAATGCCCAGGACGCCTATGCGCTGTCCCAGATCCAGATCGCGCTGCCCGGCGGCCGCATGGTGCGGCTGGCCGACCTTGGCGAAGTGCAGGACAGCAATTCCGAGCAACGCTCGATCGCCAAGATGAATGGCCGCCAGGTCGTCACCTTCATGGTCCAGCGTTCCAAAGGTTCGTCCGAAGTCACCGCCTATGACAATGCGTGGAAGCAGTTGAAGGCGCTCGAGAAGGAAAACCCGCGGGTCCACTTCTCCGAGGTGTTCAACACGGTCGACTACACCAAGTCACAGTACCGCTCGGCGATGGAAGGCCTCGTCGAGGGCGCGATCCTCGCCGTCCTCGTCGTGCTGCTCTTCCTGCGCGACATTCGCGCGACGCTGATTTCCGCGGTCTCGATCCCGCTTTCAGCGATCCCCGCCTTCTGGTTCATGAGCATGCTCGGCATCACCATGAACTTCATGTCGACCATGGCGATGGGCCTGGTTGCCGGCGTTCTCGTCGATGACGCGATCGTCGAGATCGAAAATATCGTGCGGCACATGCGCATGGGCAAGTCGGGGTATCAGGCGTCACTCGACGCGGCCGACGAAATCGGTCTCGCGGTGTTGGCAACCACGATGGCGATTGTCGCGGTGTTCTTCCCCGTCGCGCTGATGCCCGGCATCGCTGGCCAGTATTTCAAGGCGTTCGGCTTCACGGTGGTCGTCTCTGTGCTGATGAGCCTGTTCGTCGCGCGCATGATCACCCCGTTGATCGCGGCCTATTTCCTGCGTTCGCACGGCGCCCAGCCGCATGCGAACTGGAAGTGGATGGATTTCTATTTGAAGGTGCTCAACTGGAGCCTCGACACAACGAAGGCCGACGCGTTGCTGGCAAGGCTGCCCAAGCCCGCACGCAAGTTTGGCTATTATGCGATCGGCGCGCTCTTGTTGCTGATCGTCGTCGTCGCCTTCTTCGCCGGCACCGGGGCCGGAATGATGCTGCTTGGCAAGCTGGGCATGCCCGGAGCGCTCAATTTCGCGCTGGCAATTCTGCTCGGTGCGGCGGTAGCATATGGCGTAGGGAAGTTGATCGGCTTCATCGTCGGTCTCTTCGCCACCGGCCGCTTTGGCGAGTGGCATCAAATTGTTGCGGCGCGTTGGAACGCCCGCCTGCGCGATCACCGGATCGTCATGGTCGGGGCCGGTATCCTCACGTTGCTGCTCAGCATCGTCATGTTCGGCACGCTACCGCAGTCCTTCTTCCCGCCCGAGAATTCGGATTATTCGCGCGTCAACATCACCCTGCCGCCGGGGAGCACGCTTAAGCAGACAGAGGAAGTTACGGATCGGGTCGCAGCGATTGTTTCCAGGAATCCGACCGTCGAGCGGGTCTTCGAGCGCGTGAACGTCGCGACCGGGAGGGTCAATGTGGTCCTCAAAAAGAGCCGCGAAATGACCAGCACGGAGTTTGAACGCAGCATGTCGCCGACGCTCGCCGCGTTCCCCGATGCCCGCGTCAGCTTCATGAGCCAGAACGGCGGCGGACCCGATTCCGATCAGCGCGACATCATGCTCTATCTTGGCGGCGACGATCCGGTACAGTTGACCAACGTTGCCAGCCATATCGCCAAGGAAATGGAGACGGTTCCAGGGCTGCGCGCGCCGCGCGTCGGAAGCCAGATGGCCCAGCCGGAAATCACCATCAAACCGCACTTCGACCTGGCCGCGGACCTGGGCGTGACCACGGCCGCGCTCAGCCAGACGATCCGCATCGCCACCCTGGGCGATATCGAACAGAACAGTGCCAAGTTCTCGCTGTCTGACCGGCAGGTGCCGATCCAGGTGTCGCTGTCGGAGAACGCCCGCCGCGATATCCAGACGCTTGAGAATCTGCCGGTGCCAACGTCGAACGGCGGCTCGGTCCCACTCAAGTCGGTCGCGGATATCGGATTCGGTTCAGGACCCACGACTATTCAGCGCTCGAATCAGCTCCGCCGGCTCGCGGTCGGAGCAGATCTTGCGCCCGGCGTGGTCGAGGGCGACGTCTGGGCCAAGGTGAAAGAGCTGCCGAGCTACAAGAACCTGCCGCAAGGCGTGCAGCAAATGAACCTCGGCAACCAGAAGTGGCAATCCGAGCTGCTGTTCAACTTCGCGGTGGCGTTGATCGCCGGCGTGCTGCTCGTGTTCGCGGTGCTGGTGCTGCTGTACCGGCGATTCCTCGCCCCCTTCGTTAACATGGGGTCGCTGTTACTCGCCCCGCTTGGCGCGGCCATAGCCTTGCACATCGCCGGGCAGCCGATCTCGCTGTTCGTCTTGATTGGCATCCTGATGCTGTTCGGGATCGTCGCCAAGAACTCGATCCTGCTCGTCGACTTTGCGGTGGAGATGATGAACCACGGCATGCCGAAGAACGAGGCGATCTGGGAGGCCGGTCACAAGCGCGCCCAGCCCATTGTCATGACGACGGTGGCGATGGTTGCAGGCATGCTGCCGACGGCGATCTCGATCAGCGGCGACAACAGCTGGCGCGCGCCGATGGGCATCACCGTGATTGGTGGCCTGATCTTCTCGACCGTGCTGACGCTGCTTCTGGTGCCGTCCTATTTCTCGATCGCAATCTCGATCGAGAGCCGGATCGGCAAGCTGTTCCATCGGTTCGTCGGGGCCGAGGCGCATCGTCAGGGCCAGGCCGTTCCGGCGGAGTGAATCGCGCACGGTGAACCTCTCGCGCTGCTCGGCTATTGAGCAGTCATGAGCCGGATCACCAACGGCGCGCTATCGCGCTTCAACCCTGCCCAACCCGGCGCGGCCGGCATGAAGCTGGCGGCCACCGGGCTGTTGGTGGTGATGGCCGCGGTGTTTGTCGCGGCGCGCGTCCTCCAGCCTCAGTTCCCGTGGCTGGCTTACGTCAAGGCCTTCGCCGAGGCGGCGATGGTCGGCGGCCTTGCCGACTGGTTCGCGGTAACCGCGCTGTTCCGCCACCCGCTTGGCCTGCCGATCCCGCACACCGCGATCATCCCACGCAACAAGGACCGCATCGGCGAAGCGTTGGCCAATTTCCTCAAGGAAAACTTCCTGATCCCGTCGGTGGTTGCCCGACGGATGCGCAATATCGATGTCGCGGGGGCGGCCGGTCGGTTCCTCCAGACACCCGAGGGTGAAGGAACGCGGATCCGCGCCGGCGCATCACGGCTGATCGCCGACGTATTCGAAAGCCTTGATGACGAGCGGCTGGGAGGGATTGTCAAAGGGGCGATTTCGGCACGCCTGCGCAAAACCGAAGTTTCGCCGTTGCTCGGTCACGCACTGGCCTCGGCGATCAATGAGGACCGCCATGTCCCGATGCTCGAGGCGGCGATCCGCTGGTCCGCCCGGGCGCTCGACGCCAACGAGCCCCTGATCCGCGAGATGGTGCACAAGAAAGCGAACTGGGCGCTGAAACTGGCCGGGCTCGACGCCAAGCTGGCCGACGCCATCATCAACGGATTTCGCAAACTGACGGTCGAAATGTCGACCGATCCCGCCCACCCCGTTCGCCAGAAGATCGAGGAAGCCCTCGCGCAGCTCGCAAACGACCTCCAAACGCGGCCCGAAACGCGCGAACGAGTTGAGGCCATCAAGGAACAGTTGCTCGACAACCAGTCGGTCAGCTTGTGGCTCGACACCATCTGGCAAAAGGGCCGCGAGGCGGTCATTCGCGCTGCCCGCAATCCGGATGCGGTAATGGCCGGCAAGCTCGGCGAAGTCCTCCGCTCGATGGGCGGAACGCTCGAGAAAGACCGGCGCATCCGGGGTGCAATCAACCAGTTTGCGCGCCGGGCCGCCGTCGGCATGTCCGCAAGCTACGGCAGTTCGATCGTCAAACTTGTGTCGGAGACGGTGCGCGGGTGGGATGCGCGCACGGTCACCGCCAGGCTTGAAGCCGCGGTCGGCCGCGACCTTCAATATATCCGGATCAACGGTACCTTGGTCGGTGGACTGGTGGGCCTGATCCTCCACGCCCTGGATACGCTATGACCGATCCGCGCCTCGATCAGCTGGCCGGTTCGGCCCGCAACCGCGGCCTCAAGCTGGTGCGCTCACGGGTCCGTACGCCCGGCAAGCGTAGCTTTGGCAAGGTTGGGCTGACCGACCAATCGGACAAGCCGGTGTTCGGGCTGGACGGCAAGGAGCCGACGGCGACGCCCGACGAGGTTGAGCTTTATCTGCGCAACCTCGGGGCACAGGACTGGGGCGCCTCGCTCGATATTGCCGTGCCGGCGCGGAAGCGCAAACCCGGCGCCACCAAACCGAAGCAAGCCGCGGCAAACGACGCCGAGCCAAGGCCGAGGTTCCAGCCGAAACCGGAGCCGGAACCCGAGCCCGAGCCAGCGCCGCCACCCAAACCTATTCTGCGAGCGGCGAAACCGTCCGATGCAGAGGTGATCGTCGAGCTGATCAAGTTTTTAGGGCACGAAATCGACGAAAAATCCGTCCGCAGGAATCTCGCAACGCTCGCCAAGGCCGGCGAAGCGCCGCTGGTTGCGACACTCGACAAGAAGGTCGTCGGCCTGTGCGGGATTCACCGCATGGTGACCGTGCATCGCCCGGCCCCGGTCGGACGGATCAATACCTTGGTCGTCGCCAAGGATGCACAAGATCTCGGCATTGGCCGGCTGCTGGTCGAAGCCGCCGAGCAGTTTCTGAAGAAGGCCGGCTGTCAGCTGGTCGAAGTCACCAGCAATGACCGCCGCACCGCGGCCCACGCCTTCTATCGCCATCTGGGCTACGAACGAACCAGCATCCGCTTTTTCAAGAAGCTCTAACCGTTGCTGCGGCGCTCGATCGTCGCGCCGACGGCCGACAATTTTTCCTCAAGCCGCTCGTAGCCGCGATCGAGGTGATAGACCCGCAGCACCTCGGTCTCGCCTTCCGCGGCGAGTCCGGCGAGCACCAGGCTCATCGATGCGCGGAGATCGGTCGCCATCACGCTGGCGCCCGTCAGCTTGCTCGGCCCATGCACGATGGCGGACCGTCCGTGGACCTCGATATCGGCGCCCATGCGCCGGAGCTCCGGGACGTGCATGTAGCGATTCTCGAAAATCGTCTCTTCGAGGAAGCTTTGGCCGTCGGCGACGCACAGCATCGCCATCAACTGCGCCTGCATGTCGGTGGCAAAGCCCGGAAATGGCGCCGTCGACACGGCCACCGGCCGGAGCGGCTGGTGTGCGCTAACCTTCATGCCCCTGTCGGTGAACTCAATCGCCAGCCCCGCTTGCGCCAGCACATTGGTCGTCGCCAGCATCTCGCTGGCGCGAATGCCGGTCAAATGCAGCGAGCCGCCGGTAATGCCTGCCGCACAGGCATAGCTTCCAGCTTCGATGCGGTCGGGCATGACCTCATATTCGCAACCGTGCAGGCCTTCGACGCCATCGATGATGAGATGACCGCTTCCGATCCCCTCAATCTTGCCGCCCATCGCGACCAAAAGGTTACATAGGTCGACGATTTCGGGCTCGCGCGCGGCATTGAACAGCTGGGTTTTTCCGGTGGCCAGAACTGCCGCCATCAACGCATTCTCGGTCGCACCGACCGAGACCACGGGGAAGCTGAAATCACCACCGGGAAGCCGGCCCTTGGGCGCGACCGCTTTTACATAGCCGGCAGCAAGCTCAATCTCGGCACCCATGGCTTCGAGCGCCTTGAGGTGAAGGTCGATCGGCCGGTCGCCGATGGCGCAACCGCCGGGCAGCGAGACTGTCGATTCCCCCATCCGCGCCAGCATCGGGCCGAGCACCAGGATCGATGCGCGCATTTTGCGGACCATGTCGTACGGCGCGACTGTCGATACGATGTCGTCAGCCTGGAGCGTCATGCGGCGGCCGATCTCGCCTTTCTTGACCCCAGCGACCGAGGTCGAGACGCCGAGCACATTGAGCAGATGGCCGAACGTGTCGACGTCCGCGAGCCGCGGCAGGTTGGTCAGCGTGAGCTTGTCTTCGGTAAGGAGCGCGCAGGGCAGCAGCGTAAGCGCGGCATTCTTGGCGCCGCTGATCGGAATTTCGCCTTCGAGGCGTTGACCGCCCTTGATCCAGATACTGTCCACCGCCGCGCTTTAGCGCGTGACGGCAGTGTGACAAGCAACGGTTAGGTCAGGCCTTCTCGAGCGTGCACTGCAACGGGTGCTGGTTCTCGCGGGCGAAGTCGATCACCTGGGTGACCTTGGTCTCGGCGACTTCGTAGGTGAACACGCCGCACACGGCGACGCCCTTCTGGTGGACCTGGAGCATCACCCGAGTCGCGTCCTCGATCCCCATGGCGAAAAACTGCTGGAGGACCAGCACTACGAACTCCATCGGGGTGTAGTCGTCATTGAGCATCAGCACTTTGTAGTTCGAGGGCTTTTTGGTCCGGGGCTTGGTACGCGTGGCTACGCCGGTCTCGATCTCATCGAGGCCGTCGCCATCTTCGGGGCCGTTCGCCATGGTCATCGGGCTTATGCTCATGATGCTATAAAATATGGCAAGCCGGAAAAGTGCCGCAAGGCAAGTTTGGGCCGGGCCGAATAAAAAAAGGGCGGCCGCCCCTCAATGAGGAACGGCCGCCGGTTCGCTGCCTAGACTAAGGAGGGGAGAGGGTCAGGCAACGAGCGTGTTGAAGCGCTCGGCATTGGCCGTGGCGCGGTTCGACAGCGGCTGGAACGCCTCACCGGCGAGCTTCACCATCGATTCGGTCAGCTTCGAGCTTTCGGCGACCATGCGGTCGAACGAGGCGCGGGCAAATTCGCCCTGAAGTTGGAGATATTCGGTCGGCGACTTCGCTTCGGCGAACGAACGGATCGCGTCCGCGGCCTGCTCGAAGGTGTCGCGCTGCTTGGCGACGACGTCCTGGCCAATCGAGCGGGCGCCTTCGGTGGCGACGCGGCCGGCCTCGACAACCGCCTCAACGTTGGCGCGGGCGAGATCGGCGAGCTCTTCGGCGACCTTCTGGCTCTTCTTGGCCAGATCCTGGCTGCGCTCGCCGGCATTGGCGAACAGCGACTGGAACGGCGCGAACGTCGGAACGGCTTCGAAGCCCTTGAAGAAAGTGTTGTTGGTCACGGTTTCGATCCTTTTCTGAGCCACCCGAACGGTCTTACGGGCGGAATTGCTGGTTTTGCGGCGGGAAACCTTGGCGCGGCGCGTCACGGCCTTGGGGGCTGCTTCACGCTTCGCACGACGAGCCGTCACTGCCCGTGCGCGCTTCACCGGCTCGGCGACTTCCTTGACCGCAGTTTCGACGGTTTCGACAGCGGCTGCCGCAACTTTAGCCGGAGCCTCGGCGGCTGCCTTGGCTTCAACCTGAGTTTCGTCTGCCATGTGATAATCTCCAAATATGTTGCACTGCACAATACACATTGCACCGCACCATTTCAAGAGGAATTTTTGTGCACTGCGTCAATCCGCCGCTTGACGGCCACGCCTCGCCCGAAGCAAGAACGGCCATGGACCCTGCCTCCGACCCGCCGATCCGCCGCCGCCGTGGATTGCTGATTGTGCTCTCGTCCCCCTCGGGCGCCGGGAAGACGACCATCTCGCGGATGCTGCTTGAGGCCGATTCAGACATTACGATGTCGATTTCCGCGACCACCCGCCCGAGACGCCCGGGCGAGACTAATGACGTGGACTATCATTTCGTCGACGACGGCGCGTTCGACCGGTTGATCGAGACCGACCAATTTGCCGAGTGGGCCTATGTATTCGACCATCGCTACGGCAGCCCCAAGGAGCCGATCAAGGAGGCGTTGAAAGACGGCCGCGACATCCTCTTCGACATCGACTGGCAGGGTACGCAGCAGCTTCGCGGAGCCTTTGGGACCGACCTCGTCCGGATCTTCGTCCTACCGCCGTCGATGCAGGAATTGGAGCGACGCCTCCGCGCCCGCGGCACCGATTCTGAAGAGGTGATCGAAAGTCGGATGCGTCGTGCCGCCAGTGAGATCGGGCACTGGGGCGAATACGACTACGTCCTGATCAACGAGGACATGGACCACTGCCTGGGGGAAGTGCGGGCGATCATTGACGCAGAGCGGCTGCGCCGCGACCGCCGCCCCTATCTGTTCGACTTTGTCCGCAGACTGGTCGAACGACCCAACTATTAATCGAGCAGTTCCAAAAACCTGGCGCCGGCGAGGAAGTCGGCGCGATGATTGTCGAGGGCGAGCTCGGCATCGGCATCGGACCCCCATTGCTCGAGCTGCCAGCGATCGTCGACGCTGACGGCCAGCCACCCGGCGTCGGACGTTATTGCGCCCTCGATCACCGCCAATGCGGCAATCAGCGAACCGCCGACAGTAACCAGCGGCGACAGCCCGGCGAGCTGGAATGGGCCGAGCGCGGCGATCGCATGCGCCAGCCGCTCAACCGTCGCCGGAGGTTGCGGGACATGTATCAACCCGGTCGTGGTCGCGAAATCGAGGTCGAAGCGGCGCCGTGCCCAAGCTAGCAACGGGTTCCAACTCGCCGCCTGGCGGTCGACCAGCTCGGGTGGCCATTCCGACCGGTAGCAGGCGAGATCGGCTTCGGCGTACCGTGCCAGCCCAGCCGCAAACGCTTGTTGGTGCGGAGCGACGCGGTCGATCGCCGCATTGGCGAGGCCGGTGAGCGGCATGGCCCGCGGATCGACCTCCTCGCCGGCGGCTCGCCACTCGTCGGCGATGGCTTGGGTGAGCACAAGGGTCGGAACCACGAGTGCCGCGCGCGCCGGGGTGCGCATCGGCTTGCCGTCGAGGTGCACCGTCCAACCGTCGTCATCCTCAACCACCTCAACGCTCTTCCAGAAGCGTCTCACTGATCGCGGTCTTGCTGGTCCTGGTGGTCCCAGCCCTTCTTTAGCTGGCGCGGCGCCAATACGGTGCCGAGCGCACCGAGAACCGCAATGATCGCGCCGAGCTGCGGCCAGCCGCCGTGGCGGGCCAGGTTCGAATAGGCGATGGCGAGCCCGACGAAAAAGATCGCCAGTCCCGCCAGCCGCACGGCGGTGTAAGCGAAAAAGCGTCGCCGCCAGCGATCCTCGTCAGTCATCGCCAGGTTTCCCGGTAAGCTCGGTGATAGCCTCAAGGATATCCTCCCGGCCGACCCCGCGCTGGCCATTGATGGTGGCGGCCAAATCCTCTGCGTCCTT
>Ga0207711_10004322_pt1 | contig 12138 bp, 14 predicted proteins | sample KBSS34metaG_FD_184401 | JGI IMG/M metagenome (GOLD analysis project Ga0207711, IMG submission 184401) | Switchgrass rhizosphere microbial communities from Kellogg Biological Station, Michigan, USA - KBS S3-4 metaG (SPAdes) (version 2) | ecosystem: Host-associated > Plants > Roots > Rhizosphere...
CGTCAGCGCCGGGGTCCACCTGCCCTGAGCCTGTCGAAGGGTCTCCGAGTGACGCCGCGACGCTGTCCAGCGCGAGCGTATCGGTACCGACGTGGAGTAGTGGCCGCATCTCCTTCAAGTATAAGGTTCTAAGGTTCTAAGGTTCTAGGGTTCTAACTACAGAACTGTAGAACCCTAGAACTTTGGAACCTTGTATTCCCAGAAGTGATCGAGCGGACCGCGGCCGTGCCCGAGGCCTGGCGCGTGCGCGATCGCGCCGCCGACGTACTGCTGCGCGCGCCGCGCGGCGTCGGCAAGGTTGTGGCCGAGCGCGAGGCCGGCGGCGACGGCCGATGCAAAGGTGCACCCGGTGCCGTGGGTGTGGAGACTGTCGATTCTCGAGGCGCGGAATTCGTGAAACTCGTGCCCGTCGAACAGCAGATCGACGACGTCGTCCTCCGCGCGCTTCACGCCGGACCCTGAACCTGGAACTCTGAACCCCGAACCCGGCACGTGGCCCCCCGTGATGATGACCGCGGCGACGCCCATGTCGCAAATTACCCGCGCCGCCTCGCGCGCATCCTCCGCTGATGAGATGCGGCGGCCGCTCAATGCTTCGGCTTCCGGGACGTTCGGCGTGACGACGCGCGCGCGCGGAAGCAGCTCGGTGATCATCGCCTGCACGCCATCTGCATCGAGCAGCCGCTCGCCACTCGTGGAGACCAGCACCGGGTCGACGACGACGAGCGGGAGATCGAGCTCCGCGATGGCGGCGGCGACCGCTTCGACGATCGCGGCGGTGGCCAGCATGCCGGTCTTCGTGGCATCGATCGAAAAGTCGCCCGCGATCGCCTCGATCTGTGACGTGACGAGGTCGGCGCTCAACGGAGCCACCGCCTCGACGCCCAGCGTGTTTTGCACGGTGACGGCCGCGATCGCACTGACCCCGTAAACGCCAAACGCGGCAAAGGTTTTGAGGTCGGCTTGAATGCCGGCGCCGCCACCAGGGTCGCTTCCCGCAATTGTCAGCGCTACTCGCATACGCTAGAATCCGCCCTCATGCAGCCTACTCTGCTCTCGACGATGACGGTGCGTGCGCCTTCACCAGGCCTCCAGACGGCCGAACGCATTGGCGCGGTGGTCTTCGTGACCATTCTCACCGCAGTCGCCGCGCAAGTGAGTGTGCCGCTGCCATTCACCCCGGTACCGTTCACGTTTCAGCCGATGATGGTCCTGGTCGGCGCTGCGGCGCTCGGCGCCAGACTTGGCGCCGCGAGTCAGCTGTTGTACCTGGCGCTCGGCATCGCCGGGTTGCCGGTGTTCGCGACCTCGCCGGTGCTGGCACCGGGCGCGGCGCGTCTCCTCGGACCGACCGGTGGCTACCTGATGAGTTATCCGCTGGCGGCGTTCGTAGCCGGCGCGCTCGCCGAACGTGGATTCGATCGCCGTTACCTGACCGCGGTCGCCGCGATGGCGTGCGGGCTCGGGGTCATCTTCGCCGGCGGCGTCTTCTGGCTCGCCGCGTTCGTGCAGGCGCGCGGCCTCGGTGCCGCGCTCGCCGAAGGCTTCTATCCGTTCATCGCTGCCGATTTCGTGAAGCTGCTGCTCGCCGCTGCCGTGATGCCCAGTCTTTGGTGGCTCGCGCGCACACGCTGAAGTCCGACTATTCTTTGCGTTCTTTGCGCACTCGGCGTTCTCCCATTTGCGCCTATTTGCGAGGCCCGAACACCAGCAGAAACAGGAACGGCGGGATCTCTTCTCTCGAGATCAGCTCGAGCCCCGCCGCACGGGCGGCGTTAATCACCGATTGCGGATCCACCCGCTGATCCGGCGCCGGACCCGGCCCTCCACCTCCCGGTTTGAAGTCGACGATGCCCAGACGGCCCTGCGGCTTCAACGACCGCGTGATGTTTCTGAGCAGCGTGATCACCAGGTTGGGATTCGACGGATCGTCCATCTCGTGGTACGAGTCGACGATGAGGGCGGCGTCGAGTCCTTTCGGCAGTCGCGGATCGTTCGAGGTGCCGAGGATGGGACGCACGTTCATGAGGTTTTCGACCTGCATCCGCTGACGGATGACCTGCAGCATCGCCGGCTGGATGTCTTCGGCGTACACGACGCCATTCGGTCCGACGCGCCGCGCGATGTGGAGCGTGAACCAGGCTCCGCCGGCTCCCAGATCGGCGACGACCGATCCGTCCGCGATGCCAAGCGTATCCATGATCTGCTCGGGCTTCTGCCACTGATCGCGATCGGGGGCGTCGAGCAGGCCGAGATCGTTGGGCTCGAAGAGCTTGCGCTTCGGCGGACTCGCCTGGGCGGGGACGGCAGGAAGGGCAGCGAGAGCTGGAAGAGCAGGAAGGGCTGGACGGGCAGAACGGCCAGGAGGAATGGAGCTGTTGGTCAGCAGCAACCACGTCAACACGAATTCGCGCATCACGACCGTTTTGCCTTTCCTGCCTCTCCCGCCTCTCCCGCGTCTCCTGCTCCTGTGATTCCTCCCCGAGTCATCGCATCGACCGAGAGAATCTGATCCAGTTTCGCCGCGTCGATCAGCCCGCGTTCGATGACGAGATCGCGGATCGAACGGCCTGTTTTCACCGACTCCTTGGCGATCTCCGCAGTCGCTGCGTAGCCGATGTACGGACTCAAGGCCGTGGCCGCCGCCGTGCTGCGGTCGAGGAGCTCGCGGGCTCGCGCGTCGTTCGCGGTGATGCCGTCGACCGAGCGCAGCCGGAACACTTTCATCGCCTCGCGCAGAATCGTCGACGCGTGCAGGGCATTCCAGGCGATGACCGGCATCATCACGTTCAGCTCCAGCTGACCGGCTTCACTGGCCATCGCGATCGTGGTGTCGCAGCCGATCACCTGGAAGCACACCTGGTTGACCATCTCCGGAACGGAGGGATTCACCTTGCCGGGCATGATCGAGGAGCCGGGTTGCACAGCGGGCAGCGCGATCTCGGCAATCCCCGCCCGCGGCCCCATGCTCAGCAGACGGAGATCACTCGCCACTTTGCCGGTTTCGATCGCCAGCCGGCGCATCGCGCCCGAGTACGCGAGGACGTCGCCCATGCTCTGCGTGACGCGAAACAGATTCGCGGCGGGCTTGAGTGGGAGGCTGGTGTAACGCGCGAGATTGGCAACGACCAGCCGCCGGTAGTCGTCGCCGGCGTTCAGCCCCGTCCCAACCGCGGTGGCGCCGATGTTCAATTCGTACAATTGTTCGGACGCCGCGTCGACGTCGTCGGCTCCCCGGCGGACGCATTCCGCGTAGCCGCTGAATTCCTGGCCGAGTGTGATCGGCACGGCGTCCTGCAGGTGGGTGCGGCCGGTCTTCAGCACGTCCGCGAACTCGACCGCCTTGCGTGCGAGGCTGTCGGCGAGCGTGCGGGCGGCGGCGACCAGCGGCGCGGTGCCGAGGAGCAGCGCCAGGCGCGTGGCCGTCGGGAACACGTCGTTCGTCGACTGGCCCATGTTGACGTGATCGTTCGGGTGAACACGAGCATAGCTGCCCCGCGGATCGCCCAGCCGTTCGCCGGCGCGGTTCGCGAGCACCTCGTTCGCGTTCATGTTGTGCGAGGTGCCGGCGCCGGCCTGGTAGACATCGACCACGAATTGATCGCGCAGCTCGCCGCCGAGGATCTCGTCCGTCGCCGCGAGAATCGCGTCGGCCACGTCGCGCGGCAGCCGTCCGAGCGCGGCATTGGCCTTGGCCGCGGCCTTCTTGACGAGAATGGTCGCGGTCACGAGATCCGCGGGCGCGCGCAGGCCGCTGATGGGAAAGTTTTCGAGGGCGCGCGCGGTCTGCACGCCGTAGTACGCGGCCTCCGGGACGTTCAATTCTCCGAGGGGATCGCGCTCGGTGCGGAAACGCATAGGGGACTTCGGTAAGGGCTAGGGGCTAGGGACTAGCTGTCGAGAGTCGCCATTCTGCCTTCAGCTAGCCCCTAGCCCCGAGCCCCGACCAGTATACTGCCCCGATGCTGCCTCTATTCTTCGACAGCCTGCTCCAACTCATCATCAGGACGTCGACCGATTTGCCGCCCGACGTGCGAGCGGCGATGAAATCGTCCCTTGCCGCGGAGCCGGGCGGCACGCGCTCCTCGCAAGCGCTGACGATCATCGCGCAGAACATCGACCTCGCGGTCGACAGCGAAGGCGCGATCTGCCAGGACACCGGGATGCCGACCTTCGAAGTCAAGACGCCAGTCGGCGCGAATCAGATCTGGATGCGGCAGCAGATTCGGCAGGCGGTGGCCGAAGCCACGCGTCGAGGCAAGCTGCGGCCCAATTCGGTCGATTCGATCACCGGCGAGAACTCCGGCGACAACCTCGGTCCGGGAACGCCGATCATCCATTTCGACCAATGGGACCGGGACGAGATCGAGATCAAACTGATCCTGAAGGGCGGCGGGTGCGAAAACACCAATGCCCAGTACGCGCTGCCGGTCGAGTTGCCGCATCTCGGCCGTGCCGATCGCACGCTCGACGGCGTCAGGAAATGCATTCTCCACGCGGTCTGGCAGGCGCAGGGCAAGGGGTGCGCGCCAGGCGCGGTCGGCGTGTGCGTCGGCGGCGATCGCACGTCCGGCTACACGCACGCCAAGGAGCAGTTGTTCCGCACGCTCGACGATGTGAACCCGGATCCGCGGCTCGCCGGGATCGAAGCGTCCGTCATGGCGACGGTGAACAGCCTGCAGATCGGCACCATGGGCTTCGGCGGCAAGGTGACGCTCATTGGCTGCAAGATCGGCGCGCTCAACCGTCTGCCGGCCAGCTTCTTCGTATCGGTTGCCTACGATTGCTGGGCGTTCCGCCGCCTCGGCGTCGTGCTGAACGCCTCCACCGGCGCGATCGACCGCTGGCTGTATCGTGACCCGTCGCATCCGATCATCCCGATGCTCGACCAGGCCGGTTTCACGAGGACCGGGCGTGAGATCAGCCTGCACGCGCCGCTGACCGAAGACGCCGTCCGCGCGCTGAAGGTCGGCGACGTCGTCATGGTCTCAGGCCGGATGTTCACCGGCCGCGATGCCGTCCACTCGCACCTGATGAAGCACGAGCCGCCGGTCGATCTGCGCGGATCGGTTCTCTACCACTGCGGACCGGTCGTCGTGAAGGAAGGCGAGAGTTGGCGCGTCACCGCCGCCGGCCCGACGACGAGCATCCGCGAGGAACCGTACCAGGGGGAAATCATCCGGCGTTACGGCATCCGCGCTGTGATCGGCAAGGGCGGGATGGGCGCCAAGACGCTGGCGGCGCTCGCGGAACACGGCGCGGTGTACCTCAATGCCATCGGCGGCGCCGCGCAATTCTACGCACGATCGATCACGCGAGTGGATGACGTGTCGCTGCTCGAGTTCGGCACGCCGGAAGCGATGTGGCATCTCACCGTCGAAGACTTTCCCGCCATCGTGACGATGGACGCGCACGGGAACTCGCTCCACAAAGACATCGAACAGGAATCGGGACAGTACCTCGCTACGCTCGGTGCCTGACGCTGTCGACCGTCATGGCTAATGGCTAATGGCTCATTGCTCATGGCACATCGTTCACGGGCCATATGCCATCAGCCATCAGCCATGTCGCGCGCCGAAGTCCTTTAACGGTGGGCGCTGGTATCCGTGCTCCATGGCGGCGACGTCGAGATCGGTCGTTTCGATGTCGGAGATTGACAGCAGCGGGAAGGGCGACAGCTCCGCGAGATCGATAGTCTTCAGATACCCGCCGCACGTGCTGCACACCTCGAGCCGGCGATCCTTGCGTTCCTCGTTCGGCGCGGCGGTCACGAACTTCTCGCCGCTCTCCTCGCAATAGATGCACGCGTAGGTCGTCAGCTCCCACGCGCTGGAGCAGAACGAGCAGCGGAGCGTGCGATGGCCGCCCACGACTTCGGCGAGCGCCGGCCACGATCCGCAAGCCGGGCAATACCCACGATTCCAGGCGTCGAGGGCCAGCTGCAAGTCGGCGCCGGCATCGCGAGCATGGCCCAAAAGCGACCGCTGCAGCGTGTGGACGAACGGGCTGACGGCGAGCTCGGCGACCAGCCAGACCAGATCGGGCGCCAGCCCCCGGTGCGAGGCGCCGGTACGAATCGCCGCCTGATTGCGCGCGAGCGACGCGGTCAGCAGCGATCCGCATTCGATGCTGCCGTTCACGATGGCGTCGCGAATGTGCGTCGCGGCGTCCCCGGCCCCGCCTTCAGCCAGCGCCTCGCAGAGCCGTCCCAGCGCCGGCCTGAGGACCGCCACCGGCAAAGGAATGGGTTCGCCGGCCAGCACCGGCACGCCGCGGCCGAGCTTCGCGGCCAGGTACTTGGGGGGCAGCGACAGCCGCGGCAGGCGGCCAGTCTCCAGCGTTGCGGCGAGGTCCGCGACGAGGTGGAGGAGCCGCCGCTGCAGGTCGAGCGCCGGCGCAAGGTCCGGGCGGACGGCCAGCACGTCGCCCCAGCGCTGTTCGGCCAGATCGGCCTGATTCTGGCGCGAAATCGCAGGAATCAGGACGTATGGCATGGGCGGGCTGTGCAGTATATCAATCGGCCTTCTTGCTATAATGGGCGCATGATCAACGTCTCAGAAACGGCCGCCTCGAAGATCAACGAGCTGCTCACCGAAGAAAACAAGGCAGGGAGCGGCCTTCGCGTCTTCGTGCAAGGCGGCGGCTGCTCGGGCTTCCAGTACGGCCTGATGATCGAGGAAAACGGACAAGGGTCGGGCGACCAGGTGTTCGAGTCGCACGGCGTGAAGCTGTTCATCGATCCAATCAGCATCCGCTATCTGAATGGCGCCGAGGTCGATTTCGTCGACACCATCACGGGTGGCGGCTTCACCATCAAGAATCCGAACGCGACGTCGACGTGCGGCTGCGGATCCTCATTCTCTGTCGACTAACCCGCAATTTGCTGAGTTGGTGAATTGGTGAGTTGGTGAATTGAAGAACCCGGATTCACCAGTTCGCCAATTCCCTGATTCACCAATTTCGACCGTCCCACCCGGCGGTAAGCACTCCTCCAAACGCGATCGGATCGTGAGCGTGTTCCTCCGTCAGGAGGGGCACCTCAGTGCCGACGACCTGTTCGAACACGTCCGCCGCGAAGACCCGGGCATCGGCCGCGCGACCGTCTACCGCACCTTGCAGTGGATGGTCGGCGCCGGCATCGCGCGGAAAGTCGATTTCGGCGAAGGGCGATCGCGTTTCGAGGCGTCGTTTCGCCACCCGCGGCATTTTCATCTCGTTTGCACGACCTGCCATCGTTCGTCGGAGTTTCTGAGCTCGGATGTCGAGGCGCTGATGGAAGAGATCGCGGCGGCGCGAAATTTCGCGCCGACGCAGTCGGTGGTGCAGATTGTCGGCACCTGCGAGGAGTGCCGCACCGGCAGGGAATCGCCGGCGATTGACGGCACGACCACCGACCGCGTGTTCGCGCGCGACGCCCTGCGCATGGCGATCGCGACCGAGCGCAGCGGCCTCGAGTTCTATACGCGCGCCGCCTCGCTCACCACGGATCGCCGCGGTCGCGCGGTGTTCCGGAAGCTCGCCGCCGAGGAGCGCGAGCACCTCGGCACGCTGCAGAAGCGCTACGCGGCGCTCGCCGCGAGCGATCCGCAGCTCGAATCGCGCCCAACCTTCCTCTTCTTCAAAGGCGCCGCCAGCGGCCTGTTCGCCGCCGGAGCCAAAGAGCTGACCAAAGGAGTGAACGACCAGCAGGCGCTGCTGATCGGCATCCGGTGCGAGCGCGGATCGCACGAGTTCTTCAAGCGCTACGGCGAACGCTTCGAGGATTCCGAGGGGAAGCAGGTATTTCTCGAGTTCGCGGACGAAGAGCGGGCCCACCACCAGCTGCTCGTGCGCGAGTACCGCGCGCTGCGCGAACGGCAGCGGCGACCGCGACGGCGTGCCGCACGTACGGGCCGGGCGTCGGCCCGGTGATCGATCTCCACACACACACGACGGCGTCCGACGGCCGATGCACGCCGGCGGAGCTCGTGGCGCGCGCGTCCGCGGCCGGCGTCACGGTGCTCGCCGTGACCGACCACGACACGGTGACCGGTGGTGACGCGGCCGCCGAGGCCTGCACCGTCGCCGGCATCGAGTTCGTGCCGGGCATCGAAATCACCGCGGTCCGTGACGGCATGGACGTCCACGTCCTGGGCTATTTCGTCGATCGGCATTGCCAGGCGCTTCACACCTTTCTGGTTGAACAGCGCCGCCGCCGCCTCGATCGAGTGCGGCAAATCGTCGAGCGGCTGGCCACGTTCGGCATTCATCTAGACGCCGACGCGATCATCAAGCCTGGGCTCGACGATGGTGGCAAGGCTGCAGGCCGGCCATGGATCGCCCGGGCGCTGGTGGCTGGCCGCTATGTAACCACTGTGAGCGAGGCGTTCGAGAAGTGGCTGGCGCGCGGACGGCCGGCGTTCGTCCCTCGGCTTGCCGCCGCGCCCGCCGAGGTGTTCGATCGCATCCACGCATCGGGTGGCATCGCCTCGCTCGCGCATCCGGGACTGGTCAAGCGGGACGACTGGCTGCCGGAATTTGTCGCCGCCGGGCTCGATGCGCTCGAGGTCTACCACACCAATCACGACGCGACGGCGACGGCGCATTACCGGCACCAAGCGGCTCGTCTCGGACTTGCGATCTCGGGAGGTTCGGACTTTCACGGCGACGAGTCGCACGGACCTGGGCAGCCGGGGAGCGTGTCGCTGCCGCGGGAAGAGTACGAACGGTTGGTCGGATTGAAGCGCGATGCTCGGAGCACAGGCCTTTAGGCCTGCCCTCGGCCGCCGGCAGCCCTAAAGGGCTGCGCGACTTGATTCGCGACGCGAGAGGCCGGGCGACCGTGCCGCGATTCTCGCCACCGCCTCCGGCGCCGTGACTTCCTCGTAGAACAACACCTCGAACCCGTCGAACGCACGTCGCAGCTCGCCCGGTTCGAGCAGGTGCTCCGGCGACGTCGGCCCCGTGCCCAGCGCGCGTTGCGCCGTCGTGAACGTCTCGTACAGCACGACTCCGCCCGGACGGACTGCTCCTCTCAACGCGTGAAACAGATTCCGCTGGAGGTAGCGCGTGACCACGATCACGTCGAATCGCGACGACGGCAGTGGATGCTCGGTCAGATCGGCGCACCAGCCGTGCACGCGAACACCGGCAGCGCGCGCCCGTCGCGTCGCGTCGCGTACCGCGTCGAATCGCGCGTCGACGCCGAACACGCGGAACCCCGCGATCGCCAGCGCGACCGCATGGCGTCCACGTCCCATCGCCACGTCCAGCGCCGACGCGTGTTCTCCGGGCCGCGGCGTCAGCCTCGCCATCCACTCGGCGATGAACGGCGCCGCCTCCGCGCCTTCGGCGCCTGCGCCTTCGCTGAAGCTCCGGCGGACCGCCGTCGCGTTGGCGGAGGCCGGTCGGCGAGCCAGGGCCGCCAGCCTTGAACTATGATCGCGTGATTCATGGCTCAAGCCCTCCTGACCGCCGTGTTCATCGGTCTCGCCGGACAGGTCGTGGCCGTCGTGTTCGGGCTGCAGGGCACCGACGTCGCACGTCACATCTCGGTCGGGATCTTCTCGACGATGATTACGCTGCTCGCCCATTCGATGATGATGTTCTATCTGATCGGGAAGGGCAAAGCCGTGAAGGACGCCATGGCCGAACACCAGGTCGCGGGCGACTACTACCGGCGCATTGCGTCTGCCCGGAAACCGGTCTTTTCGATCGCCACCCTGGCGATGGCGGCGACGATGGTGGCAGCGATTCTTGGGGCCAGCGTCGACACGCGCGTGCTGCCGCCGATCGTGCACGCGATGATCGCCTACGGAGCGATCGCGTGCAACGTCGCCGCGCTGAAAACCGAGATCTCCGCGCTCTCCATTTCCAGCGGCGTTGTCGACGAGGTCAATCGCCAGATCAAGGCGTGACCTCTCCGGTTCTCGAGCTCTCGGGCGTCGTCAAAGACTACCGGGCCCTGCGTCCTCTGCGGATCGCCGCGCTCAGCGTGAAGCCCGGCGAGCGCGTCGCTCTCGTGGGCCTCGATCAGGTCGCCGCCGAAGTGTTCACGAATCTCGTCACCGGGGCGATCCTGCCGGAGAACGGTGACATCCGGGCGTTCGGTCGGCCGACGTCGGCGATCGCCGATAGCGACGACTGGCTCGCCACGGTCGATCGTTTCGGCATTGTCAGCGAGCGCGCCGTGCTGCTCGACCAACTCAGTGTCCTGCAGAATCTGGCGATGCCATTCACGCTCGAGATCGAACCGCCGCCGAAAGAGGTCAAGCGGCAGGCGAGCGTGCTGGCGCACGAAGTCGGACTGCCGGAATCGATCTGGGAACAGCCGATTGCGGCGCTGCCTCCCGCGTCCCGTATTCGGCTGCGGCTGGGCCGGAGCCTGGCGCTCGATCCGCACGTGTTGATCCTCGAACACGCCAGCGCCGGCCTGTCGGCGGAGGAAGGCGCCGCGCTCGGCGCCGATATCCGCGCCATCGCCAGCCGGCGCGGGACGGCGATTGTGGCGGCCACCCTCGACGAGGCGTTCGGGCGCGCGGTCGCGGATCGAATCCTGAGATGGCAACCGGCCACCGGGCAATTGGCCGAGCAGGGGAAGGGCCGATGGTTTCGCCGCATGCTCGGCTAGAATGTCTGGCCAGAGGAGAGTCACCATGCATAGTCGGAAGCAGCTCGCGCTGCTCGTTGTGGCAATCATCGGTGCATTGAGTGTGTCGGCAGGGGCGCAGGCGAAGAAGAAGCCGAGGGTGTTCTTCATCGAGCCGAAGAACGGGGCGCAGGTCACGAGTCCGGTTCACATGAAGTTTGGATCCGAAGGGATCGAAATCGCTGCCGTGCCGCCCGGCGATGTGACAACGGCGCGGCCTGGTATTGGCCACTATCACATCGGCGTCGGCGTCAGCTGCCTCCCGACCGGCAAGACCATCGTCAAGGGCACGCCGTCGTGGGTGCATTTCGGCGACGGCAAGTCGGAGATCGACATGCAGCTGACGCCGGGTCGTCACAGGCTGGCGCTGCAGATCGGCGACGACCTCCACAACACCGTCGCCGGCACGTGCCAGATGATTACCGTGACGGTGAAATAGGAATCCGGATTACGACTTGGGGATCGGGGGGATTGGAGATTGTCTCCAATCCCGACACCCGCCGGCCACATGAGCTTGAGGGCTGAACCATATTTGCGCCGAAATCCGCGGCTCAGTCTATGGAACGAAACTTGATATTCCGACTCAGGGCAGCGACCTGCCCAAGGAGACTCGGATGTCGAGCGGCACGATCAAACGACTCGTTCGGGACAGAGGATTCGGGTTCATTCGCGACGATGGCGGCCAGGAGTGGTTCTTTCATCGAAGTGCGGTTCAAGGTAGCTTCGACCAGCTCAACGAAGGTCAGCGCGTCAGCTTCGATGAGGAGCCATCAGCCAAAGGGCCCCGCGCCGGCAACGTTCGCAGCGAAGGCTGATCGCTGAACGTTCCCACACTGATTCTGTTCGACATCGACGGTACCCTTGTACTCACCGGCGGCGCCGGCGGGCGGGCCATGACGTCTGCGTTCGAGGAGCTCTTCTCGATCGCGAACGCGTTCCACGACATTCCGATGGCTGGACGCACCGACGCGTGGATCCTGTCGGATGCCGCGGCGGCGCACGGCATCCGCGCTGACTCCGAGGACCTCGCGCGTTTCCCGGACGTGTACGTGCGGCACCTCGCCGCCGAAATCGCCGCCAGCGAACACCGGGCGACGGCCCCTGTTCGCGGCGGGCGCTATGGCGTCATGCCAGGCGTCCGCGCGCTGCTGGACGCGCTAATCGATCGCCCGGATGCCTATCTCGCGCTACTCACTGGCAATTACGAAACCGGGGCGCAATTGAAGCTGGAACACTTCGATCTGTGGCGCTACTTTCGCTGCGGGGCGTTTGGCGACGGCGCTGCCGATCGCAATGGCCTCGTGCCGAAGGCGCTCGCGCGCGTCGCCGCCTGTGGCGGTCCGGCGTTCGCGTCGTCAGACGCCGTCGTGATCGGCGACACGCCGCTCGACGTCGCGTGCGCCAAGGCTGGCGGCGCGCGGTTGATCGCGGTCGCCACCGGCAATCACAGCGTCGACGAACTGCGAGCGGCGGGAGCGGACGTCGTGTTCGAGGATTTGAGTGATACCCGG
>Ga0207711_10004327_pt1 | contig 12125 bp, 8 predicted proteins | sample KBSS34metaG_FD_184401 | JGI IMG/M metagenome (GOLD analysis project Ga0207711, IMG submission 184401) | Switchgrass rhizosphere microbial communities from Kellogg Biological Station, Michigan, USA - KBS S3-4 metaG (SPAdes) (version 2) | ecosystem: Host-associated > Plants > Roots > Rhizosphere >...
TCACGGGGTCTTCGGTAAGCGTTTTCATGGCATTCTCTCCTTTGGGATTCGGTACCCGGCGGATGACGCGCGCCTGGCGCGCCATCCACCGTACGACCGTTGAAGTCCCTTGAACTAGCGCAGCGACCTGAAGCCGGCGCGAGAATCTTCCACCAGCGCCTGGGGCTGCTCGAACGCGGCGAAGTGCGCGCCTGCCGGATGGCTCTTGTAGTACGCGAGCTTGGGATAGGCTTGTTCGGCCCACTTCCGCGGAATCGGGCAGATCTCTTCCGGGAAGGCGCTCACGACTACCGGAATCTTGACGCCCTTGGGGGCAAAAAAGGCCCCATGGTATTCCCAATAGAGGCGAGCTGACGAGACCCCCGTCTTGGTCAGCCAGTAGAGGGTGATGTTGTCGAGGATATCGGCCCGCGTGAAGCCCTCGGTGCCGCCGTCGAAGACGCGGGCGATTTGCCGGTAGGTCCAGATATCATGATCGATGATCCATGCGGCCAGCCCGACCGGAGAATCCTCGATCCCATACAGCGTCTGCGGCCGGTTTCCCATCTCCAGGGCGTAGCCGAGGCCGTGCTTGTAGAAGAAGGAGACATGCTCAAAGGAACGTTTCTCTTCTTCGTCGAGGCCGGCAGGCGGCTCGGCGCCGGCAAAGGCGGCCGCGTTGAGCTCGGCCGGAATCGCACCGGCCATGTTGGTGTGAATGCCAAGCAGTCCCGGCGGCGCCTGTACCCCCATCGTGTCGACGATGACCGCGCCCCAATCGCCGCCTTGCGCGACGTAGCGCTGGTAGCCCAGGCGCTCCATCAGGGTCGCCCATGCCCGGGCGATGCGTTCAGGGCTCCAGCCGTTCGTGGTCGGCTTGCCCGAGAACCCATAGCCCGGCATCGACGGGATCACCACGTCGAAGGCGTCCGCTGCACTCCCGCCATGCGCCGTCGGGTTGGTCAGTGGCTCGATGATCTTAAGCTGCTCGATGACGGAGCCGGGCCAGCCGTGGTTGATGATCATCGGCAGGGCGTTCTCGTGCTTCGACCGCACATGGATGAAATGGATGTCCAGCCCATCGATCTCGGTGATGAAATGCGGAAGGGCTTTCAGTCTTGCCTCGACCTTGCGCCAGTCGTATTCCGAGGCCCAGTAGCTAGCGAGCTTCTGAATCGTGGCGAGCTGCACGCCCTGCGTGTCATCGGCGACGACCTCCTTCTCGGGCCACCTTGTCGCCTTGATGCGGCGGCGCAGCTCGACAAGATCGGCTTCCGGAAAGTTCACTTGAAACCGACGAACATCGGGACTCGTGCCCGCCTGTCGGGCCGTAGCAGTCATGGTTTCAGTCTTGGTAGTCATACCTTCCACCTCCTGAATAAAGCGTGAGGACCCCAGCTGGCCCCCGGCAACAGTTGCGGCCGCAGCACCGACGCGAAGGGGATTTGTCCGATCCAATTGGATGCGCTGCCACGAGCGGGGGGAAACAATTTCTCAGAAGGGTCGAGGCCCATCCATTGGACTTTGGACTATCATCTCGGCCGGTCCCCTGGCATTAGTCACCGCCGCAGACCGACGCAGATCACATCCTGACCTCGCAGCAGGGGATTCCCACTTCCTGCCGGGACAATCGAGGCCCGAAGCAATCGACGAACGAGCGCGTCCCCCCCCGCCCGAAGCTGTACTACCGTAACGGCTTGAATGCCGCACGCACCTCGGCCGCGAAGAGCTCCGGCTCTTCCCATGCGGCGAAGTGCCCGCCTTTGTCGAGTTTGTTGTAATAGATGAGGTTGGGATACGCCCGCTCGGCCCAACTCCGCGGGACTTGATAGACCTCGTCAGGAAAGGCGCTCACCGCGACCGGGATGGCGACGTGTTTCGGTGCAAAGAACGCGAACTTGTTTTCCCAATAAATACGTGCCGAAGAGACCGTCGTGTTCGTCAGCCAGTAGAGGGTAACGTTGTCGAGGATGTCGTCTCGTGTAAGGTCACCGTACGACTCTCCGTTCACAAAGAGGCGCGAGATTCGCGCGTAACTGCCCGCGTCGTGGTCGAGGAGCCAGGCGGCAAGCCCGACCGGCGAATCCCCGATCCCGTAAATTGTCTGCGGGCGGCTGGCCATCTCCTGGGCGTAGCCCACCCCGTGCTTGTAGAAGAAGTCCAGCTGTTCGCACGCGTGCCGCTCGTCGGCTGAGAGATCGGAAGGCAGCGGGCTGCCGGTCTGGAGCGCCTTATCGATGTCTGGTGGCACCGCGAAAGGCCAATTGAGGTGAATGCCGAGCAATTCCGGCGGTGCCTGCGTACCCATCACATCGGAGACCATCGCACCCCAATCGCCGCCCTGCGCCACGAATCGCGGGTACCCGAGGCGCTTCATCAGCACAGTCCAGGCCCGGGCGATGTGGGGAGGGTCCCAGCCGGTCGTGGTCGGCTTGCCGGAAAACCCGAAGCCCGGCAGCGATGGGATCACGAGGTCAAACGCGTCCGAGGCACTCCCGCCATGGGCGGTCGGATTGGTCAGTGGATCGATGATCTTCAGTAGCTCGATGATCGAGCCGGGCCACCCGTGGGTGACGATGAGGGGCAGCGCATTCTTTTCCTTCGACTTGACGTGGATGAAATGAATGTCGAGCCCATCGATCTCGGTGATGAAATGCGGGAGGGCCTTGAGCCTAGCCTCGACCTTGCGCCAGTCGTATTCCGAGCCCCAGTAGCTCGCGAGCTTCTGAATCGTGGCGAGCTGCACGCCCTGCGTCGCATCTGCGACGACCTCCTTTTCGGGCCACCTTGTCGCCTTGATGCGCCGGCGCAGATCGACAAGGTCGGCTTCCGGGAAGTTCACAGGAAACCGACGAATATCGGGACTGGTGGCGGCCGGTCGGGCCACATCAGTCTTGGTTTCAGTCTTAGCAGTCATAGCTTCCACCTCCTGGATAAAGCGTGAAGACCCAGCTGGCCGCCGGCAACGGTTGCGGCGGCAGCACCAACAAGTGGCGGTGATTGAGATTGGGCATTCTTGTGCACTACCGTAACGGTTTGAAGGCCGCGCGCAGCTCCGACGCGAACAACTCCGGATACTCCCACATTGCGAAGTGCCCGCCCCGGTCGGCCTCGTGGAAGTAGATCAGGTTGGGGAAGGCGCGCCGCGCCCATGCCTCTTGGGCGCGAAAGACCTCATCCGGGAACACCGTGATTGCCACGGGGACCGAGATCTCACCGGTCTTCTGCGCGGCCGCGCTGAGCAGGTTGAGGTTGCGGTTCTCCCAGTAGATCCTCGCCGATGAGGCCGCACTGTTCGTCAGCCAGTACAACGAGAAGTTGTCCAGCACATCGTCTCTGGTCGGCGATTGCTTGGGGTCCCTGCCGTATGTCCACTTCGTGAACCCGCCGTGCACCAGCATCCACCCCGCAAGGCCGGCCGGGGAGTCCGTCAGGCCGTAGCCAACGGCCTGCGGCCGGGCGCCCATCATTACCAGGTATGAGAGGCCCCCGCCCTGGAGGTACGCTTTCAGATCATTGATCGCCGCACGTTCTTTTTCGGAGAATGTCGCCGGGACGGGCTCGGAGCTGCCGAGCGCGGCCCCCACCTCGGGTGTTATCGCCGCGGGAAAGTTGGTGTGGATGCCGAGCAGGCCCACCGGCGCCTGCCGCCCCATCGCCTCGGTGACGCCCGCTCCCCAATCTCCGCCCTGCGCGACGTAGCGCGTGTACCCCAGCCGCTTCATGAGGACGTCCCACGCGCGGCCGATCCGCTCCAACCCCCAGCCCGCCTCGGTCGGCCGCGACGAGAAGCCGAAGCCCGGCAAAGACGGGATCACGACATCGAAGGCGTCCTCGGCCCGGCCGCCGTACTTCGTCGGATCGGTGAGCGGACCGATGAGCTTGATCTGTTCGAAGACCGACCCCGGCCACCCGTGCGTGATGATGAGCGGCAGCGCGTTGGGGTGGCGGGAGCGGACGTGGATGAAGTGGATGTCAACGCCGTCGATCTTCGTCATGAACTGCGGGAAGGCGTTCAGCTTCGCCTCCGCCTTCCGCCAGTCGTAGTCCGTGCCCCAGTAACGGACCAGTTCCTGGAGATTCGCGAGCTGCGCGCCCTGCGACTCATCGGCAACGGTCTCCTTGTCGGGCCAGCGGGTCCCTGCGAGGCGCCGGCGCAGGTCAGCGAGTTCCTTGTCGGACACGTGGACGGTGAAGGGGCGGATGGCGGTGTCGGCCTCGGTGGAGGGCGCGGTGGTCGTGGTAGTGGTCATACGGGGCCTCGCCCGAAAAGTGTGCGTGGAGGCAGGGCTGCCGGCCGCCACCTGCGCTCTGCAGGGGGCGACAAGCAGCACGAAAACGCCAAGGACCACCCCCGCCGCCCCCGCGGCGCGTACGCCGCGAGTTTCGGGGGCGGATTGGGTGCTGTCCTTGCTCATGCTGCTCTCCTTGTAGAGAGAACCGCCAATCGCGTATTCCGCGTGGCTGTTGCCATCCCTAGTCGATCCGCAGGCTCTGCTCCATCGCGTAGCACTGATCCCAGACCCACACATCGAACGCGGCGAGCCTGGACGACCACTTGGGGGTGAGGGTATTGACGCACTGTGCGGCGACCCGATCGATATAGTTGTCGAAGAACGCCCATGGGTTGCCTTTGTCCAGCGGATTCAATCCCACCCCGACCTGGGTTGTCGTCAGCGCGGTGGCGGCAGCCTGCTTCACGTCCCGGTTGAACTCGGCCTGCACTTCCACGTCCGCATGGGTCCCGGTGCGGGCCACGTGGCCCCCTACCAGCGTTTGCCAATCCATCTTCCCGATCTCCTCCACCTGGGCGAAATACCCCGGGATGTCCTGGGCCAGCGCGAAGCGGCGCCACGGCATCCAGCCGGGGAAGACCACATCCACGACCATCAGTGCCCGCTGCGCCGGTGCATAGATGAACGTGTTGCCCGGTTCGTGGGCATTGCCGTGGTAGGAGAGCTCAAGGACCTGATCACCGACGTGCAGGGTGTACTGATCGACGAAGGTCACGGTGGGCAGCGGCCGGTTCGGGTCGGCGGCGCGCTTCAGCAGGCGAAGGGTCTCCTGCTGGGCAATGATGATCGGATGCCCGCCCAGCGACCTGGTGCCGCCGATGTGGTCGATATGCGAGTGGCTATAGACGACGTGCGTGATGGGATTCCTGGTCACTTCCGCGATCGCCTGCGGAATGCGCGCTGCGTACTCGGGGGGCGCATCGATCACTACCACGCCCCGATCGTAGACCAGAAACATCGACTGGTAGGTGTTGTCGGTGACCATGTAGAGGCCGTCGCCCAATTTCTGGAGCCGATAGCCCTTGGCAGGATCGATCGCCGGCCCCTGCGCCGAGGCCGGGACGTCCAGATACTTCGTGTTGGGCACGCCGATCGGCGGGATGGATGGCATGCTCGAGTACGCGGCGGACGCCGCGGCCCACGCGCCGTCCGAGCCGTTGGACTGCCCCGAAGCGGGCGCCACCAAGGCGCACCAGGCGACGAGAAGCCAGGCGGGGGTGGCTCGTGTCATGGCAGGCCCTCTGCCCGCCGCGGCCCGTGACGAGAGCAGAACGCGCCCTTTGGACATTGACGCAGTTGCGGGCATGAGGACCTTCCTCTCGCTGAGTGCGACGTCGGTTGGACGTCGCCAGAGTAGGAGCCCGCGACCTGCCGGTCTATTGCACGAAGGTATTGGCGATACCTTGGTATGAGGTCCGCCGCCGCCCTACTATGCGTTTTGTGGGAGGTATTGCATGCCTCTGCCCACGGCCCCATCATGGCCGGAGCGCTCACCTCCTGTCGATCTAATGACGGTATAGGTATCCGGGCGTGACCGTGACCAAGGTAGAATCGCGATTCAGGACGCTCGCGTTGCCAACCTGCCGCCCGCAACGGCGTGTCAATTGGCGGCCGACCGATACCAAAGTCTTATTGACCTTTGCTCGTACAGCGGCGCATCCTCTGCCAGGAAATTGCGCCGAGGCAGGATCGCAATACAACTGAACGCGTGTGAGCACACCCGCCTTTCCTAGTAAGTGCCGGGCACGCCAGAGCTCCTGACCGGCGGACCGAGCGGATGGAGATGTCTTGTGGCCGACTCTGCTGAAGCAAGAAGTGATGTTCCGCTCGAGAGCTCAATACCGCCTGCCGCGGCTCCGCTAGAGTCGATCCTGTGCACCGAGGAGTTGCATCGTCGCCCATCGCGTCCGCCTGATTATGAAAAGGAGAACCGCGCGCTGGTGAACCTGGTGAGCGCCTTAGCCGATTCGCCGCGCACCATACTTCAGACACTCGCTGATACCATCCTGGATATTACGCAGTGTGACTCTGCTGGCCTCAGCCTGCTGACGAGGGATGGCCAAACGGCGGACGTTCGCGGCAAGCGGTTCTTCTGGCCCGCGATCGCCGGCATGTGGAATCCGCACGCGGGAGGTGGGACCCCACGCAATTTCGGCCCCTGTGGAGACGTGCTCGATCAAAATCGCACCTTGTTGTTCAGACACTTCGAACGTCGCTACCCCTATTTGCTGCCGGTCATACCGGCGGCCGAAGAATGCCTGCTGGTCCCGTTCTATGTCGCCGGCGAGGCGGTCGGAACCATCTGGGCGATCATGCATTGCGACCGTCGCCAGTTCGACGCAGAAGATGACCGGGTGATGGCCTCTCTAGGAAAATTTGCCTCTTCAGCGTATCAGGCGCTGATACACATAGAGGACCTCAAAGTCCAAGTGTCCCAGCGCGAAAAGGCGGAAGCAGAAGTCCGTGAACTGGCAAGAGGGCTGGAAGCGAAGATCCGGCGGCTGGTCGAGGCCAATGTTGTGGGAATTGTCATGTGGAATCTCGAAGGCTCAATCACTGGGGCGAACGATGCATTTCTCCGCATGGTGCAGTACGACCGTGAAGATCTCGCCTCCGGGCGCGTGCGCTGGACGGACCTGACGCCAGCCGAATGGCATGACCGTGACGAACGGGCAAGAGCTGAGTTGCAGGCAACCGGCATCTTTCAACCCTTCGAGAAGGAGTACGTCCGGAAGGATGGCGGCCGAGTGTCTGTACTTCTTGGTGGTGCACTCTTCGAAGGAAGTGGCAACGAAGGTGTCGCGTTCGTGATTGATTTGAGCGACCAGAAGCGAGCCGAGAGAGCTTTGCGGCGCAGCGAGGCATTCCTCGCGGAAGGCCAACATCTCAGTCAAACAGGCAGTTTTTCCTGGCGCGTGGCGACAGACGAAATCACCTGGTCAGAGCAGCTCTACCGCATCTACGAACTTGAGATCGGCGTGCCCGTGACGCTCGAACTGATCCGTACTCGAGTCCATCCGGAAGACGTCAGTTTGATCGAGAAAATGAAAATGGTCGACCAGGCCCCAGACGGTGGCAAGGACTTTGAAATGCAGTACCGCCTGGTGATGCCTGACCACTCGATCAAGTACCTGCATGCAGTTGCTCACCCGAGCCGGGACCAGGATGGTCAGCTGGAGTACATCGCGGTGGTTCAGGATGTCACGGCGCGCAGGCTGACGGAAGAGGCACGCGACAAGGCGCGATCGGAACTGGCACATGTGGCCAGGGTGATGAGCCTCGGAACGCTGACAGCATCCATCGCCCACGAACTCAACCAGCCGCTATCCGGCATTGTCACCAATGCCAGCACGTGTATGCGAATGCTCGCCACTGATCCTCCGAACGTCGACGGCGCGCGCGAGACCGCGCGGCGAACGATTCGCGATGCCCGGCGTGCCGCTGATGTGATCACCCGGTTGCGAGCGATTTTCAGCAAGAAGGAGAGCACGACCGAATCGGTGGACCTGAATGAGGCTGCAAGAGAGGTGATTGCGCTGTCGCTGAGTGAGCTGGAGAGGGGCGGGGTGATTCTGCGACGGGAATTTGCCGAGGACCTCCCAACGGTCACCGGCGATCGGGTCCAGCTGCAGCAGGTCATCCTCAACCTGCTCCGGAACGCCTCCGACGCCATGAGCGGCGTCGACGATCGGCCCCGGGAATTGGTGATCAGAACCGAGCGAGACGAGGGCGATGGAGTGCGCCTGAGCGTGCAAGACGCAGGGCAGGGGTTGGACCTACAAAGCATGGACCAACTCTTCCAACCGTTCTACACGACCAAGGGTGACGGGATGGGGATCGGGCTCTCCGTCAGCCGCTCCATTATCGAGAGTCATTATGGCCGGCTATGGGCGCAAGCGAATGACGGTCCGGGAGCCACGTTTTCATTTTCCGTCCCTTGCCGCCCCGACGGTGTGCCGGGGAATCCTGGTCTTGACGCCATACGGAGCCTTACTGCGGCGATTGCGCTGCAGGTCATGGGGACTCTGTGACGATCAACCGCTCACTCGTGTCAGTCGTAGATGACGACGAGTCGGTACGCGAGTCGCTCCCCGACTTGCTTCGGGAGTTTGGCTTCGCGGTCGAGGCCTTCGCCTCGGCGGAAGAGTTTCTCGGGTCCGTCTACGTCGGCCAGACCAAGTGCCTGATCCTGGACATCGCCATGCCAGGGATGAGCGGACCCGATCTCCAGCGGGAACTGCGCACTCGCAAACAGGCTATTCCGATCGTCTTCATCACCGCTCAAGAGAATGCGACTATCCGACCTCGTCTGCTCAAAGAAGGCGCCGTGGAGTGTTTGGTCAAACCGTTCAGCGAGACGGCACTGCTCACGGCGCTCAATACGGCACTGCGGGTGGCCTGAGCCCGTTACCGCGTTGTTACACGAGTGGGTCATCATATGGGTGCCATGAGCGTGCTGGCCCCTGCTGCGAGACCTTCTTCGATGTTCCACGCCGCACCGATCGTGTTCGTGGTCGACGACGACATGTCGGTGCGCGAATCGTTGGAATTGTTGATCCAGACCGCCGGCTGGCAGGCGGAGACCTTCGCGTCCGCCAGGGAGTTTCTCGCGCGCCCGCGCCCCCTCGTCCCGAGCTGTCTGGTCCTGGACGTGTCGCTTCCGGACCTCAACGGGCTGGATCTCCAGAAGCGCATTGGTGCTGATCGGAGTGACATGCCGATCATCTTCATCACCGGCCACGGCGACATTCCGATGTCGGTCCGGGCCATGAAGGCGGGAGCGGTCGAGTTCCTGACCAAGCCATTCGGCGATGAGGCGCTGTTGAGCGCCATCGGGCACGCCATCGAGCGCAGCCGCGCTGTCCTGGGTGATCAGGCGGAGATGCGAGCCGTCCAGGACGGTTACGCCTCACTCAGCCGCCGTGAACGCGAAGTCATGGCGTTGGTGGTCTCCGGGCTATTGAACAAGCAGGTCGGTGGGGAGCTCGGCATCAGCGAGATCACGGTGAAGGCACACCGGGGGCAAGTGATGCGGAAGATGAAGGCCGACTCTCTCGCCGACTTGGTGAAAATCGCCGGGAGACTCGGCCTCGCACCTGCGCCGAAAGCTGAAACTCGCGGCCGTCGGTTCAGCCGGGGTGGCACTACCTGAGGATTAGGGCGTCCGTGCAGGTGAACACGGGCCTTGGCTACTCCTTTCAAACGATCGACCCCCCGGTCCATCACCGGAGGGTCTTCCTTTCGGGTAGCTAACAGCTCATGGGCGATGAGGGACTTGAACCCCCGACCTCGCGCATGTGAGGCGCGCGCTCTAACCAGCTGAGCTAATCGCCCGGTCCAAGGGGCCGAAACTCTAACCGGAAGTCGCCAAGGCGGCAAGCACCTCGCCGGCCGTGACCGCGGCCACCCCGCGTTTCCCCACCGCAACGCCCGCCGCCACCGCCGCCAGCCGCGCTGCCTGCAAGGTGGACGCCCCGGCCCCTAGCCCCATCGCCACCCATGCTGTAGCCGTGTCTCCCGCGCCGGAGATGTCGAACACCTCCCGGGCCCGGGCATGAATCCGAGTCATCCGTCCCTCGCCCGCGACGAGCAGCATGCCATCGCTGCCCAGAGTGATCAGCAATTCCTCGGCTCCCACCCGCCTGCGGACCGCGGCCAGCGCCTCTTCCCGCCGCAGATCAACACCCGAGCCTATCGCGGCCAGCAACTCCCGCCGGTTGGGCTTGAAGACCGTCGCCCCGGAGTAGTCAAAGAAGTGGCGGAACTTGGGATCCACCACGATCGGAATCCCGCGTTGCTTCGCCTCAGCGATCAGGAGCCTGATGAGTGGCGCGCTGCACACGCCCTTGTCGTAGTCCTGGAAGACCAGCACCTGGGCTTCGGCGAGAGCATCGGATGCTGCGGCCGCGAGCTGCGCCCGGTCTTCCGCCGATACTTCGGCCTCACGCTCTTCGTCTATTCTCACCACCTGCTGGTTGCGAGCCACCACCCGGGTCTTGTTGGTAGTCGGACGATCCCGCACCGTCAGCATGAGGTCCCTGACCCGCGCTCCCGCCACCGCTGCGCGCAACTCGGCGCCCGGCGCGTCCTCGGCAACCACGCCGACCAGCGCACAGGTCCCCCCTGCAGCGGTGACATTGGCCGCGACGTTGGCCGCACCACCCGGCGTCACTCGCCGCTCGGCGATGCGAACCACCGGTACCGGCGCCTCGGGAGAGAGCCGTTCGGCTTCTCCCATGAGGTGCCGGTCCAGCATAACGTCTCCCACGACCAGCACCCGGACTCCGCGGATCGCGGTGACCAGCTCCCGCTCAGTCATGCAGGACTCCAGCAGTCGAGAGGCCGAGGGTGACGCCGATCTTGCCCACGAAACGATCGTCGGTCTTACCGGAGATGTTGCCGGCATTGGTCACGTGGTGATAGCCGGCGCTCGCGGTGAGCCGAATCGGACCCTGGGCTCCGCTGATCCCGACGGCGGCGCGCCAGGTCTTCTCCACGGTCCCAATGAACAGAGTTGGCGTGTTGCCGCGCGCGGTTCCCGAGGGAGGAAAGGGATCGTCCAGGCTCCCTTCGCCCTGACGTGAGAGTGTGAGCTCCGGAGTTACCAGCCAGTGGCGGGTGACCGGGGCCGTGGCGAAAAACGAAAGCTGGTCATCATCGGCGAAGTTGCGCCCGATGCCGACGCCCGCGTCGGTGAAATTCTCGAACGGGTCCGATGAACGGAACGCAAGACTCGAGGCCTGAGTGTAGAGCGCCCGCCAGGCGACGCTCCGGTAGAGCGGGCCGAAGGCGGAGACGGTAAAGGCGTAGCGGTCGGGCGTGCGATCCGGCCCACTCCGATTCTTGTACTGGATGTCGTCGATCGCGACCTGGAAGGCGAGGGTGGTGCGCTGGAGGAATCGCCATTGAAGGTCGAACCCGACGATTACGTTGCCGTCGTCTCCCAGGCCGTACTGGTTGGCGAGCAGCAGAAGCGTGACGGGATTGCGGAACCGGTCATCGAAGGAGCGATCAAGCCCCGAAAGCACCGTCGTTTCCCACAGGGCCAGGTTGAGGCGTTGGGTCAGCTGGGATGAAAGCCGGTGCGCGAAGTAATAGCGTTTGATAACCTGGCCCAGGGTATCGGACTCATCGCGGAGCTGAGAAGCTTGCGCGAGAAGCTTGAGTTGGCGATTCCCGACTTCGATCGCGAATGCGGGGCGTCCGTAGCCGAAAGCGCTGAGCGGAACGCCGGGGACGCCTTGCGGACCCCATTGCTGATCCATCTGCCCGAAGTACGCGCTGACCCATTTGAACTGGGCCGTGATATACGCCTCGACCATGCGCCCGGTAACGTCCAGGTCTTTGCGACCCGGCCAGTCCGGGTCATCGGGCAAGCGGGTTTCGATGGCGGGCCGGCTCACCAGGCCCACGTTGCCGAAGACACCCGTCAGTCCCAGCTCGACGTAAGGCTGGATTCCGTCCGGACCGGCAGGATGGACCATGTCCCGTCGCGCATCGCTGTAGGCCTGACCTCCCGCGCGCGGCTCCACCTTCCAGCGCGCCTTGTCCCCCGGATCGGCAAAGGCGTCGAGCAGCTCCCGAATCATGGTCGAGTCGCGAGCGGTACCCGTGGAATCGACCTTGGCGAGGGCACGCACGGCGTCAATCCGCCGGAACGGTCTTACCATCGGCGATGGGTCCTCGATCTCGCCCAGGGCGATCAGGTGCTCGAGCGCCGGGAGACGGGGGTCATCGAGTGGGATGTATGGCGATGCCTGGGCAGCCGCGTGGGAACCGCAGATCGCGATCGCGACCGCGGCGGTCAGGATGGGGCGAGGCATGGGCGGAAGGTAAGGCCCTAAGGGGGAG
>Ga0207711_10004343_pt1 | contig 12097 bp, 9 predicted proteins | sample KBSS34metaG_FD_184401 | JGI IMG/M metagenome (GOLD analysis project Ga0207711, IMG submission 184401) | Switchgrass rhizosphere microbial communities from Kellogg Biological Station, Michigan, USA - KBS S3-4 metaG (SPAdes) (version 2) | ecosystem: Host-associated > Plants > Roots > Rhizosphere >...
AATCGGCGGCATGGCGCCCTCGACGAACTGCACATCGACGGCGGGACCGGAAATCTGGGTTACGTGTCCAATTCTCTCTGGCATGGGACCTCGGCTTCTTAGCTCTTAGCTCCGCTTCTAGCTTCTAGCTTCTGGCTTCTAGCTCGATCTCCCGCTCCCGGCAGTCGCGCCGACTCCTTAATTACGATTGGCGTCGCGCCAGGAGCCAGGAGCTAGAAGCTAGAAGCGGTTTATTGCGCTGCTGCTCCACTTACAATTTCGATAATCTCTTTCGTGATCTTGGCCTGCCGGGCCCGGTTCATGGCCAGGGTCAGGGAATCGATCATGTCGGTGGCATTGTTGGTAGCCGCATCCATCGCGGTCATGCGGGCCGCGTGCTCTGCCGCCACCGATTCCTGCAGGCCACGAAAGACCTGTATGGCCACGTATTTGGGCAAGAGCGATCGAAACAGTTCTTCCGGAGACTGCTCGTAGATATAGTCCACCGGGGCTGTCGCGAACCGGGCGGCCGCAGCGTCAATGTCACGCGTGTCCACGGGGCGAATGCCGACGCCCGCACCTTTCGCGGCTTCAAGAGCGCGGTCCCTTTCCTCTTCGGTCATGGCTTCCGCCATCCGCACTTCAGGCGCGCCAATCTGTTCGATGGGCAGTATCTGTTCCACGACGAGGCGCTGCGCGATTACCGACTTGAACTCGTTGAAGACCAGATACACAGCATCAATTTCTTCCCGGCTGTAGCGCTCGATGACACGCTCGGCCAACTCCGACGCCAGAGCGTAGTCAATCCTGTTAAAGATCCCGATCTGCTCGCCGACGATGGTGGTTTGCGGCGGCGTTTGCGAGTCGACCGCTCTCGGCTCTGCCGTACGGTAACGGCGTCGCAGAAAATCGCGCCCCTTGCGGCCGATGGTTTCGATCTCGAGGTTCTTGTCCGCCTTGGTCGCGATAAAACGTGCCGCTGCTTTCAGGATATTGGTATTGAAAGCACCGGCCAGCCCCTTGTCGCCGGTGACCACAATCAGCAGAACGTTTCTCTCAGGACGACGGGCCAATAGAGGATGCCGGGGTTCGCCCGTTTCCGGATCGTAAATCTCGGCTCGGGATACCAGCGACTTCAGCACGTTGGCCAGCATCTGGGCATAGGGCCGCGCCGCCAAGGCGCGCTCCTGGGCCCGGCGTAACTTCGCCGCCGAGACCATTTTCATGGCCTTGGTGATCTGCCGCGTGTTGGTCACGCTGCGTATGCGCCGCCGGATGTCGAGAATGTTTGGCATTTTTATTCGGTCGTCAAAGTCTTCATCTCAGCGCCGGTCTCAGGCATTGAGATGTAATAAAACCCAGTAAGCAGTTAATAGTTCTCGGTTCCCAGTACTACTTTGCTACTGCTTGCCGATCCGCTACAAACGCTTCTTTACTCTGTTTGATCACTTTACTCATCTCGGCTTTGAGCGCGTCGTCCAGAACCTTTTTCTCCATGATGGTGCGCAGCAGGCCGGGGTTGGTGGCGTCCACATATTTGTAGAGTTCGGCTTCGAACTCGCGCACCTGGTCCACCGGGAGATCGTCGAAAAACCCGTTGGTGCCGGCAAAAATGATCAGAATCTGCTTGGAGAAGGGCAACGGCGAAAACTGTTTTTGCTTGAGCACTTCGACCAGGCGCTGGCCGCGATTGAGCTGGGCCTGCGTGGCTTTGTCGAGATCGCTGCCGAACTGCGCGAAGGCGGCCAATTCGCGGTACTGGGCCAGTTCCAGCTTCATACTGCCGGCCACCTGCCGCATGGCTTTGATCTGTGCGCTGCCGCCGACGCGGCTTACGGAAATTCCCACGTTGACGGCCGGACGTACGCCGCTGTTGAACAAATCGGTCTCGAGGAAAATCTGGCCATCGGTAATCGAAATCACGTTGGTCGGAATGTACGCCGAAACGTCGCCCGCCTGGGTTTCGATGATCGGCAAGGCAGTCAGTGAACCGCCGCCCATCTTGTCGCTCAGTTTGGAGGCACGCTCCAGAAGACGGGAGTGGAGATAGAAAACGTCTCCAGGGTAGGCCTCGCGGCCGGGCGGGCGCCGCAGCAGCAGCGAAATCTCGCGATACGACGCCGCGTGTTTCGACAGATCGTCGTAGATCACCAGCGCATGCCGCTTGGTATCGCGGAAATATTCGCCCATGGCGCAGGCCGCGTAGGGCGAGATGTACTGCATGGGAGCCGGCTCGGAAGCCGATGCGGCCACCACGATGGTGTAATCCATGGCGCCGGCGTCACTGAGAATCTTTACCACCTGGGCAATCGAAGACCGCTTCTGCCCGATCGCGTTGTAGATGCAGATCAGGTCATTGCCCTTGCTGTTGATGATGGTATCCAGCGCGACGGCCGTCTTGCCGGTCTGGCGGTCGCCGATGATCAGCTCGCGCTGACCGCGGCCAATCGGAATCATGCTGTCGATGGCCTTGAGGCCAGTCGCCATGGGCTCGCGCACCGGTTGCCGGTCAATTACGCCCGGAGCCAGCCGCTCCAGCGCGATGAACTGGTCAGTGGCAATGGGGCCTTTGTCATCGATGGGCTGGCCCAGCGAGTTCACGACCCGCCCGACCAGGGCCTCGCCCACGGGCACGCTCATGATGCGGCCGGTGCGCTTGACTTCATCGCCCTCGCTGATTTCCGTGTACTCTCCCAGCAACACCACGCCCACCTGGTCTTCTTCCAGGTTCATGGCGATGCCGGCCACGTCGTGCGGAAATTCGAGCAGCTCTCCGGCCATGACTTTGTCGAGGCCATGCACCCGGGCAATACCATCGCCCAGGGTGATGACCGTGCCGACTTCGTCCACGGCAATCTTGGACTCGTAGTTCTCGATCTGCTGCCGGATCAGCTGCGTGATCTCGTCTGCTTTGATTTGTGCCATAAAGTCAGCTCTTAGTTTCTAGCTCCTGGCTTCCAGCTTCTGGCTTCTATCTTGTCTTCGCGTCCTTTGCGGATTTTCTTTGCGCCCTTTGCGGTCAAAATTTTTGAAACTTTCAGCCCATCGACCCGGCTTTGGTTCAAACTAAAAGCCAAAGGCTAAGAGCTGATAGCTTCTCTTATCCTTTCCAGCTGGCCCTTCACCGAGCCGTCGTAGATCATGCTGCCTACCTTCACGATGGCGCCGCCCAGAATTGACCCATCCTGCGCATAGCGGGCGCGGACCTTGTGGCCGGTCAGCTTTGCGACCTGGGCCTCGAGCGCGCTCCGCTCCGGCGCCCCTAACTCCCGCGCACTGATGATCTCGGCTTCGACGAACCCCATCCGGCGGTTGAGTTCGTGCTGGAATTCTTTCACGATCGGATCGAGAAACTTAATGCGCCGGTGATCGATCAGCACGGCTACAAAATTTCTCACCGGCCGGGAGAAACCGGCGCGCGCGACGATGGCGTCCAGCAACGCGCGCTTCTGTTCCGCCGGGATCGAGGGAGCTTCCCAGACTTCGCGCAATTCCCGGCTGCCGGCCGCCAACTCGGCCACGGACTGCGCCTCCTGCAACGTCTTCGCCGGGTCCAGGCGCTGGTCAAAGACCACGTCGGCGAAAGCGCGGGCGTAGGTGCTGGTCACGGAAGCCATGCTCTAGTCTCCGTCCTGTCCGGCTTTCGTGCTGCCACCATTGGGATTCTTCGGCGAAAGCTCTTTGGCAAACTCCCGCACCAGCGCCTGGTCGGTGGCTGCATCCACCTTCATCTGTTTGGCGGCTAGCGATACCGCCAGATTGGCCGCATAGGCGGTCAGTTCGCGGCGTGCCAGTTTGGCCGCAGCCGCGATTTCCTGTTCGGCGGACTCGACAATTTTGCGCGCATCTTCTTCCGCCGCAGCCTTGATTCGCGCTTCTTCCGCGATCGCCTCTTTCTCCGCCGCCGCGCCCATCGCTGCGATTTCTGAACCCAGCCGGGAGAGCCGAGTCTCGATTTCAGACAGCCGCCGGTTGGCATCCTCGCTGGCCTGCCGCGCCTCCTGCATCGCCTGCTGGATGGACGCGGTGCGATTGCGGAACACGTTGGGAAGGTTCTTCTTCGAGAAATACACTACCGTGCCCGCGACCACCGCGAAATTGAAGAACACGCACAGCCAGTAAGCGTGCTCCAGGCTCAACCCGGTAAGCTTTGCCACCAGTTGCACCGAGGCCGAATGCTTGAACTGGTCCTGCTCCTCGCCCGCAGCTTCGCGCGATTGCTTGGCCAGTTCAGCGCCCATGGTGCCGGATTCTTCCGAGCTAGAGGAAGCACTTGCCTGGGCTTGAGCCACATTGCCGGCAACCAGCAGAAGGCCCATGAAAAAGAGCGAGGCCAAAATTGCCGTGGAGTTGCGGGCGATTTTTCCGCAACGAACGGGCTTGCAGCTCGCGGGCGAGTCGCCCGCGACCACACAACCATGCCGGATCGGGCGTGGGGTGGACATCAGTCGCCTCCCGCCGGACTTTGAGTCGCCGGTTGCAGAACGGTGCGAATAATCGCAGCCGCCAGCTTCCCGCTCTCCGCCTGCAGGCCAGTCTGTGCGGCTACCTTGTCCTGTTCAATGGCCGCTCGCGCCTTTTCCACCTGACCCTGCGCCCCGGCGCGGGCTTCGGCCACCGCCGCGGCCCTCGCCTGCAACGCCAACTGGCGGCGCGCTTCCTGGCTCTTGAACACCGTCATGCGCGCCTCCCGCAAACGCTGTTCATATTCCGCGGTGCGGGCTTCAGCCTGGGCGATGTCGGCGCGCGCCTTTTCGATCGCGCCTTCGGTCCGGCTATGCCGTTCAGCCAGCACTTTAACCATCGGTTTGTGCACCACAGCGGTGTAAATGCCGAACAACAAGACGATGAAGATGATGGTCGGCACGGACCCGAGCAGTAATCCGCCTAGTTGTCCTAGTATCTCGTCCATTGTGTGCTGATCAGGTCTAGAGCGTAAGGAGGCTTAAGACCATTGAAAATAACATGTTACAGACTGAGTGTCAACGCGGCCCCAGGCCGTTTCCAGATTGAAACCGGGGCCCCGGAACTATTTCGCGAGATAGCGGAAAGACGCTTGACATCCGGCATAAGGGGTCTAGCATGGATATATCACCTCCGATCCAATCCGGATCGAATGGGCCGATAGCCAAGGAATGTCACCGCTTCTTGGTTGCCGGCCCATTTAAATTGGCCGTCAGTCGTCAGTCGTCAGCCTGAATCAACGACCAACGACTTCATTCCACTACCCACTCTCTCAGCTTCCGTACTACCGACTCCGGTGCTTCCACATCCAAGTCCACTGACCCGTCGCTATATTTCCGCGAATAGATTCGCGACCGGGCTTCCAGCAGCGCCAACAGCTTCCCTTCTTTCTGGGGTACACGCAGATGCACCCGGCTGATCGGGTCTTCGGACAGCATTTCGTCAATCCGGTCCAAAAGCGTAGTCATACCGGTGCCCTTGGCGGCCGAGACGTGGACCCTGCTTGCATCGTCCAGCAGGGACTCGCGTTGCTTGGGAGGCAGCAGGTCGATCTTGTTCATCACCCGCAGGCGCGGCTTGCCGTCGGCCTCGAGTTCCCTGAGGACTTTGTCCACTTGCGCATCCTGCTCTTCCGACAGCGGGCTGCTGGCGTCTGAAACCTGAAGGACCAGCGAGGCGCGCTGCACTTCCTCAAGCGTCGCTCGAAACGCCGTGACCAGCGTGTGCGGCAGGTTGCGGATGAATCCGACCGTGTCCGAGAGCAGCACTTTTCTGCGCGAGGGCAGCGCCACGGAACGGATGGTGGGGTCGAGCGTGGCAAACATTCGCGGGGATTGCAGCACCGCTGCATGGGTCAACGCGTTGAACAGGGTTGACTTCCCCGCAGTGGTGTAACCCACCAGCGCGACCGTCGCGACCGGCACCGCCTCCCGCCGCGCGCGCTGCTGAGCCCGCACGCGGCGCACGTTTTCGATCTGCTCTTTCACGTGGCGGATGCGACGGTGAATTTTTCGGCGATCGGTTTCAAGTTGGGTTTCGCCTGGGCCCCGGGTGCCGATGCCGCCGCCCAGTTGCGACATTTCGATTCCGCGCCCGCCCAGCCGGGGCAGCATGTATTCCAGTTGTGCCAGTTCCACCTGCAGCTGGCCTTCCCGGGTACGCGCGTGTTTGGCGAAAATGTCGAGGATCAGCTGGGTACGATCGATCACCCGGGTGTTGACCAGCTTCTCGATGTTGCGCTGCTGCGAAGCCGTGAGGTCGTGATCGAAAAGAAGCAGATCGGCGGAGACCGAAGCGGTGGCGCCGGCGATCTCCTCCAGCTTGCCGCTTCCGATCAGGGTAGCCGGATCGGGACGGCCGCGGTGCTGCATAAACTCGCCCACGATTTCGGCGCCGGCACTGATGGCCAGAGAGCGCAGCTCGGCCAGCGACTCTTCGGCGCTGAACTCGGGGATGTCCGGGGCCTTAGTAGCCAGCTTCGCGGTGGAACTGTCGCGCGCCGTTTGGGCGGCCGCAGTTAACGGACCGCTTTTGGCCTTGGGGGATGCAGGCCCGCGGGAGCGGGTGCGCAGGTCAAGGCCAATGAGAAACGCCCGCTCCCGGGGCGCACGGTTCCCGCTCGCCGCTGTGCCGCGTCCCGCCTCTGCGGTCTTGCTGCTGATCTTACGCAATGATCTTGATTGTGGACTGCTCAATATGTTTACTCAGCACCTGGCAATTAGCAATTAGCATCTGGCCAGACTGGCTTTGGCCAAATGCTAATTGCCAACTGCCAAATGCTATCCATCAAGCGGCCCTTCAGCCTTCGGTACCGGAGGGGCGCGGCATCGCAACCGCTTCCCCACTCGCCGGGGCCCCCGCCGATGCCGCCAGGACCGCCGGCTTCTCCCCGTGGCTATGCAAGGTCTTTCCCATGGCGACAGTGGAGATGGCGTGTTTGAAGATCAGTTGCTCCTGGTTGTTGGTGTCGAGCACGACGGAATACTTGTCGAAGGAGCCGTGTTGAGGAAGGTGTCCTGGATATTTTGCGCCGGCTTGGTTTCCATCGCCGATCTCCTTACTGTTGACCGCAAAGTCCCGACGGTCAGGTCTGTACTGTCACTGCTCTTCGCGACTGCAGTTGGCGCCGCCACGAGAATGGGGGTAAAGCGGCAGCGCTCGCCTCGCTTGAACCTCTGTAACGCTGGCAAGCAACGCTGACGAGTGAGCATTTGTACGATACGGCGTTGCTGCCCGCATTTCAAGCTGGTCATTGTTCGTTTGAGACCACGTGGGGACAGCCGCCCTCGGCTGTCCGGCGGAGCGCAGCTCCGCAGTTCGGCCCGAGCAAGACGTTGGCGAGCGTTGCTCGCCCGGACAGCCCAAGGCGGCTGTCCCCACGTGTTTCTGGCGCGGCAGTTGCGCGATTAGCCCGATTGACATCGCCAGCCCAAAATGCAACCATTCTCGCCTTCAAGAGCAGCCGTCGTCGAAGAGCTGCCGCGCTCACATTGAGATCGGGAGTTATTTATGCATCATGTGATTGCTCTGTTAGTCATGCCCACTCACACCGGCACCGAGGCGCTGGCCTTCATGCTGCGCTGGGTTCACCTGCTGGCGGGCATCACCTGGGTGGGACTGCTCTACTTCTTCAATCTGGTGAACGTTCCCTTCATGAAGCAACTGGACGCGGCCAGCAAGCCCAAGGTCCTGCAATACATGACCATGCCCGCAATGCAGTTGTTCCGCTGGAGCGCCATGCTGACCGTGTTCGTGGGCTTCTGGTATTGGGCACAGGTTTACGTCGCCGCTGACGCGCATCGCATGGGAGTCGGCGCCGGCAGCACCATCGGGTTGTTTCTGCTGATCTGGGTGGCAACTTCCATGATTCTCTATTTCGTGATCTCAAAGACGCCCAGCGGATATGTGCTGGGCCTGATCACGGCGGTACTGGTCTGTGCCGCGGGCTGGCTGTTCGTGAACTACACGCCGGTGGGCCAGGACGACAACCACGTGCTCTCCATCGGCATCGGCGGCGGGCTGGGCTTCATCATGCTGTTCAACGTTTGGGGAATCATCTGGCGCAATAACAAGATGATCATCCGCGGCACGCTCGCAGGCACGCCTCCGGCCAACGCAGCAGTGCTGGCACGGCAGGCGTTTCTCGCTTCGCGAATGAATTTCTTCCTGTCGGTGCCCATGATATTTTTCATGGCCGCCAGTTCGCATTACACGATTCTGGGGAAATAGACGTTTCGCGAGATACTCCGAAACTCGTCAACCACCGAGGACACTGGGGTTCCCGAGGGCGCCGCGCCTTTCTCCGTGTCCTCTGTGTCCTCCGTCGTTCATGCGCCTGGGTTACTTCACCTGAAAATTTCTGGGGTCGAGCGGCCTATTATTGGAAATCTCGTCAGCGGTAAGGTCCCATTCATGAACCTTGGTAGTGCCGTTCTGCAATTCCTCGGTGAAATGAATCGAATATTTCGTGGGCAGTGCTAATCCCTCCACACTCTTGAAGTCGCTGAAGCGCTCTTCTATGGTGTAGCGAGTCTCTCGCTGCTTGGAGCTCTGGGTGACGTCCGCGCCCCCGGGGTTGGACGATGTGGTCAGCCCTGCCTGATCCGAGATGGAAGGCGAATAGCCCCCCAGACCTGAAGCTAAAGTGATCGCATAAGTCGTCATGATGTGCTGAAAAGTCTGGGGATCGAAGTAAAGATGAATCGTGAGGTCGTCTCGCTTTTTGGAGTGGTAGCTCAACTGATACGCAGGGCGGCCATCCGCTTTCTTTTCCCCGTCGAAGCTGAGCTTGGCCTTGTTCTCGGCCAGGTGAAGGAGCGCCCAGGCAGTGGTCAACTCTCCGCCCAGCAGGCCTTCTCGCACAATCTCATCCTGAGCACGGACGAACTCGGCAAAATCAGACCATTTGTGGGAAGAGGTGGTCGCGGCCACGGAAACCTTGTCGCCATCGGTAACGAACTGCTCTCCACGATAGTCGCTGTTAGGCAACTTGATCATGAGGACCGATTTCCGCCCCTCGGAAACCAGCGCGCTCGTGCCCTGCAACTCACCGCCACCTCCCACCTGAATCTTGAAAAGAGCTGTCCCCTGCACGATGCGGGTTTTTGCGGCGGCGCGTGCTTCCGCCGTGCCGATGGAATCCAGATGCCCGGCAACCACGTCTTCCGCCTTCATGTCTGCCGCGAACCCAACTGGGGAATCGACCGACAACACCATGGCCATGATCACAGCCCAGCGGAGGTGCGAGAAAATCAGCTTGCGAGACTTCATGCTTCCACCTTTCAGCTCGGCGCAGGCTACGCGCTGCACAGAGTTCCGTTTTTCCCTGGTTATATCGGCGAAGCGAACAGCACGAAAAAAGCCTGCGGGTAGAAACCCGCAGGCCGCCAGTCTAGCCGTTCACGTCTAGAAATTCAGCTTCACCGCTACCTGCATCTGACGTGCCGACGTGGTGGCATCGGGCCGCGCCACCGTAGAGGTGATCAATCCGAAGATCGGCGAGCCCACCCGGTTGCCCAGACTGCTGCCAGTGTCTCCCGGATTGTTGAAGTGCGGGTGGTTGAAAATGTTGTAACACTCCACCCTCAATTCAGCGTTAAAGCGTTCCGTAAGCTTCATTTTCTTGGACATGGTCAGGTCAAAGTTCACGAAACCCGGTCCGTGGAAGTGGTTGCGGCCAGAGCTTCCCGGTCCGACGAAGGCCGGGCCCCCGAAGGCATCGGTCCGATCCGAGAAAGCCGCAGGGTTGGTAATCCACACCTTGTTGCCGCCGGCGCTGGCAGCCGTGTTACTTCCAGGAGCGTAGGGATCGCCCACCAGGTCAGCCCGTCCGCTCAAGCCCGTCCGTTCCATGTCAGTCGAGGTAAATACATCAAACGGATGGCCGGTCTGCAGCGTGGTTATACCTGAGAACTGTATTCCCTCGAAGATTCGTCCTGTCAGCCCACTGTTCAGGTATCTATTGCCCTTGCCCAGCGGAGTTTCCCAAATGTAGCCGATGACCCCGACGTGCCGCACATCATTGTCCGAATTGCCGCGTTCTTCCGCGAGATTGCGGGAGTTCCGAGGAAGTGAGCGATTGCCCTGAGCGGGAACAATGGGGTCATTCGAATCGTCGATCGCGTGGGCGTAGGTGTACGATCCCTGCAACTGCAAGCCGTGACTCAAGCGATGGGTTATTTTGGCCTGCAAGGAATGGTAGATGGAGTTACCGACAGACACGTTAAGGAACGGTTGTGCCAGAGCGTTATGAGCGACGGCATTGAATGGGAGGAAACCGTTGTCCGCTCCGGTGTACAGGTTTGAAAAAGTAACCGTGCCGGGGTTGCAGCCCAAGGCGTTCGTAGGATCGCTGCAAAACGCGACTAACTGGTTGACCAGGTTTGGATCGGGCGGGTTCCCATCCACCGTCCGGTAGATGTGGGTGCCCTTCGAACCCACATAGGCCAGGTCAATGGTGTTGCTGCTCGAAAGTTCGTGCTGGATACCGAAATTCCAATTGTTGCTGGCGGCGTTGCGAAAGTGAGGATCGAACAACACCGGGGCCAGCGCGTCCCCGTCGTTAATGATCGCGGAGGGCGTGGTGTCCGGCGGGTTGGGCAAGACAAACGGCCCGTTGATGCCACCGCCATAGAAGCCATTAAAAGTATCGAAAGGAAATTTATTATAGTCCTGCTCAAACGGCGGGCTACCGCGAGCATTGCCAAACAGGTTGCCGAATACGCGATCATGAAAGATTCCGAATGCCCCGCGGACGGCAGTCTTGCCATTGCTCCATGGGTCCCAGGAAAATCCAACGCGCGGTTCGATATTGGAGTAATCCGTCTGGTAAAGCTGCTTACCGGTCCCCGGCCCCACGATAGACATGGTGAGCGGAGGAACTGCGGTCGTGCTCTCCAGCAAGTTGGAGAAGTTCGCGTTCTCTTCATAAGGAACGCCGTCAAGCTGGTAGCGCAAGCCCAGAGTCAGAGTCAAATTGCGCCGTATTTTCCAGGTGTCCTGCCCGTACCAATCATATTCGTGCTGACGAAATTTCTTGTCATCGGTGGGCTGGCGGACGCCGCCTTTGTCGAAGAACTCGGCGTTGAAGTCGTTCCATACAAAACCGTAATAGGCCGATACCGCATCCTCCAGCGAGACCGTGGTATTGGGTACGCCTTGCAGAAGGGTCAGGCCGGTATTGAAGTTGGTATCGGTCGCTACCGCCCGGCGGGAGAAGAATGAACTCGGGCCGCTCTCGCCGATATTGCGGAAGTCGCCCCCAAACTTGAAGGTGTGAGAACCGTGAACCCAGCTCAAACTGTCGCCATAGCTGGTGGTCCCGGTCTTGCGAAACTGACCATCCGACACCAGGCTAAGGCAACCGAAGCTGGTAAAGGGGTCCATGGTGATATCGCTTCCGTTACCGAACCGGTCCACTTGGGCAACGCTGTCAAGGACATCCAGTCCGCCACAGCCAAACTTGGCGTAGATGTGGTTCCACGCGAAATTGAAGTTGTTCAACAAATTTGCGCTGAAGCTGGACACCAGGTTGCCTACCGCAGCCTGGCTAATGCCCTTCGAAGAAGTTGCCCCGACGCCACCCGGCAGGACATCATCATGAAACGGATCGGGATCGTTGAAGGCATCGTACCCATAGCGCATAGTCAGCGTATGGCGACTGCTGAGGTGGTGGTCGATCTTTGCTACCGTCTGATAGCTGCTTTGTCGCGATGATGTGGGAAAGAGGAGAGTGCCAGAAAAGCCGTCGCCATTCTCAAAAGTCGGATTGGGGTATTTCGAAAAAACTTGCTGCATCGTCGGATCGGCAGGCGCTGGCGGGAGCACGGTTGCGTATCCAAACTGCTGCAGAATGGTGGGTGTGCCGTTATTGGCCCCGGTCTCGGTGATATCCACAGGAGTGGTATTCCCCAGGGGGTCGATGTAGTTGAACTGGCCCGTCTTAAACGCCGCCGTCGGGACCGTTGCCGAACCGGTCAGCGTAGTTGCGAAACGCTGCATCTCATGGTTGAAGAAAAAGAACGTCTTGTCCTTCTTGATGGGGCCGCCGATGGAATAGCCGAACTGATTCCGCACATAGGGGTCCTGTGGACTGCCCACACGGTTGAACCAGTCTCGCGCGCCGCCGAACCCATTCCAGCGGCCGAATTCATAG